>Ga0315285_10004862_pt1 | contig 13905 bp, 16 predicted proteins | sample YL17G09_36_MG_FD_203698 | JGI IMG/M metagenome (GOLD analysis project Ga0315285, IMG submission 203698) | Sediment microbial communities from Yellowstone Lake, YNP, Wyoming, USA - YL17G09_36 | ecosystem: Environmental > Aquatic > Freshwater > Lake > Sediment | place: USA: Wyoming | collected...
GCGGGGAGGGGGATTTGAACCCCCGATCCCTTTCGGGAACTGGATTAGCAATCCAGCACCTTACCGGGCTGGGCCATCATTTTCAGGGTTCCAGGGCATATCTCCTATGAAGGGGCCATGGAGAGAGGGGTTTTATCGAGGTCGGTGGATACTAGTCCCGGGGACCCTGCCCCTCGGCCGAGAGCCGCGCAGCACGTTCCAGTAGCGGTTCCTGCAGCGGGAGCAGGACTGCGGGGCCCTGACCGAGGAGATCCACTCCCACCCGCACCGCAGGCACAGGTGGTAGAATCGCGCGGGGAGCCGGGGCCTCATCCCTCGCCGCCCCCGAGCAGCCGCTTGACGTCCGATACATCCAGGGCGCTGCCCCTCGCGAGTTTTCTCTCCACCAAGTCGTTCCTCGAGATCACGAGGACCCACCGGCCGCGGTACTCCATCTCCTTCGCCCTTCCGGCGATGCCCTCGAAGTCGGAGTCCCTGAAGAAGTCGAGGATCCAGCTCGAGAGGTTGAACTGCATGTGCCGCGCCCCCCTCGGAACCTTGCGCCTGGGGGCCGCGCCGATCTCCGCCATGGCCCGCCTGATCGCCGAGGCCGAGGGCAGGTCCTCTGGCACAAGAAAGTCAATGTCGCCGGTCGCCCTTGAGTAGCCGTGCACCGCCATGGCGATCGCGCCGTGGAGGACGAAGCGCACGCTTTGGCGCTTGAGGGCGTCCGCGACAGCGAGGTAAACCTCTCGCATCGACATCCCGGGCCGGGCGCCTGGGTTCGCCAGCTCGTGCCCGAAGTCGGCGAGGTCGAAGTATCGATCGGAATCGCGTTTCTGTCTGGCCATGCGTGTCGCCTCTATATGGCCGCCCCCCGGCTTAAATATTATCATCTTACGTGAATGTTTGCACGCGCCTGCCTGCGGGCGGGATCCACAAGTTAGGCCAAGACCGCGTCGATCCGTATGCTACCGTCGTCGTTCGGCATCGTACGCCCGTATGGACGCCGTGCATGTAGGTTTTGCGTACGAAGCAAGGACACTCAACGCACGCTTCATGTCTCGATAATCAGTAAATTTCCTCACGGATGCTTCCGGATGGAACGATTTTTCGGCCGTTCATCCAGAGCCGTCCGAAGGACGGCTTCATCCAACGCATCCGCTTATAAAGCTGGATGCGCCGGATGAATTGACCGTTCCGATTCCGTCCTACGCCCGTGGCGCGCGTTTGGTACGCGATACGCGACCCCGTCCGCCCGACCGGCCTGAATCGCTGAGACGCAGATCACACGAGATCCGGGACATAGCCGCACCGCGTTTGTCGGCGCCTTCGCCCGCGGACGGCGTACGTTCAGGTTTTGCGCACGTCGTAGCGAGATTTGGTGTACGCCCCGGATTTCCGTCGCAGGCGGAATGTCTCGCGAGACACGCACGAGAGATTCATTTTCCGACCATATCTCGTGAGTTCTCGTAGAGAACTCTCTCGGGCGTCTCGCACTTATAAGGCACGAGACTTGCGAGACATCGGCCGTTTCGGCCTTACTACGTGCCCATGCTATGCACGGCGGTTGCGGTACGCGCTACGTCCCGCGACACCCCCAAACCTCCCAAGTTTGGATTCTTCCGCCATTATCGCTACCGTCTATTGCGCCGCTAGCGATGCCGTCGCGCCTTCGCCTGCACGGGCGGTGTGCATCCAGGTTTCGCGTACAACGCGACGAAATTGAACGCACGCTACGAATTCCCGTCGCTGGCGGTTCGTCTCTAAGAGACGTCTCTAGAGACATCGGTTTTGTGACCACATCTCTAGAGTTCTCTTTCAGAGAACTGTCTCAGGCGTCTCTAGCTTATAAGGCTAGAGATTCTAGAGACATCGGCTATTTTGGCCCCACCATGCACCCATGCTATGCACGGCGGTTGCGATACGTGCCCCGATCCCCCCACACCCCGGGACCCCTCAAGATTGGATTTTTCCGCTATTATCGCTACCGTTTGTTGCGCAGTTAGCGACGCCGTCGCGGCTTCGCCTTCACGGGCGGTGTACGTCGAGGTTTTGCGTACGTCACAACGAGATTGGACGCGCACTTCGAATTCCCGTCGCCGGCGTGTCGTCTCCGGGAGACTTCTGGAGACATCGACTTCGCGACCACCTCTCCGAAGTTCTCCGAAGGAGAACTCTCTCCGGCGTCTCCGGCTTATAAGCTGGAGATTCTGGAGACATTGACCGTGCCTATCCCGTCCTGCGTCCATGGTACGCGATTGGTATGCGCTACGTGCCCCCGTCCGCCCGACCGGCCCGAACCGCCGAGAAGCGGATCACGCGAGGTCCGGGACATGGCCGCACCGCGTATGTCGGCGCCTTCGCCCGCGCGCACGGCATGCATTGGGGTTTTGCGCCCGTCGCAATAAGATTGAGCGACCGATTTGATTTCCCGTCGACGGCGGACGTCTCGCGAGATGACGCCGAGATATCCGTTTTTTGACCACGTCTCGTGAGTTCTCTGAAAGAGAACTTCTGAGACGCTGCCTTTCGGCCGATCGTCTCAGAATGTCCCAGTGAGACGTCCGCAGGTTGCTTTGCGCTCATTTGCCACGTGGATGCGTAGCGCGCATGGCGTAGCAGCGTAGCAACGGTCCGGCGTCGGTTGATACTCCGAGCCTAGCCAAGCTTCTGTGCACGTTTTCGTTGAATCCCAGCCTCGAGAATTCCTGTCCTCGCCCGCCGTCAAACAGCTGAAGAGTGCCCATTTTCCCGGGCCGGATTTCCCCCACAGTGGGCATACCGCAGTGTGCATCCCGTAGAGCAGTTTTTATGTTATGCCCTGCCTGACAATACGCCAAAGGTGTGAACCCTGCGGGATCACTCATTGCAAATGGCAGAAGGTACTAGCCGCTCGAATCTGCTTCGGCACACGGGGCAGGAGCGATGACAAGACAAAGGCTCCGATCGCGTAGGTTCCGGGCAAGCGCGAAGAGTGCGTCGAACTCTCCCTGCGAGAAGGTGTCGACCTTTGCCAGCACTCCGAGTTCATAGCGGTTGCCATACCAGTTATGGGCACGGATAGGTAGGTCCAAGACTGCAGAGAACACGTCTGCTGAGCGACAGAGCTGAGGCCACCTTCCAACCCTATGCCGGCGGTCTCCAGTCCTTCGGGCGAATTCGTGAGGCCATTCTAGATGCTCACCAGGAATGTAGGACGCCTTTCGTGAGCTTCCTGTCTTCTTCAGGAGCCCGTGAGCGACAAGCGAATTCAGGTGTGGTCGAAGTTCCCTTCGAGAAGTCGGAAGATGTTTCCATTGTTTGCTGGTTAGTCTCATCTTTCTGGTAGCATTCTCCATTTCAGTCATGCTCAAACCTTTCGGAGTGGACCTTTTTTTCGCAGATCGAGGTTCAAACACTTCTTCTGGTTTTTCTCGGAGACCACGTACGAAGCGCTGGCCTTTCCAACTATTTCTGATTTGATCGATGAGGAAGGTGCAGACTTGGCACCATGGGATCGCCAAAGCATTGCGGTGGGGGTCACGTATTCGGGGCGTCATGCGCATCGAATCGTCAAGACATCCCGATCCCATAACACCTTCTGAAGAGAAGAAGGAAGCGACCGTGACGTCGGAAGGAGAACTAGACGAGAGCTACCCACATGCAGGTCGTCGATGGGGACGACCAACCGTTATCGAACGTCTTGAGGATCCAGCCCTTCCAGAGAAAGCACGCGCGCTCCGAGAGCAAGGATTATCTTGGACGCAGATTGCGGAGAGACTCAAAGTGGGCAGGACTACCGCGCGAAGGCTGTGCCAAAAAGTCTCAGACCGCTCAGGCAACGAGCTTCCTCCCAAACAAGGTGCTGACATTGCCTGCGATCTTGGGCGGTTATGGAACAATACCGAAACTCCACCAAAACCCGGAACAGGAGATAATCCGAGACAGGCCGACATTGCAGGAACCTGCTCCGAGATGGAGAATGGTTCAGGATTACCCGAGACATTCAAAGTCTTCGCCGCGTTGCTCCGCAGAGCGACGAAGGAAGTTCCAAAAACAAAGTGAGCTGGACCCCGAGTCGCAGCCCCGGCGGGAGCACTAACTCATCGATGCTCACGCGATTCCAGGTGAGATGGGCCGGATTCGGCGGTCTATTCCAGTGATACGCTCTTCACCTTCGCATTCCGCTGCAGGCTCAGGAGAAGGTTCTCAACCTCGGCAGGCTTGATTCGGACATGCGCCTTGAACTGCATCAACTGCGTGCCTTTGTCGAAGTAATAGCGCTCGTAGTATGCGGATTTCACGGGCATGATCGCCTTGACGTCAGCAAGAGTGGCGGGCTCGGCAAGGACGATGTCCAGGACTTTCGCGTGCGAACCGAAGCCCTGTCGCTCGAGGAGTCTGTCTGTCATGATGACTACCCACACCACCCCATAGAAGGAGAAAGCCAGGTAGAACAATCCGACCCCGACGGCCAGCCCCATCGCCGCCATCGCCCAGATGAGCGCGGCGGTCGTGAACCCGAAGACCCTGTCCTGGCTCCTTATCAGGGAGCCGGCTCCGAGGAAACCGATGCCCGTGATCGCGCCGCCGAGAAGCTGCAGCATGTTGTCGGGCTGGAGCTCCTCCGCCATTATCGCGATGACGCAGGCGCCGGTGGAGACGAAGGTGAACGTGCCGAAGCCCGCGGGCTTCCTGCTCAGCTGCCTCTCGAGACCGATGCCGAGTGCCAAGTTGAAGCCTATGAACAGTCGCAGGACTACCTGAACCGGGTCCATCGTTCGATCACCATCCCATCTGAATGAGGCTCTTCGCCGGACCTCCGATGCGCGCCCCGACTATTTTTCTCTTTTCATCGGTCTGAGCATGCGGGTGAACCGAAACCGCGTGCGGCTCACCGCGTGAATTGCAAAGGATTATTATGAACCGATTCTCATTCTCCCCGCGAGGAGGCAACTCCAAGATGGCAGAGGAACGGAAGCTGTCAAAAGCAGAAGTGCGCAAGACTGTCGCGGCCTCGATGGCCACAGCCTTCGGGCTGGTGATCGCCCTGATCTGGAACCAGGTCGTCATGGGCGGGCTGAAGGTCGCGGGGATCGACACGACTTTCGCCACCATCAGCCTGATGGGCTGGATTGGCTACATGGTCGTCGCTGTCGTGCTGACCATCGTGATGATAATCTTCATCATAATGTTCAGCCGCTGGGGCAGCAAGGAATAGGTTCAGCCACGCGGTGCGCCGGGTCATCGCAGAATGGTCGAGCGCAGCCGCTCGAGTCCGAACTTGGCCGTCGCCTCGTCATGGTCCTGCCCATACAGGACCTCGTAGAACGGGACGATACCCAGATAGAGCCGGACCCTCTGCATGATGCCGGGGTCTGGCTCACCTTCATACTCTTCCAGCACTTTCTTCGTGAAGGATGGGCCACATTCCTGGAGGATGCCGTAGGAGTCTCCCGCCGGGTCCCCGGTGCAGCCGTCCTCCCAGTCGATGACTCCGTTGATTCTGTCGCCGCCCCTGTCGCACAGGATGTGCGGTCCGCTCAGGTCGTCGTGTGTCAACGTCGAGTTGAAGCGGAAGTTCTCCGCGACCGACAATTGCTGTTCGAAGAAGTCGATTGTCTTGCGCCGTTCCGTCGCGCTGAGGATCGGCAGGACCTTCTCCATTACCTGCGCGTAGAGGTTCTTCAGCTTGTCCTTCCGCTGTCTTGGTCCGAAGAAGATCAGCTTGAGCTCTGGGTAGCGTTTCACAGGGAAGCGGTGGATCTCGGTGAGCATCCTGGCGAGGTTGCGGATCATCCTGGCGGAGTGCGCTTTCCTCGTGCACCACCCGCCGATCGGCACGCCATCGATCTTCCTATAGCCCACGAACCAACCATCATATTCCTTGCCGCCTTCCCAGATATATTCGAAGTGAGGAACTCGAAAGGAGAGGTGTTCTGACAGCTTGGGCATCAACCGTATCTCCTTCCTCAGGTTGTCCTCCACTTCCGGCCTCTTCGGAAACCTGAAGATCAGCTCGCCGTTGACCTCGATGACGAAGCTGGCCCAGCCTTCCTGCAGCTGTGAAACGCTCCTCACGCGGACCTCGGGGAAGCAGTCCTGGACGATTCCCGCCAGAGTCAACGCATCCATGTTCCCGCCATCGCATGCCGTCCGGGGATTTCAGCCTTCCCGGCATCCGGATACGTGTCTCCCTCGTCGCCCCCGCCGCCGCGCCTATGCCCACGCTGAGCCCGAACTGCCCCCAGTCCCACTCGAGCGTGCCGGTCTGCAGGTACTCGACGCCGCGGTCGGCTGCGTAGCCGAGGGCGCCACAGAATGCTCTGACGGCAGATGGTCGTGCTCCTCCTCATTATCACAATCAATATTCCCGTTTAACAACGAAACGCGTTCATTGGCATTATCGATATCAAGACTATCCCATTAAATTCAACGCTTTTCCGAACTTTTCTTATACTTCCTAGTCAATGTATTACGCTAGGAGACTTCTATGGCGGAATGCACAATAAAGGTAAAGCTCATCACGCACCTGATGACCTGCCCGCGTTCGCGCGATGATTACGTCTTCCCTGTGGAGACGACCCAGGCGGGCATGGCCAGTGCCCTCGGGATCAGCAGGACACACGCCGGGAACGAGCTGAGGAAGCTGGTAGAGGAGGGCTGCATCGAGGTCAAGACAGCCTACATCGATACGGGAACGAGGCGGATGATCGTGTACGAGCTCACGCCGGTGGGGCGGTCCCTCGGCAAGCGGTTCACCGCCAAGCTGGGCGGTAAATCCGCGTCCGAGAGCAGAGGCGGCCGTCCGCGCGAGGACACGCGCGAGCACAAAGGCGTTCCGCATGAGCAGCCGGCGGGGTCCCAGCCGCCCCTGCCTCGCCTCGGAGGTTCCGGTGCAGATGCGGCGAAGTCGTCCAAGCTTCTGGGAGCTGCGCGTCCGCAAGAAGGTGTCTCGGAGCACTGACATCCCTATCCTTGGCGAGAGTGTATTTAGAGTGTTTTCACAGTGTTTTCACAGTTCATTCACAGTTCATTAACAGTGTTTTCACAGTGCACGAACGGGGAGGGTTGAAGTATCTTCCCGCCAACGTCATTAACCTCCTCGGATGAGGCGCGCGGTGCGCGTCTTTGATGGGGGAGGAGGTGAAGAGACTGGGATACAGTGAAGCGCAGATCCTTGGCACAATCGAGAAGGTCGAGGACCTCCAGGTCACCGAGAGAGCAGCTTTGATGCAGGGGAACCTCGGCATCGACACGATGCACCAGAAGCTCCTTGCACAGCACAGGAAGGCGAACGCCTCGAACGAGAAGCAGGAGCAGAAGAAGCGGGAGCTGAGGGAGATCACCGAGGAGCACGAGGCGGACCTGAAGCAGCTCTACGTGATCGGCTCCAGCCAGCTCGATATGATGATCGGGGCCGTCGACAAGAACAGCATCTCCGCAAAGAACTTCAGGCGCATCCGGAGCAGGATGAAGAGGCCGGACAATGAAGCCGGGGTCGAGCCCGCGCAGAACCTGATCGCTGAGCCCGCGCCGGGGAAGCCTTAGCAGTATTGACCGGGATTCCTTGGAATCCGAACAGAAATCATGCGACCGAAGGGGGCCCCCACAAGGGCCTCTTTTTTCTTTTTTTCATTGCGTCTTTCCGGAGCGGAGAGTCAGCAAAGTCGATACTTGGTGAGAATCCTCGTGCTACCCGGGCCCATGCCCGCGGCGAGGTTCCGCCAAAGCTTCTGAGCCTCGAACGAACGAACAAACCTCGTCATCGCCTGGATTCGAGGGCGGCAAACCCGCGCCGACCCGTTTCTCCATAGCGCGGCATGAATCACCATCCGCGCCTCTCTCCTCACCAAGTAGACCCCCTATCTCACCATGGTGACCCGTGACCTCCACCATCGCGACCTGCGTTTCCGAGTCAGGATTGGCCTTCCACCGTGGTGACCTGCGATGTCACCATGGTGACCTCCGACGTCCACGCGGTGACCCGGAAGGTCACCAAGCAGACCCCGGAGGTCTACGTGGAGAACCGATGAATGAGGGTCGCGAAGCACCTGCGGGGGTGGTGACGAGATGAGTCTATGTGGCGAAATGTGAAATCACCATGGTGACCCTATTCCTCCGCATGGTGACCCGGAAGGTCCACATGTGGAGAAATCATCTCCGGATTGGCGGAAAATCGGGGCCGACGGCGGCGGAAGCGGGGGCGACCGGGACACGGACTGCGAGGAGGCGATCCGACTAGGCGGCATTGAGGAGGACGCCAATGATGGCGCGATATGGATGCCGGCCATGGCATCAGGGGTCAACTCCGAAGAAGCGCTCATCCCTTGCCATGATTATCCATCCAGCGCAACCGCGGAACGCATCAGCAAGGCTTATTAACCAGACCCTCTTTGCATCGATTCTCCCATGTAGGAGGCCGAGACTGGCCGATTGTACTACAGGAGGCGAGGCATACGGCAGAAAAACGGACGGTCGACACGGTCAAGAAAGTCCTGGAATCAGCCCCGCCCCGCAAGTTCAAGGAATCAGTCGAGATTTCTTTCAACCTCAAGGATGTCGATCTCTCCGTTCCCAAGAACAGGGTCGACGTCGAGGTCGCACTGCCTAAGGGACGCGGCAAGGCCATCAAGATCTGCCTGATAGGCTCGGCCGAGCTAGCCCTCAAAGCTAAGAATGTTGCAGACCTCGTTATCCAGCCTGACCAGCTCGAGGAGCTCGCGGGAAACAAGAAGAAAGTGAGGGACCTCGCGAGGAAGTTCGATTTCTTCATCGCAGAGGCGCCACTCATGCCCGTGATCGGCAAGCGCATGGGTCAGATCCTCGGCCCGCACGGCAAGATGCCGAAGCCAATCCTGCCAAACGCCGACCCGGTTCCGACAATCACCGCCATGCGCAACACCGTCCGCGTGAAGAGCGGGGAGCGCAGGACGTTCCACGCGCCAGTGGGCACGAGGGACATGACCCCCGAGGACATCGCGGAGAACGTGGACTTCCTCTTCAAGAGGGTGCTGACGAAGCTCGAGCGGGGGCGGTTCAACATACATTCCGCCTACCTGAAGACGACCATGGGGCCGGCAGTGAGGCTCTTGTGAGGTGAAGGAAACGGCGCACGTATCCCCCGGCAAGAAGGAACTGGTCGAGAAGCTCGTGAAGGAGTTCGGCCAGTCTCAGGTCATCGGGATTGTCAATATCCACGGCATACCCGCGGCGCAGTTCCAGAAGATGCGGCGCAAGCTCAGGGGCAAGGTCAACCTCCGCGTGACGAAGTCGAACCTGCTCGCGATAGCGCTGGAGCAGGCGGCAACTCAGAAGGCCGGAATCGACAAGCTCAAGACCGTCATCTCCGGGCAGTCGGCGGTCGTCACCGCCAACATCAACCCGTTCAGGCTGTTCAAGGAAATGGAGTCGACGAAGACCAAGGCTCCCGCCAAGGGAGGGGATGTCGCGCCTGATGACATCTGGATCCACGAGGGCGAGACGCCGTTCAAGCCCGGGCCGGTGGTCGGAGACCTGCAGAAGGCGGGGATCCCCGCCGCGATAGAGAAGGGCAAGGTCGTGATCAAGAAGGAGAAGCTGCTCGTCCCCAAGGGCGAGAAGATCCCGCGGCTCACCGCGCAGGCGCTCACGCGCCTCGAGATATTCCCCATGACGGTCGGCCTCGACCTCAGGGGGGCCTACGAGGACGGCATGTTCTACGGACGCGACGTCCTGGCGATCGACGAGGCGAAGATCATGGCGGACTTCCAGACCGCCGGCCTGAGGGCGTTCAACCTGTCCGTGAACATCGGCTACCCGACGAAGAGCACGATCAGGCCGATGCTGGGCAAGGCGCACACCGATGCGCTCAACCTCGCCGTCAACGCGGGCATTTTGACGAAGCAGTCGCTGCCGCTGATCCTCGCGAAGGCGAAAGCAAGCATGCTCGCACTCGCCTCGCTCGTATCTGTCGACGTCAGCGCGGAAAAGAAGAGCGTGCCGTCGGAGCAACCGCCTGAAGCGAAGCCGGAGGGCGGCAAGGAAGAGAAGAAGAAGGGGAAGAAGGAGAAGAAGGCGACCGGGGACGCGGCTTCCGAGCCCGGTCCAGGATGACGCTCAAGGAGGTAAAAAAATGGAATATGTGTACAGCGCGCTAGTGCTGCACGCGGCCGGCAAGCCCGTCACGGAAGATGGTCTGAAGAAGATCCTCACCGCGGCCGGCGTGAAGCCGGACGAGACGCGGATCAAGGCATTGACCGCGGCCCTAGAGGGAGTCAACATAGAGGAAGCCCTCGCGAAGGCCGTGGCGGTGCCAGCTGCCGCGCCAGCGGCCGCACCTGCGCCGGAGAAGAAGGAAGAGAAGAAAGCAGAGAAGAAGAAAGAGGAAGAGAAGGTCACTGAGGAAGAGGCTGCGGCCGGCCTCAGCGCCCTGTTCGGCCTCTAGGACCCCTGGCGAACGGGGGGTCTCGGTCCCCCGCCGTAAGGCACCGCACGCGCAATCGGGCGGTAATGCGGCAGCCGGACCTTGATTTCCCCCTCCAGCTCACGCAGGATGCGGTCCGTGTCCCTCACTCTGAGGTCTCCCTCCACCGCAACGGTCAGCATGATGTCGCCGCCATCGGCGCAAGGGATGACCTCCACGCTCACGCACTCCTTGACGGCCTTATGAGCCGCCACGGCGGTGCGCACCAATTCCTCAATCTGATCCGGGTCGAGCCTGGGCTCAGTCACCTCGATGTGGGCGGTCGGCAGGCATTCCGTGTGCTCCTGGATGTTGTCCTCGACTTCCGTGGCGATGCGGTGCGCTTCCTGCGCGGTGATGCTCTCATCTACGACGACATGGAGAGAGACGACCTTTCTGGTGGCGTAGTCATGGACGATGATGTCGTGTACGTCCCTGACGCCTTTGACCGCCACGGCGGTCTGGCGGATCTTCCTGACCATATCCTCCGGCGGCGCTTCGCCTATGAGGACGCTCGCGGACTCACGGATGAGGGAACCGCCGGCGTACATGACGATGCACGCAACGACGATGCCGAAGACGGGGTCGAGTATCTTGTATTCCGGGTTGAGCGTCGTGACGAAGATCGCGGCGGCCAGTGACATGGAGATGAGGACGTCGGTGGTGTGGTTCCAGGCGTCTCCCCTGATCGCGTTGCTCTCTATCCTTTTCGCCACCGCGAAACTGAGGGCGGCCATCATCGCCTTCACGCAGGCGAAGGCGACCATCAGGGCTGCGAAGAGCATGCTGCCCTCGATCGTAGGATTGCTGAACTTCCCAGATGCCTCCCGGATGATGAGGATTCCCATGGTCACGACCATCGATGCGACGACGATGGCCAGGACGTGCTCTATGCGTCCATGGCCCTGGGGGTGCTCCTTGTCAGCCTCCTTCTTCGACCACCTGAACGCTAGCAGTATCGTGACCGAGACCGCGACGTCGGCGGTGTGATTGAGCGCGTCTCCGAGCACGGCCACCGAGCCCCAGATGATTGAGAGGAAGAGCTTGGAGGAAAGAAGGAACGCGTTCCCTGCAAGGCAGATCCCCGACTGCAGGTACGCGTACTTCGCCCTGACCGCGGGATCCTTCGCGTTGCCGTAGTCCGGTAGGAATGCCACCGCGCACGCAATATGGCGGTAGCTTATAGGTTTGCTTGCTCCATGAGGAAGCTCTATCACCACGTGGGCGGGAGTATCCCCCCGTGAGGGAGCTGCACAAGGCCGTGGCGGTTGTTGTGGCATGCTGCATCGCCACTGCCTGCATATTCGCGGCGGCGTATGCGAAGCGCAGGCCCGAGCTGACCTCAGCGGACATCTTGGCGGCCACGCGGCTCGCGGTCGTCGAGGCGGTGGAAGAGGCGGTTCTGAGGGGCGGGCTCGAGTATTCCGAGTCGTATCTGACGCAGCGAATTGCCGAGCGACTGAACTCGGCGGGTTTCCCCGGCAAGGATGTGAGAATCGTCAGGACGAACGATTTCGATCCCCTCGCGGGATTCTACTTCGAGGTGTCGGCTGGAGACGTCTCTGCCCGATTCCGGCTCGACGGTGTGAGGGATCCGCTGCTCGCGATCAGATTGGGCTTGGATTGGACCTGGCGGGAGGATCCCCACCATCCCTACGAAATGCATGCGAGCAGCTCCGTGATGTCGGACTGCCTCACGAATCACTACTTCCATCTGGCGGCTGACGGCCCCGACTTCTTCGCGAGGCTGGAGAACAAGACGGAGGACAGGTACCACTTCGGCGTGGAGACTTTCCTCGTAGTAGGCGGGGTCGTGGCGGTGGATCACCTGTTCCTCGGCGGTGCGGGGCCGATAGACGCGGATCACAAACTCGTATACGGCCTGCGCTGACTATGGGGGCGGGCGGATGAACGGTATGTTGTCCATCATCACGTCCCTCATCCTCTCGGGGTAATTGCGGCACTCCTTCACCTTCAGCGTCCAGATCGCACCTGCGAGCCGTCCGGCGAACGAAACCATGTAGACCGCGAGGAGCCCGTACCAGAGTCCCCAGAAGCCCATGAGGTAGTTGGCCATGTATCCCCCGATGAGGCTGCCCACGAACGTGACCGAGCCTATCGCTGTGTTGAAATTAGCGAAGTACTCGCCCCTTTTCCGCGGCGGGGCGATGTCGAGGATGTAGCCGGAGAAGGCCACGTTCCCGATCGCCAGAGCGACGCCAAGGAGGAGATTCATCACATAAAGGTGGTACATGCTCGTCGCGAAGCCGTAGACCAGCGGCACGATCACCAGCATGAACCTGCTCGCGCTGATCATGTTGACCGGACCGACGCGGTCCATGAGCTTCCCCACCTGGCTCTGGACGGCCACGGTCGCGACGGAGCCGATCAGCGAGAGTATCGCCACCTCGAGGTTGCTCGCCTTGAGCACCGTTATCTGGGTGATCGTCATGATCGGCCATATGAACGACATGAAGAAGTTGTAGAACACCTGAGTCTTGACGAAGAACCTGAAATCGCACAGCTTCTCGTCACCGTTCCCGTCGTCCGGGTCGCCGCCCGCCTCGGTCTTTGGCACGGATTTGTGCTCGCGGAGCGCGAGAATGATGAGTGCCGCGACCAGCCCAGCCACGAACGCTGGAAGGAAAAGCAGGTGGAAAATGGAAGAGCTGTCTGGCGGCGCACCCGAGACGATGAATATCGCGACAAGGCTCCCCACGACCCCAGCGAGCCCCGCCAAGCGCCCAATGCTGCCGAGGCTCTTCCCTCGCTTGGTTACCGGGATCTTCTCCCCGATCAGGGCTGACCACGCCGGGATGACCGCCGATGTCGCGATCGCCTGGAATAGGGCGGCGAGGATCACGAGGAGCGCGGTCGACGACGCGATCATCATGAGATAGGCCACCGCCGCCAGGGACGTGCCGACGATGATGAACGGAGTCCTGCGGCCCATGCGGTCGCTGAGCTTCCCCCAGGGTATCTGCAGGGCGTTGGGGAAGAAGTTCTGGATGGCCTGCAGCCAGCCGAGGTCTATGCTGGAGGCGTTGAGACGAAGGGCATAGACGGGCACCGAGGACGCGGCCATGCCGCCACCGAAAGACCCCACGACTTGGTTGGCATAGATGGACCGAGGCACGCGCCCGGGCTCTGCCTTCTCTTCCTGGTTCAAGCGCTACCTTTGAGCACTGGCCAAAGCGCGATTGTAGATAAGGTTGTCAGTATCGCCTGAAGCGGGACGCCGCCTACTTGCCGCCTTTCTTCGCCTTCTCCCGGGCCTTCTTTCCCCGTTCCTTCGCCGTGTAGCCGGTTGCCCTTTCCAGGAAGGCGTTGTACCTCTTGATGGTGTCAGAGGCGACATCATTGGGCACGTCCGTCTTCATCTGGGTATCCACGCAGAGGCTCTTGCCTTCCAGCCAGACGGTGAGCTTCGCGAGAGCGCCGAACGAGACGAGAACCCTCCCCTGCTCCTCGCCTGCACCGCCGAAGACCTCGATCGCTAG
>Ga0315285_10004864_pt1 | contig 13904 bp, 17 predicted proteins | sample YL17G09_36_MG_FD_203698 | JGI IMG/M metagenome (GOLD analysis project Ga0315285, IMG submission 203698) | Sediment microbial communities from Yellowstone Lake, YNP, Wyoming, USA - YL17G09_36 | ecosystem: Environmental > Aquatic > Freshwater > Lake > Sediment | place: USA: Wyoming | collected...
GTTTCTCCCAAGAGCCGACAACAACGGATTGGGAAAGGAACGGAGACACAATCGGGGTCCCGAACTTGTGCGGGTTTCTCCCAAAAGCCGACAACAACGGATTGGGAAAGGAACGGAGACACAATCGGAGTCCCGAACTTGTGCGGGTCTCCCCCACCGGATGGGCAAGAATCGCCCCAACGAGTTGGGGACTCCCCAACTTGAGACATTTTCCGACAGCCTGGTAGAGGGCCAGCGGGGATGATGAGCCTCAAACGTGTCGTCCGTCGAATCATCGATCTACGTGCCCGCGGCACGCAGATCACCCTCCTGGCCGTCTGCCCCAACTCCGATGCGGTGTTGGAAGCGGCAGTCATCGCCGCGGCGGCCAACCACAGCCCCATGCTGTTTGCGGCCACGCTGAACCAGGTGGACCGCGATGGGGGCTACACGGGCTGGACCCCGCGCGCCTTCGTCGCCCGCATGCGCGAATTGGCCGCCAAACACGTGTGTTCCTCGCCGCTCTACCCCTGTCTCGACCACGGCGGGCCGTGGTTGAAGGACGCGCACACCCGCGACCGGCTGAGCCTGGCGGAGACCATGGCCGAGGTGAAGGCCACGCTCACCGCCTGCCTGGAGGCCGGGTACGCGCTGTTGCACGTGGACCCGACGGTGGACCGCACGCTGCCCCCCGGGCAGCCGCCGCCGATCGAGGTGGTCGTGGAGCGCACGGTCGAGTTGATCGCCCACGCCGAGGCGCAGCGCGAGCGGTTGGGGCTGCCGCCGGTGTCCTACGAGGTAGGCACGGAGGAAGTGCACGGCGGGCTGGTGGATTTCGGCAACTTCGACCGCTTTCTCACCGGCCTGGAGGTCAGCCTGGCAGCCATCGGGTTGGCTGAGGCCTGGCCGTGCTTCATCGTGGGCAAAGTGGGGACCGACCTCCACACGACGAACTTCGACCTGGAGAGCGCGCGCCGGCTGTACGAGCGGGTCGCGCCGCTGGGGTCGCTGGTCAAAGGCCACTACACCGACTGGGTGGCTAACCCCGCCGACTACCCGGCCACCGGGATGGGCGGGGCGAACGTCGGCCCGGAGTTCACGGCGACTGAACTGGCGGCGCTGCACGAACTGTGCGCGCGCGAAGAGCGGCTGGCGACCGTTGCTCGCAGCCCCCGTCTCCCATTGCTCGAAGCCCCCGTCTCGGGGGCGTTCCAACTGGGTCGCTCACCCTCCGGCTTCGAGGAGGTGCTCAAGGCCGCCGTGGTGGACTCCAACCGCTGGCAAAAGTGGCTCCTGCCGGACGAGATCGGGCACGCTTTCGACGACTTGACGCCGGCCCGGCAGGAATGGCTGGTCGCCACCGGCGCGCGCTACATCTGGACACATCCAGCGGTGCTGGCCGCCCGCCAGCGGCTATACGACAACGTGCGCGCCGACCTGCCAGACCCGCACGCCTTCGTGGTCGGGCGCATCGCGCAGAACATCCAGGTATACGTGGATGCTTTCAACCTGAAGGATTCGCTGGCTATCTTGGTTGATTGAGAAGCTTGGGCGCAGTCCTACTAGGTAGGGCAGACGCGTGACTCGTTTCCCCTGTGGTCAGGCAAGACCGACCCGCAAGAGCCTGATGACTGCCTCGACGATCTGTCTGAAAGCCTCACGTTTCAGAGAACCTACCTGCCCAACGATCAAACTGCGATTTGCCGTGAACAACTTTCCTGGCCGTACATAACTCACAACGCGCAACGGTCCGCTGGAAAAGTTGTCATCGTTGAGCGCGACAGCCTGTGCATCTCCGTATGCTTTGCTGGTGACCTGGCAGAGAATCCAGTCTCCTCGCCCTGCGTTGGCCAACACGACAGCAGGCCGTAGTTTTGCCTGTGACAAGTCGGAGAACGGAAACGGCACTAGGACAATGACACCTGCTGCAGATGTGACCATGCCTCGTCCTCCTCAGGTCGGCTCCAGTCCTCAGCAAGCGCTTGCTCACTCAACAACGCTGTCTCACACACATCTACGATCGGTTCATCTAGGATAGTCACAAGAACTCGCCACCCTGCTGGTAGATGGACAGGCTCCAGCAAGCGTACATAGCCCTGCTCATCAATTACGGCTTCCAGAGTTCTTAGCATCGCTCACCTCCCACTCACAGTCTGCAACAGAAACACAAAAACATCAACTCTGACTACCCCATCTCGGCAACCACGCAGAAGGCCGAACCGAGGTTGGTGTCTCGGGCTTCGAGCCAGGCCTGGCGAAAGCCTGCCTGCTGCATTCGCTCGATGACCTCCATGCCTGAGTACAGGTGGAACACCTCGCCTCCCATCTACTCCACTTCGCGGGGCTCTGTCAACAACCTGATGCCGTCGAGAATTTGATACACCCGCCTGGTAGACAGTGTTCCAATGTATTCACCCAACTGAGTCTTGTCCACGGTGAAAATCTGCGAGACCACGACCACACTCTGTTTGGGCAGATTGGCCTCTCCGGGTTCGAGAAGTACATTCCCTGGCACGCCCCCACGTTTGAGGTTAGACGTCAATGCACAGACAACGACTGTATGGATCCGGCTGCGGTTAAACACATTGTTCTGGACCACCACGTGCGGGTGACTGTAACCAGGCTCCGAGCCGGATGGTTCTCCCAACTCAATCCAGTAAATGTCGCCCTGGTTGATTACCATTCGCCCTCCACGATCTGCCGCTGCTGGTGGCGCATCTGGCGGAGGCGGAATTCCTCGTTCGAGTCAGTCGCATCCTCGTAGGCGCTGTTGATTTTATCGAGCAGTTGCTGATTCTGATAGCGGCGGATGAAATCTTCTAGCGCCAACACAAACAGGCGGCTGCGCGAAACCCTCATCTCGCGCGCGAGGGCGTTGGCTTGTTCAAAGAGCGGCTTTTGGAGAGAAATCGCTGTCTTGATATGGGTCATAGTTATACCTCTAAGGGATAAATCAAGTATAACAGTATTCTGTATCTATGTCAATACTAACCGCGATCCCCTGTTATCAGTGGCTTACCTCTGCACGACACTCCCCAAGTATGGGACTTGTTTTCGTACACGGACCACCCGGCCGCCATTGACGCGCCGGATTTCCTGGGGGCTGATGCGGAGCAGCACATTTTCGCTTCCGCCACCGGCGTAAACCGTTTCTTTCTCAAGGACCTTCGGATCAATGAGGAACGTCGCGGCAAAGCCAAACGGCGGCGTCCCGCCGCAGGGGTAGCCCGTGCGCTCCAGCATTTCCTCGGCCGTGGCCAGGCGCGGGGTCGGGATATTCAGCGCCTGTGCCACCTGTGACAGGCTGACGCGGTCTTCGCCCTTCACGATGGCGACGACGAGGTTCCCCTGCTGATCTACCATACAGATGCTCTTGATAAAGTCGTCCGGGGCAGCGTTCGCCGCCTGTGCCGCTTCGGCGACGGAGTGGCACGATTGCTGGAACGACAGAACTTCTGCCTGGACGCGGTGCTCCGCCAGAAAGCGGCGGAATTTTTCTTCGTAAAGATTAGACATTGTGTAAATCAGGCGTGCCTGGCATGCCGCACTGTGGGTTCAGCGCCTTGGGGTATAGACGACGGCCCCGGCCCGCGACGGGAACCACAGCCGCCCCTGGCGGTCCTCTACGCAGCGGCCCAGGTCCTGGTCGCCGCGCCCATCCTGCCCGCCGGGGAACTGCGTCCAACGCAAGCCATCCCACCGGCGCAGGTTTCCCATCGAGAGGGAAAGCCACACGTTCCCGCGCGAATCCGTACTGATGGCCACCACATAGTCGCCCGATAGCCCTGTACCCTCGTTGAATACAGTCCACTCCGTGCCGTCGAAGCGCCCTACGCCGCCTCCCAGCACGATATCGCCCAACTGGAACAGGCTCACCCATTTGTGGCCCCGCGCGTCCACTGCCAACTCGCCGAAGCGGAATCCGGTGGGGATGGTGGTCTGTTTCTTCCACTCCTGGCCGTCGTAGGTCGCCAGGCAATAGTCGTAGAGGAAGGAACCGAGCCCGGGCGTGAAGCGCATCATCTGGGCCATCCTGTTCAGCGCGGCCGTCACTTCCTCCAGACCTGTGAGCGGGGGAGGGCTGCCTGTCTCTGTGCCCTGGTCCGCTTGCCCCGCAGGGGCAGGTTGTGGAGGCGCCGGGGCCACCACAGGCGGCTCGAACAATTGGGTGGCTTCCAGCAGCCACACGGTATCGTTGGCCAACTCCCACGTGCGCGTGCGCGCCGGGCGGTGGGGATACCAGGCCGCGATGGCCGCCCGCTCCGTATCGTACGTCGTCCATGTGGTGCCGTCGAAGGCCTGCCATTTGCTGGCGCGGAACCTGTCCTCTCCCTCGCGCATCCCGTCGCACTGCGTGACACGGCCGCTCACGGACCCGCCGATGCGGAACCACAGCGTGCCGTTGCGGTCAGATTCGAAGGAGCGGATACAGTCCTCGTCCACCGCGCGGGGATAGACCTGCCAGGTGCCGTCGGGCGAGAGGACGCACATGCCGCCAGGGTATTCTGTATCGTCCACCTCGCGCGCGTCGCACACCACCCAGACGCGCCCCGCCACGTCCACGGTGACCAGCCCCACGTAGTCGTTGACGAGCGCGCCGGCGCCCGCCCGGTAGACCTGCCAGTCCCGGCCATCGGCGCTCTGGCGGCACAGCCCCCCACCGTAGGTGGCGAACCACAGGTTACCGGCCGCGTCTTCTGCAATATCGGTCACGTGATCGGCCGAGAGACCGCTGTTCCCGGTCGTGACCGTCTGCCAGGTGCCATTGAGTGTTGATGTCATTGTCATTGCCTCCATACTCTGCTTCGAAGATGTAGGACAAGATGCCATCTTGTCCGCGCCCGGCTATTTACGTGCTCGCCGCAAAGCCACCAGTCCCCGCGCAATGGGGACCAGGTCCAGGCCGTTGGCCCGTTCCACCTCGGCCACCCACTCGGCCGGGAGCGAATCAGGATTGAGCGCCCCCAGGATACCCCCGGACATGGCGGCTATGGAGTCGGCGTCACCTCCCTGGTTGGCCGCCTCCAGGATGGCCTCCCGCGCGCTCTCCGTCCCCGCCACCAGGCACAGGGCAAAGGAAGCGCCCTCCCACGCTTCGAAGCCGGGGTTGAGCCCCCGCAGCCGCCAGCCAAGCCCGCCGTTGGCTCCGGCCAGCTTTTGCCGCCCTACCTCTACCACCTGTGCCACGCCCGGTGCCCGGCCGGCCTGGCCTCGTTCCAGCCCCAGGGACGCGGCCTCGAGCGCCAGGGCCAGAGCCTGCTCTCTGGGCCATCCTTCCACTGCCGCCGAGATTGCCGCAGCAATGGCCGCGGCTGCCGAGAGGGCCAAGGCCGTATGGTGGGTCATGATACACGCCTGCTCCACACTGTCCACTAGACGAGACAGATCGTGCGGGCGGCAGATAATCCCCACAGGGGCAATCCGCGAGGGCGCGCCGGTACCGGTGCGGTGGCCCACATGCTCCAGGTCGTTGGCCGCGGCGAACTCCGCCCACCCCGGCCAGCCCTTGATCGGGCGGGCCAGGATGCGGCGGGCGACGTCACGCCGGTCCACCAGGCCCTGGGCCAGGATGGAATTGGCCAGTAGCAGGGTGAACGTGGTATCGTCGGTGACCTCAGCGCGAGCCCAGGTGTGGCTGGAGCGTGGCTGGATGGGCTCCTGGAAGCCGGTGATCGGCCCACCATAGGCCATGGCGATCTCGCCGGGCCAGTACCCTTCGGTCATCCTGCCCAGCGCATCGCCGACGGCCACCCCGCGCAGGCAACCCAGGGCGCGCTCTTCCAAACTGTACTTCATTCTCTACATGCCAAACAGCGACATGACCATCAGGAACACAATTGGCGGGCGCATAGACGAGCGTCGGCATCCAACGAAAGCCCACCCATCCGCTTGAAAGCGCGGCAGATATTATCGGAGCCAACGGCACGAAAAAAGCTGCGCCCAGCGCAGCAAGCCCCCTCCTGGAAAGCGGCGCCACGCGCAGGAAACAGTCCTCGCGCCGAAACCCGGCGGCCAGCAGCGTGGCGATTCCCAGGACGCCTGGAATCAGTTCAAGGACAGCCCCCAGCGCATTGTTCAGCGAGAGCGTGTAGACGATGATATACACAACCCATAGGAACATGACAATTCCGGCAGCGGAGCGGAATTGCAGATGGCTGAGTTTCATAGGGCCTCTCCTCCGGGGGTTAGCTGTAGTTTTAATGATAGCACGAATTGTGCGAAACATCAACTCCCGGCCCCCACTTGATAGAATTACTAACTTGGTGTATATTCTGTCTGGTGAAATCTGATCAGAGGTAAATCATCATGAGTATCGTTGAAACCCACAAATTGACCAAGGTGTACGGCACGGGTGACACCGCCGTGACCGCGCTGGACAGCGTCAACCTGCACGTCGAACCGGGAGAATTTGTGGCCGTGATGGGGCCAAGCGGCTGCGGCAAGTCCACCCTGCTGCACCTGATCGGCGGGCTGGACCGGCCCACTTCCGGCCAGGTCATCCTGGATGGACACAAACTCGCCCAGTTGAACGACAATGCGCTCACCGAACTGCGGCGGCACAAAGTCGGCTTCGTGTTTCAATTCTACAACCTGATTCCGGTTTTGACGGCCGTCGAAAACGCCGCTTTGCCGCTCATCCTGGACGGCGTCGGTTCTGGCGAAGCCCGCGCGCGAGCGAAGCAGTGGTTAGAGCGCATTGGCCTGCAAGACCGGCTGACCCACCGTCCCGACGCACTCTCCGGCGGGCAGCAGCAGCGCGTGGCGATCGCGCGGGCGCTGGTCACGGAACCGGCGCTCATCCTGGCCGACGAGCCCACCGGCAACCTGGACTCCCGCGCCGGCGACGACATTGCCCGCCTCCTGCGCCAGATCTCCGACGAATGGGGACGCGCGATCCTGATGGTCACGCACGACCCACGCATTTCCGCTTACGCCAACCGCATCGTCTTGCTCAAAGACGGCACCATCGTGGATGATACCCATATCTCGGGCGCTCCACAGTGAATTTGGACGCGGATTTTCGCGGATGAACACGGATAGAATCACTGGCCCATAACCGGGGTGAGAAGCACAACCTGACGCTTGCCAACCTGAAACCGCTCAATGCGTTGGTATCCCTCGTGTGAAACCTTCTGCCGCTTGTCAGACGCAATCGCTACAACCGCCTTCGACGACAAGACAGGGAGCAGGGCCTCGAGCATTTGGTGAACCGGACTCGCAGCGGATGATGGCACTGCACCGGGCACTTGCCAGGCGGAACGTTGGCCGTATGGGATGTCGCTGATGACGACGCCAATCTCCCTGCCAGCCAACTTCTCGCGCAGCGCCGTGCTATCGGTCGCATCGGCGCAAAACAGCGACGTCTTGACTCGATGGCTCTCGACCAGCCTGAGTAGTTCGTCCCTCAGTCTCTGGGCGCTCTCCAGGGCTGCCGCGTGAGATGCTTTCCCATACGAGGTCAGCATACTGGAAATTTCTGCAATGCGCCTGTTGATCCCATTTACTGTAAGCAGAGCAAGATTGCGCCCGGCGACGGATAGAACCTGCGGATCAACGTCAGAGCCGATGATCTCATCTATGCTATGCCAATGCAAATAGCCCAGCAGGCTCAAGTGATAGGCGCACCCACAGCACGGGTCATAGAGGGCACCAGGCTCGCTGGCCCCGCTGGCCTGGCGAATTGCCATGCAGCGCTGAAATATCTCGCTGGCAAGCCGGACCGGGAAGGCCGGGTGTCCGGGCAGGCCATAGAAGACCCTACCACTGGCGTAGTCGGAATAGTCCTGCCGCTCGTTGACAAAACGATACTGCATACCCCTGTGCCCCACGCCACAGACAGCCCATTCAACTTACAAGTTGAACTGCCGTCTCTGCCAGGTGAGTGGCATAACCCATCTCGTTGTCATACCAGGCGGCCACAGACACCAACGTGCCCTCCTGCACTTGCAATGGATGACTTCCAGGCCGTGAAACATTTGACGATCATCTCGGCTGCCTGTCCAATAAAGCCCTGTACATCCTCACCGGTGATATAGGTGGGTTCGATCCCTGGCTCCTCCTTCAGTCCTCCATACCAGTTGAGTGTACGGTCACGCCATTGCCCGATTTCCTCCGCAGTCAGTAGGAACGCCAAGTCCTCCGGGCTTGCTGCCGCTAGTTTCGCCCAGACCTCTGAGCGCCAGGGCATTTGATGGTACAGGTCAAAATCAACCTGATCCGTCTCCCGATAGTATAACGAACGCTGCTCCTCGAAGGAAAGGCCGGGTGGAATGCTTCCACGAAACGAGGTTAGCACGGTCTGAACCCATAGACGGTCCGCCAGAAGGTGTGCGGCATACCCCTCAGCAAAGTCAGCCCTTCCGGATTCCTCAGCCCAGTACCGGGCGACCAGGGCATGGACGCGTTCGTGCCCTGCTGAGTCGGGTGTTGCCAACAGATGCACGCGCTGCTTGTCACCACGTCCCGTGTTTGATCGCATGTGGATGGCATCGGGTGCAATACTCCCCAGAAGGAATGCTGGTGTTGGAATGCTGCCCGCCGGTACGTGCATTTGCACAGCAATCGCAAGATGGACCATTGGAAGTGGCATTTCCAGAAACCGATCAACTATACTGGCCCCGCTTCTTCAAGGTGTCTAGAAGCTGCCTGGCCCGTGCGAGCGCCTCGCGCTCTTGCTCGTCTGCGGGTTCACTCCACGGCTGCGTGACCCGCCACGTGATCTTCCCGCTCAGGGGTAGCTCAGGATATGCGCCTGGATCGTACAACTGCCGGCCACGGAACTCGACGGGCTGCTCCTGGTAACAGGCCCATACCGCCTGTCTCACCACGTCGGGATTGCCCTCGAACTGGACGTCCACCAGCGACACCTGCGACCTGAAGCGCTGGATGAACTCAACCGGCAGGTTGAACAGAAACGGATGGGGCGCGTCGGTGCCGACGATCCGCTTGCGCTCGTCCACACCGTTGGCAAACAGCGCCTTGAGCGCCTGCCCGGTGAGATGTCCTTCCGATTCCGGGCCGGCCAGGACCAGGTAGCGGATGTTGGGATTGGCGACGACGTTGCAAATGATCTTCTCGAACCCGACGTTCTCCGTTTGGACAGTTCCGGAGAGCGCTGCGCCCGCTTCGAGGCCGGCCCGCACGAGCAGTTCCAGGTCGCGGGGCATCTTTTCCGGCTCGCAATTCAGGATCACGGCGACCGCGACGGGGGAATAGTCGTTGCCTCTCAGGTACCGGCCTTCTTCGGGCGGGTACTCGGGATGGGGATTCACCTTCAGCATAGGGACAGACTTGCTTTCAGCACCCAAATTTCTCACCTCTCGCCTGGTCTGACCGGCAACTGCATCCGCGAATCAATGAACAATGAACAATGAACAATGAACAATGAGTCAATGAACAATGAACAATGGCGAATCGGCAATTCCGCAAAGTCAAACGCCACCACTGCGGCCCTCAAGGCCGCCAGGCGCCGGGAGGTCAGCCCGTTCCCGCACGCCACGTCCAGCACCCGTTCGCCTGGACGTAACCCCAGCAACCGTTCTGTGGCCGGCCACAGCAAGACCTCGACGAAGTCGTTGCCCTCACCCATCCGCTCGTCCCAGAACGCCGCGTTGCGGTTCCAGGCCTGGCGCGTCGCCTCGTTAGCCTTCCGCACGTCTGCCTCCAAATGTGTTATTTTCCTCGATGGGCTTGCCGAAGCGTGAGAATGTCACGGATGTGCGACATGGCATGAGCGGCCTGCATCTCGATCACGTCCCCAACCGAGATGCGCTCCTGCTGCCCATCCCACCGTCTCAGGATGATGGACTGCTCCCAGGCACCCGGTATCTGCTCCACCAACTGCACAACGTGGTCTCGGCCGGCGCGAAAGAGGGCCAGCGACGGCGCCACCGCTCGACCTACATAGTGCCAACTCTCTGCCCACGTGTCTTGCGGGACCTCCCAGTACCACTGCAGCGTGAACTCGCCACGAATCAATGAACAATGAGTCAATGAACAATGAACAATGAGTCAATCGGCCGGGGCCAGGTCGAGTTCCGCTTCACTCAGGCCGGCGAGCGCGGCCTCCAACTGAGCGGGCCCGTCCGCAAAGCGGGCCAGGATTGCCTTTGTATCGCGCGTATGTTCTGCCATCAAGACACCTCCGACCATTCCATAGCATGGCCTCCTGCCAAGAGCAAATTTATTGGACACGGATGAACACGGATGTCACGGATTTTCTTTTTTCGTCGTGTTCACGATGACTCTAACTGGTCATAGCGACGATGCAATTCCTGGACCACTTTTGCCGGGAGCGGCAGTTCGTGCTCGACCAACCTGATGTTTGTCTTCATGTGGTCCAGGTTAGAGGTGCCCACGATGGCCGTGTCCACCTCCTCGTCAGCCAGGACGAATCCCAGCGCCAGGAGGAATGGGACAATGAACAATGGGACAATGAACAATGGGACAATGAACAATGAACAATGGCGAATGGCGAAGCCGCCTGGCGATAGAACTCGCGCGTCGGGTCGGAACTTGCAGGTGCGCCCCACGCGGCGTTGGCGATTGGGCGCTTGGCGATGATGCCCATGCTTTTGGCTTTGGCCCTGGGAAGCACTTCCTGGCGTGCTCCCTGGCTTACCACGTTGAAGGTGGTCTGTAGGGTGTCAAATTGGCCACTTTCTACCGCCCACAGGGCCGCCTCACGATCCCCACTGTAGCCGATGTAGCGGGCCTGGCCGGCTTGCCTGGCGTCCAGCAATGCCTGGATCGCCTCCCCTCGTTCCAGGACGTCCACACCGCAGGAATGCAACTGCACCAGGTCCAGGTAGTCGGTCTTCATGCGCTGCAGGCTGCGTTCGATGCTATCCAGGATCGTCTGGGCCGTCCACTCTTCTCCCGCGTACCCCTCTACGACGTGCCCGGCCTTGGTCGCCAGGACGTATTCCTGGCGGCGGTGGGAGATTGTCCGGCCAATCCACTCCTCGCTGTGGCCGTAACACGCGGCCGTGTCGAGGAAGTTGATGCCGCCGTCGAGCGCCGCATTGAGAAGGTCGCTGGCCACAGACACATCGGCCACGGACCCGAGCTCGGCCAGGCCAGCCCCCAGGCGGCTGACCCTCAAGCCGGTCCTGCCTAACGTCGCCATTTCCATTGTTGTTCCCTCCACTCACGGGCGGTAGTGCCGGTCGATCTCGCGTCGAGCCACCTCGACGGCACGCCGCGGGTTGTTCAGGTCACCGTGGACGGTGTACACGTCCCGGACGATGAACTCCACACACACGCCGCGAGTCGCCTCCAGCGTCTCGCGGATGTGGGCGGCCCAGGCTTCTTCGTCCAGCCTCACGTCCAGGCTGAGAAAGTTCGGGTCTGGCTTGCGTGAGAACACGATGTCGGTACCCCGTAACGCCTCGCCCATGAAGCGCTGGTCACACCAGCGGGAGATGGATACCTTTTTCAGGTGAGGCAACTGCCATAAGTCGTCCCAGAACGGATGGGCCGGCTCGCAGCAGCCATAGTAGAGCAGACCCACCGGCTCGCATACGTCACGGTAATAGGGGAAGCAGAACTCGTGGAACATGCGAGGCGAAATGCCCACGGTCTCCTGGCTATTGGCAGCACCCCACATGTCACGTAGCCGCACGGGGCCACCCGCGTAGTCGGGCCTGGGCAGCCTGGTCGTGAAGTTGTAACTGGAACCGAAACTGTCCTGGTTGCCGTTGTTGAGTTGCAGGAGCCCCTCGGCCTCAGCCCAGTGCATCACGCGCAGCGCATTGTCTCGCAGGAAGGCCATCAGCCGGTGCACCGCGCCGGGGCTATCGTACATGGCCAGGAAGAACGCCTCCATGCCCATCAACTGGACGACTTTGTAGGTCAACATGGTGCTGCCGTACGTACCGGTACGAATGCAGACGGGCAGCAAGTCGCCGAGCAGGTGCTCCAGGAACTCTTTCCAGGCCATGGTGCGCTGGCGATCCACGCGACAGACGGCGGGTTTGAGCATGGGGAGGTCTCGCTCCAGATCCTGGATGGGATGCAAGAAGCGGTAGCCGGTCTCGACGCCCTGAGCGTCTTTGACGGTTTCGGTCTCGATCTGCACGCCCAATTCGTCAATTTCCACAAACCAGCCGACGTCAAAGGTGTCGGGCATCACCTTGTCGTCATCTATTAACTCATGGTTGCGGACGTTCCGCAGCAGTTGCTGCTCGATGGCCCGGCCTACCCCCCCCATCCCCCCCCTATAGGGGGGGATAGGGGGGGGGCAGCGGAACACACTTGCCGGCATAAAGTCGCGATCGAAGGTCCACGTCTCGACGACGACCGGTGGCCGTGCACCTGGGCGGCCATCGTTCAGGTCATACCACATGTGCTTCCGTTGCGCCATGACGGGCAGCGCGGCGTATTCGGCCTGCTTGCTGGCCAGAGCGCGCAGGTATGCCCGTTCACCGTTGGGAACGTGCCATTCCATCAGGGCCACTCATTCCAATCAGATCATTGCCAGGGCACCTGTGAAGACCGGTAGAAATTCACGCCCATGGCGGTCAGCCGGGGTCCGTGCGCGCCGAGACGGATCCTGTACTCGTTCCATTCCCTTCCGGTCACCGGCGACCAGCCGATCTCGGCGTAACCGGGCAGGCGGGGGAAGGCCATGAATTCGACGTCGTCTATAGTCTGCAGTGTCTCTGACCAGAGCGGGGCTTCCACGCCCAGAACGGCGCTTTCCGGCACGCCGTCCACCTGCGTCGCCGGGTCCCAGGTATAGGCGTCCGGCACGTCTACGTAGCCCGCCCAGGACAGCCCGAGTGGCGTCGAAGCATCGTACTTCATGTCCAGGTAGGCCCTGGACGCCGGGGACATGATGACCTGCGCGCCCTGTTGTACGGCCTTCCGGGCGATATCGCTGTGCCAGTGCTGCGCGATGGAAGCCGGAAGGAGAGTGGTCTGGGCGATCTCTTCCCAGCCGACCATCCGTTTGCCATACGCCTGGACGATTGCCTGAACCCGTTCGATGAAACGCAGGTAGTCGGCCGGGCTCGTGGCGGAGGTCTCGTCGCCTCCCACGTGGAAGTAGGGGCCGGGCGTCAGCGCCGCAATCTCCCGGATCACGTCCTCCACGAAGGTGTAGGTGATCTCTTTGTCTACACAGAGAGAACTGAAGCCGACGTCGGTGCCCGCGTACAGCGCCGGCGCAACCCCGTCGCAGTTCAGTTCCGCGTAGGAAGCCAGCGCCGCGTTCGTATGCCCCGGCGTGTCTATTTCGGGGACGACCGTGACGTACCGGCTGTGGGCGTACGCAACGATGTCGGCGTATTCTGCCTGGGTGTAATAGCCGCCGGGCCCCCCGCCGACCTCGGTGCTCCCACCGTAGGTGGCCAGGTTCGGCCAGGCCTTGATCTCAATGCGCCAGCCCTGATCGTCGGAAAGGTGCACGTGGAAGCGGTTCATTTTATAGTACGCCAGCAGGTCAACCGTGCGTTTCACGTCCTCGACGCTGAAAAAGTGCCTGGCGACGTCCAGCATGGCGCCACGCCAGGCGAAACGTGGATAGTCGCGGATCGTCCCGGTGGCCATCTCCCACGGGCCAGGTTGAACCGTGGCGCTCTCAATTGCCGGGGGCAGCAGTTGCCGGATGGTCTGGAGGCCGCGAAACAGCCCGGCCGGCTGGTAGGCGACCAGCGTGACCCGGTCCCGTGTGATCGTCAATTCGTATCCCTCTTCGCCCAGAGCCGGGTCCCCGCCGAGTGTGGTGAGATAGATATGCCCGGGTGCGGGAACGCCTGCGGCTGGCAACACCTGCATTTCATATCCGGTCGAGGGATTCAGTTTGTCGGCCAGGTATTGGCCGATGCCGGTCAATTCGGCCGTTCCAGGCTCAACGTAGATCTGGGCGCCTGCCGTTAACGTGAATGTACCCCCCGTTGTCGTTACCGAGACAGGCTTGGGGA
>Ga0315285_10004867_pt1 | contig 13901 bp, 7 predicted proteins | sample YL17G09_36_MG_FD_203698 | JGI IMG/M metagenome (GOLD analysis project Ga0315285, IMG submission 203698) | Sediment microbial communities from Yellowstone Lake, YNP, Wyoming, USA - YL17G09_36 | ecosystem: Environmental > Aquatic > Freshwater > Lake > Sediment | place: USA: Wyoming | collected...
CGTCGATGACGGCGTTATCGTTCGTACCGTAGTAGATCGTAGTGGTGGTCCGGCCAAGGTCATCAAACCAACTGACCGTGTAGGTGACCAGGGCGTTGGGGTCGGCGCCGGCCGGGTCGTTAAGTTCGCCCGTGCCCGACAGGCCGTCGAACCGCCGGAAGTGGCGCGCCAGCCAGAGATTGCCCACGGCGTCGTAGCTTTGCTTGGTCTGCTCGATCACCGTGTCGCCGGTGACGTCGTTGGCGTCGGCGTAGGCGGTCTCGTTGTCCTGATAGGACGCGTACGAGGCCGTGGCGCGCCCCGCGCCGTCGTAGGCCTGCTTGCTGAACAGGCCATTGGGGTTGGCGGACTTGATCTGCCTGCCGCGCTCATCATACCAGTATTTCGTCGTCAGGCGGACGCTGTCGGCCAGGTCCTCGTCCGTGGTGTCGCCGTCGACGATCTTGTAGGCCCGGCTGCGCCAGACCTGCCCTCTCTCGTCATAGTCGCTGGTCGCGACGGAGAGGTAGTCCTCGCCGCTGTCGCGGACGCAGTTGGCGTCGGCGTCCTTGAAGACCTCGACTGTCTTTGCCCGGCCAAGGTTGTCCAGGGTTGTCGCCGAGGCCACGCCGTCGGACCCGAGGGTGCCTGTGCGCCGGCCGCGATAGTCGTACTTGAAGACCGTGTCGTAGCTGTTGCTGGCGTCGCGGAAGGATTTTGTCTTGGTGACCAGCCCGTCGCCGACGCCGCCGCTGTCGTACTCGGTGGCGCTGACCTGCACGAGCGTGCCGTAGCCGTCCTCATCGGCACTGCCCGCCTGCGTTCCAACGTATGTGGTGACGGCCCGGCCAAGCCCGTCGAACCCCGTCCAGGTGAACGTCCCGTCCGGCGCTTTGGACATGTACTGCCGGCCGGTATTGGGATCGTAGTAGTAGGTGGAAGTGATCTTCTTCTCGTTTGCGGGCGTTGCCGACACCACGTAGTAGCTGTCGGAGGACGTCAACTGGCCGTCGTTGTTGTAATTGTTGACAGATTTTGTATTTATGGTGCCGGCGAACGCGGCTATGCCCTCGGTCGCGGCGGTCCAGTCGCCGGCCAGGTCGCCATCTGTCCAGTTCGTGGAGTTGCCGTCCGCCGATATCACCGTCCGCCCGGCAAGGTCCGATACGGCAATCCGCACGGGCGCGTAATCGTAGTGGCCCGACTCGTCCATGTGAGGGGTGGTCAGCGTCACCTGGCGCGTGGTGGTCTCCTTGGTCGGCGACGAGCCGCCCGTCTTCTTCTGGTGAACGTATGCGTAGACCGTCTTCTGCCCGCCGGGGGATAAAACCGACTTCAGCCGCCCGTAGCTGCCCAACACGGACTGGGTCGGCACATAGTACGAATATACCGTCGTCAGGTTCAGGCCGCCCGTGGGTGTGGTCCACCCGGTGGGCGTGTCAAACCCGGGCACACCCCCACTGCTCTTATCCGCATCTTCAATAGTCTTTACAACCTGCCCCCTATCCCACACCCCCACGCCCTGCCCGGTGTACGACCACCGGAGGTCCTCGTGTTGAATCATGTCCATGTAGTACAGGTTCTTGCTCGTATCCCGCTCGTAATGATGCCGCACAACTGCTCCGCTGTTGTTGCCGTTATGGTCGGTCGTCACCGCCGGATAGGTTATCTTCTCGTAATGCACGGCATTGCTGTTTGAGTAGTAAGCCTCGTACTCATAAGTTGTTGTGTTATACCCGCTGTCACTCGTGCTCTGAGTGGGATACTCCATTACTTCATGCAGCCTGCTTATCGTGAACCCGTCGGCTGACCTGGGGTCATAATACGTGTACTTCCGCACCCAGTATTCATCCCCTGACTGGGTGCCGTTCCGGACCTTCTCCGAGATGACCTGGCCGGTGCTCTCGCTGTAGTCGTATACCTCGACGAGGCCGGAGGAGCCGCTACCTGCCGTGATGCTGTCAATCCACCCGTCAGCCGGCGAACTGCTGTCAGTGTACGTATATACCCCGCTCTTGCAAGCCGATGGATGACGCTTCTCATTGACCTGCGCAACCTTCTTCCCGCCGCTCGTATAATATGTATAATGCGTTGCCCACACATTGACTATGCTGTTGTTGTCGCCCATTTCCTGGACAATATCATAGATGATTTGCCCATCAGCATTCAGGTACTGGGCTTTCCTCATTGTGCCGCCGGGCATTTTGGTGCCCCGGAACGTCTTCCATACGTTGCGTCCGCCGGCGCCATAGTTGTCGTTTTCTCCGTACACGAATTCATATGTGCCCTCACCCCCCGCACCGCCGCAGCCCCCGCATCCGGCCCCGGTCATCGACGCGATGCGGCCGTCATCGTAGTAGCTCTTGTACTCCCTCGCCGCATACGTTGCCAGGTCGCCCTCCGACACTGTATCAAGGCCACATGTGTTGCCGGGACTACTCGGGTTAATGCCCTGATCGTAGTGGCCGGACCCGGAGCCCAGGTATTGCACCACGCCATCCGGCTCTATTACGTACCTAAGTTTGCCGGCGGAGGTCGTGGGATCCCAGCTTGCGGGATAGTAGATGTAGAGTGTGGTATGGTAGCTCTTGCCGCCGTTCTGAAGATACTCCACAACAGTTTTGCGCAAGCGAGCCAGTCGTCCACTGCTCAGTGTATACGTATAGTATATGATCTGTGTCGTGCGGCTGTCTCGCACGGTGGTAATCGTACTAGGGTACTCCTTATCCACAGTGCCGTTATCATACCTGGCATTGAACGATACCTGGGTGCGCACATCCTGGCCCGCGGTGAACCTGGTCGTATGCAACGTGTGGTTCCGGTTCCAACCCAAATCCTCCATCTTCCACTTCAGCCCGAGAGTGGCGGAGTAACAGTTGCATGAGCCGACTGTTATTATCTCGCAGCCGCACGCTGATATCGCTGTCGGTATGCCGGCTGACACTGTTGCGGTGGATAATACGGTCGACAACTCGCATGTGTAGGTGATGCCGCTATCCCAGTCATAACAGACTTCGAGTATCTCGGGGGCGTCGGAATTCTTGTTGTCCTTGCTCTTCGCCTGCTCCCAACGCTGTCGCACCACGTCGTCATCGTAATCGTAACAAATCTCCCTGATCGTAAAGTCGGCGTATGGATTGTCTCCCACTCCGTCAGGGCTGTCGTTCAGCGAGAACTTGCCCTCGTGAAAGAATTGCGGTTCCGTGCAGAAGCATCCCGTCCCGGACGGGGTGCAGAAAGAGCATCCGAGCGATCTCTCCGGCTGGATGGCGAACAATCCAGCCAGGATGGTCAAGCAGATGACTACGGGCCTGTATGTTGCGCGCTTGCTGATGTTACGCATCGTGCGTCTCCTTGATCAGTCGGTTCGTTCGAGCCTTGTTTGGATTAGTCGGGGTGCGATCCGTTGGTTTTCCGCCGGTGTCAGTCTTGTGTCAGCTTCTTGATTGCGGCTTCCAGCTCTGCTATTCGCGCCGTGTCGCCGCTTGCCTTCGCCTCGGCCAGGAGTTTTGCGTAGTTCGCCAGCATGTCCGTCTTCTGTAATTCCGCGAGGGCCGCTTCTCGTTCCTGCTGCTCGGCCAGGCGGGCAGCCTCCTTCTTGCCAAGGTCTTCCTGCATGGAGGCGATCGCGGCCAGGTTCTCGCCCGTAAACTGGTTCTTTATGCTTTCGAGGATCTTGTCGGCCTCGCCCGGCAGGCCTGCTTGTTCGTGCGCATCCACAAGCTCTCGTATTGCCAGCATGCGCACCGCGTCCGTGGACGCCTGGCTGAGGGCTTTTGTCGCACCGGCTTGGACGTGAAGGAGGTTCTGGCTCTCAGGGGTGACGGAGTCGGTATACCCCTTGACCAGAAGCCAGAGGGCCTTGCGGTCCTGCCCGTCGGGCGCCGCCGCCAATTGCTCATCCACGTAAGTCCGCCAAGGTCTAAAGTCGCTGTACATCCTGTATGCGGTGGCAAGGATCTTCGCGACGCCCAGGCGGGGGTTTCCGGCCGCGTCGAGCAGCGCCTCGCGGACAACCTGGCGCGACGCCGGAGTGCCCAGCGCCTCGCCGACGCACTTGGGCTGCCAGGCCAGGCGGAAGTCCAGCCCGCCCTTGGCGGCCACCGCGGCAACCGTTGCCGCAAACTTCGTGGTGTCCTTCTCGGGGCCGACCATGGCTGTGTCGACTAGTGCCAGGCTCAACGACACGACGGTTGCCTGGTCGGCGGCCGCCCTCAAGGCCTCCGTGCCGATCGTGACATCGCAGCCCACCAGGACCCACTGCTGGGCTTTTGGCCGTTGGCCGGCCGACACGTACATGCCCCTGAGTGCAAGGCACTCATCCAGGGTGAGAGGTTTCGTGGCGTGGCGTGCGACGCAGAACTTATCCAGGTCATCCAGGATCGGCAGGGTCTCGTCGCGGTTGTCCCGGTACGCGGCCAGGGCGAGGGCGGCGAGGGCCTCTATTGGCGCCCCCTGCCAGAGCGTCTTATCCTTCAGCCAGGACAGGGCCAGGCCGGTCTTCATCTTGTCGTCCAGGATGGCGATTGCGGGCAGCAGGGCGTTGCGCTGCTCGGCGTCGTTAGCCAGGCCGGCGAGTGTGGCGTTGTCGAAGACGCCGCGGAGCCTCTCGGCCCAGAGGGTGGAGGTCTCCTCCGGCATGACGTCGTAGAGGCCCATTACAAGGCTCGCCCACTGCTTGAGGGGCACCTTCCTGGCCTCTTCGGCGGTGGGTATGTAGGTGGCGGTCATGCGCTCCAGGATCTTCAGACGGGCGGGCTTGGTGGACTCCCGCTTGTCAGGCGCAGTCAGCGTGCCTATCAGCCGGGCCTGCTGCGAATCCAGGTTCCAGTTCTGCCAGGCGGTAGAGTCGTTGACGAGCTTCGCGACGGTGTCAACGGCTAGATCTCCGGCATCCAGCCTGCCGAGGGCCGCGAGGAGTTGCTCGACATCCCTGGCAGTGAGGGCCCCGATCGTGTCGCCGCTGCCGGCATAGGCCTGGATTATGGCGGCTGCCCATTGGCCCTTGGCTTCTTTGGACAACCCCGGAGCAAGAGCCCCGGTAAGGGTTTCCCAGTGCCCCAGAGTCAGGGACTTGCCCGAACCTGCCGACACGTACTTGGAGGTCGCCAAAGTGATGAGGCTCTGGCGGACGGTAGCGCCCAATTCGCCGAGCGCTCCGATTCTTGTCGCAAGACCCGTCACCTCGCCGGGAGGCCAGGACTGCCACAGCGTCGTGCTCTTGACGAACGTGGCGGCTATGCCGTTAACGTCATCCTGCTTCTCTCCAAGCCTGCTCAAAGCGTTGATGAGTCTGTCGAGGTCACTGTATTGCTTCAGAGAGGCCAGGCCCGTGGCGTCCTGCACGTAGGCCGCGCGAATCTTGCCAGCCCACTGGCTACACTGCTCGACTGCCATGTCAGCCGTAAGGCAACTGATAAGATCTTCCCACTGGCTGCATGGGATTGACCTGATAGCGGCAGGGTCGGCCAGGAATTTCGTCGTCACGAGATCGGCGATGTTCTGTTTGCCAGCTTTGATCGCCGGAGCATCGCCGGTCAGATTCCCCAGCACCCAGATCAAGTCCGGGAACGACATGGACTGTACGGCATTGGAGTTCTTGGCGAGCCGGGCGACCGTGCTAACCGCCAGATCCTTGGCGCCCAGTCGGTTGAGGATCGAGGTAAGCTGCTCGGCATCCCCGGCTGTAAGCGAAACGGCGGTTTCGCCGCTGCCAACATAGGCCTGGGTTATGATGGCTACCCACTGGGCCTTGGCTTCCGCGGACAGCCCCGGAGCAAGAACCCCGGTGAGTGTTTCCCAGTGCCCCAGAGTCAGGGACTTGGCCGAACCGGCCGACAGGTACTTGGAGGCCACCAAGGTGATGAGGCTCTGGCGGGCGGTAGCGCCCAATTCGCCGAGCACTCCGATTCTTCTCGCAAGGTCGGCTACCATGGCTGGATCCCAGGACTGCCAAGCTGTCGTGCCCAGCGTGAAGGTGGCAGCCACGGTTGCAGCCTGCGGATCTCCCAGCTCCCGCAGAGCTTCAATGAGATCTCCGAGTTCCCCGTCCGTGTTCAAGCGGGTGAGGCCTGTCACATCCTGCACGTAGGCCGCGCGAATCTTGCCAACCCACTGGCCCTGCTGCTCGGCCGTCAAGCCGGCTGAGAGGGCCTTGGCAAACTCCCTCCACTGGGAGCACGAGAGGCCCCTGGTGGCGGCTGCGTCCGCCAGGAACCTCGCGGCCAATTGATCGGCGATGCTCCGCCTGGCGGCCGTGACGGCCGGGTCATCGCCCGTCAGGTTCTTCGCCGCCCAGAGCAGGTCCGCCGGCGACATCGACTGCCAGTCGGGCGTGTTGCCATCCGGGGCGACCTGGGCCGCCGCAGTGGGAACCATCGCGAGGAAGAGCATGCTTGCCAGTGCTGCGATCATGAGTTTGTTCATTTTGTTCATTGCAGTTACCCTTGCTTTGCTATAGCGGCCGAGCCGACACGTTGCGATCGTGTCTAGCGCGACCTGGGACGCGATGACATCCACGCCAACACAATGACGCCCGCCTTGGGCGAGCCAAGTAATCGCATGGCCTCCGCCAGATCACTGACCTGATCTCTGGTAAGGCCCGAAATAGCCTTCGGATCATTGGCGAACGCGTTGCGGAGCCTCTCCGCCCAGTCCGCCTGCACATCCTTCGGGACATCCCCGCCGAGGCGCTGGGCGAGTACCCTCCACTGGGAGCACGAGATGGATCGCACCATCGACTCGCTGGCCAGGTACTTGGTCTGGATGTGATTGAATAGAAGGACTCGCGCGCTCTTTGCCTTATCATTTTCGACGTTGTCCATGGCGGATGCCAGGCCAATCAGGTCGTTTACATCCCACGTCCGCCAAACGGCCTTTTCCAGCACGAACTTAACGGGCAGTTCGGCGACATCCTCATCCTTGGCCCCAAGGGCCTTCATGGCCCTGACGAGCCTGTCGTAGCCTCCCGAGTCCAGGGATTGAAAGCCGCACGCCTCTCCGTAGAAAGCGCCCCTCATACCTTCGAGCAATTGTGAACATTGTTCGGGGGGAAGACCCGGCCTTACCAGGACAGTCAGACGTTGCCAGTCTTCGCGAGACATCGAGCCCGCGGCCTTGCGAGCCGACAGCAACCGCGCCATCATCTGGTCAGTAAGCCTGCGCCGCTCGGCCTCGGCGGCGGGCAGCTTGCCAACCAGCCATTCCAGGTCTGCCGCCGACCAGGCCTGCCACGCGCTGGTCTTCTCAACGCACACGATCGCCGTCGCGGAAGCCCGACTGTCCCCTAGCAACGCCTGTGCCGCCGACAGCACCTCCACATCCTGGCGTCTCTGCAAACTCGCCAGCCCCTCAGCATCAGCCAGGAAGGCCTTGTGGAGCAGTTCGGCCCATTGAGCCTTTCGGGCTGGTTCAAGACTCTTGCACGCGAAATCCGTTATTGTCCGCCATGTTTCAGGCGAGACCGACCTGGCAGTGACCTTGTCCGCCAACGGCCCCTTCTCGATGTCGGCGACAATTCGCCCCTGGAGCGGCGCGGGAAGACGCGCAGCCACCTCGGCGATCAAGGGCAGCCACTCCTGCCATTTCAGTTGTCCCGAGGCAGACGCGACAAGGTACAGGTTACCGACGTGCTCGACCAACAACGCACGGGAGTCTCGCCCCTGGGGCCCGGCCCTTCGCAACTGCCTGGCCACTGCGGCAAGCTCCGCCGGTGTGCACTGGTCCCAAGGTTTCGGCTGGGTTGTCACGACGGCTTTCGGCCGGGGCATCACGTCGGCGCACAGGCCGACGGCGCATGACCAGCCGACAAGAAAACCACACATGGTGACCACACAGCGAACCGACCTTACACACGCCTGGAATGTCTGCAATCTGGTATTCATAACTCCACTTGACTCCCAATGCTATTCACACACACAGTAAGCACACTTCAACCACAGACGGTTATGTACCTGTCTTGCCACAAGAGGCACACTTCCTCGCGCCTTGGGCGCAGGGATTCCACGTATTCAATGTTAGACTGCTACAACCGGGTGACCCGCTCGTCCTGCGCCTCCATGCACACGGCCACAGGCCCTGCAAGCGCAAGCCCACCACCTGTTGGGGGGTCTTGGAAAGCAGCCCCGGAACGTTTTGTCTTTCAGTTACTGCCCGTCGCAAACTGCCTGACGGGAAACCCACACTACCCAGCCAAATATCCTGCTAAGCAGTCCCAGCACATTGTCAGTCACTGCCCACCGCCAAACAAGAAACCCGGAAAAAAGAACTGTGATGCTTCGCTATCGTATGTTTTGTATTCCCGAAGCCAGACGAAGGCAAGGACAAAAACCGAAAAATAACGAAAATTTCGAAAAATTCTCGTGCCTGTCAGGCAAGAACCATATATGATATGGTACATCTTATTTACCGCGAGACCGAAAAGGGGCACGGGATGGCGGAATTCAGCTCCAGCAGTGTGTTGTTTGCACCTTACGATGACGCCCGGACACGTGCTTCGGGAACGTCGAGTGATCTGTATTATTCCAGCAACAGTGATTTAAGCACCTTTACACATCACGATTTGCCGTCTTGGTCGAACGTAACAACGTGGATTTATAGATATGTCTGATACAATAAGTCCAATTTCCGTTCTCCGCAAGCAGGAGATGGTCGCTCAGGGTAGGCCCCGAGACAAGGCCGGCCAGGTGATCGTGCGGAGCGTGCTTGCCGGAATACTGCTGCTTGCGGCCGGGCTGAAGGCCCATCAGCTTGCGACACAGCCGGTGGTGGACGGCGGTTTTCTATTCCTATCGAGCCGGGCTGTCCTGACAGTGGAGCTTGAGTGCGAGATCATTCTGGGTGTCTGGCTATTGTCGGGGGCGTTTTCCCGGCTGGCGTGGCTGGTGACTACATGTTGCTTTGCGGCGTTTTCTCTTATCACGTATTCAAAGGCGGTTCGCGGCGAGGCGTCGTGCGGATGTTTCGGCGTGGTGGAGGTCTCGCCCTGGATCACCCTTGTTATGGACATCCTGGCGGTCGCGGCCCTGATGATGCTCCGGCGGAACTTTTGGCAATCATCCTCGGCGTCGCGATTGCGGTTGCGAATCGTCGGCGCCTGCCTGGCCGTAGTGGCTCTTGGGGCGCCGGCGGCGATAGCGGCGATGTCATTCAAGGCGGCCAGGATTGACGTTTCCGGGGAGATCATCGGTGCCGGCAAGTGGGTGCTGCTCGAACCGGAGACATGGACTGGCAAAAAGCTGCCAATCCTCCGTTATCTCCACATGGCCGGGGCCGGTGCCGATGCCGATGCCAAAAGGCTCAGCCAGGGCAAGTGGGCCGTGATCCTCTATCGTCACGACTGCCCGAACTGCCGCGAGGAGCTAAGCCGGCTTCGCGACAGATTGAAGGGAAGCGAGCCGCCGAGGATGGCGTTCGTGGAGTTGCCGCCCTATGGCGCCGGCCGCGCGGCCTTCCTGCCGGAAGGCAAGAACATCGTTCTCGGCAAGCTCGACGAATCGAAGTCGTGGTTTGTCGAGACCCCCGCCATCCTGAGCCTCGACGGCGGAATAGTGAGGTCCTCTCCCGCCTCGGCCAAGTTCGCCGGCGATCCTGCACTCCTGGCATCCGACGCCAACAGCAAGGCGGTGCCCCTGACGGCCAGCATAACGATGCGGATCTCGCAGCAGAAGGCTTTCAACGACCTGCGGTTTGCCGTGCCCAACAGCCTTCAGGACGTCGCGGTGTCGGTCGAGAACGATACAAAGACCGAGTTCCGCATCCGCAAGGCACTCTCGGAGTGCGTATGCATGAAGGCCGTCAATCCCCCGGCTGCTATTGGGCCGGGGCAGAAGGCGACGTTTCGGATACGGTTCCACGCCCCCAAGGATCCGATGCGGTACGCCAAGAACATCGCGCTGGTGCCCGCGGGCGGCGGGGACCCGGTCCTGGTGGGCATCCATGCCCGCGTGGGGATGCCGCTTACGGCCGAGCCGGCGGTGATTGACCTTGGCACGCTGGTGGCCGGGGAGGAGCGGATAGTGCCGTTTACGATCCGCAACGAGATGGACAAGCCCGTGCGGCCGGTGTACGGCACCAGCAGCCTGGCCGGCTGTACACCAAGGGTGCCGCGGGCCTCGGCGGAGCCGGGCGGGAAGGTGGCTATTCCGCTGCTGGTGAAGGCGACGGGGAGTCCCGGCAGCAAGGCCGAGGGGCAGGTCCAGATACAGACTAACTGCCGGACCCAGCCGACGGTGGGTTGCTCCGTGCGATACTCGGTATCAAAGGAATACAGCATCTCCGCGGGGACCGTGGCGGCGGGCGAGCTTGCGCCGGCCGGGAAATACAGCGCGACGTTGCGTATCAGCCGCACGCCGCCGGGCGCGGGCGATGGGTTCATCACCACCGTGGCAGCATCCGGGCTGGACAACGTGGCCATCGAGAGCCGGCGAATCGCTTACGGCGCGGGCTGGGCGGATGTCCACCTTACGCTCATTGCCGGCCGGTCCCCGGGCAACTTTGCCGGCAATCTTCAGATCGACCTGAGCGGCCACGACCAGCCGGTGGTCGTGCCGATTACAGGCCGCGTAGTGTCGGGTGCGCCCGTGGCGGCCAAGAGTTCAAGGAGGACAACACCATGAGAAGGTTTTATCACTCGCGCCTTTACTTTCGGATTCACATTCCACTTCACCTGGCGCTGTTAGCTATCCTGGCCGGGCCGATTTGGCTTGGGGCTTGTCCGGCGTTTGCGGCTCCGGCGGCGAGCCAGCCGGCCACGCAATCCGCCACGCAACCCTCCGAGGCCGAGATGATCCAGCTCAACCTGCCCAAGAACCTTCAGGTCAAGACGCTGGTGGAGTACATCTCGCAGCGGATGCAGATGAACATCCTATACGATGAATCGCTGGTCAAGGGCACCGTGACGGTCAACTCCCCGGCGAAGATCCCCAAGGACTCGCTGATGGACCTGTTCAAGGGGATCCTGAAGATCAACGGCCTGGTGCTCGTGGACGCCGACCAGCCGGGCTGGAAGAGGATCGTCGCCAGCAAGGACCTGCTGCTGACGACCAGGGAGGTGGACACCACAGTTGGCCGGACGATTCCCGACCTGCGGCAGCGGAGTGCCCGGTTACGCTACTGGAAGTCATACAGCAAGCATACGCTCATACTATCAAGGCCGATAAGCGCAGTGTGACGGGGACAGCAACGGCCGCAAACCAATTGGCCGCCGTCCGCGCCGTCAACGGCGAATCATTACGATCGAGCCGGTTGCGACGCGGTATCTTTCAGTTTCCGAAGGAACTGCTCCTTGAACGCCGGGTCTTCCAGCATCCGGTCCAGGATGCCATCCGCCTGGCAACACTGGATGTGATCCTGGAGCGAGGCAGCGCCGGCCTCGGAATCGAGAGGCAGGCCGCACAGGCTGCAGAACCTGTTGACGGAGGCGTTCTGGGGCTGGCAGCGCGGGCAGGACCTTGGCTTCATCGGGCTTTCGACAGCCACGGAATCCTCTTTCTTGACGCCGTACACCCGCAGCAAGGCGTCGTCCACGTCCCGGCCGCTAAGGTGACCGACCATCTGTCGGCAAACTCCCCGACATGCAGGTGGTCCGGGCGCAGAATGGGGAGGCCTTCGGGCTGCTGGTCACCAATGACAGGCTGAACGCCCCCGCCCAACTCGACAACGGACTCCTCGATGCAGACCGTCCGATCATGCCGCTGATGTCCCGTCCGACGCCGACCTTCATTGGCGGCGTCATGCTGGACAAGAACGCTAACCCGAGGTCCAACGAAGCGTGAAATGGCATGCTTGGCTGGGCTGGTGCGAAATCGTTCTTAATGATCCTACCCTTGGTCTGTGATGGGGAGCACTTCTGACGGTGTGGAAGCGCAGGCTAATTGCTTACCACCGCTGACCCTCCAAAGTCCGCCTGCCTGGTTTCCGGTGCTGGTAGAACTCCTCGACGTGACGGATGATCGCGTGAAAGAGCGACCCAGCAAGCGCTCGTGATTCTCATGAATGTCCGTCGTTTGGGCGGGAGTCGCCCAGGCCAAGCGGCAGCGAGTGGTCCTGAAGTATCGAGCGGATTTCGCCGACCGCTTTTAGGAGTGCTGGCGACTGCTTAGATTTCTCCAGGAGCTGTCTCATGAACTGCTCCATGAACCGGTCATAGCTGAGCCGGCTTTCGACGAACTCCTGTAGTTTCTTCTCCAGGCGGGCCTCGATCTCGGATTCCAGGGCCTCGCGGTTTCGAGGAGCGGCTTTCATTTCCGTTGGCAAGCCGCACTCGCAGACTTCGACGAACAGCGCATTAAACTTGCCGCACCCCGGGCATTTGACCCCACGGCCCGATGTCGCCGAGTCAGCTGGCAGCCCATTCATCTTCCGTTGAATTTGCTCCAGATTATTGTAGGACAAGTGCGAGTAGTGCTTCATCACCTTGGAGTCCTTCGACAGGCCGTGAAACGCCTTAATAGCCTGCTCCGGCCACCCCACCGCCTGTTTGTGCGTGATGGAACAGGCCCGGAACAGGTGGGGATAGACACGCTTTTTGATTCCGGCTTCGGCAGCGATAGCCTTGAGAATTACCGACACTGTCTGACTGAGGAGGGGGTCGTTCCCACGGCGTTTCAGGTTGCTCCAGAGGGGGGCATCAGAATCTTCCTTCAGAGGATGGTAATTGACCCAGGTCGCCAGATGCTGCCGGCAAGATACCAGGGGAATCACACGAGGCATGGTCTTGCTTACCGGCAAGGTCGCCTTGACCACGGCGGAACTGAACTCCAGGTCTTTGATCTTCATGGACAGCATTTCTGACACGCGAGCCCCAGACTCGTACAGGAAGGAAACCATTGCCTTGTCCCGTGGGTTCCTGGCGTGCCCAGCCATCGCTAGGATTTCCTCGAAAGTCAGCAACTGTTCCGGCGACTTGATCCGTGTCTCGTCCCCGTTGCTCTTTATCCACCGCACTTTGTGGGGATACTCTTCATCCTGCCCTTCCAACCAGCGATAGAAGCGCTTGATGGTGACCTTGTATCCGTGTACGGTTCCCCCGGCGAACCTTCTACCATCCGTGCTGGCGCGGCCCTTGGACAGGAAAGTCATCAGAGAACGCAGGTCATCTTCCGTGACGATGTCGAAGTCCTTGCCGAGCCAACCTCCAAGCCTGCGCAGTTTGTGTGTGTAGAACGTCAGTCGTCTTTCCGACACCTCCGGTGAGATGTGGTTGAGAAATCGAAAGATCATCTCCTTATTCCGCTCGGTCAGGTCGCGGGCGGATGGAATCCTGTCCAGTCCCGATATCTCCAGGTCTGAGAAACTGCTCGGCAGGCCCACCCCCCTGGCAAATGCTGCCGCCTGTCCTTCCGAAGTTCCCGGTCCCTTTCGTCTGGTTCCCATGCCAATCACTTCCCGAATCGCTTCTTAGGAAGTGTCGGCGGGGCTTGCGTTTCATGCCGATTAGCCCCGCCAGGATTAGGCGGTCTGAAACGAAAGCCCCGTGCCTCGGAGAAACACTTCCAGGCATTACTTGGAGAGGGGACTTATAAACCTTGGTCGAATCGGTCGTACCTATATTGCCTACCCTTCTGCCAACGCCAGGAACGAAAACCGCCCACACTGAGCTGCCGCCAAGCAAGAAGGAAGAAGACCCAGGCGAAGCCCCCCTTTTTTGGCTCTTCTTCACTTTGGCAGATGATATTTGGTTGAAAAACGGCTCAACCTCTGCTCATTCAATGGGTTATCAAGACTCATTGACCAGCAGGAGGTCGAGCCGTGTACGTACATGGGATTCGCAGGTTGTTTGCCTTTGAGGGCTACATCATCAGTAAGATTACCATGAGCAGCGAACTTGTCCAAGTCAACCTTCGTCGCGACAAGCGATTCCGCCTGGCCTGTCCGGCCTGCGGGGCCACGATGGGCGCCAGCCGAACCAAGCTCCAGACGGC
>Ga0315285_10004868_pt1 | contig 13901 bp, 10 predicted proteins | sample YL17G09_36_MG_FD_203698 | JGI IMG/M metagenome (GOLD analysis project Ga0315285, IMG submission 203698) | Sediment microbial communities from Yellowstone Lake, YNP, Wyoming, USA - YL17G09_36 | ecosystem: Environmental > Aquatic > Freshwater > Lake > Sediment | place: USA: Wyoming | collected...
CCCCGCGCCGTTAAACGCAGGCCCAAGGAATACGACCTGCTGAACAAACCCCGCCACCAAATGCGAAAGGAACTTCTATTATGCAAATGACTTATCGCTTATCTTCATGCCATTCGTGACTGTCCCCTATTTCCTGCCCTCGCATTAGGTAACAAAGGTCGGTGAATGAGAATACTGAGTTATATTCTGGCCGGCGTGTGTATCAGCATATTAAGCGCGGCGTTGGGGCTCTTTAGTGGACAAATTAGGTCTGGCCTTGAGTCCGAACGAGAGAGTCATCGCTTGAATAGTATGCTGATCATGTATGAATCGGCCATTAAGGGACAGGATGTTGCTGTGGGAAATGCGCTAATATATGTTGGGCGGAAGGAGACTACGCGTATCCTTGCGGAATTATCGACGACGTACGCATGTGTACACTTCGATGGTCAGTCTCGCGTGTGTCAAGTTGTTCGGGGCGGCCTTATGTCTGACGTCGGGCCAGCTTCGGATATCGTGAGCCTTACCATGATTCCGTCGAAGGAATCATCTGAGTGTGTTATGACAAGTACGTGGGTGCCAGCGAATGGTATGGTGCGAATTGAGGATATAGTTCTCTTACCCGACGGCGTTAGGGTCACTTATTGTGCCGGCAAGGACCCTACGACTATGCCAGTTGATGCAGAAAGGGCGAAGAAGAAGACGTACTTCATAGAGTGGCTGCCTGGGACAAGTCCGCCAGCCGGGTTGCTCGGAAACTAGGGACGGATAATAGGGACAGTCACCTATTATTCCCAGGATTCGGACGGAAATTGAAGATGGTCATATTACGGGTAATGTTGTTTGCTACCATAGTGATACAGTCCGTCTCTTGCGAGCGAAGGAACGCCGCTCCACCGACCTATGGTGATATTACTAGGGAGTAAAAGGGGTCAGGAACCTTTTTTGCCGCCGTGATTGGGACCGACCCCGCCGTCACCTACACGTGTGGAAACTATGGACAGTCACCTATTTCTGGGGCGTACCGCGTTTGTCTTTCCTGGTTCCAGGTTCCGGGTTCCAGGTTCCCGGTTCCGCCGTTTGGCTCTTCTTACCGGCTACCGGGCTACTGACCACCGGCTACCCCTCGGCCTCGCTCGGGGTAAACCAGCCACCGCCGTCAGGGCTGCTCGGCGGGGGGGGTCTTTGTCTTTTGGGGCGTGGGGGCTTCGGTTTCCGGCGAGGAGGGTGAATAGGCAGGCAGGAGGAACGAGTCGGTCGGCCCGGCGGGCTTTTCGTTGCCCTGGTACTCGGTCACGCCCTCGGCGAGGTAGATGTTGTTGCCGCCGACGCCTACCGAGGGCTTGGCCTTGAAGTCCACGTGCATGTCCATGTAAAGGACGGTCTGGCCGGTGCTGTCGTGGTTGTCCCCGGCCTGGCGTCCAAGGCAGTCGGCCTGGAACCGTCCGCCGTTGAAGACCGGCGAGTTGTCGGCCAGGATCGCCATGCTCTCTTTTACGGCCTGGAGATGCTTGTCCTCCAGCGAGAGGCCCTTTGGCGCGATCGAATGCTGGTATGAATAGCCGATGAACTTGGCGCCCGGGAAGTCGGCCTGGTCGGGCTGGACCGTGAAGGAATCGCCGCCGACGGCCGGGCATTGGAACGTCGGGGGCTGGAGGAATCGCTCGCGGATCAGGCGGAACAGGGCGCGCGAGTTGCTGGCGGACGGTTGATTGGTCGTCGGCAGCCAGCGGTCGTTGGGGGCCGTGGTGGACGGCAGCCGGCCTTCGTTGCGGTTGGCGTAGCTCATCATGGCTGAGCCTATCCTGGCGGCGTTCTGGGAGCACTCGACCCGCAGCCGCCTGCGGTCGGCCTCGCGGAAGGACAGGGCGAATATGCCGCCGATAAGCAGCACGATTCCCGCGACGGCCGCGACCTCGCGCATGGAGAAGGTCGGGCGGATCACGTCGCGCCGGGTGAGTTGCTCGCGGGCCAGAAGCGCGTCGGTGCGCTTTGCCGAGCCAATGCGCGCAAGAGTGCGCTCGACAAGGTCCGCCGGAGGTTCGATCTCTATCGCCAGGTCCAAGGCGGCCAATGTGTTGCGAAGGTCATCGTGCAGGCGACGCAGCTCTGGCTCCCGCTCGATGAGCCGGCGAACCTCCTGTTGTGCCTGGGGCTCAAGCCGGCCCAGAAGGTAGTCGGTCAACAACTGCTGATTATTCATCATCTCGCTTTGATTCATGGCCGGACCTCGAGGCATAGGCTTTCCACTGCCTGGCGAAATGTTGGACAGCCGCGTGGAGCCGACTCTTTACGGTGCCAAGCGGAACATCCAGTATTTCCGCGATCTCCTTGTACGGAAACTCGTTGAAGTAGCTCATCAATAGTACGGTCCGGAGGTTCTCCGGCATGGCATCTACGACCCTTTGTACGGCCTGGCGGGTTTCCAGGTTCATTAAAGATTCATCCGGCGGCGGAATATTCGAGGGCATCAGGTCGGCATAGGTGCTTTCCTGGCTTTCGCTTCCCGCGATCTTGGCGTCCAGGGGCGCCGCCTGGCGGCGATAGGTCTTTCGCATCGCGTCGCGGCCCTTGTTGGCGGCGATGGTGAAAAGCCAGGGTTTGAGCCGGCGGGAGAGGTCGAAAGTCCCGCCCGAGAGGTGAAGCTGAAGGAACGTCTCCTGGAAGACATCCTCGGCCATGGCGGCATCGCCGGTGAAGCGGGCCAGGAAATTGAACAGCTCGCGCCGATACCGCCGCACCAGGACCCCGAAGGCCTCCTGGTCGCCATCGAGGTGGAGCCGCAGCAACTCGGTGTCGCTCAGGCCGGACTCGGCTTTCGGCGGATCGGGTTCCAAACGCATTCCTTCCACGGGCTTCCCACGTACTTGTGATTAAGAAGCGGCAATCATAGTCGCATACGCACGAGAGTTTCAATTGTTTCCGGCCTGGGCAGGGGAAAGAAAAGAAACAGGTTATCCGCAGATTAACGCAGATGGACGCAGATAAGAGTTTTGTTGAAGCTTGCTGGACCGGCTACCCGGCTTCGCCTTCGGCTTCGCCGTGGCAAGCCGGCTACCGGCTACCGGCTACCGGCTACCGGCTACCCGGCTTCGCCTTCGGCTGCGCCGTGGCAAGCCGACTGGCTACGGGCACGGCCGGCGGATAATTGAACCTGGGGCAAGGTGGGCGGATTGGCGGACACCCTGGCGGGCTTCGGCTTGCGGCGGGCATCCTGGGTCCTTCCGGACCGCACCCGGCCAAAGACTGGTTGGGCCGCACGCGGACGATATGATTTTGTCGCTCGTTCTAAAAATCGCCATCCAACCGGAAGCATCCGGGCGCTTACCGAGGGCCGTCAATAGCCCCTTGCACTGGGCTGCACCGAGAGTAAAATAGCCTGGGAATTCCAGCTACTACCAAGGCTCCCGATCCGGGGCGAAAGGCAGGTGGGCGATGATCGAGTTCAAGTGCCGAAAATGCGGGGCCGAGATGGAATCCCCGGAGATTCTGGCGGGAAAAGCTGATAGGTGTCCGCAATGCAAGGTACTGAACCGCGTGCCGGGGCCACCCGGAACAATGAGCGACGCGGTCGAAGCCGCCGAACCTGAATCCCCGGACACCGCGACCGCCGCTTCCACCGAGCAAGCCGTGATCCTCTTCAAGTGCCGGCGTTGCGGGGCTGAAATCACGTCGCCGGCACAAAAGGCAGGATGGACCGGCAAGTGCGCCTCGTGCGGCGAACTTCAGCGCGTGCCGCTCCTTTCCGTCCAGGTGCCCGCGCCCCCAAAGCCCCAGGACCCCGTGACCGTCATTACCAACGAGGCCGGGCAGGACATAATCATTTTCCCGTGCAAGGGCTGCGGGACAGACGTTCGTGCGTGTGTGGGGCGGCAAGCCTCGCGGTGCGGGCGATGCGGCCTGCTCCAGCGCGTGCCGGTCCCTACGATCAGGTTCAAAGTGGCGGGGCCGACAGAGGCCGCGCCGGTGGTGGCCGCCGAGCCTGACCCGGCCACCGAGCAAGCCGCCGCCGCACTCGCCGCCGACTACGCGGAGTTCAAACCGGCCAGAGTGCTTTGGGTGTGCATGGGCTGTCACCAGAGGTTTGAACCGCTCTGTAGTGGTGAGGCCAATTTCAACTGCCCGCATTGCGGATTGCCGACCAAGCCGGAATTCTTGGCATGGGTGCTTCGGAGGCGCCTGAAGCTCCGCAAATTGAAACAGCAACCCGGTCTGGACGACGTGATCGGCAACGCCGACGAGGACCAAGAAGAGCTGATGCTCGGTGTGAAAGGTGTTGTCAATCACAAGGGAAGAACAGTCTATTACCGAACTGAAGACGGTTTCACTCATTCCACGAAGGAAGACGCAGTAGCACATCAGAACCGATTTCTGATCGACAAGGCGGCGGCGGCACGGAAGGCGGCCGCTAAGAAAGCCGGCAATCGGCATGGCGCGTGCTGCCGGTGCGGAAAGGTTCCCCGTTCCTTGAGGCAGACTGAAGATAGCCAGTGGGTTTGCCTAAAGTGCTATTGGGAACTGTATCCCGCGCTCGCATCCGAGAGCGGGATCCGGGACCTGCGGAGAGTCGGCTTTACTGTACCGGATGACCTTTCCGAGAAGGAAAGAAAGCGGCTATGGCTGCTCCACTTAGCGCGGCTTACCGGGCACAATCTTCCGGACGACATACCGCTCGCCGAACTGCTGCGTATGGATTCGGAGACTTCCTTCCTCGACCTTGCCCAACCGATTTTCGCAGCGGAGCATGAGCGGCACGTTGTCGAAGAAATTGAACGCCGCTCGCAATTTCTGCCCCCCGTCCGCCATTTCTTCACGAAGGTTGCCGGTGTTAGCTTCAAGAATGAAGACGGCAGCGACAGACAGGAAATACTGTCAACGTGCTCACCACTCCAAACGCTCCGCATGGAGCATGAAGAAAACAATCCGTATGATTCCAACGCCATTAGCGTTTGCACAGAAGACGGGCGGCAAATCGGGCACCTGTTCAGGGACGTTGCGGCCGATGTCTGGTGGCGGATGCAGCACAATTTCACCTACGCCGCGATCTCCGCAAACATCACGGGGGGAACCAAGGGGCAACCAGAACGGGGCATGAATATTCTTCTGCTGGCCGCCCGGCCGGGAGTGCCACAAGAGGAAATTGAATCCTACCTTCAAAGAATCAGGCCGGATGTCGAGGCAGATGCTTTTGAAGGGCCTTCAGACGAAGATGAGGACGAGGAGGAAGATGAAGACGACGACGGTCCGGGGGATCAAGTACCGATATTTCAAAGACGCTGCCAAGATAAGCCGCCCCTGGAAATTATCCGTACAAAGGTTTGCGGGGTCTCCAAGAAGAACGAAGACGGGTCCCGTCGCCAAGAAATCATTGCACAATGTTGGTTCGACGAAGACCTGGATTTAGTGCGAGAACCTGACAACCCGCATGACGAAAACGCTATTGCCGTTTTCAGGGCCTCATTCACGGAACAATGCGGTTATTTGCCCGCCCGGTTAGCTTCCAAAATTGCGCCGCTCATGGACTCCGGGGTGAACGTGACGGCCGGTGTCTTTGACGTAACTGGCGGCGATGATGGTTTACCCTTTGGCTTGATTATCCAGGTTGAGATTCCTGAAGGCTAACACAGACCCAGGTAGTTTTCGTTAGAATATGTGCAATGCCGGGAAGCTCGCCGACGGGCGGGCAAGCGGACCGGGCGAGCGGCGAGCACCACCTGCCGCGCCGCCGCCCGGCCCGACCCGATCAAAGGCAGGTGGAACATGGCCAAGACGAAACGCACCCCAACGCCCGCGGACAAGCAATCGCCGGCCTTGGGCGACGGCGAAACGCCCGCCAAATCGATCCGCCACGGCGGACCCGCTGGACGCCCCGGAGTAGCCTTGAACGAGCTTTGCCATTTCTCGTCCCGTTTTCGTGGGCTGGGAGCATCCCGGCGCGCCGGGAGCGACGCCAAAGGATTACGCCATTCGCCGCCTGCGGCGAAGCATCGCCAGGCCGCCCAGGCCCAGCAGGGACATCGTGGCGGGTTCAGGAACCTCGGAAACACGGAACCCGAGGCCGTAGCTCTCAGCCGTCGGGGAGAGGTTGTAGTTGCGGTACGACGCGCGCAGGCTGTAGCCGGAGCCGTCGCCGTCGATGAACGACCCGCCCCGCAGGCCGCGACGCGACCCGCTAATGAGGGCCTCGTTCCACTCCCAGACGTTGCCGCCCTGGTCGAATGTCCCGTAGGGGCTGTCGGAGTTCTCATGAGCGCCGACCTCTGTCCGGTAGTACGGGCTGCCGATGGTGTAACCGTTGTCGTAGAACGTCGCGTTATTGCCGGGGTCCGTCGGTTCGACAAGGTCGTTGCTGGGCGCCGTGTTGCTGCTCGTGGGGCAGTCGAAGTAGGTCGCCGCCAGGACGGCGTTCTTGTCGTGGTACGCCGCCTTATACCACTCATCCTCGCTGGTCAGCAGGAAGTACGACTTCGCGCCGGTTGACCACGTGGCACGCTGGGCCGCAGTGGGGATGGTGACGGTGCCCGAGTTCGCGCCGCCGCCAGTAATCGTGTAACTGCCGCTTTCCGTGTCGCCGGTTCCCTGGCCATTCGTCATCCAGTTTGCGAACCGAAGCGTGTCGTACCAACGCACATAGTTCACCGGACGATTGGCCCAGTCGGCCTCTGTCCCACTGGGCCGGCCGCTGAAGTCGTAGTAGAAGTTCCCGCTGGTGCCAAGCCGCGTGATCTGGCAACCGTAACCACTGCTGTCCATGCTCGCGTTGTACAGCCCGTAGGTGTCTGTGGCGGCCACGGCGTTGAGGAAATCCTTATATTGCCCGGCCGTAACCTCGTACTTGCCGATGTTGTACTCGTAGGACACCGCGCCATAGCCTGGCGCGTCCGCCGCGTTGCCCGCATTGCCGACCGGGACGGTCTCAATCGTGATGTCCGCCTGTGCCGCCCCGGCCGCCAGAAGCACCGCCGCAACCGCCCCAATAATCTTCGTCTTCATCGTCCTGTCCTTTCAATAAGTGCCGACAGACTTTCCACCATGAGCACGATTGAGCGGTACAGACCGAAACCTCACCGTTGATCGGTACAGACTCCTCCGAAGGCGGGGGCGTTGAGCGGGGCCGTCGCCGTCACAGACCCTATCGTAGCATGGAACGCCGGCCTGTCAAGACGCTTATTGTCGCCGCTTATTGTCGCCGGTTGGCAAAGGTTGGCAAATGTTCGGGTACTCGCTTGACCCACCCGGCGCTTGCGGTAGAATAGGTAGCAAGACCGGGACGCCCGCCGACGGGCGGGCAAGCGGCTTGGGCGGCGGGAGTTTTGACCTACCTTCCGCACTTCCCCGCCCGGCCCGACCCGATCAAAGGCAGGTGGAACATGGCCAAGACGAAACGCACCCCAACGCCCGCGGGCAAGCCCACCAAGGCCCCCAGGCCCGCCGCCGATCTGCCGGGGCAATTGCTGGACCTACTGAATCGCGAAGACCTCGGCTGCTTCCGCAACTCCACCGCCCCGCTGGTGTGGGAAGTCTGTGGGCATCCGCACTACGGGGTGCTATGCCTCGATGTCGGCGACAAGCTGGCCGAAGCCTTTAAGGCCGGGCTATTCGCCGGCCAGCGCTTCGCGGAGTTGCGGTCAAGAATCGCCGCCCACGTCGACCGCGGCGATCCGTACATGGTGACTGTGGGGGTCGTGGCTTGGCTTCGCCAGCGGGGGCATGAGATCGCCGGGGGCTGGCAAGAGAACATCGCGCAGATTGCCGACGCCCTGGGCCGAGAGCTTGCAAAGGCGAAGTCAGGGAAGCCGCGCCGCCGGCGGAAAGCCAAGAGCCTCCTCCCGCTGACGACCTGGCAACGAAGAGTCCTTGAAGTTGTTGGGAAGTGCGGGGGTATCGCCGCGGCGGCGCAGCTATTGAACCGCGACCCCAAGACGATCCGGGAAGTCCACCGGGCCGCGCTGGCAAAGCTGCCGGCCGATCTTGCCACGCCCAGGCCAAAGGGCAAGGTCCGCACGCGGCCTATACTGGAAGACGACCGGGGGCAAGCCCTGGTTGCCGGCCAAGACGACGGCCCCGCCGCCGGCGTTGGCCCTAGGGCGAACGTGCCCCGCGATGGCCGAGGGGGGTAATTCGCGACACCAAAAGGGGGTATTGTCTTTTTTTCTTCGCGTTCATTACCGCCAAGCGTTTAAGGGTTTACGCAACGCTAGGGGAAGGCCAGCGCGCTAAACACCCCCTTTTTTGGCCCAAAGGCATGGCAAGAAAATGGACACCTTCAGAGTTGGCGGCCTACCGAGAGCTTGGGGAAGCCGCCGGGCGCAGCCTGTCCCGGTGCGAAGGCAGCGGCCTGCAACCACGGCCAGCCGCAGTGGGTGCCGTATCGGAGCCTCAGGCGCGATCCCGTGGGCCACCACGTGTCCATTAGTCCGATTAGTCCGGGTCCCGGGCGGGGCGGTTGGAGAAGTTCAATCGCCCCGCTCCAGGGGCTCCATATTTATAAAGCATTTTTCCGGGGGTTCGCGAGTACGCTCACCTCTCCCGGCGCGCCGGGACCGCCGGCCCACTTCGGGGCCGTAAAAGGACACACTTGCACACCGGGATTATCGGACAGCCTCGGCTACCCGCCTTCGCCCCTGCTTCGCTGAAGCTACGCAGGGCTACGGCGGGACTACCGGCTACTGACTACCGAGGCTGTCCGATAATTCAGAACTGTCCAGAACAGGGGTATACCGTCGCCCCGGAGGGGCGCCGGAATGTAGCCACGGGTGAAGCGCAGCGAAACCCGTGGGAAACGATCATCGCGCGGACCCGCCCCGGCAGGGGCGGAGGAGGCGCTCCCTCGCCCCTGCCGGGGCGAGAGGGTAAGTGGGATACCCGTGTTCCACGGGTTTCGCTGCGCCCCGATGGGGCTGCGCTTCACCCGTGGCTACATTCCTCGGCCCCGCCGGGGCCAAGACGACCCCCGCTCGCGCCTGGTGAGATCGCTTCTTTCTTCCCCGAATCCCTACCACAACAATTATCGGACAGCCTCGGCTATCCCGGCGCGCCGGGACTACTGGTTACTGGTTACCGCCTTAGCGAAGCCGCCTTGCGTCTTGCTTTCCGTGGGTTTATCCTTATCCTGCATAACGCAAGGGGCTTAGACAGGAATGAATGCATGAGACGTGGAATACTGGCGAGTCGGGAAGAGTTGTCGGCACTGCGGCGCCTGGCCGGGCGAGGAGCGTTCGCGGGCATCTTCGACGCGATGCGGCAGCGGTGCGCGCTGATCCTGGAGTCGGCCATGCTGACCGAGACGCAGTGGCAGGCGCTGTGGCTCCAGGGCAACTGGGCGTCGGCGGTGCTCTCGGCGCGCGGCGTGCAAGGCAGGGTGATGGACCTGCTTATCAGCCACCGCATAGACCCCAATCCGGCCTACCGCGACCGGGCGATCGAAGAGCTTCGCAACCTTGTCGGCTGGAGCTCGTGGGTGGACCCCTGCCACAACCACATCGCCGCCGACTTATGCACGGCCGAGGCCGCCGTCGCCGTTGCGGTCGGGCTGGACTGGCTTTGGGAAGACCTGCCCGATCAGACTCGCAAGAGCTTCGCCGACGCCATCAAGGCCAAGGCGATCGCCCCGTACCTGGCAGGCTGCAAGCAAGGCTCGCTCTGGACGAGCTGCTACCACTACTGGAACGCGGTGGTCAACTCCGGCGTCGGCCTGGCGGCCTTGGCCCTGTCGGACGAAAGCGCCGACGCCCGCAAGGCCTACACCCAGGCCCGCAAGAACCTCAAGCACTTTTTCGACGCCCTGGGCCGCGAGGGCGGCTGGGATGAGGGCCTCGGCTACTGGGGCTATGCCATGCGTTACGTCCTGCTGCTGGCCGAGGCGGCACGCCGGCTGGACGACGACCAGACGTTCCTGCATCAGCGCGGCATGGACACGACGGGCCTGTTCCCGGTGTACTTCACGCCCAACGGTCAGCCTGCCTCGTTCGGCGACAACAGCGCCGTTCCCCTGGCCGGGACGTTCTACCTGCTGTCGCGGCACTTCGACCGCCGCGAGGTGACCTGGTGGCTGGACACCTACGCCTTCCACCACGACGCGAGCAACACCGGCTGGTCGACGGTCGGGCTTGCGATGCTTTTCCGCCCCCAGGCCGCCAAGACGCCGAAGAATCCGGGCCTGAAGGTCGTGAAGGTATTCGACCAGATCGGCTGGGCCGCCCTGGCCGACCACTGGCCCAGGCCGTCGTTCTACGTGGCCGCCAAGGCGGGCGACCTGTCGGCAAATCATGCCCAGCGCGACATGAACTCCCTCCAGTTGCAGGTCGACGGCGAGATGCTGCTGACCGACCAGGGCAGCGCGCCGTACAGCCGGGAGTACCTGTCCGATGCTCGCGATGGGTTCTACGAGGTCCAGGCCCGCGGGCACAACACGGTTATCGTGGCCGGGCGGGACCAGCGGATCGACGCCCAGGGAAGGGTCGCGGAATCCCGCAAGGGCGCGGACTTCCGCTACGTCGCCCTGGATTCCGGCGCCGCCTGCGGGGAAAACGTGCGGTTCGTAAGGCACATCGTGATGCTCGTCGAGCCGCGGACCGCGACGGGCGTGACGCTTGTGGTGCTGGACGACCTGAACAACGGCGTGCCGGAAAAGGTCGATACGTTCTGGCACACCCGCGGGCAGATCCATCTCGACGGGCTTGCCGGCACGATCATCGGCGCCCGGGCCGGGCTGCACTTCGCCCTGGCCTCGACGGTCAGCGTCAAGGCGTCCGTGAAGTCCCACCCCCTGGAGCGCCGGGGGCATGACAACGTCCTTCAGATGTCGGCAGGGGTCCTGGGCCGGGCCCTCACCGCCAGCGCGTTCTCGCGCCGCAAGATCTCCGGGCCGGTGGAAGTGGTCCAAGACGATCGAGGCGGCGCGTGCGTCCGAATCGGCAAGACCGCGCTGATCTTCGCCATCAGCCGAAAGCAGGAAATGCGCCTGGCGTCGGTCGAGGGCGGAGCGTGACGGCCGAAGGACAATTGACAATGCATAGTTGACAATTGACAACGGATAGTTGACAATTGACAATGGATAGTTGGCAATTGACAACGGATAGTTGACAATTGACAATGGATAGTTGGCAATTGACAATGGATAGTTGACAATTGCAATGGATAGTTGACAATTGCAATGGATAGTTGACAATTGACAATGGATAGTTGACAGTTGACAGTTGACAATTGACAATTGACAATTGACAATGAAAAATCGACATCTGCCAGTTGGCGTTCATCGTTCGTCAATTGTCATTGTTATTATCAATTGTCAATTGTCAATTGTCAATTGTCAATTGTCAATTGTCAATTATCAATTGTCTTTCTTTCTTATTCCGCCTTCTTGCACCCTTGCGGGGGAGTTGTATACTGGCGGTTAAGGTCCCGTGTCGGGCTGGCCCGATCATCCCCGGTCGGCCGAGCCTAAGGAGATGCCTGCTGAATGTTTGGCGCGGAACGAAGTGCCCTTGACAGCAGCGTGCTGGTGCTGAACCAGCACTACGCGGCCGTGAGAGTGATATCGGCCAGGCGGGCATTCTGTCTGCTCGTCAAGGAGATTGCCGAGATCGTCTCGGTGGAGGACCAGCAGTTCCTTGCCTACGACCTTGAGTCATGGCGTGAGGTCAGCCAGCTTCGAGCCCTCTACGAACGCGAGAACCACGAGTGGGTCAAGTGCGTCAGGTTCGAGCTGGCTGTGCCGCGGATCGTCCGCCTGCTGTTCTACGATCGCCTGCCGCGCACGAACGTGAAGTTCACGCGGCGGAACATCTACGCCCGCGACTCGAACCGGTGCCAGTACTGCGGCAAGAGGTTCGCCACGAGCGAACTGAGCCTCGACCACGTCGTTCCGCGCAGCCGCGGGGGGGTAAGCTCGTGGGCGAACATAGTCTGCTGCTGCGTCAGGTGCAACGTCCGCAAGGGCGGGCGAACTCCCTATGAGGCTCGCATGAAGCTCGTCCGCCAGCCGGTAAAGCCCAAGCGCTCGCCGATGATCGCCCTGCGGCTGGGCCACGAGAAGTACGCTTCCTGGAAGCAGTTCCTCGACGCGGCCTACTGGAACGTCGAGCTGTGCGAGTAGGGCGGCAACTCGGGAAAGGTGAGATGAAAGGGAAAAAAATGGCAAAAATGGCGAAGAAGAAACTGCGTGTGGGCGTGATTGGTTGCGGGGCTATCGGTCAGCGGCGGCACCTGCCGGAATACGCCGCCCACCCGGGCGTGGAGCTTGTGGCCGTGACGGACATCAAGTATGCCCGCGCCAAGCAGGCGGCTGAGAAGTTCGGGGCCGCCCACGCGTTCAAGAACTATCGAGACATGCTCAAGCTGGAACTGGACGCGGTGAGCGTCTGCACGCCGAACTACCTGCACGCCGTTATGACCATCGACGCGCTGAAGGCGAGATGCCACGTCCTGTGCGAGAAGCCGATGGCCACGACGATAAGGGACATCAGGGCCATGAACGCCGCCGCACGCAAGTACCGGCGTCAGATAATGGTCGGGCAAAACCAGCGCCTCGCCGCCGCCCACGTGCGCGGCAAACAGATTTACCAGTCCGGCGAGCTTGGCAGGGCGCTGTCGTTCTCGACGTCGTTCGCCCACCCTGGCCCGGAGGGCTGGTCCATGGACGGGCTGGACTGCTTCTTCTTCAAGAAGAGACAGGCCGTCATCGGCTCGCTCGGCGACCTTGGCGTACACAAGATCGACCTGATCCGCTGGTTCCTCGAGGATGAGGTGGTCCTGACCGGGGCGATGACCGGCACGCTTGAGAAAGAGAACTGCACCGTCGATGACACCGCCTACGGCGTCTTCCAGATGAAGAGCGGCGTGCTGGGGCAGATGTTCGCCGGCTGGGTCCTCAAGGCCGGCGAGTCCAACGGCACGACCATCTGCTGCGAGAAGGGCGTGATCAAGATGTACGATCACCCGAAATATTCGGTGACCGTGCAGAAGGCCGACGGAGAGAACGTGTTCATCCAGGCCGGACGAATCCAGACCAACGAGGCCGGCGGGCAGACCTCCAGCGGCGTCATCGACGCGTTTGTCGCGGCGATCGCCGGCGGGACCAGGGTGCCCATCACCGGCGAGGAAGGCGGGCGGAGCGTCGCGGCCATCCTCGCCTGCGTCGAGTCCGCCAGGACCAGAAAGTTCATCCGCCCGGCGACGATCTGACGCGCCGGCGCCGGTCGGGCGTCCGAAGCGCCAAGCCTGTCAAATGGGACCTGGGTCCATAGGTCTTATAGGTCCTATAAGACTTATGGGCTCTTGGTCCTATAGGGGAAGGTCAGTCCCCTTCGTGGCCTGCGCGGGCGATCTCTTCGAGTAGCTTGCCGATGCGGAGCCAGTGCGTGCCGCGCCAGAGGAGCTTGTTGCAGCGGCGACAGCGCCAGAAGCTTTCGCAGTTGCGGAACGCCAACGGCGGGGCCTCGCCGGCGACGGTGTGCTTGGGGACTTCCACGAGCTGCCCGCCGCAGCCCATGCATCGCGGCCCGGCCAGCGCCAGGTGCAGTTTTTCCAGGACGAACCGAAGGGCCTCGACGTTGCCCAGCCCTCGCGGCACGCGAAGGGCTTTGACCTGGCCGGACTTTATCACGTTGCGCTCGAACATCGGCCCGTCGCAGCTCAGCAGGATTCGCTCCTCGGCCCGGCAGCGGTCGATGAGGTTGGCGTCGTCGATGCCGTACTCGAACAGCGCATCATACCCGGCGGCCCGAAGCCACCGCGCCAGCCCGCCCAGCATGGCGTCGCAGAAGAACCGCGGCCGGTTGTCGTCGGAATTGCCCACTAACCCAACTTTCGCAGTTCGAGGCCAAAACGAGCGCAAGTCCTTGATCTGCCGTCCGGCGAAGGCCAAGGTCTTCACTACATCTCCGCCGGTTCCTGTTCCGGCTCGGCCTGCGGGACCTGGC
>Ga0315285_10004869_pt1 | contig 13900 bp, 15 predicted proteins | sample YL17G09_36_MG_FD_203698 | JGI IMG/M metagenome (GOLD analysis project Ga0315285, IMG submission 203698) | Sediment microbial communities from Yellowstone Lake, YNP, Wyoming, USA - YL17G09_36 | ecosystem: Environmental > Aquatic > Freshwater > Lake > Sediment | place: USA: Wyoming | collected...
AATATAGGTCCAGAGAATAGCATTGTTGCCATGCCTTTGCGGTCCTCTAAAAAAGATATCCACGGGATAACCCAGAGCGGCATTGTGAGAAGTAAAAAAATATTAAGCAGTGCGGTTTTAAATCTCATATCTATCCTTTTCGCCCTCGAAATCATCGCAAACATGTTGATTGACATAGCCCAAAGAATAGCCGAGAGGGGCGTTGTGTTTGAAACAAAACCATATCGTCGTCATTGGTCCCTTCCAAGATAACTTACAAAACAGGCACGTATCGCGCGGCTTTGATTTGTCTACGTCCTTAAATGTCGTCGGCCTAGTCATTTATTCCTCGTTCGTCTTGAAGTGACCGTTTGAAAAACGCTCAATGATTTCTCGATTCTCTGGGATATCCTCGACCCTGATAATGATGCTGGCTTTATCCTTATCGTATTTGCAGTTTTTCATAGCGGACATTAGCCGCCAAAAGCTCTCGGCTGTTATAGCACCGTTTTTGTGGATCTGACGCCATACTAAAGCCGAGCCAAGACCGGCGGCCTTTGCAATGCGGGTGATATTTAGAGCTTTCCCGCCATGGCCTTTGTGGTCTTTCGCATACTGCTTTACAGTTTCATCAAGCAGAAATCTACTAAAATTCATTCCTCGCCCTCTCCGGATTCCTTCCCTAAAAATGTATCGATATTCATTCGGCGGTCGATTGTTTCAAGTAGTATCGCAACATTTTGTTTTAAACGACCCGTGTAGTCTTTATCGAGGCTCTTGTGTTTTCCTTGCTGATAAAACTGCTCTATCGCGAGATCGGTTCTCTTTATCGCCGCAATGACTTTTTCAACGTCGAAAACCGCAGCAAGAAGTTTGTCATCTTTGTCCATTAGCTTCGCGTTTTGTTTCTCTTTGCGTGACTCCTTAACATCCTCAACAATGAGTCTCGTTTCAGCAACCGACGTTCCTTCAATCTTTTTCAAAACCTTAGCCTGATCTTCCTTATCGAGCTTCACAAGCTCATCGACTTGGCTAGAATTGATTTTATCGTTCTCGTATGCTTTCCGTACTTCGGGGGCTACCGCCTCAACTCGTTTAACCATTCGGTCAATATTCGATTTCGTCATTCCGGTTTTTTCGGCAGTATCTTCAGCAAATCCTTTTTTTGTGGCATCTTGTCCAATGGGGGCTTTACCCGGCCTTACGGTATGCGGGTACAAAATACCGTAGATTTCTTTTTTCATGGCAAGGCAAAGCTCGGCGCTTTTAGTATCTAAATTTCTTCTCTCTAAGTTTTCATCGATATTTACGAGTCTCTCGTGGTACTCGTTTTCATAGTCAACGACATTGCAAGGAACGGTGGCCCAGCCAAGCATGGATATTACTTTGTGGCGGCGAAACCCAGATACAAGCTCATGGTTTTTATTAACTTGGAGCGGGTGGATTAGTCCAACTTCTTCAATTGAGCATTTGAGAGTGTTAACCGCGCCGATTTCGTTGACTCCCTCCTTCCGTACATTCCAACCTTCCCTTATCTTTATTTCCCTAAACGGAATTTCGACAACCCGCACATCATAACCAAATTTCTCAAGAAGCATTGCTTACGTCCTCCCTTTCCAAAAGAGATTTTACTACTGACAAACTTCTAGCGGCGATCACAAAAACCCCGCTATTTTCTAAATCAAGTATCTCTCGCCTTTGCTCTTCCGAGAGTTTTCCGAGATAGCTTTTAATTTCAATCGCGAACATTTTGCCAGGACGATTTTTAAATATTCCGTAAATATCTGGCTGGCCGGCATTTGGGTTTCTTGCCCGCACGCCGCCGCCAATAAGAAGCGGGCCAAGGTAGTTTTTCCACGCCTTATAGCCCGCAGCCCGAAGCCAATCTAAAATCTCTTTTTGTATTTCGGATTCTAATTTATTCACCAAGGCATATCCTCGACGGTGGATCGCGGGCAATCGGCAAACTCAGGAAGCGCTAGGGGCTCGTGGGTCCCTTCTCTAACCTTTTTCGCGGTGTTGATATCCATGGAGCTTGATAGAGCCGAGACAAGGGCATAGACGTTTTTAGAGCCCTCTGGCAGTAGTCCCTCTGTCATTGGGTTCGATGTGAATATAAGATAACTTTTTGCCGATTCGCAGAATATTTTTTGAAGATAGGTAAAGTTATCATCAAGCAGCATTTCGCAGACTGTCGGCCATCCGCCAAATCTATCAACGACTTTGACGCCAAGCTCGCCGATGTACACTTTAGCCTCTGTCCAGTTGCAGTAACCAAATTTGGGTATAGCTCCCAATATGTTCATCGCAGTAATTCGTGCTAGTGTGTCTTTGTCAGGGGTTCCAGAGAGGAGGTTATTGAGCTCTCGAATAGAGGGGTAATGGTCGGCCTCTTTGATATGGCGGTCGAAAGCTTTTCGCAGATCCTCAAGGCTCTTGGTCTTAAATTCTTGATACCAATACCAAGCTACTGCTTTAGAAGAAAAGTCTGGTGATCGATATGGAATGATCTGCGCATAGCCGGAAACAAGGCTGAGAAACTTGTCGGAGTCGAGTTGATTACCTTCCATTTTTTACCTCAAAATGGTGCTTCTTCGGTGTTAAAATCAACGCCTTGAAGCGGTGCGGTTTTTCGAATTTTTTTATTTATGCTCAGTAAAATGTTATCAACTTTTCTAACGCCATTTCGACTTGGTGTCAATAGTTGATTTGGGCTAAGTGCCTGATCTTTCCAAAAATTGTCGTTTCGTATAAACATAAAAATTTCTCTTAGGCCGCTAACATTCATATTTTGGTTATTTAACTTAATGGCGTTTTGAACTTTCATTAAGCCAACATAGAAAGAAGCTATTGATGATCTGTCTTTCATCCACGGCTTTTTTTCTATCGCGAACTCTCTCCATTCCTCGGCGAGTTTCTCCAAATCTTCGTCAAGACCTAATTTCTTTATGGCCTCAATCATTGGCGTATTTCTTTTTTGCTTGACAGGGTTTTCAACTGGTAGTAGTTCATTTCTATCGAGTTCTCCGAACTCTGAACCTTCGGTTGTCTCTTCGATGCATGGCACATATGTTACTTGCGGCCTTTCTTTGGGAGGGCAATACCCCCCCAAACCCCCCCTGCCTTCCCTCGCTTCGCTCGGACTCCGGTCGCAAGCTCCCTTCGTGGCCATACATATTTTAGGATTAGCTGCAAGAAGAGGAAAGTTGTAACGAGACAGCACAAGAAGCGCAAAGTCGTTGAAAGAGATAAGCGCGGACCGAGAAGCGAGAAGCGAGATAAGAAACTCAGACGCGGCAAGCATAGAAGGTGAATCGATATTCTCATGCGGCTTCGTTGAAGGAGCAGTTGGTGAGACGTAGATATCCGAATCTGACAATGAAGCGGTGCGATTTTTGGGAAGCGAAACATAGGTATCTTCGCCAACTTCGCGGAAAAATCCATTTTCGATCAAAAATTGTAGAAAACCGCGCTGTTTTTTATTGATTGACATAGAAAAACCATCGATACACACTAATTTTGACATTTTCATTTTTTTCTTCTTCTCCTATCATTTTCTGTTTCGAGTGGTTGAGCGGGTCAAATGCGGCCTTCTCAACATTTAACTATCGCGCATTATGTCACGCTGTCAGACATTTGTGTCAGACTGTCAGACACCTTTTTTAAAAAAACTTAATTAATATATTCGCCATGTTAACCCAATTAGCCGCGAACCGCGGCTAATTGGTCAAAAAGTAGGCAGCTCATTTATTTTAGCTTGTCTATTATATAGATAATGATCTCACAGAATTTTAGTGTACCGAGAATCGCTAGCGATGAACCCAGAGTATAAACTATAATTGATTGTATTTTTGTCATATCGGTTTGTCCTTTCGCGGGGATCATTCGGCCCCGCATTTAAAAACTATCTTCTGTTAACTCTGTTGCAATGTCGTTAAACGATTCACCGGCGGTAAGGCGCTTGCAGACATCGCGTAGAAAGTTAATGTCGTTTTCTTGGAGAGAGTCAAGAGGCTTTTTTACAAGGGCTTCTAGCATCAATCCGGTAACATTAAACTTCGCGAAGTAGCTCAACATACGGTCGATGGGGTCGATTGGAGCTTCGATTTTTCGCTGAACGATGGGCGCAGTTTTTTGTACTTGGTGGCTGTTGGCGTCTGGGTCGTCAATCTCAAGAAATGGTATCGTAAAAACCTGCGTTAGAGCGTACTTGTGGGCTATCGCCATGCATTTGTTGATACACTTATCACCGTAGTCAATTGCTTCTCCCCACGTTGTAGCGACGACGCTAGAGCCATCGGGGGCGCAAAATGAGAACTCTATTTCTAATATATAATGAAACCCAGTGCCGCCTTTCGCTGTTTTTACTTCCCGCTCTTTGATGATCTTCGTAATTTTCGGAAGGCAAAAAACTCCTGCGTCTGCAAGGGCGTCATGCACGCCATTGTAAATATCGTCGATTTTTCTGAACTTAAACCGCTGTTCTTTGTTGTCTCCCAGCTTTTGGATTGCTCCAATTTTCTGAGAAACAATACCCATGAGTTTATAGATTTCTCCATTTTCCATTTCTATCTCCTTGTTTTTGTTTTGAAACTACATTCTTTTAAAACAATACTGCATATTTTGCCGACACTCAATAAAATAATTGTAAATAGAGAATGAAATTATTGTGCAATTACTGTACAAAAATGGCTATAAACCGCACCAGAAAGGCGTTATAATATGACTGTTGAGCAAGCAAAAAAAGAAATCCAAATTTTAAATACGTTATGCAAAAAGCTGGTTGAACTTAACGACGAACAAAGGGGCAGGGTAATCAACTCTATGCTGACAATGTATGTCGGGGATAGAAATGATATACTCGAAGAGGTAAAGACACTAATGTTTTGCATCCAAAAACTATCATCATTGGGCGAAAAAGAAGGGCAAGCGATCGTGAAATTTTTAGTTGATCGATTTATCCCAGCTCGATTTGACGCCGAAACCGAGGCACCCGTTGAGCAGTAGAGACTTCTCTTATAAATATAAGGGCATAGAATCGAATACATCGGTTGAACTCGTTAACGCCGGCGAAAATCTTGACGACGCTAGCATTCAATCGCTTCTTGACCTCGACAATGTCGATAGACTGCTTCTAAAATACACAATAACCTATCCAGACTTAAAAAGTTCGAAACTCGCGAAGCTTCTCAATGTTGGCGAGCAATATATTAGAAACCGCAGGAAGCGCCCAGCGTTTCAACTCGCAGTTAGAAAACTCCAAGGGACAACCGATGATTTGATGGCAGAAGCGGCAAAAAAAGCCGCTCATAGATTAATAGATTTGATCGACCATCCAAACCCGTTGATTGCTCTCGGGGCCATAAAAATCGCTCTACAAAAATACATTAGTCAAATCTCAGACGCGACGATGGATAGAATACTGATCTACCGCACAACAATTGCCCCAGACGGAAATTTATTGCAGGCGATAGTTAAAGGCGAAATTTCCGAAAATGTAATCGACGTATAAAAACACTCGAGTGTTTTTGATAATCATTCTCAAAATTGCTGCAGAAGGAGGGTGAATAAAAATTTGGGCACAAAACAAGAGCCGCAAGAGATTGTAATTGACCCTCCCACGCCGCACAGTGATAAACAAAGATTTCTATTTACCGCACTGCAATACCCAAATATCCGCGAAATTTGGTGTGCTTGTGGGACAAAATTTGGCAAGACCTTAGGCGGCACAGTGGCACAAATACAATACGCCATTAGCCGGCCCATGACAAAACATCGGTGGGTTGCCCCGATATATTCCCAAACAAGACAACCTCTTGAGTATTTCCAGAGAATTTTGCCAGCTGAACCGCACACAAAAAGAAACAAATCAGAAAACACAATTGAAATGCCGACAATCAAAAGCCGGTTTGAGTTCTGGCACGCTCAAAACCCCGCTTCGCTTGAGGGCGACGGCATACATAGCTATGTTTTCGATGAGGCAGCAAAGCAGCCGCCAGAGATACGGGCGAGCGCGAGAACGACAACAACGCGGACAAAAGGCCCGATGATTTTTATTTCGTATCCATTCGGAAAAAACTGGTTTTACACGGGGTGCATGGAAGCGAAAGAGCACATGGAATGGGCGGTAAAGAACAACAAAACAATCGAAAAGGTTTTTCTTCACGCAAGGACTATCGACAATCCCACAATTGACCCGCAAGTCATCGAAAACGCGCGCCGTGAACTCAGTAACAACTTATTTCGACAATACTATCTCGCTGAGTTTGTTGACGAGTTCACGGTTTTTGGAGACATAGAGCCGTGCGTTTTTGGAAACCGCCTCGATATCTTCGGGGATGTTCAGCAATGGTATGCAGACGGACACAAAGAGGCCCATGTTGTTATTGGTGGGGATTGGGCAAAATCGATTGACTTCACCGTATTTATCGCAATCGATATGAAAAATTATAGGGTGTGCGGTGCTATGCGGTTTCAAAAAAGGGCTTACACGGAAGCCGTGCGGCTCCTGGCTATTTTCTCTCGGCGGTTTGCTTCTGTTGAAATGATCGTTCACGATAAGACTGGGGTGGGGGTGGCGATTGATGAGCAAATCGCATATATCGGGCAGCCTTTCCAAGGCGTGACGTTAACCAATGCTTTAAAATCGGAATTCGTGTTAAAATTAATTACAGCAATCGAGCAAAAGCAAATCGGGCTCCCGAACTGGACCGAAATGAAAAACGAGCTGAAAAGCTATGAATGCCAGCCAACGAGAATTGGCACAATGAGCTATAACGCGGCAAGCGGAAAGCATGATGATATAGTTTGTGCCCTTTTTCTGGCTAATTACGCTTATTTGCTATACTGTGAGCAAAATTTTGAAGTAAAGTATCTTGATGAGCTGATGGGCGACAATAAAAACAAGTCTGATTTAGAGAGATATTATCTCGATATAATAGACGATGAATATGACTAAAGAGGGTTTTCATGGACCAAAAAGTTATTGATATCGATTCAATAAAAAATTCTTTGGAAGAGCTTGAAAAACTCTCGTTAAGCTTGGCCCCAATTCAAGAAGCAAAACTAAAGACGATAGAAAAAGACAACCGAAGACTCGATACTGTTTATTCGCGAATCCTCGAAGCCGCCGACGAAATCGAAAAGAAAAACTTTAATCTTATCACAGAATACTCTGACGCCTCTGGGTATGGAGCGTGGAATGAAGAAGAAAAGGCATTTGTTGATAAGACAATGTTAAAGCTTCTTTTTCAGGATGAAGGGTGGGTTTATACCGTTGTTGATTTGATCGCTTGCAAAATCTCGAACCAGCCTCTTAAGGTTTATCAAAAACTTGAGGAAAACGGCAAGAAAGTCATTAAGGAAGCTCCCGATCATCCGTTTAATAAAGTTCTAGAGCTTCCAAACCCCATGCAATCTTACTTTGATTGGATGTACTGCATTGCGGTCGATCTTAACTTGTGCGGTGATGCGTTCCTTCTTAAAGCATTTGGGACTGACTCTATCTATCACCTTCCCTCTGAAACGATGCAGATTTTTATCGGGACGGAAGGGGATCTTTTAAGATTTGATCGCTTCGCATCGAACATTGAGGGTGGAAGGAAGCTTGTAAGATCATTCGCGGTTGATGAAATAATTCATATTCGTCGCCCAAACGCCTCTAGCTTCTTTCAAGGTTTTTCACCGTTCACAGCAGGAAGAAAGAGCATTCTTTTTAATCGCTATTCCCTAGAATATCTAAATAACTACTATCTAAAAGGGGCTTCGTCTGGGCTTATCTTGGAGCTTTCAAAAGACGCAAACCCCGCCAACGCCCAAAGGCTCCTGAGAAGCTTTGAGCTTGCTTATCTCGGCAGAAAAAACCAAAGAAGGGTAAAGATCCTTCCGCAAGGGGTAACAGCTAAAAACCTCGGCGAAACACTAGCTAGTCAAGAGCTTAAAGATTATTTGGCAATGAACAAAGAGGATATCCTTGCCCTGCTAAAAGTGCCTAAGCATGAAGTGGGGCTTCAATCGGCGGGATCGCTTGGATCTGAGGAATATAAAACCGCCGTTAAGAATTTTTGGGAAGCGACTCTTAAGCCTGCCATGGGGCTTATCAAAGGGGCGTTAAACCGAAAGCTCGCCGATAAGCTTGGCGAAAGCTATTTTCTCGACTTTGACCTTTCCGGCGTTGAAGCTCTGAAGGACAACGAAATCCAAAAAGGCGAGATTGCAAAGGGGATGTTGCAAACTCACACGATAAATGAAGTTAGAGAGACACTATACTCTCTTGGGAAGATTGAGGGCGGCGACATTATCCCATCCCTTCAACCTCCCGCCATGCCGTCATTCGGCTTCGGTTTAAATCCTAAGCCTGAACTTGCGGCCCCAAAAGAAGAAGAGCAGCCAATTATCAACATGCCAGAAAAGCAAAGGATTGAAATTTTCACTGACCAAGCCGAGAAGCTCATAAAAGCTTCCGGTGATTGGTTTGAAAGGAGAAAGTCTAAGATCGAGGAAGTTACAAAGAAGCCGATGGCAGAAGTTACAGACATGTTTCTAGGGCTATTTGCCGATCAAGCAATTGAAGTGATTAAAAATCTCGATAAAATTGTCAAAAAGTCTATGAATATTCACGACGAAGAAAAGACAAAGAAAGTTATTGACGCGGCGATTAAAGAGCAGATCAGAAGTTTAAAGGAACCTCTTTGGCTTAAAGAAAAGGCCCAGATTGACGAATACGTCCGCATGACGTTTGACCATCCAGCCTACGCCGCAGACCAAGGCATTATCGATAAGATTAAAGAGAAAACCCAAAAGCAGGCCGAAGCCTTTATCAAAGAGAGAAACGATTATATTTTCGAGCTTTTGAATCGAAAAACCTCAGATGATATATATCGTATCATCGCAAACAGCTCTAAGACATCAAGCACCATAACCCAGCTGGCCGATGCTATAAGCCAATCCTATGCCAATCCTGAAAAAATGCTTTGGAGAGGCGAAAGAATCGCAAGGACAGAAGTTTTAACGATCTTGTCAAAAACCCAAGACATTGCAACAAAAGAGGCCGCAAAACTTATTCCCGGACTTAGAAAAATGTGGATATCGACCTTCGACAACCGCACTAGAGGAAACCCAGCGGGGCTTTATGCTGACTCAAAGGCGGACCACTGGGAACTTCACGGGCAGATAAGAAATGAAAATGAAGACTTTAACGACACGCGCAACGGAGACTCCCTAGCTTTCCCGCGCGATCCAAAAGGAAAAGCTGAATCCGTAATTCAATGCCGTTGTACGCACATCGTTTTACCCGCAAAAGAAATGAATCAATTCGCTCGCACAGAAAGAGAGGCCCAGCCTAATGCGTAAAGCAAATTTTGACTTTGAAATAAAAAAAGACGATAGCGGCATTTACATCGAAGGATTTGCTAACGCCGCGACGGTGGACCGATCAAACGAGATAATCGATCCCAAAGGTTGGAAGCTCGATAACTACAAAAAAAACCCTGTTGTGCTATTTGATCACGGAATGGACCCACAATTTGGATCCCTCCCCATCGGCAAGGCGATTGTCGTTGAACCACGCGACACTGGACTTTTCACGAAAATCAAAATATCCGACTCAAAAACTGAGAAGATCACAGCAATAAGAGATTTGGTTAATGAGGGGATACTTAAAACCTTCTCCGTAGGCTTTAAGCCGGGGCAGATCGAGGACCAAGGCGACTCGAAGAGGATAAAAAGCTCTGAGCTTCTCGAAATATCGGTTGTTCCGATCCCAATGAATCAGGACAGCACATTTTCGATACTGTCTAAAAGCCTGCCCGAAAACTCCTCGAAGCTAGCGCGAAGGTGGCTTAAGAGATATCAAGCGGAAATACAGAAAAAAACGATTGAATCTAGCAAGAAGCAACTTGTCTGTGATAAGCTTGAATTACTCGCAGTACATGTCGAAAAGAAAGCTTATGAAAATTTAGAAAAAGCTTCTAAATTTTTAAAAGAAAATGGATATAAGGTTGACGATTGTTTTGAAAGTGATAATCTCTTTATATTCAAGCAGAAAGATTTAATAGACAGTATTGGATATTCTACTTTTGATATAAATTTATCGCCATTTATAAAAGTTAAAGTAAAGGGTGAAAAAATGCCTCCTGAAAATACTGAAGAAGAGACAACCACGACGGAAGAAAACCCAGAAGATAAAGGGTGCGGTGATAAGAAGCCGGAGAAAAAAGAAATGTCTCCAGAAATGGTTTCTATGATTGATCAGTATGCGGCTGAAGCCGTCGCCTGCGCTGAAGATACCGAAGGAAACCCTGCGGCATGGGCCAGCGACGAAGAGGCATGGAAAAAGGCAAAGGCGGCGGCTGATGAATCTAATTATCGATCAGACCCAGAAAAATATTATGCGTTAGTAACTTGGCTTTATCTCAATAAGTTTGGCGGCACAATAAAGCAGCACGAAGCGGTTCCAGTTGACGGCGAAAAGAATGCTGACGGCATTGAAGTAAAATCTGAAGGCGCTCCAATCCCCACGGGATTCAACGCAGGTGCTCCGGACTCAAATCCAATGCTTGACCTAGCGAAACAGACCAACGTTCTTTTGGGTTCTTTGATCTCAGAAGTTCAAGGACTATCGAAACATATGGAAAAACTTGTTGATAAACCAATGGATGATTATACAGACGTCGGCGAAAATCCGCCGCCTTCCGACACTCCTCCGCCGGTTGACGAGTCTCTACAAAAATCAATAGATGCTATTCGGCGCAATCAGAAAGAGCTTGCGCTGCGTTTGAAAAAATTCACCTAGAAAGGGGTTTTTAATGTTGACTAAGGAACAGCTAGAAAAAATTCTAGCAGATCAAGAAGTTCTGACAAAGAAAGTGGAAGAGGCAGAAGTAAAGTGCAAAAAACTAGAAGAGGAAAACATTAAGATGACCTCAAACATCGTTGGCTCTAGTTCAAACTCGGACGAATCCAGACTTATGAAGTTTTTCGGCGTATCCCACCCAAAAGAACTTTTAAAGCTTAACGTCGGCCACAGCCGATTTTCAAATGTTCCCGACGAACTAAAATATCTTGCCATTGATTTCAAAAAATCGATGGACATTGCTCGCATGACGGCCCAGATGTTCCACGGGGCGCCACTGGATAGCGACGCAAAGAGAGATGACCAAGACCCTGTTAGAGTTAAAAATGTTCTCGAAACATATTACGGTAAAAACATCCTTGCTCCAAAAATCAAAGCTTTCGGCTCAACGGTAAGCACGGGCGGTGACGAGTGGGTTCCAACTGGCATTTCTTCGTCATACATCGAAGAGTACACACTTGAAAAAGTTCTTGAGCAGAGACTAAAAGTTGTTAACATGCCAACAAACCCATTTGACATGCCAGTCATTGCCGCCGGAACTACAGCACGAAAAGCAACCGAAGGCGTCATTGGAACTGCTGCAAACTTTTCAACCGCAAAATTGTCTTTGAGTGCGGTTAAATTGTATCAATACTCTGAGCTGCCCGAAGAATTGGCGGAAGACAGCGCACCAGATTTTCTTGCCGCCGCAAGAGAAGACGTTATCTTGGCCCAGAAAAAAGCGGTTGAGACAGCTATCATAAATGGCGATTCTGACGGCACGCACATCGATAGCGACACCCAATCCGGCGGAGCTGATCTTGCTGAGAAGATTTGGGACGGATGGAGAAAATTGGCCCTTGCAAATAGCGGCAATGGGGCAACCTATGATTTCTTAAATGCAATCGTTGACGATACAAAGCTTGGCGTAATGCGTACAAGGATGGGAAAATTTGGCGTCAATCCTCGTGAACTCGCGTGGGTTGTTTCTCCCACGGTTTATGCTCAGATGACGAAGCTTTCTAACCTTATCGGCATTGATAAGATGGGACCGGCTACTCCGTTGCTGACCGGTACTCTTGGATTCTATTTCGGTGCACCGGTTCTTATCTCCGAGCATTTCAGGGAAGATCTTAACGCCACCGGTGTTTATGACGGGACGACCGACACACGAATGGGAATCATTCTAACAAACCTCACCCGATGGTATATTGGTAATCGAAGACCGATCCAAGTAAAAGTCATGATGGATCTGCCATATCATGACAGATGGCTCCTTGCCTCTTATCGCCGCGTAGCCTTCAAAGGCTTCACACAAAGCGCGACAGAGAAGAGCATTGTTTATGGTTACAACATAGCCAAATAAGCTAGCCTCGATTTGGATTAGCACAAAAGGGAGGTCGTTGGTAAACTGCTAACGACCTTCTTTTTTCTTTGGGGTAGCATATGGCAGAAGTTACTTTATATCGCTTAAACTTATATGACTCCATCCAGCTTTTGCCGGTGCAACTACTTGTGCCAGGTACTCGCTTTGTTGCTGCGGCCCCGTTTGGAAACTCGATTCTTTCGACCTTGTGGGTTAAGTCTGTAGAGGTAGGGGCGTCAATCGAAGTTAAATGGTTTGACTATGGACCTGGCCCAGAACTATATCCGGGCGAAAAAGTCTATCTTAAATCTCACAAAATCATAAGCTCTTCCGACGTTTCGGATAGAGTCGTTATTTCAAAGATACACAACAAAGCGATTGCAGAAATAATAGTCACTGGCGGCAATGTCGAGGCGGGAATATTCATAACCTCAATCTCTTCATTCCCCGTTGACGCTCCATATCCGGATGGTGTGACATATAACTCAGAAAATGACGCAGGAAATGCGCAGGTTCTTTTAAACGACGGAGATGGAAAGTTTTACATATGGCGAGGCACGCAAGAAGGCGCTGCCAATGTAAACATTACCGGCGGAACTATTCTAGAAGCTCCTTTCAACGTAAAAATACTCTCCCAACAAGCTCAAACCACGCCAGCAATTAACCAAGTTTTAATAAATGCAAATGTTCCATCCGGTAAAAATTGGAGACTTCGGAATTTAAAACTTGCAACTAGAGCCTACGGAAAATTCATTATCACCGCCAATAGTGTTATAATTGGAGAAGGGTTCACAGGACCAGCGGAAAGCAATGCGAAATATGAAATTTTCCCTTACTGGCCGATAGCTTCAGCATTAAATATCAAAGTTGAATTTATTCAAAGCTACGGCCCAGCAATGGATGTTTCCGCTTACTTGCAGTTAACTGAACAGGACAATTAAGCAATTAAGGGGGATTTATGGCAGACTTAAGGACAAGTTTTGTAATTCTCGAAGATGTTGACACACAAGCCGGCGTTCCTTTGACAAGCGCTTTAGAGGGTGTTGTTATTGCAGGCCATAACGCTCACGGAGCGTTTGTTGCAAAAGACTCTGCGGACAAATTTAAGTATCTCGAAATCGACGACGCCGGAGCGTTAAAGGTTTCTTTTGGCGCCGATTATGCGTGCCTCTCCGACGATGGGGAAAACGCGGGTTCGACAAGCTATGTTGACATTATCACCATGGCGCTGACGGCATCAAAAACCTATTACGATCTTGAGGCATTGGTTTCTTGCTTTAGGGACTCAATTTTCCAAGTCATTTGGGACAACAACGGCGCGCCGACGACTTTAGCAAGCGGTGTAAGGGTAGGGGCTGGAGACTACAACGAAATGGTGCGCTTTCAGTGCCTTGAATTTGTTTCTGGAGCCACGGGAACCCAGAAGCTGGTCATCAAAGGCAAAAACATCCAAGTCGCCTCGACGATGGACGCTACCCTTTCGATCAAAGAAAAGGCTTACTAAGGCAAAGGGGGGGCGAAAGATCCCCAAATTATTATGGTGATAACCAAGGGGGAGAAATGTTAAAATTCGATAGGCACATATTCAGATCGGGCGTCATCGTCGTAAAGGAGCTTGTTTCAGAAGAAGGTCAACCGGAAAAATACCTTTTTCACCGCTTCTTCGTTAAAGACAAGGGGCAAAATTTTGAGTTTCAAAACGAAGCATGCGTATTGCAAAAATA
>Ga0315285_10004870_pt1 | contig 13895 bp, 9 predicted proteins | sample YL17G09_36_MG_FD_203698 | JGI IMG/M metagenome (GOLD analysis project Ga0315285, IMG submission 203698) | Sediment microbial communities from Yellowstone Lake, YNP, Wyoming, USA - YL17G09_36 | ecosystem: Environmental > Aquatic > Freshwater > Lake > Sediment | place: USA: Wyoming | collected...
AATGACAAAACAAGCACAAAGCACAAATGACAATATGAATAATATAAAAAAGTTTTTATCTCTTTTAGCTCCCTACAAGAAAAAGGTATTCTTTGCCTTTATCTCTATTCTTGTGGCTAACTTATTGGGCCTGGTTTTTCCCTGGGTAATCAAACTCATTATTGATGAGGTCTTGCCTGGGAGGAATATCTCTTTGCTGAATACTCTAACTATAGGCCTTATCCTTATTTTTGCTTTGAAGTCTTACTTCGGGTATCTGCGCGAATATCTCTTTTCCTTTATCGGGGAAAATGTGGTTTGTGACCTGCGCAATAAACTCTATTGGCACCTGCAGAGGCTCTCAGTTAAGTATGTTGAAAGCACTCCTACGGGAAGCATCATCTCAGGCATTATCGGAGATGTGGAGAGTATAAAAGACTTTTTATTCGGCGGAGTAATTGATTTTCTCTATTCTTTCTTTAATCTGCTTTTTGTGCTGATTATTTTATTTATTTTAGACTGGAGGCTTACCTTAATCTCTCTTGTCTTCCTACCTCTTTTTGGGATTACCTTTTTTAAACTCGCTCCCAGACTTAAAGGAAAGCATAGCAGGGTCAGGGAAAAATATGCGGAACTCACTGCCAGGTTAAATGAGGTATTTAGCGGCATCCGCATTGTTGCCGGCTTTGCCAAGGATGAACAGGAGGCAGAGAGGTTTAATTTAAAGCAAAGAGAAATCTTTGAAGTTTCAATGGGAAGCCATAAGTTGGGAATTTTTTTATGGATGAGTTCTGAGTTCTTAAGTTCCTTAGGGTTAGTAACCATTATCTGGTTTGGCTCAAGAAGAGTTTTTTCCGGCCAGATTACTATAGGTACGCTTATGGCCTTTTATTCTTATCTGGGTATGCTCTTCTTTCCAGTAATCAAGATGGTCATTATTAATAATTATTATCAGGAGGCAGTTGCCTCTCTGGAGCGCATCAATAAAATTTTATCTAAGGAACCAGAGATTAGAGATACAGAGCATCCCATTCACTTGGATAAGATAAAAGGTAATGTAGTATTTTCCAGCGTTAGTTTTAGTTATGATGGTCAGAAAGAAATTTTATCCGAGATTAATCTTAAAGTAGAGCCTTCTGAAGTGGTGGCTCTGGTGGGTAAGAGCGGAGCTGGCAAGACTACCCTGATAAATTTGCTCCTGCGATTCTACGAGCCAAAAAAGGGGACAATCTTTATTGACGGTTATAACCTTAAAGATTTAGAAATAAAATCCTATCGTTCCAAGATTGCCCTGGTTATTCAGGATGACTATCTCTTTAGTGCAAGCATCAAAGAAAATATTCTCTACAGTAAGCCAGATGCCTCGCAAGATGAAGTAATAATGGCGGCTAAATCAGCTAATGCGCATCAGTTTATTATGGAATTACCCGATGGTTATGATACCCAGATAGGCGAGCGCGGTATTAAGTTGTCTTATGGCCAGAGGCAGAGGATTTCTATTGCCCGGGCAATATTAAGAAATCCAGCAATTTTAGTCTTGGATGAAGCGACTTCCTCGGTGGATTCAGAGACTGAGCGCCTGATTATTGAAGAAGCGTTTAATAATTTAATGTCTGGCCGCACAACTTTTATAATAGCGCATCGGCTCTCTACAGTAAATTATGCGCATAAGATTGTAGTTATTGAAGAGGGCAGAATAACTGAGATAGGAAGTCATCCTGAGCTTCTTGAGAAAAAAGGAAGTTATTGGAGGATGTGGAGAGAACAGAATAATGGCGCAGATTAGCAGACGGATAAAGATATTCTTATTAAATTTACTCTACCGCAGGCTCTGGGTAAAGATTGCTATTGTACTCTTAATACTGGTTACCATTCCCGTGGTACTTCTGGGAGTTATGCTTATTCATACTTCCCAAGAAGCAGTGAAGAATTCAGTATTAAATAATCATAAGGAGATAGTAATCAGGGCAGCTGAGGAGATAGGTTCATTCATCAAGAAGCCTCAGTACGTCCTCAATATCGTTGCTGGGATGTTTGCCGTAACCCATGCTGATGCCTGGAAACAGGAGACGATATTGGTGGAATTAGCCCTGGACCAACCCCTTTTTATCAGAGTTTCTTCTCTAAATTTAGCGGGACAGGAGATAGCCAGTTCTGAATTGGGAGGTAAATTAAATTGGAGTTATCCTAAAGAGGCATTAAAGGAAGCCTTGAAAGGTAGAGATTATATCTCTCAGGTTAACGTTCTGGGAAGCCACACTCCCTATGTTACTATGGCTGCCCCTGTTAAAGAATCAGGAAGGACCACCGGTGTTCTAATAGCAGAGGTTAATTTAAGGGGCTTATGGGGAATTGTAGATAATATTAAATTAGATAAAACAGGAAGGGCTTTTTTGGTAGACCAGAATGGCCTACTCATAACCCATCAGGATAAAAAGCGGGTTTTGAAAAATGAAAATATTAAAGACCAGAAGGATGTCCAATCAGTTTTAAGCGGTAAAACCGAATCAATCGAACTAGAGGATAAGACAGGTAAAAAATGGATTAGTTCTTATGCGCCCGTTCCTGACTCAGCCTGGGGTATAGTGTTGAGACAGGAACAGGATGAGGCTTATTTATTTTCTAAGGTGATGCAGGCGCAGTCCTGGACAATTATAATCTTAAGTGAATTAGTAGTTATCCTGGTGAGTATATTTATGGCTCAGGTTTTAGCCCATCCTATTAAGGTCTTAGTATCCAGAATCAGGAGCGTATCCGCAGGTAATTTCGATGAGAGAATTGAAATAATAAGGCACGATGAGATCGGAAGATTAATCAGGTCTTTTAATGATATGACTAAGAAACTCAAAAAAGCTAAAGCCAGAGAGCGGCTTTCAGCTATCGGAGAGGCATCTGCCTGGATAGCCCATGAATTTAAAAATTCTTTGGTGGCCATAAAACCTTTTGTGCAATTATTTCCTCGCAAACATAAGGATAAAGAGTTTGTGGAGACATTCGGCAAACTAGTGCCGCAAGAAATTAAACGCTGGGAGAGTATGCTTAAAGACCTTTCTGATTTCTCCTCAAATTTTGAGTTAAATCTGGTCAAGACCAAGGTCAGAGACATCATAAATAGTATATTGAAGCCAATGGAAGAAGAATTTATGCAGAAGAAAATCGTTGTCCAATACAACTCAGAAGAAAATAACCTTTATCTTGATGCTGACCCTGAAAGATTAAGACAGGTCTTTGTGAATTTGATTATTAACGCTATCAAAGCAATGCCTGGAGGTGGCTCACTTATAATATCTGAAGATTCAATAAATGGAGATGCACCTAACAGGCCCTCTTATTTAGAAATTAAAGTTAAGGATACAGGTGTAGGAATATCAGAGGAGGCCCTGGAGAAATTATTTGAGCCATTTCATCCTACCAGAAAGATAGGAGGTATGGGCTTAGGTTTGACTATAAGCCGCAGGATTATAGAGCAACACGGCGGAAATATTAACGTGGAAAGCAAATCAGGAGTTGGAACAACCTTTATTGTGAGATTGCCCGCAAATTATCCCTCCATTACAAAATCCTTATAATCAATTTTAAAAAATAATGCCGGCAGGTTGCCGCTAAATACCCAAAAATCTTATTTTCTTCTTGACATACCGCAATATTATAATAAAATACAAATTGTTATACTTTAGCACTATATATAGTATATTTTAATATAATATTATGTATTATTAAGATATTGTTTAAAATTTGAGCAAGATAAATTTTAGGAGGTAGATCATGGCAAACAAGAAATTGATTATTGTTTTTGCTGTAATAATAGGCGTGGTTATAGTTGGCGGTCTTTTTATATTTTTCTCACAGCCAGAGAAAGAACTAAAATTAGTTCCTTTACAGGAAAAACCCAAGGAAACCGTCGCTAGAGTTAAAGGCACTGAAGTTGGAACAGGCTGGAGCGCTAAAGAAAATCCCCAGGAGGCAATAAAAGAAGCCATAGGTATGGCCCTAGCAGGTAAGGTAAATAAAGCACCTGATTTTGCTATTATCTTTGCCAGTTCTGGTAGCGATATGGAGACAATATTGTCCAAAGCAAAAGAGATATTCGGCAATAAAACTAAAATATACGGCGGTTCCTCTGATTCGCGAGCAGTGATGACAGATAAAGGGTTTGTAAGAGTAGCTGAAAGGGGTTATGAACAGGCATTGATGGAAGGCAGAAGGGGATTGGTAATTATGACTATTACTTCAAAAGATATATTTTTTGGCGTGGGCTCTGCAGATTTTTCTCTTTATCCTTCAGTTCAGGAAGCCTCAAAATCCGCCATACTAAATGCTATAAAAAATGCAGGAAAGTCTGCAAATGAATTACCTAAAGCGACTTTAGTTACGATTACTATTGGGAACGAAGAAGATGCCTTAGAAGGGATTGAGCAGGCGGTTGGGAAAAATATCCTCCTGCTCGGGGGAACTGCAGGAGGACCTCAATGTGCAGTGTTAGGTGAGAATAGTGCGCATAAGAAAGGTATTTCCTTGGCAGTTATTTATACAGACTTGCCAATTGGCTGGACATTCGAAGGAGGGTTTGATGTGACTGACCCGCACTCAGGGATTGCAACTAAGGTTGATGGTCAGAATATTGTGGAGATTGATAATAGGCCTGCATTGGACGTATATGATGAATGGCTTGGCGGTAAAATCGGTAGATTATTTGAAGAGGGTAAACAACCAGATTTAATAAGAGATCTACTTACCTTGCACCCCATTTACAGGAAATACACCTCTAGCGATGGCAAGAATTATTTCTTATTCTCGCATCCCTGGCCAAAAGATGAAACCATGAAGGATAGGTCGGTGAGCACCTCTACAAAGATTAAGGAGGGTGAAAAAATATATCTCAGTCATGGGACATGGGAAACATTTATTAACCGGATCGGGAACCTTCCCAGAAACGCAAAAGTCGAGGGCGGGATTGATGTTAATAAAAAACCACTTTTTGGAATAGGTTATATTTGCGCAGGAGTGTTAGGTACAATACCCGATACGGAGAGAGAAAAATTCCCCATCCTTATAAACTATGCAAATAATTCAGCGCCATTTATTGCAACTTTTACCTGGGGTGAACAGGGTTATTTTCCCGGAGTTGGTATCAAACACGGTAATCTTTTGACCTCTTTTTTGGTTATAGCAGATAAGGATTAATTCGCCTTTAGAAAAGGAGTTTAGTAACTAAAATGAAATTATTCTGGAAAATCTTTTCTACGGTTTTCAGTTCTTTTATAATTGGAATTTTTGCCATTTCTTATTTCATTTCTATTAGACAAATTTCTGATATAGAAAAGCATACTTTGGAAGACTACAAAGTTATCTGCAAGCTAATATCAAAAGGGTTAGAAATAGGTTATGCCAAATCCGAATGGCCATTTGAGAGTTTGAAAATATTATCGGAACGTAAGGATTTGAATTTTTGGTGGGTAGTCAGGGATGATGGTGTAATACATCTGGCTAACGATACCTCTTTTATGGGTACATCCGCTTACAGTTATTTTCCCCAGATAACAAACATCAAAGGAGAAGAAAGGGTAATTCTTAACCGGAATCAAAACTATGGCATCTTCATCAGAGCCTTTGAGGCCGGAAAAAATAAATGGTTATTTTGGCTTGGTTTTTCTCTCAGAAATATTTTAGAGATGAAGAGGAAAATTATTCTGGTAGATACAATAGTATCTATTTTTGCTTTACTATTGCTTGGGGTTTGGCTTTACTTTATGATTAAGTTCTTTACAAAGCCAATTAAAGAACTTGCCATAGGAACTCAGGCAATAGGAAAAGGAGATTTAAGCTACCGAGTTAAAGTAGAATCTCAGGATGAGCTTGGTCAATTAGCAGTTTCTTTTAATAAAATGGTTGAAGATTTACGGAAGATAACGGTTTCACATGATGAGTTAGCCAAGGAAATCACCGAGCGCAAGAAGGCTGAAGAGAAATTACAGCAGCAAAACGAGTTTTTAAATATCATATTGGAATCTCTTACATATCCTTTTTATGTCATAGATGCCAATGATTATTCTATTAAGATCGCGAATTCGGCTGCCCGTATAAATTCTGCTGGTCCAATATCAACCTGTTATGCAATTAGTCACAAACGTGATAAACCGTGTTCTGACGAATATTTATGCCCGCTTGAAGAAGTGAAGAAAACCAAAAAAGCCGTGATAATTGAACATATACATTATACTAAGGAGGGTAATCTTAGAAATTATGAAATTCACGGTTACCCTATTTTTGATAGCGAAGGTAACGTAATTGAAATGATAGAGTATTGTTTAGATATCACCGAGCGCAAGAAATTAGAGGAAGAGCTTAAAAAGAAGATGAAAAATTTGGAGCGGTTCAACAGGGTTGCAGTTGGTAGAGAGCTAAAGATGATGGAGTTAAAGAAAAGAATAAAGGAGCTGGAGGCACGAGCAGAAAATAAAAATATTACTAATCCTCAAGAACAAGGCGGAGATACAGGGAATAGTTAAAGCAAAATAAGAGAAAGGAGGGGGGTATGCGATGGAATTTTGTTTTTTTCTGTTTTGCAATGGTAACAGTTGTTTCAGCATCTTTTGCTCAAGATTCTGGGGATGGCATAAGGGCCCTGAAGAAAGAGGTAGAGTCTTTACGAAAGCAATGTGCCGAGTATCAGCAAGCAAATGCCAGACTTGAAAAACGGCTTGAGCAATTAGAAAAGAGGTTGGGTGCGATGCAAGGGCAGGAAAGACCACAAGCAGCAAAGAAAACAGGGGATATTAATTTATTTGACCAACTGCCTAATTATCTTACCAGAGGATTTGAGTTTACCGGCTATTTCAGGTCTGGTTCCGGAGTTAATAACAGGGGTGGAAAAATGGAGGCATTTCAGGCCCCTGATGCCCCTGCCAAATACAGGCTTGGCAATGAGCAGGATACTTATCTGGAGACAACATTTGCACAAAAAAACTGGAATCCCGATCCCGACGGAGTTGCGCTTAAAACACAGGTCACCTTGGCCTATCAAACCCAAGAGAATCAGTCTTGGGATGAAACGAACAAAGTGATTTTAGCGGAAGCATACGGTGAAATGGGGAATTTTTTAGAAACCGATCCCAATATGAAAGTATGGGCAGGTAAGCGTTTCTACCGACTACCCCAATTGGAACTCAATGATTTCTATCTTTATGATCTGAGCGGCTATGGAGGAGGTCTTGGGGATATCAAGTTTTTCAACCTCGGCAAACTGGATATTGCCTACATCGGATATTCCTCCACTGATACAACTCTCTCCACAAGCCGTGGCCGTATTGCTAAGAATAACCTCAATCTTATGCTTAAAGAAGTGAATGTGCCAGGTGGTAAAGGGACTTTCTGGGTGAATGGTGGTTATGTGCGGCAGGGAACGTATTCAGGAACTTCCTATCCTGACGCAGGCGGAGTTGACCTTGGTTTTATGCACCAGGCGAATAGTAAAGACGCCAATAATCAGTTAGGACTACAATACGGTTATGGCGCTTGTACTTCCTTGTCTGCCGGAGCCATCAATATGCCCTTGACAGGTAGCGACAGAGAGTCTTGGCGGGTCCGCCTCACTGATATGTATAATAAAAAATTCACTGATAGATTATCTCTACAGGCAGTTAGCGTATATCAATATACGGATAATGGCAGTGATACAGATTACCGCGAGACCTGGATGAGTTTTGGCTTACGGCCGGTGTATGGCCTGACTAAACATCTGGCTTTAGAAATAGAACCGGGGGTTGATTATGTTGATAACCCGCGGGATAGCTATGATTCTTACCTCTTTAAATTTACTACTGCGCTGCGCCTGTCGCCAAATGCTGCCTTTGACAGTCATCCGAGGTTCAGGATTTTTGCCACCTATGCCCACTGGGGAGAAAATTTTAAGGGCCACGTTGGAGGCTCAGAGGCATTTAATGACAATACCGACGGTGTTAATGTTGGTGTACAGTGCGAACACTGGTGGTAGAACCGGTGGGGAATATTAAAAGACAAGAGGAGGGATAGATGAATAAAAGAATAGTTACCTTGATTTTGTTAATTGGGTTGGTTCTCGCGTTAGGTTATGTTAAATACGCCGCTGCGGCCAAAAAGGATACTAAAGAATCTCCCATTGTAATCGGATTTTCTATGGCGACTTTAAAGGAAGAAAGATGGCAGAGAGACCGCGATCTTTTCGTCAAGAGGGCAAAGGAATTAGGCGCTGCCGTAATCGTGGAAGATGCCAATGCTGACTCTAAACTCCAAGAACGCCAAGTAGAAAGCTTAATTCTTCAAGGAGTTGACACTCTGGTAGTTGTCCCCGAAGATGAAAAAGTAATAGCCCCTTTAGTTAAAAAAGCACACGAAAATGGTATTAAAGTGGTAGCCTACGACCGCCTGATATCTGATTGCGAATTAGATGCTTATATTACCTTTGATTATGTAAAAGCGGGCCAGCAGCAGGCAGAAGCAGTTTTGAAAGTCGCAGAGAAAGGCAACTTTGCAATAGTCTTAGGAGCAGATACAGATGCTACTGTATACATGCAAAAAGAGGGAGTTGAGAAGGTTTTAGCCCCGAAGGTTGAAAAAGGAGAGGCGAAGATAGTATTTGAGGAGTTTACTTCCGATTGGAAGCCAGAAGCAGCTTATCAAAATATAAAAAAATATTTGCAAACTAATACCAAACTCGATGGAGTAATTTCTTTAAATGATGGGATGGCTTTCGGAGTAATCCAGGCATTACAAGAATACGGCCTTGCCGGAAAAATTCCCGTGTCTGGTATGGATGCTGAACTGGCAGGCTGTCAAAGGATAGTCGAAGGAATCCAAACACAGACCTCATATCTTCCTGTAAACCTACAAGCTTATAAAGCTGCAGAGGTAGCTGTTGCGTTAGCAAAATCAGAGGAGGTGAAGTTTAACGGTAAAACAAACAATAAAAAGATGGATGTCCCCACTTATTTTCTGGAACCGATATCCGTAACCAAAGATAATATGATGGATACCATCATCAAAGATGGATTCCATTCGTATGAAGAAGTGTACAAAAACGTCCCGGAAAATAAAAGGCCACCAAAGAAGTGAATTAATGATGATGACCAGTATTAAAACAAAGTTAGCATTATCCTTTATTATTATTATCGTGGCAATGATAATAACAAGCGCATTTTTCTTGCTAATGCAGCTTAAAATAATGGAGAGATATAAAAAGATTACGGATAATATCGTCCGGGAGCGCTCATTAGCCACAGATGCTACAGAATTCATACTGGCATATTATCTTCTGAGTAGCGACATAAGAAATGAAGCAAAACTTCAGACATACAATCAGGAGCGTAATGAAATTGAAGGAAGCATCACCTACCTCGATAGGGAGATTATTGACGAAGAGAGCAGGATTGCCTACCGAGGAGTTAAAAATATATGGAAAGGTATAAAAGGGATCTGCGATAAAGGCATTGCCGAAGTTTTAAAAGGGAATATAGAGAATATCGGTGCATATTATGATGAGGCAAATAGCAGAAATTACTACTTAGTTAACGGCGTCTCAAGCCTTATCTTAAAAGAAATTACCTTTGCAGAAAAGTTGCAAACTCGGATTCAAAGAGAATATAAGTTAAGTTTAGCGATAGAAGCAATGTTGTTTATCTTTATAACTTTCTTCGCTATTTTGGGTTCTTTGCGTTTTGCTAATAGGCTGAGCTTGCCCTTAGTCAAGTTATCAACTTTGTCAAAGTCAATTTCAGAAGGAAATTTAAAGCTTAAAGTGGAAAAAGGCCTCTTAGAAAGAAAGGATGAGATTGGAATTTTGTCTAATTCATTTAATACTATGGTAACCAGTCTAGAACACAAGATTAACGAAGTGGAAGATTCAAAGATTAATCTTATGGGAATAAATACCGAGTTGGAAAAAGCAAGGGTAGAATTGGAAGAGAAAAACGATAGATTAACCAAAGAAATTACTGAGCGCAGGAAGATAGAAGAGGAATTAAAGAGTAAGATGAAGAATTTGGAGGAGACTAAGCAACGGCTCGAGTTGGGGACTGAAGATCTAACCCGAGCCCAAGAAGCCAACTTGAATATGATGGAAGACTTGGAAGAGTCCAAGACCTACATCGAAAATGTCATTGCTAATTTTTTGGATACCTTAATTGTAATAAATATTGACAGAACCATACGCACAGTTAATAGGGTTGCCTTAGGCCTCTTAGGATATAAACAAGAGGGTGAGCTCGTTGGAAGGCATATCAGAATAGTTTTTGATGAGGAGAATATATTGAATATAGTTTTTGAGAAAGGCGAGGTGAGAAATTATGAGTTAAGCTATAAGACAAAAGATAATTGCTTAATTCCTATGCTCTTTTCAGGGTCGCTCATGCAGGATAAAGAGGGAAATTCAATCGGAATAGTCGGGATAGCCAAGGATATCTCAGAACGTAAGAAGATGGAAGAAACATTGAGAGATTATACTAAGAAGACAGAGGAAATTAACAAAGAGTTAGATGACTTTACCTATATTATTTCCCACGACTTAAAAGAGCCCTTAAGGAGTATAGATGCCTTTTCTAAGTTCATAGCAGATGATTATAAAGATAAATTGGATGAGCAAGGAAGGTTTTATATTGAGCGCGTAAGAATGAATGCCTCCAGGATGCAAAAGCTTATTGAAGATTTGCTTGAAATTTCCCGTATTGAAAGGAAGAAAAACATTCTTGAAGAAGTGGAAGCCGAGGAGTTAATAGAGGAAGTTAAGCTAAGGATGGAAGTCAGGATAAAAGAGAAAAATGTTCAGATAGCCATAAAAGATAAATTACCAAAAGTCTATTGTGACCGTGTAAGATTAACCGAGGTATTTGCCAATCTTATTTCCAATGCTATTAAATTTAATGATAAGCCAATGCCTCTTATAGAAATAGGTTCAAGCGAGAAGGAAGGCTTTTATGAATTCTATGTTAAAGATAACGGCCCGGGAATAGAGGAGCAGTATTTTGATAAGATATTTGAAATATTTCAAAGGCTGGGTAAGAGAGAAGACAATGAAGGAACAGGTGCAGGCCTGACCATAGTAAAAAAGATAGTCCAGATGCACAAAGGTAAGATTTGGTTGGAATCCAAGATAAATGAAGGAACAACATTTTATTTTACCATACCCACTAGAGAAAAGATGTCAAGTTTGTGTAAGAGAAAGATTGGCGAAATTCTCGTTGAGAAAAAACTCATTACTGAAGAGGAGATAAAAAAGGCGTTAGAAGAGCAGGAAGGGGCTGGCATATAAACAGGAGGAGGACAAAGATGGAAGAAGTCATAAAGCTGGTAAAGTTGCTGCTTGTCGAAGATAATCCTGACGATATCATTATAATTCAAAGGGCAATAAAAGAGGCAAAGATAATTAACAAGATGTGGGTAGTAAGAGATGGACAGGAGGCAGTGGATTTTTTGAAACATCAAGGGCAATTCCAGGATGAATCCACCAGTCCCAAGCCCGGGCTTATCCTTTTAGATATCAACATACCCAAGATTAATGGTTTGGATGTCTTAAATCTGATAAAACAGGATTCTGATTTAAAACGCATTCCCACGATCATACTTACTGTCTCAAGAAGGGATGAAGATATAATAAAAGGCTATAATTATGGCTGTAATAGTTTTGTTCAGAAGCCGTTGGAGTTTGAAAAATTCGTAGATGTGGTCAAACAAATAGGTCTCTACTGGGGACTGTTGAACGTAGATTCGCCTAATAATAGACAGTTATAGAAGCCGAATATAGTAAAAAAAGGTTGGTTTATGCCGATAAAAATATTACTGATTGAAGATAATCTGGACCATGTTTTGTTTACCAAAAGGGCCTTAGAAAAGGTAAACGAGGGGTATCTATTGGATTTTGTAAGTCAACCTCAGGAAGGTTTTAAAAAAATCATTGAGGAAGATTATAACTTAATTCTCTGCGATTACCGCCTGCCTGATTCAAGTGCCTTAGATATATTAAAGAAGACAAGACAAGCAGGGCATGACATACCTTTTATCGTTGTAACCTCTTCCGGCTCTGAAAAAATAGCCGTGGAATTGATGAAGGAAGGCGCATATGATTACGTGGTCAAGGACTTGTCATACGAAGCTACACTGCCCATAGTTATTCGCAGGGCAATAGACAGGTATAATGTCAAAAAAGAAAAAGAAAGATTAGAGCAGGAGTTAATAAAATCCAATGAGCAATTAAAAGAAATGTATAAGGTAAAGAGTGAATTTACCTCAATGGTCTCTCATGAATTAAGAACTCCGCTTACTGCCATAAAGGAAGGAATAGCCATAGTATTAGACGGCATAGCAGGTGAATTGAATCCTCAACAGAAGGAATTTTTGGATACAGCAAAAAAGAATGTGGACAGATTAAATCGCCTTATTAATGACGTCTTAGACTTCTCTAAGTTAGAAGCTAAGAAATTAGCATTTAAGATGTTACGGGGAGACATTAACGAAACAATAAACGAGGTGGTAAATATTCAAATGAAGATAGCGTTAGAAAAAGGGCTTTATTTAAAAACTGAATTGAACCCTGAGATAACAAAAATAGAATTTGATGCTGACAGGATAAATCAGGTGCTCAATAATCTTATAAATAACGCCGTCAAATTTACAAAGACCGGAGGGATTACCGTTTCAGCATATAAAGATGATAAAGAGGGCGTGGTAGTTGTTTGCGTTAAGGATACCGGTGAGGGTATGAAAAAAGAAGACTTGCCTAAACTATTCCAAAAATTTCAACAGTTGACAAGGCAAAATCAAGAGTCTGGTGGCACAGGTTTAGGACTGGCAATATGCAAGGAGATAATAGAACAGCACTGCGGTAAGGTATGGGTAGAATCCGAATTCGGCAAAGGCTCGGAATTCAAATTCAGTTTGCCCATAGCACACAGATATAAGGTTTTAGTGATTGACGATGAAGAGATAGTTTTAGATACCTGCGAAGAATTTTTAAAAAAACAGTTATATCTTGTTTTGCGAATACAGGAAGGGATAAAGGGCGTCCAGATAGTTGAAACAGATAAACCTGATTTGATATTGTTAGATGTGAGACTAAAGGATATAAGTGGGTATGAGGTTATTAATCGAATAAAGATGAATAAGGAAACTAAAGATATTCCCATCTTAGTTATGACCGGATATAAGGAAGAAGCAGAGAAAATAGAAAGCCGGAAGGAAGGATTGGGTTTGCCCTGGCTTTCAAAGCCATTTAATTATGAAGAATTTATAGCAAAGGTGAAGTCACTTCTGAGGATTTCGGCATAAGGAGGATAAATAGCTATGGATGCGGAGAAAAAGAAAATTTTAATAGTTGAAGATGACGCAGATGTGGCAAGGCTATTGTCAGCCAGGCTAAAGAGTGCCGGATACGAAGCCTTAATTGCCTCTGATGCAATACAGGGAGTTCAGTTTGCTCATAGACAGAAACCGGATTTGATTATTTTGGATTTGATGTTGCCTGCTGGTGACGGTCTTTCGGTATTGGAGAATTTAAGATTGTCAGCCTATTCAAGCCATATCCCCATTATTGTTCTCACGGGAATAAAAGATGAGGACTATAAAAATAAAGCTATGGAAAAAGGAGTCAGTGCATATTTACAGAAACCGTACGATGCAGATGAATTATTAAACGCAATAAAAGATATATTGAAGGCTGAGGAGGTATAAACGTTGCCGACCTTAATAGATATCCTTACTAAAGAGAATCTCATAACAGAAGAACAGCTTCGGGATGCCAGGGATAAACAATTGGGAGCCAAAAGACCTATTCAGGATTTACTTTTAGAGATGAATTTTATTAAGGAAGAAGATTTATTAAAGGTAATGTCAAGGGTCTTTAAGATGCCTATTACTGATTTAGAAAAGGAGGATATCGAGCCCTTTGCCTT
>Ga0315285_10004872_pt1 | contig 13893 bp, 12 predicted proteins | sample YL17G09_36_MG_FD_203698 | JGI IMG/M metagenome (GOLD analysis project Ga0315285, IMG submission 203698) | Sediment microbial communities from Yellowstone Lake, YNP, Wyoming, USA - YL17G09_36 | ecosystem: Environmental > Aquatic > Freshwater > Lake > Sediment | place: USA: Wyoming | collected...
CATTGCGAGGGAGCTGGCGGGTAAGGTGGCTTTGTATAACATGTTGGTGAACATGTGAGGTTTAGATAGAGGGGTGATGTGGGGTTGGTGGAGGTCTTTAACCTCTAAACATTAGTCCACAAAGCAATTTTTTTTATATTATTGAATCTAAATTTTGGGATTCTCCTAGTTTAAACGCATTAGAATTAGAAATGAAAAAATTTGAAGCTAATATTACTTATATTAAACAAAATCTTGAAAAGTTAGGATTCGATCCGTCCTCAAATTTAATCCCGATATTTTATACACCTTATGCTCCGTTTGCTAAATATGGAGATATTATTATTATCCCCTCAATAAGTGTGATTGATGTATATCTGGGAATGAAATTTGGTATACGTGATTTTACTTTATTAGACGGAAAAAAAGATGTATCCGACTTTTTGAAAACAGATACAGATGAACGCGCATTTCCCTTAGATTTATCAGACGTATTATCTATGCCTAAAAATTCTTTTAGAATTCAAGATGCAATTTTTAAAAAGATTGAAGATACTGAAGTTACAATCGCGTTGCTTACTCCAGACCTTAAAATTTTAACTTTATTTGTTGATATAAATGAAAAAATATACCAAAAAATAAAAGATGAAAAGTTAGAAATTGGATCAATAATAAGAACAACTCTTTATAACGTATCAGGTGGATAGACTCCCACTCAATTAATTGATTATAAAATAATGAAAAACGCTTCTGAACTATCTAATAATCCAATATTGGATCTTTCTATAATAAATCCGAAAACAACATTAGTTGAGAATATTTATAGAACTTGGGGACAGACGTTAGGAGATGATATACTTGAATTTATATATAAATGGAATATCGATTTTTATAAACTAATCAATAGATTAAAACAAAAAGGACAAAATATTTACTCAGGTATGGGCGCCGCATTAGCTCTTGATGATTATGGATATGTAACTCAGTGCTCTTGTGGTGACGTAATGGGTTTTTCTTCAGAAATCGTAGATCCATTATTGGAGGTATATAATGGTGATATTAAGTGTAAATATTGTGATCCTGAACTCTCTAATAAAATACAAAAAATTGTAGGAGGGGTAGTTCGAGATATTCCATATGATAAATTCCGACTAAATAAAAAATGATAAGAAATTAAATAAAATAGTTTTCTTCAATTTTTTTAATTATCTATTCTATATGATAAAGATAATCGTAAATCGACTCACTATCTTGGGCGGATGATCGCCAAGGAGATCACCAAGGGCTTCAAGCCCACCATACCCCCCGGCGGCTACGAGGGCTTCATGAAGAGCCTCGTCGCCTAAACCATTTATCCCCGTTTCCCCTCCTCCCCTTAGGAGAGGCTTCTGCTTGATGGAGTACAGGGAGTTAACGAGGGGCGTCAGCGTACCCATACTCGGCCTCGGGACGTGGGGGATGGGGGGCAGGGAGAACCCCGACAAGGCGCGGGACGCGGAGACAGTCACCGCCATAAGGATGGCAGTCGAACTCGGCCTGACCCACCTCGACACCGCCGAGTACTACGGCGCCGGGCACGCCGAGGAACTCATCGGCGAGGCCATCGAGGGCATGGACAGGGGTAAGCTCTTCATCACCTCGAAGGTTTGGCACGATCACCTTCACAGGGAAGACCTCCTCCACTCCATGAAGGCCAGCCTCAAGCGCCTCGGCGTCGACCAGGTCGACCTCTACCTCGTACACTGGCCAAACTCCGAAGTTCCGCTGAAAGAGACGATGGCCGCCATGGAGGAGTGCGTCAAGCAAGGCTACACCCGGTTCATCGGGGTCAGCAACTTCAGCGCACAGCTCATGGAGGAGGCCCAGGCCTACCTCAGGGACACCCGCCTCGTCGCCAATCAGGTCCAGTTCAGCCTCATCGACCAGAAGCCCCGGATGGAGCTGCTCCCCGCCTGCCGCCGGATGGGTGTGAGCCTCGTAGCCTACCGCCCGCTGGAGCGTGGCGCCATAATACAGACGCCGAACCCGGTGATGGACGAGATCGCGGAGGCCCACAGCAAGACACGCGTGCAGGTCGCCCTCAACTGGCTCATAGCGCAGGACGACGTCTTCACCATCCCGAAGTCGACGAACCCCGTCCACCTAATGGAGTTCATGGGTGCCCTCGGGTGGCGTCTCAACCCTGAGGAGTGGTCTTGCTTGGCGGAAGCCTACAGGTGAATCCGCGACGAGCATACCCTCGGAGAAGGCGGCACTCATCGCGTGGCTTATAGAGGAGGGCACAAGGCTCGGATTCCACACCGAGGCCAACTACGCCAGCACCGAGGACAACGCAGTCGCCGAGGCCGCATGGCTGCTGAACCCCCGCCAGAAACCCGTCTTCACGTTCACCGTCGAGGAGGCGGATCCCATGAGGCTGGTAGCATCCGCCCTACAGTGGGTGGGGTCATCAACCGAACCCAAGTCCTGGGTGCATATCTGCATCATCTCAATAGGATCAGCCGATGTCCTCTCATCGTTTCCACTTCCGAAGAGCGTCATGGTATACGATGGAAGGAGTCTAGCCGTTCTCAGCCGTTATCTTGAAGGGCTCGCGGCTAGGATGGTCCGGCTACTCCGACTCTACACGGATGACGAACCCGGGGGAAGCATCTCCGAGACGGTGAAGCGGCTCTCACGTCTCACCGCCGAGTGGCCCAAGGGCATGTGGAGCTCACGGCTTAGCCTCAAAGCCCAAACAACCTTCGACGATGAGTGGCTGTACCTGTTCGCCGCGGAGGGCATGGAGGACGATGAAGCCGATGTGCCCATATTGAAGCCGAGCAGAAAGGTCGTGCCCTTGGAAGTGACGGGCGGCGGCGCCTCCTTTGAGGGCGCCCTGATGCGCCTCACCGAGGCACGGGGCGGGGACCTCCTATTCTCGACGGATCACAGGAACTATCCATTCATCTTCCGCCTCTCAGCCCGGGAAGGTGGCGGCGATTCCACACTCGACCTCTGGTTCGACGTGGATAAGTCGAATATCCCTCAGGCGCTGAGGTTCCGGGAACTGGTTGAGGACGTGGTGTCCTCGAAGGCCGCCATCTTGATGGGTCCCTCGGGTGAAGTGGCTAGGTTGACCCTGAGCTAGATTGGTTCCTCGTCTACCGTGCGCCGTGGTTTGAAGTGCCACTCGAATAGGCTCGCGGCGCCGAAGAGGGCGATGCTGCTGAGGAGGAACGTCACCGAGTATCCGAAGAAGAAGCTGATGTTGCCGCTGAGGAAGCTGCCGAGGAACATGGCGACGCTGCCTATGGCGCTGTACACACCAAGCGTCCCCCCCTGCCCCTCCTTCGGCAGGAACCTGTAGAGAAGGGCGTTCATACCGATGGTGATGTTCGTGTACGCCATGCCGATGAGAAGGTAGAGCAGGAGCGTCACATAGAGCACGTCGTGGCCGAAGAAGTAGAGGCTCTCTATCGCCGCGAAGAGGAACGCCATGGCGCGCAGCGACATGAACTCCACAACCATCCCCGGGTCCCCCTTCTTGCTGAAGCCGCTGAACCTCTGGGTGCTGGCGAGGCCGTTTATACAAGTGATGAAGATGCCGAGGCCCGTGATCTCCAGGTAGCTGAGGTTGTTCGCCTTCAGGAACGGCGTGTAGCTTGTGAAGAATAGGTTGGCGCCTAGGAAGAAGAGGGCGTTCGTCACCATGATGAGGGGGATGTCCCTCGTCACCGCGCCGCGGGCGTCCCTGATGAGCCCCTTAATGTCGTCCACCTTCGGGGTCTTGAGGAGGAGCACCGGGAGGTGGGTGAGGCGAGCGATGAGGGCGTCTGGGTTGAACGCGATCGCCTGCCTCTCCGTCGTTGCCTTCGAGTCCTTCACAAGGACGAGGGAGAGGACGAGGAGTACGGTGCTGAAGCATATCGGGAGGATAGCAACCGCGGTCAAAGGCAGGGACGTGAGTACGAGGAACCCGAGGGTGTTCCCCGCAAGGCTCCCATAGATCATGTACTTGAAACTCAACGCACTCCCCTCCCCAAGGTTCTCCTTCGAGACCGTATCCATCAGGAGGAGGCTGAATACCGTCGGACTCAGGCTGCTGAAGAAGCTGTAGATGGCGTAGAAGCCGATCATGAGGTTGACGTCGCCGCTCATGGCGATGAGGCTCAGCGTGATGAGTTGCCCGACTGCGCTCAGGGCGAGGAGGGGCCTCCTCTTCCCGATGTAGTCGGCGATCCTGCCCCCTATGAAGGCCGAGGGGATGAGCGCGATGTTGTAGGCCGACGAGGCGAGGCCGACGCTTATCACGCTGCCCCCCAGGTCGAGGATGCGCAGCGTGACGTATGTCCCGATGCAGCTCTGTATCGCGTAGAAGGGTATTATGGCGTAAAGCCAGCGGGGCTTCATGAACCTCTCCGCCAAGTTTTAATCTACCCCTACTCAGATACCTGCGTTAATCTAACAGGATTAATAAGGGTTGATGGGGGACGCAGCGGTCAAACTTCTCCTGGTGGCTCCTGCCAATCGCCACGGGCGTCGTGGCGGGCGTAGTCGCCACAGGGATCAACAACCTCATCTACTATTCATGGGAGACCTTCTACAAGGACGCGCTGAAGAACCCGACACTCTTCTTCGTCTTTCCCTTCACCGGCCTCGTCCTCAGTTACTTCCTCATCCACCTGCTCGCCTGGTACAGGACGTCGAAGAGCAGCTTTCACATGATACTCGAGGTCTTCCACCTGACGCCGAGCGGGATGATGCCTCGGGAGGCCTTAGTGAAGACAGCGTCCGGTGTCGTCACCTCGATATTCGGGGGCTCAGCAGGACCCGAGGGACCCTCAACAGTCATCTCAGGTGGCTTCTCCAGCTGGCTCAACAAGATACTCAAACTCAGGATGGATTCGGGTAAGGTCCTGATGATAGGGGTCGCCGCGGGCTTCTCCGCGAGCTTCAAGACCCCACTTACCGGGCTGCTTTTCGCCCTGGAACTCCCCTACAGGAGGGACCTTGAGAAGGAGTCATTCATAGAGGCGGCGATTGCGAGTTCGACGGCCTACCTCGTCTCAGTTGGTCTAGGCGCCCCGAGTTTAGTGCCGACTATCCAGCTCGACGTTGCGGCGCTACCCCTGATCTGGTTGCCACTCTCGATGGTCTTCGGGTTGGCCACTGGTGGCGTCGTCTTCATCTTCACGGGAGTCTACGGCGTCTGCGAGAGGCTGGCTAAGCGGATCATCATCAAGGGAGGTTACCCCCTCATGCTCCTGATCGGCGGCTTCCTCCTCGGCGGGGTAGGCTACGTGGCGCCTCAGGCCGTCGGGCCCGGCTACCAGATGTTCACCCTACTCACAGGCGGCTCCCTGATGGTGCTTGGCACGGTACTTCTCCTCCGCGTCCTCTCCACGGGGGTCACGATGAACTTCGGCGGGACGGGGGGCCTCTTCCTGCCGACTCTCCTGCTCGGCGGCGCCTGGGGTGCCATAGTAGGCACGGTTTTCATGCCGTCTATGACGCCCGTATTCATCCTCATGGGCATGGCGGCCTTCTCCGCCGGGGTACACAAGATGATGCTCACCCCCATCGTCTTCATCGCCGAGGTCTACGGCGCCCCCACCATTATCCCCATAATACTCGCCACCGTCGTCTGCTTCTTCGTCTCCGGAGCCTACAGCTTCTACCCCATCCAACCCACCAACAAGGTGAGCCAGGAAGAGCTAGCCCTCGAGAGGTTCTACTACAAGGTCGTCAGGGGCAAACCGAAGGAGTTGGAGAAGCTGACTGCGAAGGACGTGGCGACTCGGAATCCGCTGAGTCTCAGAGCAGACATTAGCGTCAGGGAGGCGATGGAGGCCTTCGGCAAGACGAGCTTCAGGCTCATGCCCGTCGTCGACGCCGACGAGAGGGTGATCGGCTACGCGACCCTCGAAGACCTGGCCTTCCTCTCCAAGACTGCGCTCGACACGCCGCTGAGGACATCGGACCTCCAGCCACCACTCATCTTCCCCGAGGGAACGCCCGTGATGAAAGTCATCGAGGAGATGATCGAGAAGGCGGAGGATCACTGCTTCGTCGTCGACGCCGAGGGTAAGCTGACTGGGATAATCTCCACGATCGACGTGACGCGCCTCTTGATGCGGTACTACACGCATACCTGAGACCCTGACTACTTCTCGCCGACCCTGAGGGTTTCGTATGTCCCGTAGCCACCCGTTACGCCGTCCAACTCGTACTCCCCGAAGCTCTGGGCGAGGACTGAGACCTTGCCGTGCTCGTCGACGAACGGGAGTGGCACGACGGGCCCCGCCCTCCCCTTGAGGATGTGCTTGACGCCGTTCTTATCCGTCAACTCCAGCACGGAGCTGACAGGGACCACTCCGTCCCTGAACCGCTGTTCGAGTATCCTGAATCCGACTATCGGGGTGTTGACACCGTCCTTCCATAGGAAGCCGCCGACGCTTACGCGGCCGTCGTCGAGGACTATCGCGGCGGGGTTAATGGCGAGGTGCTCGTTGAACCAAACGACGTAGTAGATCCAGTTGCCTATGCCCGTCCAGTCGCGGGCGCCATGGGTGTGATCCCGCTCACCAAGGACATCGCGCAAGACGTACACCTGCTCCCCTATCCTGATCTCGCCGCTGATCTTGGCCATCTGCTCCCAGTGCTCGTCCCCACTCTTCTTCCCGATCTCTAGGGACTCTGGGGTCATGTTCTCGCTATACTCGTATGTGGGCTGGATTGGCTGGAACTTGAGGTGCATAGTAACGGGCGCCATGGCGGAGATGAGTGAGGGGTTCTCCCTGATCAGTGGGAAGTCGGATGGGTTCTTCACCACCACCATCCTGCCCTGGAAGCTGTAGCGCCAAGAGCCGTCGAGGCGCCTCTCATGGGTCATACCCGCCGCCTCGAGCCTCTCCGGGTAACCGTTGATCTTCTCCGTGGCTTGGAAGCCCGCGACTGAGCCGTCGGGGAGGAAGAGAAGGAGGAACGTCATGCCCTCGTCCTTGTTGGGTTTGAAGCCGAGGCGCGTCATGCCACTGATTCCGTTGTGCCTATCGCTGAAGCAGAGGTAGTAGCTCTCGTTCCACTCCCGGTGTGCACCGGGCCTGTGCGTCGGAGGTTCCATCGATTTATTGCTCAATTGTGACCTCCCCCTTCACCCCGTCTATTGTGACCCTCTGCCCCGTCTTGAAGACTCTGCATGCCCCGTGTATGTTTGTTACCGCGGGGATGCCGTACTCCCTGCTCACGACGGCGCCGTGGCTGAGGATGCCACCCGTCTCCGTTATGAGGCCGCCTATCTTGCTGAAGACTGGGGTCCACCCCGGGTCGGTGCGGGGTACGACGAGTATCTCCCCGGCCTGTACCTGCCAGATGTCCTCGATGCTGCCGAGGACGCGCACCGGTGCGGTGAGGACGCCTTGGCTGGCGGGTATCCCCTTGAATTGGTCCGCGTCGGCGGGTGGGGGGTCGTTGAACTCCCTTTCCCCCTGCAGGAACTTGGGGGGCGTCGTGTTCTCGTACTTGAGAAACTCGGCCCTACGGGAGGCGACGCCGGCGCGTATCTCTCCCGGTGTTTCGCCGCCCGCGATGCCCCTGATCTCCACCTTCGTGAGGAAGAAGATGTCCGAGGGCTGATCGAGTATACCCTTCTCCACAAGCCTCGCCCCGAGGGCGAGGTGGAGCCTACGGACCATCGTTATCCACTTGTCGAGGTTGAAGCGCTGCTGCTCCCTGAATATGATGTAGCGACGTGCGCTGCCGAGGATGCCCGAGAGGAAGCTCAGCTTGGCGAATCCGAGGAGCTGCCCCCCTATGGCGTCCTTTACTTGCTCCTCCGTCTCCCGCCTCAGTTTTTCGCTCTTCTCCTCGGCGGCAGTGGTGTCCACGGCCTCACCGGAGGCGAGGGACTTTAGTATGTCGAAGAGGTAACCGGGCTCGTCACCCCACCGCGGGTAGTAGGCTTCCCGGGTGAAGCCCCTGACGCCGTACTCGGCTATGAAGGAGTCGAGATCCGCCCTGAACTCGGCCGCCTCACCGAGCCTCGAGGCGGAGACTATGCCGTAGAGTTCCCGCGATGGCTCTTCAAGGATCAACTTACGCAGCTCCGGCGACTCCCGCACCGTCACCGCGAGTTGGCCGATCCTCTCATTCGTCTCGCTTGTCTTGTGCCTGAGGCCGGAGACGAGGATGGGGTAGACTCTCCTACCCTCCTCCGCGCCGAGGAACCGTGCTAGGAGGTACTGTGTGAGGAGGTTCATGCCGATGTTGTGGACGGGTATGCCGTAGCGGACCAGCCGGTAGTGGCCGATCATCAGCTCGTGTATCTCGTCGGCGAGCTTGACGTAGTCGGTGAGCGGCGCACCTTCGAGTGCCCTCATCCTCTCCGGGAAGCCGCTGAAGAAGGGGGTGAAGGTCTCGTTTGTCCACTCCATGTAGGCTTTGTCGGTCTTCCCCCCTCCCCCGTTGGGGTCCTTGAATGTGACGCGTACCTCCGCGAGGACCCTCCCGAGGGTGTTGAAGCGGAGCCCCCTCATCGTCTCCTTGCCGTAGGGGCCGGAGCCCTCGGGGAAGTAGTTTAGGACGTCATCATTTCTTAGGAATGGGGGTATCTCGTTCTCGACCTTCCTCTTGAGGACTTCGAGGTTGAAGTATGCGTGGGCCTTGTGGAGCTTTAGTAGCTGCCTCGTCTTCGGGGAGTCGAGTGACGTGTACCCCATTATCTCGTTTAGCTCGACGTTGACGTACTGTGTGAGGTGGTCGCCGAGTAGCTCGAAGTAGAGGGGGGTGACGGGGTCGTTCCAGTAGTCGTCGCTGTAGCCGCGTGTCCAGACGATCTCGTCCCCGGACTCGGTGCGGATGGTGGTTATGGGGCGGCTCTGGAGGATGTATATCTCGTCCTCCCCCCCGATGGCCCACTCTATGTCCTGCGGGGTCTCCATCACGACCTGTATCCTGTCGCCCATCTTGGCGAGTTTGAGGGCCTGCTCGTCGGTGATGCTCGGTTTCGAGCCCTGCTCGTCGTCGAGTTCGATGTACTCGACGCCCCCTTCGCCGCCTCGGGCGACCGTCTTCTTGTCCCCTATCTCCTCGGCGAGTATCCTGAAGGAGCCGTCGCCGTTTTTGCCGAGGACGTACTTGTCGGGTGTGGCTCTTCCTGAGACGAGTGCTTCGCCGAGGCCGAAGGTGGACTCGATGAGGAACTCGGAGCCGTCTGTGCTTAGGGGGCTTACAGTGAACATGACGCCGGCGCTCTGGGCGGGTATCATGTGCTGGATGAGGACTGCCATCACAGCGTCCCCGGGGGTGAAGCCGCTCTGCCTGCCGTAGGAGAGTGCCCTCCCCGACCATAGTGAGGCGTAGCACTTCTTGACCGCCTCGACGACCTCCCCGGGGCCCTTGACGTTGAGGTATGTTTCTAGTTGTCCGGCGAAGCTGGCGGAGGCGAGGTCCTCGGCTGTCGCTGAGGATCGGACCGCGACGGGGAGGCCCCTCATCTTCTCGTATCTTTCCCTGATCTCGGAGACGAGCTCCGCGGGGATGTCCGCGGATAAGACGGTGTCCCTGATGCGTGTCGCGTGCTCCTCGAGGGAGCGGGGGTCCTCGTAGTCGACGTCGGCTAGTTCTTTCATTATCTGGGATTTGAGGTCGTTGTGCTTGGCGAAGAGGGCGTAGGCGTCCGTGGTGACTACGAAGCCGCCGGGGACCGGGAAGCCCTTGTCCATGAGTTCACCGAGGTTGGCCGCTTTACCGCCGACCTTGCCGAAGTCAGCCTTGGACGCGTCGGCGAGACTCATCGTAAGCTCAGGCCCGGGCATGTTACAGCCTTCCCCGTTTTTCGTATATAACTGTGGCTCGCGTCATCGACGGCTTGTTCGTCTATAGTGTTAAATCTGCTCCGCAGGGAGTAGATTCGATCCAGCCTTGTGCCAGTGGTGCATGAAGCACGGCGCCGGGGGCAAGTGGTACCTTAACGCCCGCAACTACTCCAACGAGCTCGCCGACGAGATGCAGATGGAGGCGTACCTGACGGAGCAGTGGATGAACTTCGAGCAGGTCTACATCAGGAAGATGATGGGGATAAGCAGCATCGGCCTCGGTTACAAGCTCAGGATGCCGATAGTGGGGCGGCTCCTGCGCTGGCAGGCTGAGAACATGATACACAGCGAGGGAAGGCACAGGAACGCCGTCAGGGCCGACGGCCACTTCGGTCAGGTCATCCCCATCGAGGAGGCGAAGACGATAATGCTCACCCTCGCCGCCGAGCCCATCATCCAGAACTACTGCATGTGTCGCTGGATGCAGAAGGGGTGCAAGGATGTCTGCTGCATAAACTTCGGCGCCCTGAGCGGGGTCATCGAGAAGTTGCCGCGGTTCATCCCCAAGGACACGAAGGTGCGCCTCGGGCGGGACGAGGCGGTGGCTGCCCTCGAGGAGCAGAACCGGAAGGGGCGCGTTTCCACGGTCTGGTTCCAGCCAGTCCCATACATCAACGCGATCTGCAGCTGTGAGGTCCCACAATGCGGCGGCCTACGGCTCCGAAATGACTTTGGCATCCACACCGTCTACAAGGCTGAGTACGTCGCCGAGGTCAACCCCGACCTCTGTCAGGGCTGTATGGGGTGTGTGGCGCGCTGCCAGTTCGGGGCGATACGGTACAACGCGACGATAAAGCGTGTCATCATCGACCAGAACAAGTGCTTCGGCTGCGGCCTCTGCAGGGACGCGTGCACATTCGAAGCCCTCGGCTTGATCCCGCGTGACGAGGTCCCCGGCCTCAGGGGCCAATATTAGGAGGGTGGATGTATGGGCTGGACAAAGATCGCTATCGACCAGAAGAAGTGCGGGAACGCGACGGGTGGCATCGACCCACGCGAGTGCGGCGAGTGCCTGAAGATATGCGACCCTACCGTCTTCATACGCCACGAGACGCTTGGGGCTAAGCAGAGCAACCCCTACGACCCGGAGTTTTGGCAGGTGACTGGTGTCTGGACCGACCTCTGCACCCGCTGCGGGAAGTGCGTCAAGGCGTGCCCGCAGAAAGCCATCACGGTCACGTGGTGACGCCTTTGGAGCGCATAGCCATCGTCGGCAGGGGTGGCACGGGGAAGACGAGCTTCACCGCCCTCCTCGCCAAGCACTTCATAGAGAAGGGCGAGACACCTATTCTCCTCGTCGACCTCGACTCCGACATGAACCTCGCCGAGATGGTTGGCGTCGACCTTGAGGCGGCTGGGAAGTCGACGATCTCTGAGCTTCTCCTCGACACGATGGAGAGGGAGAGCGACGGCTTGGACGCAGGATACGAAGAGGAGGCTGAACAACTGTGAAGAACGCAGAGAAGGGCATCCGCATAAACATGAAGGTCGAGGGCGAACCCGCCGAATGGCTGGACGAGTGGAAACGGCGCGGGCTGGTGACGAGCTACACGGACGCCGTTGTTCAAGCGTTGCGAACATTTAACGAGCGGATAACAGAACAAGATTTAAAATCAGAGCAGTTAAATAACATAAAAAATCCAAGAGTTGATTAAAAAAACAGGGTATTTTACTTCGAATATAAAAACTCGATATTTTACCTGTTTCCACATTGGATATAAAATTTCATAAAATGATAGACTCTTCAACATAATTTGCATCAGGGAAAAAGCAAGGAAAAAGACGCTAGAGCGCCTTACAGGTACTCTTCGATCGACACGACTAAGCCGCTGTGCGCATCCACAACCACATCGACCATGTGGCCGCTCTTACCAACGCAGTTGACCCACCATGTAAGGCAATAGCCAGGCGCTGGAACGTAAAGCTGGCCGCTGTTGGGATCGCAGTTAGGCCTGGCGACGTATAAAACGGCGTTTCCAGCCTTAAATCCTGAGTAGCCCCTGCTCGCGGGTAGCTCTGCTTTCAGATACTCGCCAGCCAGCGCCACCGCCTGAGCCTCGGAGACCGTCGGCTTAACGTCAATGTCACCTACGTTCCTCAGGCCGTTCGCGAATCCTATCGGCTTTAGGTATTCGCTATCGACTATCACCCTGACGAAGCCATTGCGGACCGGCACCCCATTATAGTACTGGTTCCAAATAACCGAGTAGAGGTTGCTCGCAGCAGTACCCTCAACTGGAGCCACAACCCTAGGGGAAGGCAGTGCATCAGCGTTAACCTTCATACGCTCAAGCGCAGAGTTGGCAATATTCACAAGGTCGACGTTGCTTCGTATATTGTTGACCGTCCCATAGTACCGATGATCCGATATAGAGGTGATCCGGCCTGTGTCAGCGTCAACCAAGGCGGATAGCAGGTTATTTCCATCCTTGTAGAAGCTCAGCTTAAATGTGGTCGTTCCGTACTGAGCATCCTTCGTTGCTGTGACCCTCACGTCGTAGTCCACCTGCGGGAGATCCCACAAGCTGAGGATCATCTGCTTTGCCTCCTCGATCGAGCTTGCACCGGTGACCGTGGCCGGGTCAATGTGGAATGTTATGGGTTTGACCTCGCGCTGTGGAGGCGCAATGATGCTACTGTATACGAATACAGATCCGAGGCAGGCGAGGAGTACTATGCCCGCGATTATACCAATTTTCCTATCCATTTTAACTATCAGCCACCCTTATACTCGTCGTCCCCACAAGGACGACGTCATTGCTATCCAAGCTGTGGTTCGGATCGGCGAGCGCGTCGCTTAGAGCGGTTGCCAACATATTTCCCTCACCAAGCGAATCAAAGTATGTGCAGGAGAAGTGGTACGCGTCGTGGGCGAGGACAGACTCGATGAAGCCCTGATAAGCTCCGGAACCTTGGTTTACAAAAGCTTCGCGCAAGTCGGTTAACCAGGAGGTGTCTCCCGAGTGGCAAGCGGCTACGTACGCTAGGAGTTGGCCGCCGCCATTGTGAACCGAGGTTAAGCTCGGGATATCGCTCGATCCAACGTAGCCGTCCTCGGCGCAGAAGAAGTTGTCACCTAGAACGTAGTGCGACCCGTGGCCCATGAAGAAGAAGAGCTTCGAGGTACCCAGAAGGCTCGACGTAACAGTGCTCTTCGTAGGGTCAGCGTACTCTGTAGCGGTAATATCGTAGCTGTTGTATTGCTCGTATTCTAAGCACGAGGCGCAGTAGTACGCGGATAACTCGCAGTCGCCGATGGTTGAATTATACGTAAAGTCGTACTTCCAATCAGCGTGCGCAACTATGGATGTAGAGTAGAAGCATAGTACAATGATCATCAATCCAAGGAAGACGATGCTCACTTCCTTGAGCGATATCTGTGAAAAAGGTCTCCTACCTTCAACCTCTACTCCAGGGCGATCCCTGGACTCAATTTCATAACTCGCTTCCATACGTCCTTCACTCTCTTTCTCACACACATTGAGAGCGTGCTAAATATGGATTAGAATTATGTAAATCTACTTATTAGAACATGTTAGAACACTGTTAGAACACCACACCCGGACCAGAAACGAGTTGAGAATAATCCTTACCAAGAATGGGCGCGGATCGATTAGTTTTATTCGCTTATATATTAAATATGCCATGCGCATCCAGCAGAAAGAGGATACGGGTCAACATGACCATGGAAGGCGAGCAGGCCGAATGGCTTGAGGAGTGGAAACGGCGCGGATTAGTGACAAGCTATACTGATACAGTAATACAAGCGTTGCGTTTATTCAATGATAAAATTATCGAGCAGGATCTACGGAACGCCCAATTGGTTAATTCCAAATATCTAAATGAGAATTCGTATGTGTTTAGCTAATTTTAAAATGGGGTGGGTTTTCGCCTTCTTTTTGAGAAGTCGCATCGTTCTGGGTGAAAAGAAGGCTGATTCGGCCTTCTTTCTGACGAGCTAAACACTCATGAAAGATGTTCTCTCGGCTGGTGACCCTGAACCTACCCGAAGCCAGCAACCACAGATCATCTAACGAGCGACTTAAGCTTTACCCCA
>Ga0315285_10004874_pt1 | contig 13892 bp, 14 predicted proteins | sample YL17G09_36_MG_FD_203698 | JGI IMG/M metagenome (GOLD analysis project Ga0315285, IMG submission 203698) | Sediment microbial communities from Yellowstone Lake, YNP, Wyoming, USA - YL17G09_36 | ecosystem: Environmental > Aquatic > Freshwater > Lake > Sediment | place: USA: Wyoming | collected...
CTTCGCGGGACTGTACGAGAACTTCCTGACCCTCTTCTCCTTCTTCTCGCCGTCGCCGTCGACGCCACCTGGGCCTCCCTCCCCTCCAGCCGCCGCCGCCGCCTCCTCCTCCACCTCCCCCGTCGCCTCGTACAGCACCACGCTCGCCTGCCTCCCGGGGAAGAACGCCGGGTCCCGGCTCGGCTCCCAGCCGTAGCACGGGGCGCCCGCGCCGCGCTGCTTCGCGGCCGCCGCGGCGCTGCCCGGCCCCAGCGCGGCCGAGAGCGAGGGGTCCCTCGTGGGCACGCCCAGCGCCTCCATCACGCGGTTGAGGTAGCCGTGGACGACCTGGAAGCAGCCCTCGGCGGCAGCGTAGCAGACGACGAGGCGGCGGCAGTTGGTGGCGCCCGTGCCGTTGGCGAAGGCCGGGACCCCCGCGGGAGCGGGCGGCGGCGCGGGCGCCGGCGGGGCAGGCGCCGCCGCCTCGCGCCCCGCCGCCCCGTCGTCGAGGTCGCCCCACCTGCCGCCCTCGAGCCCGTCGGGCGCGCCGTCGAGCAGCACCACGTCCCCGACCTCGAAGACCCGCACCGGAAGCGGCGCGTCGCGGTTGCTCGCCAGGGTCCGCAGGGCCCCGGGGAGCAGGCTGGTGCGCAGCACCTCGAACTCGGCCGTAGCGGCGTCGGCGACGGCGACGGCCGCGGGCTGCGGCCTGCGGAGCAGCCTGCCGGCCTCAGCGGCGGGGCACAGGGCCCACGTCAGGATCTCGGTGAGGCCCGCGCCGCTCAGCTCGAGCCTGAGCGCCTCGCACAGAGCGGAGAGAGGGGCGTCGCGCCCGAAGCACGGCAGCGCGGGCACCGACGGCTCGATGTTGTTGTAGCCGAAGGCGATCGCGACGTCCTCGGCGACATCGCAGGCGTGGAGGACGTCAGTCCTCGTCGGCGGGATCGAGACGTCGAGGAGGGTGGCAGAAGCAGCGGAAGAGGAAGAGCCGGAAGCGTCGTCGCTTTCGGCGACGACCTCCGCCTCGAGCGCCATTCGAGTCAGCAGCCTCGCGACCTCCGCGCCCCCAAGCTGCCTCAGCCCCGTCACCCTGTGGATCTCCTCGAGCGAGACGCGCATCGACCGCGGCGAAAGGTCGGGCGTCGTCGTCCTGTTCCCAGACGCGTCGACGACCTCGACGCCCTCGACCGAGAACGCTGCCGCCGTCGAGCCCGCGCAGTACTCGCCGAAGGCCGCGACGACCGTGTTGAGCACGATGTTGCACTTGCGCAGGTCCGTGCCCGTGCACTCCACGAGGATGTCCCTGGTCTCGAGCGTGATGGCAGAGAGCGCGCCGTTGATGACGGGCGGCATCGACGCGACCCTCCTCTCCGAGTCCAGGACCACGGGCACGACGGGCGAGCCCTTGAGCAGAGGGACGAACTTGCGCAGCTTGAGGTCGTTCTTGGCGTAGTGCTCCAGCAGCTCGTCGGCCCTGAAGCTCCTCTCCTGCTTCAGGGGCACGAACTCGACCTCGGCGGGGGGCAGGGCCTCGAAGGTGAACGGGGCCCGCAGCCTCGCGAGGTCGTGCGTGCCGATCGCGACAAGCGCGCGGTGCCGGCACAGGTTCTGGTGCAGCCGCTCCTGGAGGTCGATCAGGCTCGCGTAGCGGACCGGGTCCAGGGAGACGCCGCGCAGCACGGCCGCGACGATGAACGGCCGGATGAGCACCACCTCGGGCCTGACCGTGATGGTGACCTTCGAGGACGGGGAGCCGCTTGCAGCGACGAGGTAGCGGGGCGGGGGGGAGAGCCTCCCCGTGAAGATGTTGAGCGCGCGGGCGATCCCCTCGAGGCAGAGCATGTCGTAGCGGTTTGCAGGGATGTCTATCTTGTAGATGGTCTCGTCCGAGGCCGCGAGGAGGCGGGCCTGGGCCGCGGCGGAGGTGGAGGTGGAAGAAGAAGAAGAAGCGGCGGCGGCGGCGGAGGAGGGGGCGGGAGCGTTGTTGCCGCTGCTGGAGTTTGACGCTGTTGCCGCCTCCGCCTTGGCTTCGTCGGCGGCGGCGAGCTCTTTGCGGAGCATGTCTCTCTCCGATGTCTGAGTGAGTGGGGTTTTGATTGGGGGGATTTGAAGGGAGGGGGGGAGAGAGATAGAGAGAGATAGGGAAGTGAGAACGAAAGGGGAAAGGAGAAGAGGTCAAGGCGGCGACGGCTGCCGATGCTCTCTCTCTTTCAACGCTTTTCTCTGTTACTCTCTCTTTCCCTTTCTCATTTTCTCTGCAACTCACCACATCGTCCAGCTCGATGCCAAACTCAAAGCATAGAACGTCGAATTCCTCTTCGGCTGTTTTTTTGGAATTTGAAAAAGTTGAATTGAGAGGGAAAAAAAGTTGATGAGCGTCGTCGATCGAAACTCCGCTCTCCTAGTTTCCTTTCCTTGTCTCTCGTCTCTCTGTCTCTCTCGCATGCGCTCGCTTTGGGACTCACTGTAGACCTTGCCCAGGGCCTCAAAGAGCCTGTCGCGGTTGACGCTCACGACAGGCATTTTGAAATTGAGAAGAAAGAGAAACTCGTTCTTTCTTTTTCTCTTCCTTTTCAACCAGTCGAAGTGTAGTGGGGCGAGCAAAGAGAGGAGTGAGAAAAACAGAAAAAACTCAACCCCCTCGACTTCCTCTTTTCCATTTTTTTTATGCGCGGCGTCAAGCACCCACCCCCCTTCCTTTTCCATCCCCCTCGTTTTTCTCTCTCTTCAGGAAGAGGAAAAGAAAGAGAAGGAAAAGGAAAGAGGGAGAACGGCAAGGCGTCCCCAGCAGAAGAACGAGCTTTTTTTACAAAGAAAACTCTTTTCTCTCTGGCGGGAAAAACACCTCTTTTTTTCTCCCTCTGTCTTCCTCTCTCTCTCGCCTCACCGAGTTCTAGGAGCAGAGCGGGCTTATAAACACCAGCGCGAAACAAAAAAGAAACAGAAGGGAAACAGACAGATAATGATGGTGATGGTTTTGAGGAGGGGTAAAAAGAACGGCGAAGAAAAAAACAAGATCCAAACAGATTAAAAAAATCAGTTCGATCTAGCTCTCCTCCACAGGCTCGCTTCCCGGAATAGGCTCGGCCGGCTCCGCGGCCTCTCCCGCGGGCCTCTCCACCTTGGCCCCGGCCTCGTCAGAGTAGTCCCCGTGCACCTCCATCAGCTTCGTCAGGTCGAACTTCGGCGCGCGGAGCACCTTGACTTTGCGCACGGCGGTGTTCTGCAGCGGGAAGATCCCGGCGCACGACTTCTCAATCTCCTTGCCGATCGCCTCGGGGATGAACTTGCCGACGAGCTCCTTGAGGTCCGACTGCGCGACCTCGCGCGCCATGATCTCGCACATCTTCTTCCGGATCTGCCTGATCTGACTCGACCGCGCGTAGCAGGCCTTCTTGACCTGCCCGGCGCGCTTCTTGGTGAACGAGAGGCAGAACAGCCGCAGCAGGTACCCGTCGCTCGTCTTGGCGTCGACCGTCGCCTCGATCAGCGTCTGCCACTTGCGGACCATCGAGCGCAGCTTGTCGGTCGTGTAGTCCATGCCCCAGAAGTGCGTCAGCACGGCGCGGCCCTGGATGTCCTCGACGCGCAGGCGCATCTTGCGGTAGCAGTCGGCCTCGTTGTTCTGCAGGTCGGCGAGGTTGACGTCGAAGACGCGGCCCTTGAGGCCGTCCGAGGCGATCTTGGTGCCCTGGGTGCGCGTGACCAGGGTCTTGCCGACGTTGCGGGTGCCGAACATGGAGGGGGCCTTGATGTCGTACCAGTCCTTCTTCGTGAAGGGGTCGACGCTGTTTGTGGTAGGGGGTTGAGAAAGGGAGAGGAGAGGAAAAAGTGAGCTGAAGATGACGGTGGAAAAAAAAAGAAGATCGCATCGCGCGAAAAGAAAGGGCGGCTCGGGGGGAGCAACTGTTACTCCTCCGCCGATCTCTGGCCCTCTGTTCTTCTTCGCTAGAGAAAGGCCGCTCCATCGCCAAGCCACAGGGGCATCGGGAATCGCGCACAAAGGCAGGAAGGCGAAGACTGTCGAGGAGAGCGTCGCTCTTCGTCGCCGCCTGATTTGAGCCGCCGCCGCTTTCAATCAAAACTCGATGCCCGCTCTCTCCCTTCGGCCTCTGACGATCGCCGCGCCCTCTCTCTTCCTCTCCTGACAGGAGACTGCCAAGTACAGGCGCTGCTCGGAGCAAGAAAGAGAGGGCACGGCGAGCGACCTGACGCGTGGAAGAAGAAGAGGAAGAGACCGGGCGATCAACGGAGGAGAGCTCCGTCGATTGCCTCAATCGACTCCTTGCGTTTTGCCCCCCCCCCGCCGCCGCGCCCCTGCGCACTCGCTCCTGGCGCGCTCCTCCTCTTTCCACTTTGGGGACGGCTCGGAGAGCACGTCGCCAGCGTAGATCGAAAAACAGGCGCGATCAGAGGGGAGCAGTGTGGGTGCGCGGAGGTGGGCGGAGGAGGAGGAACAGAGAGAGCAAGAGGAGAGAGAGGCAAGCCTCCCTGCTCTCTTGCTCTCTTTTGCTCTCTCAAAGCAGGGAGGCAATCGACCAGCAGATCCATCATCGCTGCCCCGCGTCATGCGCCTCCGTCCGCCAAGCGCCGCTCCGGCGTCCTCCAGAGGGAGCACAAGGCGAAGCCTTGTGCATCCCCGATCAAGGCCGCCGGCGCGAAGCGTCGATAGGGGCTTTGGCAAGCAAACGGGAAGCTCGACTTTTTTTGCCGGCGGCCCGCCGGCCGCCGCCGCCGCCGCCGCATCGAGATCGCGCCGCTCTCGCCGCTGCTGCTCCTCTCTTCTCTCCCGAGCATTACGTACGCCTTCTTGCGGCCGCCCTTCCCGCGCTTGGACACGCGTTTGTTCTTTCCGACCGCCATGGTGAGATAAAAGCGGAAAAGAAACAGGTGGTTCGAAGGAGGAAAGAGGGGGAAAGTTGTGGAAGGAAGGAGGGGCACGGCGATCGAGTTTTTTTCTTTCCTTCTTCGTTTACACACTGCTGCTGCTCCTCCTCCTCCTCTCTCTCTCCTCCTTCTCTCCCTCTCTTCTCTCTCCTCTCTCTCTCTCTCGCTCTCTCTCTCTCTCTCTCTCTCTCTCTCTCTTCTCTCTCCTTCTCTCTCTCGCTCCCCTCCCCGACTCCCACTCACCCCTGCTTGCACAGGATGTCAGACTCGTGCACCACGACGTACCGCTCCCCCCGTGGGCTCTCCAACTCGTCCCCGGCCCCCTCGAGGCACGCAACCAGGTCCCCCGCGCCGACCGCGGGCGCTGCGCGCTCGTCCGGCCGCCTGGCGTGCGCGCCCGCCCTCCTGCCCGGCCCCACGGCGACGACGACCCCGCCCACGATGGGCCTGCCCTTCGCCGAGGCGGGCGGAGGGAGGCCGCCCCCGGCCGCGGCGACGCCGGGCTGCACCCTGAACAGCACGCGGTCACCAAAGGGCCGCAGCCCCGCGGCGTCGCCCGCCGCCGCGCCGGGCACGATCCCGACCACCTTCGAGTCGTGCAGCATCACGTGCGGGTCCCCTCCCATGGTGACGTCGATGCAGCCCCTGCCGTCCCTCGAGGAGTACAGGACGGTGTCCCCGCCGCACCCCCTGAGCCGGAACTGGCGCAGCGTCGGGGCGAAGTCGCACGCGGCGCCGAAGCCGTGGCCGAGGGCGACGGCGTCGTCGCCCGAGGAGGGAGTCGTCGCCGGCTGCTGCTCCGAGGTATTCGCGCCGCCCGAGGTGATGTTCTTGTTGGTCTTCTCGATATCGGCGACGTCGCAGAGGAGGTAATCGGCTCGCGGTTTGAGCTGGAGAGAGAGAGATGTTTTTGGAGGTGAAGAAGAGAGAGGTTCTGAGGTTGAGGAACGAGTTTTTTTTTTCTTCTCGAGGCCTCGGGCATTCTCGAGTTTCGAAACGCAATTCGGTCCTCGTTTCAAGCTCTTCTCACCTTTGAATACAACGGATGGATAAAAGAGGGAGCCTTGTCCGCTGCGGCGGAGACGGAGCGTGACTGCTTCTGTCTTCGAGGGGCGAGGGCAGGGCCGCGGATGCGAGCGGCGGCGGCGGCGGCGACCGACTTGGTCAATGCCGCCGACGACGCGAGAGCAGTTTGCATCGTTTCGAAAGTTGGGATAACGGCGATAATAAAGTCTGGAGCTCTCTCTCTTGTTTGCTGCCCGTGATGTTCCACGTCGGGACAATGAGAAAGCGAGAGGGAGCCGGAGAGAAGCGAGAAGAAGGAAACGAAGATTCGATCCCCGTTGTTGTGCAGGCGTCGTGTGCAGGTTTTTTTTCTTTTTCTTTTTTTTCTTTTTTCGTTTGCACTGCTCCTCCTCCTCTCTCTTTCTCCCTCCTCTCCTTCTCTCTCGTCCCCCGACTCCCATTCACCCCTGCTTGCACAGGATGTCCGACTCGTGCAGCACGACATACTGCTCCCCCTCGGGCGTCTCCATCTGGTCCCCGGCCCACTTGAAGTACAGGACCCGGTCCCCGACCTTGACCTTGGGTGCCCGGCGCTCGTTCGGGTCCTTGGCGTCCTTGTCGGCCCCCTTGGGCCCGCCGCGGTCCCCGGCCCTCTTCCCCGGGCCCGCGGCGACGACGACGCCCACGATCGGCTTCTCTTTGGCCGAGTCGGGCAGGACCACGCCCCCCGCGGTTACGTCGGCGGCGGGCTGCACCTTGAGCAGGACGCGATCGCCGAGGGGCTTCAGCTCGGGCACGTCGCCCGCCGTGGCGTTGGACCGCGGCATGGTCCCGATCACGTCCGACTCGCGCAGCAGGATGTGCGGCTGGCCTCCCACGGTCACGTCGGTGCACCCGAGGCCGAACTTGGAGTAGAGCACCGTGTCTCCCGGCTTGAGCTCGAACTGGCGGGGCGTCGAGCCAAACTCGCCCGCGGCGCCGATGCCGTCGCCCAGAGCGACGACGTCGCCCGAGGTGGGCACCCGCTGCGCCGAGGTCGGGAGCATGACGCCCGAGGTGGTCTTGGTCTCGATCTCGGCGACGGCGCAGAGGACGTACTCGCCTCGCGGGGTGAGCTGGATGGAGAAAGTTTTGGGTGGTGGTGAAGAAGAGAGAGAGAGAGAGAGTTTGAGGTTGAGAGGTCGAGTTTTTTCTTCTTCTTTCCGTTTGAGGCTTCTGGCATTCCCGGAGTTTCGAAACGCAATTTGGTCCTCGTTTCAAGCTTTTCTCACCTTTGTAAACTCCGAGGGGATCACGACGGGGTCCCTCAGCGCTGCGACGGAGACGGAGCGCGACTGTTGCTGTCTTTTAGGGGCGAGGGCAGGGCAGCGGATGCGAGAACCGGCGGCAGCGGCGGCCGACTTTGTCGATGACGCGAGGGCAGTCTGCATCGTTTCGAAAAAGGGGATAACGCGAGACTGGAGTCTAGAGAGCTCTCTTGTATGCTCCCGTTGATGCTCCTCGCTGGCGTCGATAAAAAAAAAGCGAAAGAGCGCCAGATGGAGAAGAAGCGAGAAGAAGGTAAACGAAGATTCGAAAAACTAGCTTTGTTGAAAACTAGCTTCGGGGTGAAAACGATTCTCGCTCTCAGTTCTTCGATTCGCTCAAAACTCAAAAACATGCCTCCCACGGCGGCCTTCAAGCCGGTCAAGCCGACGCTCTTCTCGGTGGGCCTGTCCAACAAGGCTGCGCAGGTTCGTGGTGGCAGAGGCGCTCGCTCCGCGCCCCTGGCGGCCACAATTGGAGAGCGAGGACATTCCAAACGCGGACCGACATAACCTCTGAAAAACTCAACCTCTTCCAACCCCCCCCCCACCCCCACCCACCCACACACACACTCGCTCCCTTACAGGTCCGATACATCATCTACAGCAAAAATCTGGAGAGCAAGATCAACATCGTCTCCCCCGGAGACCTCGGAGGTGAGAGGCGGAAGTATAATCCAGGGCCTGCTGCTTTTCTTTCTCCGTTCACTTTTTTGCCGACCTCGACCGCCGCGATTCCTCTCTTTCAACAACGACAACACCAGGCCTGAAGTCCCCAGAGTACCTCGCCCTCAACCCGCAGGGCAAGATGCCGCTGCTGGTGCTCCCCTGCGGCACCCCGATCCCCGAGTCCGACACCATCTCGCGCTTCCTGCTCGACGAGTTCAAGCTCGAGGGCCCCTCCTTCGACCCCGGGAGCCCGCTGCTGCGCGCGAAGAGCGACCTCGCCGCGAGGCTCCTCGACGTCTACGTCACGCCCAACCAAGGATGCCTCTACAAGGAGATGCCCGCCGAGGAGAGGGCCAGGGGGCTCAAGGAGATCGCGTTCCAGCTCGACGCCATCGAGGCGGTGCTCTCCGACGAGCCCGGCGCGCGCGTCTGCGGGAGCGCGCGCTCCCTGTCGGACTCCGCGCTCTTCCCGACGCTGTGCTTCCTCGTCGACCTGCTGCCCGCGGTCTACGGCTGGACTCTGGACGACGTCTTCAAAAATCGGCCCAAACTGCGGGCGCACTGGCTCGAGATGAGCGAGAGCGACGCCGCGGGGAAGAGGGTCGTGGCCGAGATGAGGGAGGGGCTGAAAGGGTGGATGGACGGCGGGCGGTTTGAGAACCTGGGGATCGCTGCGCAGGTCAAGGCCGACCCGAAGGCGTTTGTTGTCGTTTAGCAGACGGTTTGCTTCTTCCCTTGGTACTCAAAGGCTACGGTTCCCGTTTGCTTGATCAGAGAGAGAGAGAGAAAGAGAGAAAGAGAGAGAGAGAACCGAAGGGAAACGACTTTGGGGGGGAGAGAAAAAAGGTACAGTTCTTTTCATAATGTTACAAGGGGACAACGCTCTCTCTAGCTAGCTCTTTGCTTCTCCCGCTCGATTCCTCGCCTTCTCGGCCTCCTGCGCTGCGACTTTGGCCTCGAGGGCCGCGAAGGCGTCCAGCGGCGGCGGAGGAGGAGAAGCGGAAGCAGCGGCAGCACCGGCAGCTGGCTCTCTGCCTCCGCCGCTTCCTCTCTGTTGCTGCTCCGCCAGTGCCCTCTCGTACTCCCTTCTCTCCCTGTAGTAGACCTCCCAGACGCACTCTGCGCACCCGGATTGGCAGCACGCCTCGGGGCAGGGCTCAACGGGAGGGGCGAGGGGCTTTGGAGCGGTCGAGGCGGAAGAGGTCGAGGCCGCAGGAGAGGTTGAGGGCGCCGTCGATTGCGACGTCGACGTTGTTGCCTTTGTTGTCGCTATTGCCTCTCTTCCAGCCACTGCTTCCGCGGCCTCTATGCCCGAGGACGTATAGGTCGTCGACAGAGAGGCTCCCATGCGGAAAGAGAAGTACGAGCTAGCTCGCCGCGCTAGCATCGAAAAAAGGGGGGGAAAAAAGAAAAAAAGTGTTTTTATTCTTCCACTTTCAGCGAAAGAGGAAAACAGTTGAAGCCGAATCTGACCATTGGAAAGAACCTTCCAAGTTCCGCTCTCTCTCTGTCTCTCTTTGCTCTGTGCGCTCCATTCGAGAGCAAGCACGCGCGAGAGAGGCATAGAACCGCGTGTCGAGCACCGTTCCCGACACCGACGACAGGTAACAAGAACGCGGAGAGGAGAGAGATTGAGAGGAAGGGGCGCCCCTTCTCGGCTCTTTCGCTTGTCGCTTGCGTCGAGCGTCGTCACTCCCATTCGCGTCCCAGTTTCGATTCTCACAACCCCAGTTTCCTCCCGTGCACCTCGCTCAGCTGGCGCTGCCCTCGCGCCCGAAACCACAACACAGCCGTCCCTGTCCGCTCGCAAAGAGAAGGGGAGAGTCTAAGCCCGGGAAGAGGCTAGAGAGCTCCAGGGGCAATCCAAAAGAGAGAGAGCCGTTCGTTGCTTCCCTCGTCTCTTTGCTACCCCCTTTTTTTTCAACCCCGACGGCGTCCGTCCCTCCCCCAAGGAAAACAAAAAAAATGGCCGACACCGACGGTATGGACTGTGACGTCGACTCCCTCTGCGCCGGCCTCTCCAAGATCCTCCTCACCCGGGGAGACCGCTACAGCGTCGACAGCGGCATCCGCCGCCTCGAGCTCGAGGAGCGCTGGTCGTGGGAGAGCCGCTCGTCGTACGACTCGACGCGCTACCTCGACGCCTCGTGCCTCGTCTTCGGCGCCGGCCGCCAGTTCCTGGAGGCCGTGGACTACCAGTCGAAGCGGAACACGGGGCGCAGCGGCGGCGAGGGGGCGATAAGGCACTCGGGCGACCTGCTGCGGTCGGCGCTCTGCGAGGGGACGCACACGGTCAGCGTTGACCTCGACAGGCTCAGCTCCGAAGTGTCGGAGCTCTTCATCTGCCTCTCGGCGTGGGCCGGGGCGAGGCTTGGCGAGATCAGGGCGCCGTCAGTCACGCTGGTTGACCCGGACGCGGCGGCGGCGGCGAGGAAGAGCGATACGGGAGGATACGGCAACGGCAAGGATGACGAAGGCAACGAAAGGACAGCGACCGCGGGCGCGCTCTGCGAGTACCGACTCGAAGGGGTCAGCAAGGCCGACCTCGACCGCTACTCATCCGTCGTGATGTGCAGGGTGTATCGGGACACCGGCGCGAGCCCCACGGCGGCTCTGAACGCAGGGGGCTTTGGCGCCGGCGCCGTCAACGCGTTTAGCAGCGGCGGGAGCACGCCCGTCGGCGGCGGCGACGCCGACGCCGATTCCTCCTCTCGCCTTGCCGCCTCGGCCTCCCCTTTTTCGCGCTCTCAGTGGCGCGTCGAGGCCATAGGACAGCTGGGCCACGGCCACGCGGACAACTACGAGCCCTTGTTGGGGACGATAAGGAACGAGCTGTCGCTCGCGGACTCGCTCGCGGGGTGGAAGGTATGATGAAAAGGGAAAAAAAAAGGAAATTGAAATGAAAACTTTTTTCTTTTGCCTTGTTCACAGCAGCCCCCAAAACCTTGGGCCTGGCCACTACCACCATTTCCACCGAAAGAGAGTTAGCGAGAGAGAGAGAGAGAGAAGAATTGCGAGCGATATTGGAGTGCGAGAGAGAACTTGTATTTTCGTTTTTTGAGAGAGAGTGAGTGCAAAGAGAAAATGAAAAAAATGAAAAACGTCTCCAGTTGTGCCTCCCTTTCGTCGCCCCTGCCCCGTCGCTCTTCTCCCAGAGGGGCCCTTCGCATCTCTCGCTGCTCTTCTTCGAAAAAAATAGAAATCAGCGCTCGGGGGGAAGTTCTGGAGGGCTCTGTTTACAAAAAAGCAGAGAGAGGCAAAAAAGTCTTTGCTTCTCTACTTGTCTCTCTCTCTCTCACTCTCTTTTTCTTCTCACGCTGCTGCGACAGCAGAAAGCGCCGCCGCCGCGGGCTCCGACGTGCCATCTCCCTCTGTCGCCGTCGTCGCCTTGGCCCGCTTCGCAACACCAGGGGCATCGTCGCCGTCGTCGTTGTCGGCGTCGTTTCCCTGCTCGTCGACCTCCATTTCTTCCTCCTCATCCTCCTTCTGCTTTGCTTTGCGGCCGTCGTCTCCGCCGTTGTCCTCCTCCTCCTCTCTGGCGCTTCCCCCTCCTCCCGCGCCGCCGCCGACTCCATTTGCTCCTCCAGAAGCGACGACGACGATCCCTTCGCCCGAGACGTAGATCCTCGCAGCGCCCTCCGCGGCCCGGGCCCACCTCGGGCCCCAAACGTTCTCCTCCTCGTCCTCCTCGAACTCGCTGGCGCCGCTTCTGCCGTTTGCTCCCGAGGCCTTTTCTGCTGCTGCTGCTGCTTCGCCGCCCTTTCCGCCGCCCTTCCCGCCGCCGAACGACGAGCTCGAACCGTCCCTCCCCAGCACCAGCGCGCGCAGGCTTCCCCTCTTCAGGGCCTCGCAAGCCCGCACGCCGTCGTCGCCCAGGGCTCCGTCGAGCGCCCTCGCCAGGCCCGCCGGCGACCGCAGCGCCTCGGCAAAGTGGAGCCGGACCCCCCAGCGCACGCCGGCAACGAAGCACTTGGCTCCGGCCCCACGGGGGACGCGGGCCGCGGCCCGGGCCTTGCGGCGGGCGCGGGCCGCGGCCGCGGCGGAGGCCTCGGCGAGCGGGGAGGGCTGGGGAGCGGGAGCGGGAGCAGGTTGAGGTTGAGGCAGCGCTGCCGCGGCATCAGGAGCAGGGGCGCCCGCGACGCCGGCGGCGGCATCGTCGTCTGCAGCGGCGGCGGCGGCGTTTGTCGACTCTTTCTGCTCGGGGGACGCAGGACACGGGTCTTCTGGTGCCGCTGGCGCTGGCGCTGTCGCTGGCTCGTCGTTGCCGTCGGAGGGAGCAGCTGCTGGCGGTTCTTGGGTCGATGCCGCCGCCAAGGTGGGCTCTGTCAAAATTGGCTTGTCGCCATCGCAATTTGCGCCCGCTGCTGCTGCTGCTGCTGCTGGCCGCTCGCTCGTCGTCGCTGCTTCGCGCTCGGCGGGAGCCTCTGCTTCTTCCTCCATTCCGCCCTCTGCGAGCGCTAAAAGAGCGAAAGAGAGAGAGAGAGCGAAAGAGAGAGAAAGAGAAGCTCGATAGAGAGAAAGAGAATTTTGTGCTCGAGCGGGGAGGGACGCCGAACTGAAAAACTCGAATCGCAATCGCACAATCGAAAAGGCCGTTGCACTTCCCATCCTTCTCCTTTGCCCTCTCTTTCACACGCACAAGCACACACGATGGCTTCCTTCCTCCGCTCGCTCTCGTCTTCGAGCTCGTCCAAGCTCGCCCTGGGCGCGGCGGCCGCTGCGGCCGCGGCCGCGGCGGGCTACGCCCTCTCCCGCGCGTCGACCGGCACTGCGAGCTGCGCCGCCGCCAAGGCAGCGGCCAAGCGCCTCGACCCCAACGCCTTCGTGCCCTTCACGCTCGCCTCCAAGGAGAAAATCACACACGACACGTACCGCTTGCTCTTCCACCACGACGACTCCGTCACCTACGCCGAGGCGCTCCCTCCGGCCTCGTGCCTTCTGGCGAGGCTGCCCACGGGGAAAGCCAAGGAGGACGGCACCCCGGCCTACTTCATGCGGCCGTACACGGCGACCAACCTGCCTGCCGACAGAGGGACCATCGAGCTGGTCATCAAGGACTACGAGGGCGGGAAGATGAGCAGCGCGCTGTGCGCGCTGAAGCCGGGGCAGGTCTGCGAGATGAAGGGGCCAATTCCAAAGGTGAGGGAGGGTTGTTGTTCTCTTCCTTCCCCTCCGTCTCCTTGTTTCCTCCTCCTCTCTCTCTCACCGTCTCGTCCTCCTTTTGAAAAAAAACGCCGCCCTCTCTCTTTTCCTTCCCTGAAAAACAGATCCCGATCACCACGAACAAGTGGAAGCACGTCGGCTGCGTCGCAGGAGGCACCGGGATCACGCCGATGTACCAGTGAGTCTTTCAAAGGGAAAAAAGAAGGAGAGAAAGAGATGGGGGAAAAAAAAACTCGACCTCGACCTCGACATTTTCTCTCTCCTTCCTCTTTTTCCGCCCTTCTCTCTCTCTCTCCCTCTCCCTCGCTCACGCCTCCGAAAACACAAACCAAAAAAACATGAAAACTCCTCAAATCTCAAATCTCAGGTGCATCGTGACCTCGTTCGCGGACCCGGCCGACACAACGAAATACTCGCTCGTATACGGCTCGCGCTCGAGCAGCGACATCATCCTGAAGAAGGAGCTCGACGAGCTCGCCCGCGCGCACCCGGGCCGCCTCGAGCTGACGTATCTGGTGGACAAGGGCCCCCTGCCGCATGGCAAGGGCCACGTCGGGTTCGTCACGGGACCCCTGTTGAAATCGGCGCTGCCGAAACCCTCTTCGGACTCGATGGTCTTTGTGTGCGGGCCGCCCCCTCTCGTTAACCTCGTCAGCGGGCCGAAGGCGAAAGACAAGACCCAGGGCGAGCTGGTGGGCCTGCTTAAGGAGCTTGGGTACAAGGCCGAGAACGTTTTCAAGTTCTAGAAGAAGAAAAAAGAGAGAGAGAAACCGTGATTTTTTTTTAATTTTGATTTTTGTTTTTTGCAAGAGAAAAAACTCATTTTTTTTGTTCTCTCTCTCTCTCTCTCTCTCTCTCTCTCTCTCTCTCTCTCTCTCTCTCTCT
>Ga0315285_10004875_pt1 | contig 13891 bp, 14 predicted proteins | sample YL17G09_36_MG_FD_203698 | JGI IMG/M metagenome (GOLD analysis project Ga0315285, IMG submission 203698) | Sediment microbial communities from Yellowstone Lake, YNP, Wyoming, USA - YL17G09_36 | ecosystem: Environmental > Aquatic > Freshwater > Lake > Sediment | place: USA: Wyoming | collected...
ACAATAATTCTCAAAGCAACTAAATCATGAATTTTTTCAAAGTTCATTTCGTTTCTCAATAATTTCTGATATAAACTCCAATAACTTTTTGCCCGAGAATGAATATCTAAGGGAGCTACACCTTCTTTCCTCAGGATGTTTTTTATTTTGGGTTCGATTTTTCTCAAATATTTTTCTCGTTCTTTATATTTTTCTTTTACTTGCTTAATCAACCAGCTGCATTCTTTAGGATAAAGATAAGGAAAGGAAAGTTCTTCAAGCTGTCTTTTCATTTCTCCCATTCCTAATCTATCGGCTAAGGGAGCAAAAATCTCCAAAGTCTCCAAGGCAATTCTCTTTTGTTTCTCCCTTGGAAGATGATTAAGAGTCCTCATATTATCAAGGCGATCGGCTAATTTTATTAGGATCACTCTTAAATCTTCAGCCATGGCAAAGAACATCTTCCTTAAATTCTCGGCTCTTGGGTCTAAGGGTTGGGCTTGTCTATTTTTTATTGGTTTTATTTCAAGTCCTTCTTTAGGGTAGCGAATCTTCCCTAGCTTACTAACCCCCGAGATTAAAAAAGCAACTTCTTTTCCAAATTTCTTTTCAATATCTTCTAAAGAAAACTGAGTGTCATCAGGAACATCGTGTAAAAGGCCAGCTATTATGGTTTTGGAATCAAGTTTTGCCCTAGATAAAATTAAAGCAACCCTCAAGGGGTGAAACATATAATCCTCTCCAGATAACCTTTTTTGCTCGCGATGAGAAGCTAGAGCAAATTGAAAAGCTCTTTCTATTAATTCATCTTCGGCACTATTTTTCTTTATTTGATCTAGAATATTCAACATAGTCACAAACCTTATTCGAACATTTTATTTTACCCCACTTATTTTTGACTAAAAAGGATTTACATTCTGGGCAAAGCTGGCCAGTTGGCCTGTCCCAAAGGGCAAAATCGCATTCAGGGTAATTGGAACAGCCATAGAAAAAAAATTTATTTTTCGTACCCTTTTTAATTATCTCGCCCGTTTTACATTTTGGGCAGTTTATCCCCAAAGACTGAGGAATATCTTTTTTATAGCGGCATTTAGGGAAAGTTGAGCAGCTATAAAATCTACCATATTTACTCATTCTAATAACTAGAGGACTTGAGCATTTAGGGCAGATCTCTGAAGTTTTCTCTTGAGCAAAGGCTTCTTTGGGAATTTCTTTATTTTTTCTTTTCAACTCTTCTTTGAAGGGAAGATAAAAGTCCTTTAAGACCTCTACCCAATCCCTTTTAGCTTGAGCAATTTTGTCTAAATTTTCTTCCATCTTTGCTGTAAAACTAACATTAACTATTTCGGGAAAATGAGCGACCAAGAAATCGTTTACTTTAGAACCAATTTCAGTTGGGTATAATCTTTTCTTCTCGTCTTTTCTAACATAATTTCTTTCCTGGATAGTAGACAAAATTGGGGCATAAGTTGATGGCCGGCCAATTCCCTTTTCTTCCAAGGCCTTAATTAATGTCGCCTCCGTATACCTTGGTGGAGGCTGGGTAAAATGTTGGGAAGGAATAAGCTTAATAAGTTTTAAAATTTCATCAACTTGAAAAAGGGGTAGTTCCATTTCTTTGTATTGGATGGGATAAATTTTTAAAAAACCATCAAATTTTAAAGTTTGCCCAGTGGAGCGGAAAATATACCCCGCACCAGAAACTTCGTTTCGGTGCGGGGCAGGATTTTTAGCAGAAATATCTACCAAGGTTGAATCAAAAACTGCCTGGCTCATTTGGCAGGCAATAAAGCGACGCCAAATTAAATCATAAAGACGATATTGTCTGTCATCAAGTTTTTTCTGGATTTTTAATTTTTCTGAAGTTCTATCTGGATAAGTCGACCTGATTGCTTCATGGGCTTCTTGAACTCGACCCTTTGCCTTGTATTTCTTAAAAAATCCGGCCCAATAATCTTTACCGTAATTTTTAATAATAAATTTTTTAGCACCAAAAAGAGAAATTTCAGAAAGGTTTAAAGAGTCAGTCCGATGATAAGTAATGTGGCCCTTCTCATAAAGCTGTTGAGCTACCTGCATCGTTAATTTTGCTGAAAAACGGAATCTTTGCCAGGCTTCTTGTTGTAGGGTTGAAGTAGTAAAGGGAGGGAAGGGATTTCTCTTCACCTCTCTCTTTTCAATCTTAATTATTTTATATTCCGCCCCCTTTAAATCTTTAACGATTTTCTCGGCTTCTTTTTTTATCTCAATCCCTAATTTAGGAATAACTTTCCCCTCTTTCTTTATTAAAATAGCCTCAAATTCTTTTTGCTGGGCCTTTGTTGTATCAGTTTTAGATTTTTTTAGTTTGGCTGTAATTGTCCAATATTCTTGAGGAATAAAATTTTGAATTTCCCCTTCTCTTTCAGCAATTAATCTTACTACTACTGATTGAACCCTGCCGGCCGATAACCCTCTAGCTATTTTTTTCCATAAAAGAGGTGATAGCTTATAACCTACAATTCGATCAAGTATTCTCCTTGCTTGTTGGGCGTTAACTAGGTTCATATCAATCTTCCGTGGACTTTTTAAAGCCTCTTCAACGGCAGATTTTGTAATTTCGTGGAAAACAATTCTTTGGTAAGATTTTTCACCATTTAATTTTAGGATCTTGGTTAAATGCCAGGCTATGGCTTCTCCTTCTCTATCAGGGTCAGCAGCCAAAATAATAGATTCAGCTTTTTTGCCCTCTTCTTTCAGCGATTTGACTGTTTTTCTTGCCCTGGGAATAATAATATATTTTGGCTTGAAATCATTTTCAAGTTCAACTCCTAGTTCCTCTGCAGGTAGATCTCTAATGTGTCCATAGGAAGATAGGACCCGATAGCCAGGCCCTAGAAATTCCTGTAAGCTCTTTGATTTAGTTGGTGACTCAACTAGAACTAATTGCATAAATATTGTTTCCTAAATTTCTTATTTTACTCTTTATTTCCAAAATAGCAACGGTACTTGCCACAGTAGCTGCCGGAAGCTTGGTTTTTTCAATAATATTATCTATGCCCAAAGCGCCCTCTTTTAAAGTTCCCAAAATTAAATTTTCTTCGGCGCTCTCTCCGCTTATATATCCTCCTCTTTTTATATTGGGCAGACTTAATTCCGCCAAAATATCATTAGCGTTTTCAACCAATTTTGCCCCATTTTTAATTAAAAAATGACAGCCGCGAGAATTTGATGAATAAATTGAACCGGGGATGGCAAAAACTTTTCTTTTATATTTTAAAGCCCATTGAGCAGTAATTAAAGCTCCTGACCTTTCTTTAGCTTCTACTACTAAAACCCCGACTGATAAGCCAGCTATTATTCTATTTCGCTGGGGGAAAGTAAACTTAGTCCCGCGGCTACCGGGAGGGTATTCTGAAATCAAACAGCCTCCAGTTTCAATAATTTTTCTAGCCAATTTAAGGTTTGATTTAGGATAAATACTTTTTTCGTCAAGTCCCGTCCCTAATACCGCAATAGTTTTCTGTTTCCTTTCAATAGTTGCCAGATGACAAAAAGTATCAATGCCAGGCGCTAATCCTGAAACAATAGTCAATCCTGCTTCAGCTAAATCCCCGGCGATTTCTAGAGCAGCTTGTTTTCCATAATGCGAATATCTCCTAGTGCCAACTATTGCGAAACCCCTCGGCTCTACTTGGGGCAAGCTCCCTCTATAATAAAGAATCTCGGGCGCATTTTTAATTTCCTTTAAGAGTTTTGGATATTCTTTATCTTGGATATCTACACTATTTATTTCTTCCATTTCTCTAATTTACCATTAAAAAGTGAGTTACGACAGTATGAAAGTAAAGGTTGAGAATAACCAAAGATAGAAAGAAGGGCTAGAAATAATCTAGCCCTGTTTTATTTTTTCGATGGTTCGATAGACTCACCATCCTGAGCTTGCCGAAGGATTGCTTCAGATAATATTTGGGAATAAAGATTCAGCCCCACCTGGTTTATACTTCCTGACTGCTCTTTCCCTAAGATATTTCCAGCCCCTCTAATTTCTAAATCTCTTAAGGCAATTTGATAACCAGAGCCTAGAGTTTCAGCCTCTTTTAAGGCTTGTAGCCTTTCTTTGGCTAGAGCGGAGGGTTTTTGAGGATATAGAAAATAAGCAAAAGCTTGCTGATGGGACCTGCCAATTCGCCCCCTTATTTGATAAGCTTGCGACAAACCCAAACGGGTAGAATCTGCAACAATTAAGGTATTAACATTCGGCAAGTCCAAACCATTTTCAATTATAGTGGTGGCGACCAAAACATCAGTTCTCTTTTCCTGAAAGTCAGTCATTGCTTTTATTAGTTCTTTTTCTTTTAATCTGCCATGGGCAATAGAAATTTTTATCCGAGGAGCCAAATCTTCCAGAAGCTTTTTAGCAATTTCAATTGTTTCTACTCGATTGTGTAAATAATAAACTTGTCCCTTGCGAAATATTTCATTTTCTATTGATTTTTTAATTATTTCTTCTTGAAAGGGGAGAATGAAGGTTTTAACAGGCAATCTTCCGATTGGTGGCGTCTGAATTAAGCTAACATTCTTTAGAGAAGATAAGGCCATATAGAGAGTTCTGGGTATTGGTGTTGCAGAAAGAGACAAAATATCAAGAGCTGAGCGTAGCTTCTTCAATTTTTCCTTTTGTCTGACTCCAAACCTTTGTTCATCATCAATAATTAATAGCCCCAAGTTTTTAAAATCAATATCCTTTGACAGAATTCTATGGGTACCGATAACAATATCAATCCGCCCATTCTTTAAGCCCTCAATTGTCTCTTTTTGTTCTCTTTTTGATTGCAAACGGGATAATAATGAAACTTTGATTGGTAAATTCTTTAATCTATCTTTGAAATTCTGAAAGTGTTGATTGGCTAAAATTGTAGTTGGACAAATTAATGCTACCTGCCTATTTCCTTTAACAGCTTTTACGGCCGTCCTTAAGGCGACTTCTGTTTTCCCAAAGCCAACATCCCCGCAAATTAATCTATCCATTGGCTGCTCTTTTTCTAGATCTTTTTTAACTTCTTCCATTGCTTGAAACTGATCTGGTGTTTCATTGTAAAGGAAAGAAGAAGCTAACTGAGAATCAATTTCGTCAGCCGGGGGATAGGGAATGCGCGTAGCAACTTCTCTTTTTGCATAAATTTCTAGAAGTTCTTTTGCAAACTTTTCGGTTTCTTCTCGTATCCTCTTTTTTGTTCTTTGCCAGAGAGGCGATCCCAACCTTGAAATTTTTGGCTCAAAAAAACCAATATAACGGGATAACTTTCTTTCTAATCCTAATGGCACATACAATTTATCTCCTTGTGCGTATTTAATTACATAATATTGTCGTTTGCTTTCTTCATGGTGAGTAATCTTTGATATACTTTCGGTAGTGACATCTGCCTGTCGTTCATAAACTCCAATACCATGATCTAAATGAACTAAATAATTCCCCGGCTTTAATCCTTTTAAGTCAGAGAATAATCTCTGAGACTTTAGTTTCTTTTTTAGAAGCTCTCTTGCATCTTTCTCATCCCTAATCTCTATTGGCAGTTTTTCGATGCCTTCAATTTTATTTCCCAGAAATTCGACCCTGACAGCAGAACCTATATTTATTGGAAAAACTTCAACCAATCCTCCTTTTTGAGAAAACTCTCCGGGCTCTGCCACCTTATAAACCTTTTCATAGCCCATTTCGTCTAATTTTCGCAAAAATTGGGAAAAGTTATATTTTTGGCCGCCCTCTATTAATAAAATATTATCTTCAAAAAAAGATTGGCTGCGCCTTGCTTCTAAGATTTTTTCTAAATTTTTTTCAAACCAAAAACTCTCCTTTTCCAAAAAGTAAGGAGTGAGACTAACAATTAAAACTTTAGAAATTGCATCAGCCATTGACAATTTTATCATATCAGATTATAATATAGCATTAATAAGGATAAGCCAAAAAACGCCCCTTGGCCTGTCCGAGAATAGCTTGCCGAGCGTATAATTTTAATTATGTGTTCGGAAAAAAAAGGCAATCCCTCCTTAGCCTAAAGCTTTACTCTGCAATAAATAATTTTGTTGTGGAATAAAAGATAGAGTTTGGAAAGTTTTCTTTTTAAAACTCTATCACTCTCGGGCAGACTAAGAGGCGTTTTTTATTAATAAAAAATCGCAGTAACTGGGTTATTGATTATATTTCTGCATTGCCTTATTAAGATTTTCTTCTAGGGCAATCTTGATTGCCTGACATGTTTTTTTAACTACCACCTGGATGATCTTTGTTTCATTTTTTGAGAAATTTTGAAGTACAAATTTTTCTGCCTTTGGAACATTTTTTATTTCAAGCGGCTTAATTCCAATCCTAAATCTTGAAAATTCTTTTGTTTTTAATTCTCTTATTATTGACTCCACTCCCTTATGACCAGCTGCTCCACGATTCTGAACAATCTTTATTTTTCCAAGAGGAAGAGCAACGTCATCATGAACGACGAGAATATCTCCCGGTTTTAAATTGTGTTTTCTAGAAATAGATTTTGCTACCCGACCAGAGTTGTTCATAAAAACTAAAGGCTTTATTAATTCTATTTCCTTGCTCGCTATCTCTTTTTTTGCATAGAGACAATTATTCTTTTTACTTTCCTGCCAATCAGGAAAATCATTCTCTCTTGAGAATTCATCAATTACTAAAAAGCCAACATTGTGTCGTGTTTTCTTAAATTTTTTGCCAGGATTACCAAGTCCAATAATTAAAAGCATTTTTGTATTTTTATTATACCACCCTTTTTATTGCTTCCCAATAATTTCTGGGGCTTGTTATCCTCAGAAAACTTTGTTAGAATTATAAAAGCTTATGAAAAATATATTATCTTTTCTTTGGGAAATAGTAAAAATTATTGTAGTTTCCTTATTGATTGTTATTCCTATCCGTTATTTTTTGTTTCAACCTTTTATTGTTCGAGGCGCCTCAATGGAGCCCAATTTTCATAATGGTGACTATTTGATAATTGATGAGATATCTTACAGATTCCGACCCCCCCAGAGAGGAGAGACAATCGTTTTTAAGTTTCCCCAAGACCCTTCCCAGCGCTACATTAAAAGGATTATTGGTTTACCAGGAGAAAATGTAGAGATAAGAAATGGAAAAATAATTATCTCAAGGGGAGAGGGCGTTCAAGCATTGGATGAATCGTCTTACCTTCCCTCATCTATTCAGACCTTAGGGGATCTAACCGCTACTTTAAAGGATAATGAATATTTTGTTTTAGGAGATAACCGTCCATTTTCATCTGACTCCAGAAAATGGGGCGATGTGCCCGAAAAATTTATTATTGGCCGGGTTCTTATTCGAGCTTGGCCTTTTGCCTCTTTAGCCGAGATAACCGTACCCCAATATTAAAAAATGAAAAAACCTAAATTTCAATCGCCAACGGGAACACACGATATTCTTCCCCAGGAACAAAAATATTTCCAGAAAATCTTCGACGTTTGTAAAAATATTGCTAATTTTTACGGATTCCAAAAAATTGATACTCCAATTATAGAAGAGGCAGAATTATTTTCAAAAGGCGTTGGACTAACAACCGATATCGTCGAAAAACAGATGTACGTCTTTAGAACTAAGGGAGGAGATTGGTTGACTCTGAGACCTGAAGGGACAGCCTCAATCGTTCGTGCTTTTATCGAACAAGGAATGAAAAACTTTCCGCAACCAGTTAAGCTATGGTATTTTGGTCCATTTTTCCGCTATGAGCATCCCCAAGCCGGACGCTATCGTCAATTTCATCAGTTTGGGTTTGAGGTTTTTGGCGAAAGAGGCGCCGTGATCGACAGTCAAATTATCCAGATTTTCTTTAACATTCTAAAGGAGTTGAATTTTAAAAATCTGATTTGTGAAGTAAATAGCATTGGTGATTCTCAATGTCGTCCATATTATAAGAAACTTTTAGTAAGTTATTTGAAGTATCGTTTAGATCGTCTTTGCCCTGATTGCAGAAGAAGGGCAAAGGAAAACCCCCTTAGATTTTTTGACTGTAAGGAAGAAAAATGCCAGAGAATAAAATTACAAGCCCCCCAGATAATTGATCATTTGTGCGAAGAATGCCATACTCATTTTAAAGAGGTTCTAGAATTTTTAGACGAATTAGAAATTCCTTATCGACTTAACCCTTTTTTGGCCAGAGGATTAGATTACTATACAAGAACAGTTTTTGAGATTTTCTCTTCTGGTGTTATAAAAAAGGTAGAAGAAAAAGAAAATATTTTAGGTAACGCACTCGTGGGAGGAGGAAGATACGATAACTTAGTGAAGGTTTTGGGCGGTGAGGCTACACCTGGCATTGGAGGAGCAGCTGGGATTGAAAGGATAGTTGAACTGATGAAAGCTAAGGATAGTAAATTTTATCAGTCAACCCCTGAAATTTTTCTAGGCCAAATTGGAAGCTTAGCTAAAAGAAAAGGCTTGAAGCTTTTTGAAGAATTTAGAAAGGCTAAGATATTAGTAGCAGAGTCTTTTGGGCGTGATTCTCTGAAAGCTCAGTTAAGAGTGGCAGATAAGATAGAGGCAAAATATACTCTGCTTTTAGGCCAAAAGGAAGCCTTAGAAGGGACAATTATTGTTCGCGACATGAAAACAGGAGGACAGGATATTATTAGGTTGGATAAAGTTGTTGGATACATGAAAAGAAAATTAAAAAGCAGAAGTTAAGAAATAATGGAGTGTATATTTTGCAAGATTATAAAAAAGGAGTTGGCTTCGGAAATAATTTACGAAGATGATAAAACAATTTCTGTTAAGGATATTAATCCAAAAGCTCCTATCCATTTTCTAATTTTACCAAAAAAGCATATTCTTTCTGTTAATCATCTAGAAGAAGAAGATAAAAACTTGATGGGGGAGCTTATTTTAACCGCTCAAAAAATAGCCAAAGAGAAAAATCTGAATGGTTATAAATTGGTAATAAACGTTGGTCGCGAGGGAGGGCAGATAGTAGATCATTTACACATGCATTTACTTAGTGGCTATCCTATGGAGATGCCTTAATATTTTACAGGCAGTATTAAAAACATTATTTTTTTAAAATACTATATGGCATTAGAAACTAGAAAAAAAGAAAGGGAAACATCTCAAAGCCTGATTCGACGCTTTTCAAAAAGTATTAGAGGAAGCGGGATTTTACTTAGGGCTAGGAAGGTTCGATTTCGGGAAAGACCAAAAAGCCGCCTTAAGAAAAAAGAAGCAGCCCTGAGGAGGGAGGAATTGAGGAAGCAATATGAAAAATTAAAGAAATTAGGTAAAATAGAAGAATAAGCCTTCTATTAAGATATTCTTCCTAACAGCGTTTCTATAAATTATGGATAACCCTGGCAGAAAAATATTAATTATTGAAGATGAGAAAATTTTGGCTGAAATGTACCGTGATATCTTTGCCGAGGCAGGCTATCAATCTTTTTTAGCTCTTACATCCGAAGAGGGAGTGGAGATAGTCAAAAAAGAGAAGCCCGATTTGGTTTTATTAGATATTTTATTACCAAAAGATAATGGAATCGCTTTTCTAAAAAAAATAAAAGAAGATTCTCAAATTCCCCTTCCTAAAATAGTAGCCTTTTCTAATTATGATGAACCTCGGACTAGAAAAGAAGCTATTGAGCTGGGAGCAAAAGCCTATTTGCTCAAGACAGATTTTACGCCAAAAGAACTTGTTGAGAAGGTTAAAAGCTATTTTTAGGAAACTCTATGAATCTAAAGGAGAAAATTTCAAACGACCTAAAGAAATCCTTAAAAGAAAAAAATAATTCTGAAATTCTGACTTTAAGAATGCTTCGGGCAGCAATCTTGAATAAAGAAAAAGAGAAAAGGGCTAAATTAGCGAAAGAAAAAGAAGGATTAGACGAAAAAGATTTAGTTGAAAAAAGCCAACTAACGGATGATGAAATTATAGAGGTTGCCTTTTCAGAAGCTAAAAAGAGAAATGAGTCAATTTCAGAGTTTGAAAAAGGGAAAAGGCCTGATTTAGTAGAAAAAGAGAGAGCAGAGCTAGAGATTTTAAAAAAATATCTACCAGAACAATTATCAGAGGAAGAGATCAAAAAAATAGCAAAAGAAATAATTGATAAGGTTGGAGCTAGTGGTCCAAAGGATATTGGAAGGGTAATGGCAGAATTAATGCCGAAAATGAAGGGTAAGGCAGAAGGAAACTTAACAAGCAGAATAGTGAAAGAATTGCTGCCTTAAAATTATTTTATTTTGGCGGCGGTAATACCCCCGTCCCTCTGAGGACGGAGATGAAAGCCGCCAAAAGAACTTACCCGTAGCTGAAGCGGAGGGATTCCCCACCGTTTCTGCGGTGGGGTAGTTCATAACTAAAAATTTTAGCCAGTCCCGCTTGGCGGGGCTGGCTTTTATTTCCTGAATTCTTATGATACTATTAAAAAAGCTCGGTTTTTACTATGGTCGAAATCAACAATCTGACTAGTATCCCTCTTAATAAAAAACTTTTAGAGAAAGTCGCGAGAAGAATATTAAAAGGAGAGAAAAAAGAACGGACCTATCAATCATTGTCAATTGCCTTTGTTGAGCCGAAAAGGATAAAAGAAATAAATAAAAAATATCGGGGAAGAAATAAAATAACTGATGTTTTGTCTTTCGCAGAAAGCAATATTTCAGGAATAAAGTCAAGAGCTTCCTCTTCCAAAAAACCTACCAGTCTTGGAGAAATTGTAATCTGCCCACAGAAAGTGAAGAAAAATGCCAAAAAATATGGGTTAAGTTTCAGAGACGAATTGATTTTAATTTTAATACATGGAATTTTACATCTTTTAGGATATGACCACGAAAAACCCAGCACCAGAGCAGAGCGCGGTGCTGGACCAGTCCCGCACCGAAACAAAGTTTCTGGTGCGGGGTCAAAAAGAAAGGCAAAAAAAATGGAGAAAAAAGAAAAATTTTATTTGTCTCAAATTTCAACCAAGTTTTTAAAAACTAAAACCTATGGCTAAAGGAGGCACTATTACTGGCCTTGATATCGGAACAGGAAATATAAAAATTCTTGTTGCCCAAAGAAAAAAAAGAACTTCAGAGCTCGAGGTTTTGGGGCTAGCTCAAGTTTCTTCTTCGGGATTAAGAAGAGGGGTTGTTATAAATTCTGAAGAAACTTCCCGGGCTATTCACTCAGCCTTAGAGGAAATTCAAAATTTAACTAATCGTAGAGTTGGCTCTGCCTATGTTAATATTGGCGGAAATCATATTTTCACCATTTCTTCAAAAGGGGTGGTAGCTGTTTCTCGAGCTGATCAAAAGATTTCTGCAGAAGATATTGAAAGAGTGATCCAGGCCGCCCAAGCCTTTTCTTTGCCCTCAAATAAAGAAATTATAGACGTTGTCCCTAAAGAATTTGTTATTGATGGCGAAAAAGGGATTAAAGAACCCTTAGGTCTTCAAGGAATAAGATTGGAAGCAGAAATCTTAGCTCTTGCTGGTTTTTCACCCTATGTTAAAAACCTGACAAGTGCCGTTATGAATTCTGGTTTACAAATAGACGATTTAACTGTTTCACCAATAGCTGCGGCCAGATCTGTTTTGAAACCAAAACAGAAAGAATTAGGAGTTTGTCTTTTAGATATTGGAGCAGGAACCACAAATATGGCTGTTTTTGAGGAAAGCGATTTGATTCACGTTGCTATCTTTCCAGTTGGTTCGGGCCATATTACAAATGATATTGCCATAGGCCTGAAGACTGATCTTGATACAGCAGAAAAAATAAAACTGGATTTTGGAGCTTGTCCTAGCAGAGAGAGAAAAAGAAAGGGTAAAATGAGCCATTCAAAAAAGAAGGAAAAAATTGAACAGGCCGAAGGAGAAGAATTGTCATTTTCGCAAAAAATGCTTAATGAAATTATTGAGGCTAGAGTGGCAGAGATTTTTGAACTCGCGAATAAAGAATTAAAAAAGATTTCCCGCCAGGGAAAATTGCCAGCTGGGATTGTTTTAACCGGTGGGGGGGCAAAATTACCAAGGATTGTAGAATTTACGAAGAAAGAGCTCAAATTACCCTGTCATGTTGGTTATCCTCAGGAAATTTTAGGCCTAGAAGAAGATCCTTCTTTAGCTGTTGTCTCTGGTCTGATTTTAAGGGGAATTGATTCAGAGGGAGAAAAAGGCCCTTCTTTTTTTGGCGGCGGGATCAGTTCAAAAATAGGAAGAATATTTAGAATTTTTATTCCCTAAACTTAAAAATTAAAATATATGGAAAATATTCAATCCTCCTCCGCTGAAGCTTCGGCGGACAAACAAACAAAACCTGATCATAAAGTAAAAGCTATAGTCTCATTTGTACTAGGGATTATAAGTGTAATACCATTTTTTATTTTTATATTATATTGGTTTTTTCCAATTTCTTTTATTTTTTCTTTCCCCTACATGGGATCAACAAGTTTTATAGCGGGATTAGTTGGATTGATCCTAGGGATAATAGGGTTAAAGTCATCGAAAAAGAAAATTGCCATCGCCGGAATTATACTTTGCATAATAGGGGTACTTTATGTATTCATTATAATCGGACTCGCAATGTTGGGCTTCGGTGGGATAGGACGATAAGACGGTAAGTAAAAAATTAATAATAATACTTCTGAATTATAAGAAATATGAAGACTACAATCCCGCATAAAAATCAAAGATTTTCTGCGGGACAAGCAAAAATTAAAGTAGTGGGAGTGGGAGGCTCGGGGTCCAATGCAGTATCGCGGATGATGAAAAATAAAATTCAAGGAGTGGATTTGATTGCGATTAACACAGACGCTCAAGACCTGAAAAAAGCTCAGGCAGATTTTAAATTGCAGATTGGCAAAAAGATAACCGATGGCCTGGGAGCTGGAATGAATCCTAGAATTGGGCAATTGGCAGCCCAGGAAAGCAAAAACGAAATTCGAGAAATTTTAAAAGATGCAGATTTGATTTTTGTCACTTGTGGTTTAGGCGGTGGAACGGGGACGGGAGCTGCTCCAGTTGTGGCCGAAATTAGTAAAAATTTAGGAGCTCTAACAATCACCGTTGTTACCAAACCTTTTTCTTTTGAAGGTATTCCTCGTCGGAATATTGCTGAGAAGGGGTTAGAAAGATTAAAAGACAGAACAGATTCACTCATTATTATTTCTAATGACAAATTACTTCAGATGGTTGACGATAAGACATCGGTTTTTTCTGCTTTTTGGCTTTGCGATGAAATTTTGCGAGAAGGAGTACAAGGAATTTCCGACCTGATTACAATTCCTGGTATTGTTAACATTGATTTTGCTGATCTCAGGACGATTATGGCAAACTCTGGCTCAGCCCTTTTGGGAATAGGAAAAGGCAGAGGCGAGAAAAAGATTGAAGAAGCGATTAATTCGGCTCTTTTTTCTCCTCTCTTAGAAAATACTCATTGGCAAGGAGGTAAGGCTCTTCTATTTAACATCAGCGGTCATGACCTTTCTCTCTCTGAAGTAAACGAAACAGCCAATCTTATTACAAAACATCTTTCTCATCGAGCTAAAGTTATTTTTGGTACTGTTGAAAACAAAACTTTGGAGAAAGAAGAAATTAAACTTTTAGTTTTTATCACTGGCCTTAGGAAAGGTTGAGTTTTCCCCCAGATTTTAGCTTAAAAATCGGGCTTGACCCGTTTTTTTTGTCGTCATAAAATGAAATAATCTTTTTGTTTTTATTTTTATGCCCCGTAGGAAATATTATGTTTTCCGATAATACTCCACTAAAGCCCCACAGATAATGAATTCTAGATAAGTTTACTAGATAGACTTCAGAAAACAGTCAGAAAACATAATTAAAAAACTAAAAATTTTCATTTCCTTACTGGGTTAATAAAAATAGAAAACGGAAAATTTTTAATTTCCTACGGGGTATGTTTCAAAATAAGATTTTAAAAGTTAAAAA
>Ga0315285_10004877_pt1 | contig 13888 bp, 12 predicted proteins | sample YL17G09_36_MG_FD_203698 | JGI IMG/M metagenome (GOLD analysis project Ga0315285, IMG submission 203698) | Sediment microbial communities from Yellowstone Lake, YNP, Wyoming, USA - YL17G09_36 | ecosystem: Environmental > Aquatic > Freshwater > Lake > Sediment | place: USA: Wyoming | collected...
GCGCGGTGACCGTGGCGCACAACGACTACCTGCAGGCCCTGTGCGAAACCGGTATCCTGGGTTTTGTGCTCTTCTGCTCTTTTTGGCTTTACATGGTCTGGTGGGGCCTTAAGCTGGTTCTTCCGGCGCAAGATCGCACAAGGCGTTGGGAACTGCTGGGCCTGTACACGGGTTTGCTGGCCGTCCTGGCGCATTCGGTTATCGATTTCGACTTCTACGATCCATCCGTCGTGTTCTTCACGTTTCTGGCGACGGGCCTGCTGGTATCCCGCGGCTTGCTGAAAGAAGAGGAAGCCGCGCTCGCCCCTGCGGCAGGCTCCACGAAGCGGCGGTCGATCTATCAACTTGCGTCGCTGCCGCTGTTGCTGATGGCGGCGCTCGTGGCCGGCATGGCGTTCAGGGTCTACCTGTCCGATTTCATCAAGGGCCGCGGGGATTTTCTCGGCGTCGGCGACGACCAGAAGTTGAAACAACTCTTTTACGAGGCCAAGTTTTTCTTCCCCCTGCCCGAGGAGACTGAAAACGCCACAAAACCGCGCGCTATTGCCCGCACACACCTGTCCGTGCCCGGCCTCGTGCCGCTGAGCGCGCTCGAAACCGCCGGCTCGTTCCAGGTCGCCGGGAGCAAGCCAGGCACGATGCGGCGGCTCCGCCCGGACGAACCCATCCCGAGAGAGGCCGTGTTTGTGGTCACCGAATTCGAGAAAGCCAAACAGCAGATCCGGCCCTATGCGGACGACTGGCTCGCTCAACTCAAAGACGCCGACACCGTATTCCCGTACGACGCCGAATTGTCCGCCGAACTGACCAAATGGTACGACCTGCTGTCCCATTCGCTGCCCGACGGGACCGCGCGGCGTCAGTACGTGCTGGATTACGTGACGTGGGCGCAGGAAAGCGTGCGCAGAAGCCCGCGCGAATTCGGGTACCGGTTGTCGCTGGGCAACGCGTTGTGGATGCGGGCCAACATCGAAACCGACAGCACCACGTGGAGGCGCCTGATGGACGACGGTCTGGCGGAATTCAAAAAGGCGGCCGAGCTGTTTCCCTCGTCGGGGAACGTTCTGCGCCAGTATGGGAACGCCAAGCGGAATTACGGCCGGACGTTGAGGAAAGCAGCCGAGGCCGCTACCGGAAAAACTTCGCCCGAAGCCGAACAGATAATTAAGGAAGCCTGGCAGTTGATACGCAGGGCCGGTGAACTGGAAGCCGCGGAGCTCCAGTTCTGACATGGCGGCATAACCGCGCGCACGGGCACGCCCGGGCGCCGGGAGGAGATCACATCATGCGCATACTGGTGGTGCACGGACCCAACCTCAACATACTCGGAACGCGAGAACCCGACATCTACGGCAGCAAAACGCTCGACCAGATCAACGCCATGCTGATCGAGGAAGGCGCTCGGCTCGGCGCTGAAGTCAGGGCGCACCAATCAAACTCCGAGGGCGAACTGGTGACCGCCGTCCAGCAGGCGGCCGGCTGGGCCGATGTCCTGATTATCAACCCCGCCGGATACACCCACACCAGCGTGGCCCTCCGCGACGCCATCGCCGCACTCCCCGTACCCACCATCGAAGTCCATCTCAGCAACGTCTACGCCCGCGAAGATTTTCGCAGGCACAGCTACATCAGCCCCGTCGCAAAGGGCGTCATCAGCGGGTTTGGCGCCGACAGCTACCGGCTTGCCCTGCTTGCGGCGGCGCGGCTCGTCAACGGATGACGCCCATGGCGGCGCACCAGGACCGTATCGAGACCCTCCGGCTAAAACTGGCCGCCTCGAAGGCCAACGCGTGGCTCAGCCTGTCCGAACCCGACAATTTCTACCTTACGGGCTTCACGGGCGACAAATCCGCCCTGATTGTCACCGGCGGCGATGCCGTGTTCCTTTGCGACGGCCGGTTCATCGAGCAGGCACGCGATGAGGTTTTCGACTGCCGGATCGAAGAGGCCAAAGGCAATTTCCTGGCCGCCGTCGGCAGCCAGCTCGAGGCGATCGAAGCGGGGCCGGTCGGATACGACCCGGACGCGCTCACGGTAGGCCAACTCAACCTGCTCGAGGCGGGCTATGCCGGCCCGTTTATTGCCGTCTCGGGGCTCGTTGCCGGGTTGCGGGTGGTAAAATCAAGCGAGGAGATCGAGCATATCCGCGTCGCCTCGGAACTGGCCGAAGCCGTGTTGCTTAACGGGCTGGCCGGGGTCGGGGAAGGCATCAGCGAGATGGAACTCGCCGCCCGCATCGAGTATGAATTCAAACGGCGCGGCGCCACCGGCCCCGCCTTCCCGACTATCGTGCTGTTCGGCTCCCGCAGTTCGCTGCCCCACGGCCAGCCGGGCTCGCGCCAACTGCGGCCGGGCGATATCATCCTGATTGACATGGGGTGCCGCAGGGCCGGCTACTGCTCCGACTTGACTCGCACGTATTCATACGCTACGATTCCCGGAACTTGGTTTGATGAGATTTATCAGGTTGTTTTTGCTGCGCAGCAGGCCGCGCTCGGCCAGGTGCGGGCGGGCGTTCATTGCCGCGATATCGATGCCCTGGCGCGCAACTTAATCGACAAGGCGGGCTACGGCAAACACTTCGGGCACGGGCTCGGCCACGGCGTCGGGATTGAAGTCCACGAACGGCCGCGCCTGAATTTCGAGTCCGACGCCGTGCTCGAACCGGGGATGGTGGTGACGGTCGAGCCGGGCGTCTACCTGCCGGGCCAGGGCGGCGTGCGCATTGAAGACCTGGTGGTCGTAACGGAAGAGGGGTGCGAAATCCTTACGCGCACGCCAAAGGAATTGAAGGTGTTGGGAAAATGATATCCACGGCGGATTTCAGAAACGGGATGGTGATCGTGCTCGACGGCGACCTCATGCAGATCGTCGAGTTCCAGCATGTAAAGCCCGGAAAGGGCGGCGCATTCGTGCGCACAAAGTTCAAAAACGTGCTGACCGGCCGCGTGCTCGAAAAGACCTTCCGATCCGGCGAAAAGTTCGACGAGGCCCGTATTGAAGGGCAGATCTGGCAGTACCTGTACCACGACGGCGATTTCTTCCATTTCATGCACAAGGAAACCTACGAACAACTCGAAGTCGGCGAGGACATCGTCGGCGACAAGGCCAAGTGGATGAAAGAGCAAACCGACGTGACCCTGATGTTCTACAACGGCCGCGTCATCATGGTGGAGGTGCCGTTTTTCGTGGCACTCCAGATCGCGCAGTGCGACCCCGGCGTTCAGGGCGACCGCGCAACCGGCGGCACAAAACCCGCCGTGCTCGAAACAGGCGCGACCGTCCAGGTGCCGCTGTTTGTGCAGGAAGGCGAGGTTATCCGTGTCGACACGCGGACCGGCGAGTACATCGAACGAGTAAGCTGACGGCCCAGTAAACCGGCTTCGCCGCTGACGGCCCAGTAGGCCGGCTTCGCCGAAGTCGGCCGGTGGTGGTGGCGGCGGCGCACGCGGGCGTACCACGTTGCAGGGCCCGTTGTCGAGGACACCTGCGCAGGAAAGGATAGACTCCTAATGCGAATCGTGCACATCGTGGTGTTCAAGCTGTTGAGCCTGGTGGTGCTGGCGGCGGGCGTGCTCCTGGTGGCGATGTATTTTCAGGTCCCCCTGTACGAACGGGTGATAGCCTTTGTCGGCGAACGCTGGGTGCAGTTGGCCCCGGTGGGCGGGTCGCTGCTGTTCATTCTGGGCTTGCTGGGCCTGCTCCCGCTCTCCCGGAAAAAACGGCCCAACACCATCTCGTTCCCCGGCGAGTATGGCGAGGTCACCATCCACCTCGATTCGATCGAGGCCACGCTCAACCGCATCGTGAGCAAGATGCCCGAAGTCAAAAAAATCTCCGTGCGCCTGATCCCCTCAGAAGACAGCCGCAGGGCCGAGGTCACCGGCTCGCTCTGGATTTACAAAGGATCCGAAGCCGCCGGCGTCAGCGAAATCGTCGGCAAAGTCCAAAAACACCTGCGCGACACCGCCATCAACATCCTCGGCGTCGAAGAAATCGTCATGGGCAAGCTCGACGTCCCCGGCATCATCGTCAGCGCAACGCCCGCCAAGCCGGCGCCGCCCGCCGTATCCAAAGAGGCGCCCGCCGCGCCCGCGCCCGTGCCCGTACCAGCCACGCCCGCCGTCGAAGAACGCGCCGCACAAGAGCCGGCGGTCAGCACGGCGTTCGAGCCGGAGGATGCCCAAACGCCCAAGGACGAGCCGGCAACCTGGAGCGCCGGCAGTGGTGAGCAGAGGCAATAAGGCTCGGGTGAAATGTTAGCAAAGCGCATAATCCCGTGCCTCGACGTCGCCGACGGCCGCGTCGTCAAGGGCGTCAACTTTCTCGGGCTCCGCGACGCCGGGGATCCCGTTGAAATCGCTAAACGCTACGACGAGGAAGAGGCCGACGAGATCGTGTTCCTCGACATCCGCGCCTCGACCGACAACCGCGACACCATGCTCGACGTCGTCCGCCGGACCGCCGAACAAGTTTTCATGCCGCTGTGCGTGGGGGGCGGGATCAGAGTCATCGAAGACATCCGCCGGCTGCTGGCGGCGGGCGCCGACAAGGTGTCGGTCAACACGCCAGCCATTGAAAACCCGGATTTCATCGACGAGGCCGCCAGCCGGTTTGGCTCGCAGTGCATTGTGGTGGGGATCGACGCAAAACGAATGCCTGACGGCAGTTACATTGTCAAGAGCCACGGTGGCCGCGACGGCGGCAGGCCGACGGAACTCGAGCCGGTCGAGTGGGCGGTCGAGGCTGAACGGAGGGGGGCCGGCGAGATCCTGCTGACCAGCATGGATTGCGACGGCACCAAAGCCGGGTATGACATCCGACTCATCCGTGCCGTGGCCGATGCGGTGGGGGTGCCCGTCATTGCCAGCGGTGGCGCGGGGAACCTTGAACACCTGCGCGCGGCGTTGCAGGAGGGCGGGGCCGACGCCGCCCTGGCGGCCTCCATTTTCCACTTCCAGGAATACACCATCCGGCAGGCAAAAGATTTTCTTGCAAATCACGGCGTGCCTGTGCGATGCTAGTGAGGCAGTAAGGACCTTTTGAGGAGAAAACCGATGCCACAGCCGACGCCGCGCAAAACCATAGCGCGCTACGATCGCCGATGGCGTCGCATGTCCCACCGCTGATCCCGGCCCGCCTATAGTCAAGCCGGCGATTCTTTTTTCCCGTTTTTTCATGCTTTTCGTATCGAGGAGATCGATCCAATGAATTTGCGCGACATTATCCAGTTCGACGACAACGGCCTGGTTGTGTCTGTGATTCAAGACTCGACTACGGGTCAGGTCCTGATGGTGGGCTACATGAACGCCGAATCGCTTGACATCACGCTGGCCGAGGGCAGGGCCTGTTTCTGGTCGCGGTCGCGTCAAAAGCTCTGGCGCAAGGGCGAGACGTCGGGCAATTTCCTGCTGGTCGAGGAAATCCGCTGCGATTGCGACGGCGACGCGCTCGTCCTGAAGTGCCGCCCGTTGGGCCCGACGTGCCACACGAACGAGACCAGTTGTTTTTACCGAAAAGTTGAATTCGACGGCGGACTCACGCTCGACGGCGACGGCGTCGCACAAAATTAGCCCGTCGGGACGCCCCCCGGTCGCGCTTCTCAGCGCGCGTTGTGGGGGGTGTCCCATAGTTGGAAGTGAGCAGCAACAACAAATCGACTTCGCAGAACAAAGCATACAGAAAGGGAGATCAAGAATGGTTCACCCTACCTTGGATGAATTCCGGAAGGTGGCGCGGCCAAACGCGCTGGTGCCCATTTATAAAGAAATCCTGGCGGACCTGGAGACGCCCGTGACCGCCTATATGAAAATCGCAAAAGGACAACCCTACTCGTTCCTGCTCGAAAGCGTGGAAAAAGCCGACACCCTCGGCCGGTACTCGTTCCTCGGCGCCAACCCATCCACCATATTCAAGTCCAAAGGCACCAAGGTCGAGCTGGTGCGCGACGGCAGGCTCGGCGCCTACGAGTCGGCCGACCCGCTGGGCGAGTTGCGCCAACTCATGGCAGGGTATAAGCCGGTTCGCGTGGACGGCATCCCCGAGTTTCACGGGGGCGCCGTCGGCTACATCTCGTACGACCAGGAGCGGTTCTTCGAAAACCTGCCCGATAAAAATCCCGACCCGCTCAACCTGCCCGACCTGTATTTCATGGTTACCGACACGATCCTGATCTTCGACCACGTCAACAACAAGCTGAAGATCGTTTCCAACGCCCACGTCCGCGGGAGTGTCGACGCCGCATACAACGAGGCCGTCCGAAAAATCGACGACCTCCAACGAACCCTCCGCGGGCCGCTCGTCGTCTCGAGCGAACGCGTCCACAGCGGAGCCGTCGAGCAGGCGCCTGACTCCAATTTCTCCCGCGAAGCGTTCTGCGCCGCCGTCCGCAAAGCCAAGGAATACATCTGCGCCGGGGACATTTTCCAGGTGGTCCTTTCGCAGCGGTTCGAGCGGCCGGTCTACGCCAGCGCGATCAATTTGTACCGGGCGTTGCGGTGCATCAACCCGTCGCCGTACATGACGCTCGTCACGTATCCCGACGTCATCCTGATCGGCTCGAGCCCGGAGGTGATGACGCAGGTCAAGAACGGCACCTGCATGGTGCGGCCCATCGCCGGCACGCGCCCGCGCGGAACAACGCCCGAAGAAGACGCACAGTTCGAAAAAGACCTCATGGCCGACGAAAAAGAGCGCGCCGAGCACATCATGCTCGTCGACCTCGGCCGCAACGACGTTGGCCGGGTCAGCGAACCCGGCACGGTTGCGCCCGTGCCGTCAAGGACGATGGTGGTCGAGCGCTACTCGCACGTGATGCACATTGTCAGCGAGGTCGTCGGCTCTCTCAAAAAAGGCTGCGACGCCTATTCGGCCCTGGCCGCGACGTTCCCCGCCGGGACGGTGAGCGGCGCGCCGAAAATCAGGGCCATGGAGATCATCGACGAACTCGAGCCGTCGCGCCGCGGGCCCTACGCCGGCGGGTGCGGGTACATCAGCTTCTCCGGCGATATGGACACGTGCATCGTGATCCGCACCATGGTGGTTAAGGACCACGTCGCCTACATCCAGGCCGGGGCCGGCATCGTCTACGACAGCGACCCCGACCGCGAATACGAAGAAACCGTCAACAAGGCCAAGGCGCTGTTCCGTGCGGTCGATTTCGCAGAGAAAGGATTACAGTCATGATCGTCATCATCGACAACTACGACTCGTTTACGTACAACCTCGTCCAGTATTTTGGCGAGATCGAGCCCGACATCCGCGTCTACCGCAACGACGCCATCGACGTCGCCGGCGTCCGCGCACTCAAGCCCGACCGGATCGTCGTGTCGCCCGGCCCGTGTACGCCCAAAGAGGCCGGCATTTCACGCGACGTGATCCGCGAACTCGGCCCCGAGATCCCCACGCTCGGCGTGTGTCTCGGCCACCAGGCCATCGGCGACGTGTTCGGCGGCGAGGTGGTCAGGGCCGGCAAGATCATGCACGGCAAAGTCAGCACGATCCACCACAACGGCAACCGCATTTTCGAAGGCGTCGACAACCCGTTCATCGCCACGCGCTATCACTCGCTCATCATCAAACGCGACACGTGTCCCGACTGCCTCGAAATCACCGCCGAAACTGCGGATGGCGGACAACAGGAGGCGGTCATTATGGGCGTCGCACACAAGCACTACCCCATCTGGGGCGTCCAGTTCCACCCCGAAAGCATCCTGACGAGTTGCGGGAAACGCATCATCAAAAACTTTATGGGGATGAAGGGAAGATGAACAGTGGGACACATCAGAATCGGGTTTGGGGTATGGGGTATGGGGTTTTGGGATATTGACATTAAAACCCCAAACCCCAAACCCCAAACCCCAAAGTTCTCTTGCGTCGATAGCCTTGAGCCAGCCATAATGGCCGCCGGAGTTTCAAGGGCCACGTGAGAACTTTTCTGATTTGGGCGGCTGTCCTGTGTTGCGGCGTGGGCGTGTTTGCGGCGCTGTGGCCGCGACAGGCGGTCGGCGACGCCGAACGCAAGGCGCTTGCCGAAGGCCGCACCATCATCCAGTATTGGGACCGCCACCAGGGCCACGAGCACGACATGCGGCTCGTCTTCATCGACGAGTTCAACCGCAGCCAGAACAGAATCTACATCCGCGCCATCTCCGTCGGTTACAACAGCATCATGGAAAAGTTGCTGACGGCCATCGCCGGCAGCGCCCCGCCCGACCTGTGCAGTCTTGAAAGCACGATGTTGGCACAACTGGCCAGCCAGGGCTGCCTGATGCCGCTCGAGGGTTTCATGGCGTCCGACCCGGAGTTCGCCCGCGACAACTATTTCCCGCACGCGTGGGAATCGGTCGCCATCGACGGCCACGTGTGGGGCGTGCCGACCACCACGGACGTGTATTGCCTGTTGTGGAACAAAAACGCGTTCCGCGTGGCCGGCCTTGAGCCGGAACGCCCGCCGAGGACCTTCGAAGAACTCCACGAGTACGCCGAGAAGCTGACGATCCGGGACGGCGACACGATCGAGCAGGCCGGGTTCATTCCGTGGCAGCCATGGGACATGACGGGCATGTGGGGGCTGGTGTTCGGGGGGCGGTTGTGCGACGAGCGCGGGGAGGCCGTCTGCGGCAACGACCCGGCAATGGTGAGGATGATGGACTGGCAACAAAGTTTCGCCGCCGACCCGAATTCGGCCGAAAATCCGCCGTACGCGATGGATCCCGAGGCGATGAGCTCGTTCACCCGCAGCCTCGGCGCCTACATGAGCGCAAACAACCCGTTCTACTCGGGGAAAGTCGCCATGATGGCCGAAGGCGAGTGGCAGGTGACGTTCATCCCGAAATACGCGCCCAACCTCGATTGGGGCGTTGCGCCGCTGCCGACGCCGGAGGGCGTCGAGCCGATGGTGATGGGTTGGCCGTGCGTGGTGGATTGCATCCCGCGGGGGTCGCGCCACCCCGAGGAAGCGTGGCAGTTCATCAAGTGGTTCTACAGCGCTCGCCACGGCGGCGGCCCATCTCCCGCCAGCGACTACTGCTACGCGATCCACAACATCTGCCCGCGCAAGCAGGATGCCCTCCAGGCGCGGTTCACCAGCAACCCGAAGTTCAAGGTGTTCGTCGACGTGCTGTTCGATCGCAAGGTGGTCAGCCTGCCCGCGATGCCGCTGATCCAGTTCTACACCGACGAACTTGAACGCCAGCGGGAACGCGTCGTGTTCAGAAAAACCACGCCCGAAGAAGCGTTGATGGACGCCCAGCAGAAGGTGAACGCCGAACTCGAGCGGCAGCGGCGGTTCGTGGAGCGGTCCTCATGACGCGGCACGAGAGACGAGACCTGCGCAACGGCCTGCTGTTTGCGAGCCCGTACATCGCGGGTTTTCTGCTGTTCACGCTGTACCCGGTCGTTGCCAGCCTGTATTACAGTTTTTGCCAGTACAACGTGGTGCGGCCGCCGGTCTGGATCGGTCTGGAAAATTACCACACGCTGTTTTTCGACGACCCGCAGTTCTGGAAATCGCTCTACAACACCCTGTATTTTACGGCGTTTTCGGTGCCGCTGGGGCTGGCGTTCAGCATCGGCCTCGCGATGCTGCTCAACCAGAAAATCCGCGGCATGTCCGTGTACCGCACGGTGTTTTTCCTGCCCACGATCGTGCCGGTGGTGGCGTCGTCGGTGCTGTGGCTTTGGGTGCTCAACCCGGAGAGCGGCCTGATCAACGGGATGCTGCGCCAGATCGGCATCGAAGGCCCCGGCTGGATCGCCAGCGAGCACTGGTCGAAACCGTCGTTGATCCTGATGAGCCTGTGGAGCGTGGGTGGGGCGATGGTGATTTTTCTGGCGGGCCTCGCCGAGGTGCCGCAGACGCTCTACGAGGCCGCCGACATCGACGGGGCGAGCCGCTGGATGAAGTTCCGGCACGTCACGCTGCCCATGCTAACGCCGACAATCCTGTTCAACCTCGTGATGGGCCTGATCAACTCGCTGCAGTACTTCACGCAGGTCTACGTCATGACGGGCGGGAAAGGCACGCCCGTCGACAGCACGATGTTCTACCCGCTCTACCTTTACCGCAACTCGTTTTACTATTTGCGGATGGGCTACGGGTCCGCGATGGCATGGCTGCTGTTTCTCGTCATCCTCGCCGCCACACTCGCGCTGCTGGTGTCGTCGAAACGGTGGGTTCATTATCATGGCGAATAAGCGCCGGATAGCAGGGCTACCGCACGTGTTCCTTGTGCTCGCCTCGCTGCTGTTCGCCGCGCCGTTCCTGTGGATGCTGTCGACGTCGTTCAAACCCGAGTCGAGGATCTTCCCCCAGCCCGGCAAGCCGCCCCAATGGCTGCCCACCACGGAGAGGACGGACGAGTCCGGCCGCCGCACGATCACGTTTGAAGACAAGACCGGCGTCGAGTTGCGCGTCGAGGAGAACGGGATGCACGTCCTGCTCGTGGGCGGGCGGGAAGTGCTCGTCTGGCCGGAAGATTTCGATATCCAGCAGCAGTTCGGCCTGCACTGGCAAAATTACGGAGACGCCTTCCGCCGGATGAACTTCCTGCTCAACCTGCGCAACACGTTGTTCATCTGCGTGTCGTGCGCGCTCGGTTGCATTGTTTCGTCATCGCTCGTGGCGTACAGTTTCGCGCGCATCCCCTGGCGCGGCCGAAACGCGATGTTCGTGCTCGTTCTGGCGACGATGATGCTGCCGTACCAGGTCACGCTGATCCCGATGTTCGCGGTGTTCAGCAAACTCGGCTGGGTCGGGACGTTCAAGCCGCTGATCCTGCCGGCTTTTTTTGGCGTGCCGTTCTATATCTTCCTGCTGCGTCAGTTTTTCATGGGAATCCCGCAAGACCTCAGCGCCGCCGCACGGATCGACGGGTGCTCCGAGTTCGGCATCTTCTGGCGGATCATCCTGCCGCTGTCCAAACCGGCGCTGGCCACGACGGGCCTGTTCGTGTTCCTGTTCGAGTGGGGCGACTTCCTCAACCCGCTCGTCTACCTCCAGGACGACCGCCAATACACCCTCGCCGTCGCCCTCCAACAGTTCCAAAGCGCCCACGAAAACCTCTGGGGCCCGCTGATGGCCATGTCCACCGTCATCACGCTCCCCATCGTCATCCTGTTCTTCCTCGCCCAGAAAACCTTTATTCAAGGCATCACCCTCACCGGGTTGAAGGGCTAATGACGCAGCCTACGCTCCACGGCCTAGGACCGGGCTTTTTTGCCATTTTTTCAAAACTTCATGTAGACTGGCCGGACGTAAATCGGCTGCAGGATGGGGTGGCTAACGTTGCATAAATATCTGAAATTGAGTGTGTTTGTGGCGGCGGGTGTGGTTATCGCGGCGGGGGCCGTGGCGGAATGCCCGGAGTGCGACGAGCCGGGGTTTCCCGAGGCGGTGGAGTTCCTCGCCTTGCATGGCTACCCGGCCGACCAGTACGCCGTGCTGCTGGTGTGGCAGGAATCGGCGCGCGCCACAGGCGAGATGATCTCGGGCTACCGGGTGCGGCCGGACGATGGTGGCGAGCTGTTTGACCTGTACGCCGATGGCGATGACAACCTGCTTGATCAGGCGCAACTCGACGCGCTCGGTATCAAGCCGAAGAACTGGAATCTCGAGCCGATCGAGCGCAAGACGGAGATCCCGCCGTTCCAATGGAAAAGCGCGCCGGCGCGGCCAGTGCCGGTCGGCCCGAAAGAGAAGCTTGCGCCAGCCCCCGTGCTCGGGCTTGGGCCTTTGTCCGAGGCGGAACTGAACCCAGCGCCCGAAAGTGGAATTGAAAAGCCGAGAAACCGGATCGGCGTTGTGCGGCCGATGCCCGGTCGGGTATCTGTGCGGCAGCGGTCGGCGTCGGCGGGTGCGTGGCGCAACCTGCCGGACGGCGGGAAGATGTGGACGCTGACGGTCCAGTCGCCGGGCGCGCGGGCGATGCGCCTTCATTTCAGCGGCGTCCAGCTCCCCGGCTCCGTAACCGTCACGGTTTACAACACGGCGGAACCCGTAGAGGCGTACGGGCCTTTCAGCGCCTCCGATTTCGGCGACGGGGCGTTTTGGAGCCCGTCGTGTTTCGCCGATTCGTGCACCATCGAGTGCGTGTTGCCTCCCGGCGCGAGCGAAGACGCCTTCGAAGACGCCTTCGAAGACGGCTTACAGTTCGAGATCGACAAGGTGGTCCACACCTATGAGGATTTCGGCGACATCGCCTGGACCAAACAAGCGGCTTCTTGCAACCTCGACGTGACCTGCTATCCGGAATGGTATCCAGTGTCGCGTGGCGTAGCCGCGTTCTCGTTTGTCTACGACGTCTACCAGCTTTACTGCACGGGAACGCTCGTAGTCGATTCAAAGCCCGACACGTCCGTGCCGTACTTTCTTACGGCCAACCACTGCCTCGACGACACGGGCGAACCCGCCGGCAGCATGGAGTTTTTCTGGCTTTACCAGACGTCCGAATGCAATGGGACCCCTCCCGACTTGTCGTCGGTGCCGCGCACCGCCGGCGGGGCGGATCTCCTTGCACGGGAAGCCGTGTCAGACTTCGCGCTGGTCCGGCTGCACAATAACCCGCCCGAAGGCATCCCCTACATCGGCTGGACGACCGACCACGTCGAGGTCGGGGCGGCCATGGCGGCAGTCCATCATCCAGCCCAGAGCTACAAGCACGTCAGTTTCGGCCATATCACCGACTCCGGCAGCCCAACCGCCGGCGGAATTCCCCCTTCCGGAAGGACTTACGAATTTTTCCTGGAATCGCTCTGGGACCGGACGGCCCGGAACCCGGAATGGCCCGACGGCGGCACCACAGAGGCCGGCTCGTCGGGATGTCCGTTGTTTCTGCGGGACTCGCAGCTCATCGTGGGCCAGCTTTGGGGCGGATACGCTTCATGCTCAGAGTCCGACGAGCCGGACTATTTTGGCCGGTTTGAGAAGACGTTTCCGCTCGTGGACCAGTGGCTCGGCGAAGGTGAGGAGGGCGAAGGCGAGGGGGAGGAGGGTGAAGGCGAGGGGGAAGAGGGTGAAGGCGAGGGGGAAGAGGGTGAAGGCGAGGGGGAAGAACCGCCTCCGGGTTGTTTCTCCGGCGGCACGGCTAGAACGCCTCTTGCTTCGGCCGTTCTTGCCGCCGCTATTACGTTTTTCCTGCGGTCAATTGGCGAATCTATCTGAAACCGCCCCGAGAATCGTCTATAATATAGACAATCGAGTTGAAGTTTGGAGATGGGACTCTTGGGGCAGTTAACCTATCGCAGCTTTCTGATCAGGCTGTTTCTGCTGTGCCTGCTGTGCGGCTACACGGCCTTCGCTGACGAGTGCGCCTCGTGCGGCGGGAGTTATGACCTGCCCGATCCGGCAGGAGTTCTAAGTCAGCAAGGTCTTGACCCCCAACAGTTTACGCTCGAATCGCGATGGACCGAGCAGCCGCCGGGACAGCCGGGCATGGTGGTCGTCGGCCACCGATTCCGTCTCGTTGATCGCCCTGTCTCGTTCGACCTCTATACGGCCATCGACGGCCAACCGCTGGACGCGGACCAACTCGAACAGTTCGGCATCAGGCCTAAACCGGCGGCGGGACTGGCCCGCGAGCAATTCTCCGAGACTCCTGCGCCCGTCGCGCCTATCTCGACGGCGCGGCCGCACCCCGTGGCGCTTGCCAGAAAAACGGCGGCCCGCCGAGTCGTAAAACTTCCCCCGGTCGACCCCCGTGAAATAGCCGCACTGCGGTCCCGCCACGACGAGTCCGGCGCCAAAGGCGGCGAAATTGTCGGCGTGGTGCGCGACCTGCCGGCTGCAGCGGTCGTGACCGACACCGCGGCGGCGTTTGGCGAGTGGGTAACCGCGCCGGACGGGTCGCGCGTCTGGGCGGGATCGATTGAGTCGGCGGGGGCGGTCGCG
>Ga0315285_10004882_pt1 | contig 13883 bp, 9 predicted proteins | sample YL17G09_36_MG_FD_203698 | JGI IMG/M metagenome (GOLD analysis project Ga0315285, IMG submission 203698) | Sediment microbial communities from Yellowstone Lake, YNP, Wyoming, USA - YL17G09_36 | ecosystem: Environmental > Aquatic > Freshwater > Lake > Sediment | place: USA: Wyoming | collected...
TTCCCACCCCTATTACTGGGCCGGGTTCATCCTGAACGGCAAGACCGACGGCGTCATCTTTCCTTCCCCGTTTAAGAGATGGATCCTGCTTGTAAGTTCCGTTTGTGCGGGCATCATGATCCTCCTGGCGTTCCGGACCTGGAATCGAAAAAGGTCTTTAGCCCGGCACCCGGCACTTCAAGACCGGTTCCGGTCCGAGTGCTCCTAAGGAGCGATCTCAGAAGAAAAGGCCCTTTCGGATGCAGTCGTCTGACCTGCCCCCTTTAAATCGGTCCAGGTATAATGTACAAATTTAGCATCCTGTACCAGGATCCGGGGAGCAAATCATAGCAGAGCTCTACCTAGCCAATTTTCTGTATTTTCCAGACCGTCACCGATGACGTAAAAGCTAAGCAAAGAATAAAACAAACGTCCATTAATCTGCACAGGACGACGGGATTTAAGCCTAAGAAATGGGTCGTTTCAGGCCTGACCAGGACGCCGGAACTCCGGGGGGATATTCTCACGGAGCCACGAAATAGGCCCAGGACGGCCCAGGATAGGCCCCAGGACGCTTCTACAGCGATAAACTTCTCGCCCCCCGTTTTCCCCCCTCTCCCCCTACAGGGTCGGAAACGTCAAAATTGATCTTATCCGGCATTTTCCCCATATAAACGACGTGCTGAGAAGCCTGTAGAGCGACGATCTCAAGCCCGTCCTGTCACCTCGTCGCTATCTTCTCTCAATTTAGGCATTTTTATTGTCCCGTTTTGCCCTTAAATTAGGTCCTATTTGCCCATTGACCCCGAAAAAAGACAGTAAAAAGACCCATTTCATCCCCATTGGAGCTCAATAACGACGGGATAAAATTACATAATTTTACAGATATTCCTAAATCGTTTGTTATCTGCATATTATACATATTCTCTGGTTTACCGAAGAATGCTTATGCGACACGTTTTTCAAATGACACTTTATGATTTTAGAATACCATTTTTGGAAAAAGGCTGGAAAGCACGGGTTGTCCAGGAGAGCTAAGTGTCGGTCTCAGGCAATCAAGTTGTAGCTTTTTCCAAAATTGATAGTAGCCAATCTGGGGCTTCTTTCGGCCAATGCCTGGTTGTAGTGATCCAGTTATAATCGTCTATCAATTTTGTTAGAGGCCTTACGCTGCTGTAGTTCAATTTCCGGGAAAGAAATTCTTCTGGTCATCCCGCTAAACCCAGCCTCTTAAAATCTTCAACTACCTCCACCGCTTCTCTCTGCATTGTTTGGAGAAACTCGAAATAACCCTGAGGTCCGAATTTCCCTGATTGAATATAGATGTCCCACATGACGAAAAATGAAGTGTTACAGAAATGCAAAATTTTCGAAACCACTGTATCGCCACCCCAAGCTCCAAACTCTAATAAATAATAGGCCGTTCTTATCTCATCCTGGATTTGCGGCTCGTCAAATTTGCAGTTTTCTAAACGCTCATCTGAAAGCCGCTGGAGATGAGGTTGCAAGCGATTCCAGATTTTAAGATACTGCTCTCCGAGGTTTTTTGGCGCATGTCGGACTCCGTAGTGTACAAGAAATTCGCGTAGTTTATCCAGGTCTTCTAAAGAAGGGTTGGTCTTCAAACGTACAAGAAAATATGCATCCGAAACTAGCGGCATATAAATGGAATCGTCGTTGTAGCCATACCTAAAAATGAAAGCCCCCCACGCGAGTTCCGAAAATTTCAAGTCGCATCCCCTTTTCTTAGAATATCACCTGCATCATCCGTCTATCCTATAACAGAAATCGACCTCATTTATACTCATTTGTTATCCATGATTTGAGATTAATCGCCAGCTTTGCTAGCTCTGGAAATACGAGCAACGATGCATGAACAGTTTCAGATGTCACGGGTTCAATATTGACGGGATGTCCAGCTTCATTTCTAGTTGTACGTATCTGATAAGTATAAGCGGGCCAATAGGATTCTACAGCTTCGAAAAGTTGCCTAGACATGTCATTTTTATGTGAGTCGATTTCGGCTTTAAATCCACCAAGTATCTTCTTTATTCGCCAGTCCTCTAAATCTTTTGATGGAGTCCGCCCGATGCTTTTTATCTTTTTCACCAATTCATCCCGCAATTCTAAAATTAGGCTTTCTGTTGCGACACCAATCATAACTGCCGCAGCTTTAAAGCAGTCCGAGTTGTAAGTTTTTAATCCTTCTCTTAAATACGATTCCGTTACTGGATTTATTGTCCCGAGCTTACTAAGATTTTCGAAATATCCATCTGGATTAGCGGGGTCGCGGCTAAGATTTTTTAGGGTTCTTCGGCCTTGGTCAGTAAGATGACAAAATGGAGGGTCGGGGTTTGACAGATTATAGCCCCAAGAAAGATGCCCGGAACGGAATAGGTCATGCCAATAGGTCAGAAGTGCTTCCTCAAGCTCAAGACAATGCAAATCCAAACGTCTAGAGGCTTCCCTTAAGATCGAACCTTGCTGAAACGATCCCGGACCTCTGTTTGCCGTTTCGCTAATAACTTCCAATAAAACTCTTCTTATTATTTGACCATCAATCTCTTTTCCCATTGTATCCCTCTATGTTCGATTTACTAGCCCTGCCAATTTTGAGAATTTCCTCTTCCCGGATTCATCTATCCTATTGAGGCGCATATCCGGCTTTGCCATCTAATTATTCTTCCGGAGGACAGAACTCCGCTTCGGTCTCCACCAGCCTATTTTCTAGGGAGGTTCTTATTCCTCAATTATAAAATCTATGAATCTCTTGCCGTAAGAGGTAATAAAGTGACCAAGATCCGCTGCCGCTCTTCCGGTCATCATGACACGCAAGCCAGTTAGGTTTGTCAGATGTAGATTATTCAATTGGTGCACAAGCTCTTCCATTCTGTCGCTTGGGATACCAGGAAGACGACGGCTAAGTGTATTAATAGGAGCACCAAACATCATGTCGGACTCTTCCGGTTGTGGGGTTTGACTTATGGCACGTATAATTCTAATGTGTTCGCTTTGGAGTTGTTCTATTGTTTTTAGTATCATAATTTGTTCATCGTACGGTTCGCTAGGAGACTTGATTACACCTACCAAGAATTCTCGAAAGATTTTTCTCTTTTTCTCATTTCGCTCATCAGCAATCATCAGAAGCGTCTTCTCAAGCAATTCTTCAAACTCTTCGGTTTTTACATATTTTTCTGAAACCTGCGACTTGAAATTCGTTAAATCTTTTGCCAGATCTTTAAGGGCCTCTCGAACGCGGCCTATTTTTCGGCCAAAAGAAACGCCAGAAAGGACGTTGCTTATGGGGGATCCTATCCAAGGAATAGCACTTGATACAAAAGAAGCGATATCAAGTGTTTTTTCTGTTTTGGAATTTCTAAGAACAATTTCGTCCTTTTTTTCTTTCACATCACTCTCCACTCCTGCTATTCTTTGGCATTTGAGCCCTGGCCTCTAAGCGCCTCATGTATCAAGTTTTGGATTTCATATCACGACTATTTTGGTCTGGAGACTGCAAACGGGACTTGTAGTTTTTCCACCACAGTTCCTTTGCTTCTTTTTCTTGATCAGATAGTCCAAAATCTATTGCTTTTATAACTTCATTTTCCTGAACTTCGAGCGCTTTTAGTAATCCTACGATATGTTCTTGAAATCCTTGCAAGGCTTGAGTGATTGAAAATAAGAGTCCACTATATTCCCAACGAAGGGTGGCGATTTCTTTATGAGGATTCTGGGGATCAAATAACACATTTTGTGCTTGATAACAAAATGCACTTTTGGTCTTTATATCGTTTAATAAACCTATTAGGGTATGCCTGATAGGTTTGAGTTCCTTTTTTCTTGCGCGATATTGAATAAAATTATAGACGAGCGAGATTATGACAATAAAAGTTGAAATGAATTCCCAAAGGCTAATGTTTAACATCTTATCTCCATTTTTTGAAAATAGCTCTTATCACTGTCATCTATCTTCGTGAGGCGATCATCCGCCCGCTATCATGCGGCGTCTAATTCTGACCGGGAGGCCAGGGCTAGCGCCCGGCCTCCATCAAACTACTCCTCTATCTTTGCCTCGAGCTCTGATCTAAAATCCTTGTAGGTCTTCTCCCTTAAAGCCTTGAAAAACAGGTCATAACTCCCTGGGGAAAGGAATTTGAAATAATACCTCCGCTCTTTTTGTAATTCGTTGACTCTGGCAAAATGCTCCTTGGCATATCGGAGTTTGGCCTTATTATCATCGGAGACATCGTTATCCATTTTGATTTCTACCACAATAATGTCATTGCCCGCCTTGATAAAGAAATCGGGATTGAAACTACCCTGCTTGGGATGCTCTCCTTTGCGCCAGGAATACTCTATGGTGTAGAAGCCTACATCCAGGGACTTGATCCAGCCATCTATTGCCTGAGCCGTCTGATCGGCAGTCAACCCCCGGATAAACCTACGTTCAGGTTCATAGGAAGCCAGGGCTACATTAAGGGGAGTCTTGAAGTTGTATTTATTCTCCACCTTTATCGTGGCTGATCTCGGAAGGCTCTCATCCTCCTCAAGCTCCTTCAGCAACTTTCTATCCCCCGCCTCCCCCAGGATCATGGAATAATCATCCCAGAAGACCGTGCTATCACGCCGTAGCGATCCTACTCCCATGTTGTTCTTACCGATTTCCCCGGTATTAAATTTACTAAGCTCCCGGGCTTCGATCCTGAGCCGAAGGCTCTTTGCCCCTTTTCTTCTAATGACGCCAAAGGCTGCCAGGGTTTGATTGCGATTCGCCTCACTCAGCTTGCCAGTTTTATCGTTGATTGCTTGAAGAGATTTTCGGATAATCTCTGTGATCTTGCTCTCAGGGAATTGCTCGCTATAGTCCCTCCCGGCCTCTTGATCATAAATGAGGAGGCGGTTAAAGACATCATGCGCCACTTCTTCGACGGAATACATCCTAAACTCAACCAGCGTTTTCTTTACATCCTGCTCCCCGGAAACCGCCCTGGCGTACGTAGTGCTCTTTTCTACCGCCTCCGCCTGGCTCGAATAGGTGATGTAACCCTTCTTTAGGAGTTCATAGGGGTCTTCCTGAGGGTATTCAACCTCCTCCTCATTCCGTTTGTAGTCAATGTTGTAGAGGTCAAAGTTGTAATCCTCTTTCTTTTTAACCGGGTAAGAGTGTATGCGCTTCTCAATCTCTAGGACTTCATCTACCAGGTGCTTGATACTCCCTGACCACTTGTCATGATTGAAAACGGTTACGACAGGTTGATTACCCCTGTAGACCTCCGGAATCCTCAAGCCTCTTCCCAAGACCTGGGCGATAAGGAGTTTTGAATTGAAGGCCCGCTCCTCATGAGGGACGATCTGAAAGACATTTTTCACATCCCAGCCTTCTGAGAGCATACTGACAGAAGTGATCCACTCGATAGGATTGTCCTTGTCATCCACCCTTCGCAGAATAGGGATATTGCTCTTATGCTCGTTGGCAGAGGTTACGATTAAAACTTTCTCCGCTGCTTGCTCCTTGCTGATCTTTTCTTTCTTGGCAAGGAAGGCAATCAGTTTATCCGTGAGACGCTTGCAGGCGGCAATGTTCTTGGTAACAAGAATGGTGATTGATTTTACCTTGCGGTATTTGACTGTCTTATTCTCAATGTGATTGTCGTAAATCTTTTGAAACTTCTCGTCCTCGCTCCCTGAAGAATCCTCCGCCACATAGCGGATGGACTTGACAAACTTCTCCTCAATTGAATCCCTCAAGGAAAAGCGATGAATGACATCCGTGAAATAGTCATCTCCGATGTAGCAAGTGCCTGAAACATTCACGATTAATTTGAATCCGTATTTGGGATCAAGTAAAAATTCCTTCCATTTTTTGAGTGCCGTATCGGAGGGGCTCATCAAGTGGTGGGCTTCATCGTTCAATGCCAGAGTCCGCTCGCCTCTTCCGGCAAGGCTGTCCTCAATAGCGGATTTGGTGTTGATATAGGTGGCGTGGATATTCTCTATGCAGATATTCCCCCTTTGGATGGTATTGGAGGCATTGATAATTCGGGGATTGATGATTTTGGAATCGGTTGGCAGAAGGTCTTTAAAGGTTCTATCGGCGGAGAGGTTCCGAAACTTTTCCGTGAGCCCGGCCTCGATAGTATTTGATGGGCAGAGGACCAATACTTGATCCACAGATCCTTCGGCCAGAAGGATCCGTGCGATGCCATACATCACATAGCTTTTACCAGTGGCTGTTGCATGATCAAGAGAACAGGAGAGTTTTTCCGGCAGTTGCAGATGGCTGATAAAATCCTCAAAAGATGAATACTTCTCCTGAAGTTTGGGGTTCTTATGATAATTTTCCTCTGCAAGGTCTCTAAGGCTTTTGTATTCTCCACCTAAAAAATACCTTGTCGTCTCCCGGATGGCTTCTTTCTGATACTCCCTGTCTCCGCAGAGGGCGTCCAAGAAACCCTCGTATTTATTCGGGTCAAACCTCTTAGAATCGTAATTAGGAGATACCTTGAGGACTAAATCCTTGTTCTGAAAGGTCTGACGCTCAAGCATGATTATTTTTTCCTCTTGCCATTAAACTCGGGCGGGATCTTTACCTCCCGCTTCTCGTTGCCGAAGATGTCAATGTAAATAACCATGATTTGCTTATTAACTTTATCCTCGGCAAAGCGTACTTCGTAGCCGTTCTTCTTTAACTCCTCAGCATAAAAGACTTCGTCCAAGTCAAAGACTTCTCCGTCAAAGTCGTAGTCGAGCATGACCAGGGAAAGGGTTTCAAGGTTGGCAAACTCCAGAGGCTTGCGGGAGATTACCTTACTTTCAAACTTCTCAATCTTAATGACGCATTCTTTTGTCTTCTGATTGAAAAGATCAGCCTTCTTGGGCTTATCCAGAAAATATTTGCATTCTACCGTTGGCGCCTGGATGAAGTCAAACCCCACGGCATCCACCGTGTCGTTGACATCCATATCGCTCACCGGCTGTTTGATCTTACTAAAACCCCGGCGGTGGATCTCCTCGATAATGGAATAAGGAATGCGGAGGACAAAGTATTTCGTCTTGCCCTTCTCTATGTAGTCTTCAAGGAACTGCACCGAAGCGGCAGGGGCGATGATAAAGAAGCGTCTGCCGATCTTATTCCCGAGGTGCTTGTGCAGGTCATCAATGAAGCCTCGGTCCATCACAGCATTTTTGTGTTTCTGATAGTTGAAGACTATGACGCTGTCCGCTCCCAGGTAGCCGTCCAACTCTATCTTGGAGATTTCGTGCTTCTGATCCCGGCATTGAAAGAGTTTGAGGGCAAAATCCCGATACTGCTCCCAGGGGAGTTCCTTGATCATCTTGTAGTCGTAGAGACCGGCGTTGTAGAGGGTGAAAGGTTTGGAAGGCTTACCATATTTCTTATTGGGATTCTCCAAGTCCTTACTCTCGGCAATGTTCAAAAGTCGCTTTTGAATTGTGTAGATGGCTAACTTTCCACAGTCCACCCCGATCCACCGCCTGCCTGACTTCTCCGCAACCGCCTGAGTGGTGCCTGATCCAGTAAAGCAGTCCAGCACAAGGTCGCCAGGGTTGGAGGAGGCTTTGATTATGCGGGCAAGCAAGGCCTCAGGTTTTTGAGTAGGATAACCAATGCGCTCTTGCGCCATTGGATTGACAATTGGAATATCAGTCCATATATTCTGAACCAGTTGTCCAGTATATTTGTCAAGAAAGATTTTTCGATAAATTCTGGCATCAGAATTCGATGGCATTACCAATTCATTCTTTTGATAAAGCTCTTCAAGACGTTCTTTTGAGTAAAGCCATCCATTGGGGGGCGGCTGAACGTCGTGAAATACATATCTCAAATTAGGCCTCAAAAGTGGATTTACAAGTGGAGATTTCATATACTTCCTGCCATCTCCATCATCATAGATGAATCTCTCGGTTATATATTTCTGAGTATTTTCGTCTATTTTTGAATATTCTGGGGTGAATGGATAATCCTCTGTTTTGGAGTACCAAAGAATTGTGTCATTGATTACCCCAAATTGTTTTGAGAGCCATGCCTGAGCTTGCTTTCTCCTCCAAACAATTTCGTTAACAAATCTATTTTCGCCAAACACTTCATCCATAGTGACTTTTACATAATGCCCCTTCTTCCAATCCAAATGCACATAAATACTGCCGTCCTCACTCAGTAGCTCCCGGAGAAAGACTAAACGCTTTCTAAGAAACTCCAAGAAATTTGCACCGGCAATCTTGTCTTGATACGCTTTCTGATCCTGACTTCCTCTGAACTCCTGCTTTGTGGCAAAGGGGGGATCAATGTAAACCAGCCTCACCCCCAGCGTTCCATCGGCGTTCTTGAGTTTCCCTTCCTGCTTCATCTGCAAGAGGGTCTTTAAGACCTGGAGGTTGTCGCCAAATATAAGCATGTTCACCCAGCCGTTGCCGTCCTTGCCGTTTCGGAAGGTCTTGACCTTCTGCAACGGCACGGCCATTGTGTCGGTAAGGATGTCCTCTTCCCTCTCCTTGTCTGCGTAAATGAGTTCATATTCCTTTTTGGTGTCAAAGAGGACCGCCTTGTAGTCCTCCGGCAAGGGCTTGCCCTCCTTGAGGAGACTTACGATCCTCTCAATCTCCTGCTCCGAAAGTTTAGGCATGACCGTTACCCTCGCTTTTCCTTCTTTCCCTTCATCCACTCCTGCTGATCCTTCTCAATCAACTCCCGGATGATGGAAACGATGGAGGCATTCTGATTCTGCTTCTGAAGTTCCAAGACTTTCTCTTGTATGAAGAAATATCGCCCATCAGTAATTTCAGTGGTCGCCATGCTTATGCCGAGTGTGCCCCCCAGCCCACACCTCCCTTTTCGTTCGCTTAGCAAAAGAATAGCACCGATAGAGAGGTGAGTCAAACGTGGCTAAAGCAGACCCCTCCAAAATTTTGTCACCAAATTGTCACTAAAAAATGCCTAAAGTCGCCTAATTCCAGCTAAGGGAGCCTAAACAAAAGTCAAGAAAATATGGGGCAAAGTGTAGCGCGCCCGGGGTGATTCGAACACCCGACCTTTGGATTCTATGTCCACTGACCCATCCCCTTTTTTGGGGCCTCCCACGCCCTCTCAAGCGTTATCTCTTATTAGGTACTTTATGTACCCTCAGGGTGCTAATTCCTCCACTTTTGGCAGACCTCCAGCCACCACGCATCTCTTTATTAGCGTATTCAACAATTGTGCTGACTCACTAACGGCCTGGCCCAACTCCTTCTCTCTTTTTGAGCCGTGAACTGCTAACGAACGTTGCTTGTACAGTCGTCTTACCTTCGAAAAGATCGCCTTCATCTCATCACGGTTGTCAGGAGCTAAGAATCTCGCAAGGTAAAGACTCAACCGAAATACCACTTCACTTTCTATTTTGAATAGCCCTTCAATGCCAGACCAGATTAGCGCGAGTCTCGGTCTTGGATGGGCATGCCAGCGATAGGTTGCTAGACAATGAACAGCGTTCCGGAACTCCGGTTTATCAAGTAGATACCTGGCCGTCTGGAAATGCTTCTCAATCCATATAGATTCTTCTTTGCTTATCATATGGATTGATCTAGTAAGCCCTCGCAGGTAGTAATTCGTTATTTTTAATTTGCACTTAGCATTAATTTTTTCAGCTGGTTTGTCACATTGAAAATTGCATACTGCTTCACAATCATGCAGCGCACTTAACAAAACACAATCCCAAAGCGAATTCCAAGCGGCAATCGCAAGAGCCTTCGGATTGCTGGCGGTAACTCGTAGCTGACTCCGTACTTGCCTCAGAAAGATGGCTATAACTCCGATATCGACTTCGCTTTTTGACATTCTAATTATATCGTTAGGTTCCGGAGAACATTTTGCAGGCCACAACTCAAGTCCTTCTCCAAGTTGGAGTTTTCTGCGGACTCCGATCCCATTTATGTAAAGGAAGGTTTCGCGTTCACGTCCAGAGATTTCTATCATGGCCTACTAGCCAAGCTTTTTGATCCGTCCTCGGTCAATGTTTCCTCGCCTCTCCGTGAGAATTCCACGGCTCCCCAAGAGTCTATCTAAACAAGGAGCGCCCCACGCAGTAAGGCGTTCGCCTTGACTATTGACACATCTTTCTTCGCGCCAATTGTTACTAGACCACCTGCCAATATGCCCTTTCTTTCATATATTTCATAGCGCCATCAATTCCACTGAACATCGATGCTCCGTCGATTCCTTCGCATTCACTCAGAGTTTTCAGCAAGCTTTTCCGTTGACCCGAAGCAAGAACGATTTTTCTTAGAGGAAATATTCCTTGGAACTTCTCGTGATTGATCGATGCGGCCTCTTCAAAACAGAATTCCTTCGGATCCTTATCATCTAACCGTGCTTTGACCAACGTAAAGCATCCTCGTTGTAGTACTAAATTTTGATTTAGACCAGTAGGAACATCAATGATTTCAATTTCGGGATCTTTGTATCTAAAAAGGAACTCATCACTAAAAGCCCAAACAGCCATATCATCACATACTTCGCTCTCATCTTGATCATATATTGCTTTCTTTGCGGTTCCTGTCGCAGCAAAGTAGGCCGCGATATATGAGCGCTTAGTCCAATCTAGCAATCGTGTAGGCAAACCTGATTGTTGCGCGAAGGTTAATACGTGGATACCATCCTTATCCGGCCATATACCCAGATCACGCGTTTTTATAAAATTTACATTTCTTATAAATTGATCATTAATCCATTTCTCTCTAAACGCACGCGTATCCCCTGGCACCACTACCCCCTGCCGATCTGCTGCTTCAAGGAAAGATCTAAACGCGCGTAACTCGAGAGAGACTTGATTCGCGGGAGAAGGCTTATGATAGAACCAGCGCGTAAGTATTGACAGGGCTTCTCCTCTGAGGGCAGAGGGGGTCAGATTGGCGTTGGCTGGTTGGCCACGAAATATCCAGCGTTTTCTATCATCATTCCCCATCCCACTTGCTGGATATATCTTTTTCAGAAAATCATCAACACTGTCACAATTGACAATATAGTCGGCTGGGATCTTGTAGCCAGACTTTGCAATCATCTTAGCTCTCCCACCGCGATATAACCGGCGTCCGGCTTGATCATGGGGGCAATGCCGTTTACTCGACCTCGTGCCCCACGGCGCTTAATCCCTACTGACCCGCCCCCGATCAATGTACCACCCCTTGGTAGAGCTTTTCAAGCCAGGGGACCTCACCCCAAAACTGGTCCAGCCAAAAATGAAGTTTTTTGGCTTCTTAAGCTGCTCTTGTATTTATCAACGAACTGCTGTGGAGTCAAGTCTCCGATCGAACTGTGCGGCCGGAACTCATTGTAATCCCGGCGCCACTTCTCGATCTTCTCGCGTGCGTCCTCCATCGACAGGAACCAAATGCCCTTGAGATAAATTGGCTGCCGTTGTCGCATTGGATGCGGTCGGGATCGCCTTGCACCTTGACCAACCGCTCGACGATCGTCGCGACTTCCGCACCCGTCATGCTCTGGCCGGCTTCGATCGCCAGGCACCCCCGACTATAACTATCGACTCTCATTAAGGCTCGTATTTCCGCCCGGCTTATCTCCTGCCAATTCGCCGATGGGGGGACTCGGACGATTTGGGGCAGACTGAGACCTCCAGGACAAGGGCAGACTTCTTCGCCATGTCACACCGGTGTCACAAAAACTGCCTAATCCCGCCTAATTCTGATAAACGGTGCTAAAAAGAAAAACGAAATTTTCCCCATATGGAAGCGATTTCCAGGGGAACCCCGATAAAAGTTGGATTGGATTCGAAGTCCGTTTCCTGAATTTTCAAAATACTCTCTAATGCCCTGTTTTTATTATATTTACGGCCTTGATCCCTATCACCGCCTCGGAGGGTATGTCAACTTTTTGTCGTGTTGAACCCAGAATTTAATCAAAGACTATGAAGAATATCCGCAGGTTGAGACATTGATAATGAAAATATGTCAGCTTTTAGTTTTTTGTATATTTCGGTTTCAGGAGTAACCAAGGGCACAAGCGTCTCTATACAAAACGCTTCGCTATCGTTTCCACACTGGGTCAATCCTAGAATCTTCTTTAAGGCATTATACAACTCGCCACTCATTGATTTATAATCATCTTTAGGATTTTCCCTTTTAATACTGGACGCTAGAGCGGCGGCACTTGCACCCAATACTTCACTAATTTTCGTTTCCTGACTTTTTACATTGCAGAGCTTCTCTAGGATTTCGTCGGCATATAAATAATTTTCTAAATGCCTTAGTGAAAGCACACGCATTCCTTTTTTCTTGAGTTCATCAACTTCCGCTTGCCCTCTATCATCACGATCAACCACATTGCTCAGCTTAACTCCCGAAAGCACAGTCCCAAGAACACTAGAAATTAAAAGTGTATTCTTTTCAACCTCAGACGCACCCCCAAGGGATACAAAATCCACGTCGGGGAATTCCACTTCGAATATCTTCCTGAAACACTTCGCATCGAATTCGCCCGATCTTGTTGGTGCACCTTCACAGCAGACGATTTCTTTCGGTGCGACAAGGTCCGCTAAATCGCCGAGGGCTACGGCAGAAATTCTTTTCCAAAACGCTCGATTCGTGACAGCAGGTTTCATTTCGACGGTTTGGTCGAAATCACGTTGATCAAAATCAAGGAATACGACATCCCCCGGATTAGCCTCAGATAGTTCCTTAGCTTTTCGCATCGTTCCAATTGAGTGAGTAGCTATCCAGAGCTGACATGCTTGAGGAAGGTTTGATACCAACTCTTCCAGCAACCGGGCTTGCGTCTGGGTGTGCAAGTGCAACTCTGGTTCATCAATACAAAAGACCGTATTGTCGAATTTCTCAATTTTTAAGAAGAAATCCAATAGCAGATCAAAAGCAGCTTTTTCTCCACCTGAGAGATTTTTATACCTCCAATCTTTTGAGGCGCCTTTCTTAAAATGGAACGTGCCTTCCTCAAATGGATTGCCAGGCCCAATAAGCTCAATATCACCAAAAACTCTACGTAGGGATTCCCCAATATATTTAATCGGGCGTTCGCGGATTTCCTCCAGTGGTTTACTGGTCCCATAGATTTCCTCGACAGCTCTCGCTACAATCCGCTGGTAGTTATCGGAGACACGATTATCAGGTGAGATCAAGAAATGTGGCCGGCCGTCATCGTTCAAGACACTCCCCTTTCTTTCTATCGATCGGATGGAAAAATCTGCTTCGTGTCTATAACTTGAGCGGATGTAGAATGCCTTTTTGTGAATGTCGGTTTGCTTTTGCCAATTTTGAATATCCGGAGGCGAGAAATCGTGAAATTGGATTTTGACATTCTTAATCAAATCGAACCAGTTCTTGACATTGGATGGGGGGTCGATATCCGATTTGAGGTGATAAGGGCCATCAAAAAGCGGGCCTCCCTTGCTGAGGCTGAGATATAGATTGAATGCGTCGAAGATGCATGATTTTCCGGAACCGTTTGGGCCAACAAGAACCACAAGACGAACTGTTTCTGGAATATCCCTGATTAATAGTTCCGTGAATCTTTTGAAACCTTTCAGATGTACCGTTTTAATCTTCATCGTTCAACTCTCCGTTCTGTTCTGCTCAATCCCAGCAAATAATTATCACTGTATCCCCTAAGCAGATTCCCCTCTCATGGTTTCCGCTTGAGACAAGATTATGCTCTTTGATTCGACCGAAGTATCTGCGGCATTCTATTCATTTATTTATCCCATCATCTTTTATCAGAAATGCTACTCCCCGATGATATGGCAAGTCAAGGACACGAATCGCGCCGTCTAAAATCTTACCGAAGGCCAATATGTCTTGCCATTTAAAAATCTTACCATGGGTGGACAGGGACAAGGGGGTCTTCGTACACTACCTTCTCTCGTCGAGGAGGTCAGAGTATG
>Ga0315285_10004884_pt1 | contig 13880 bp, 13 predicted proteins | sample YL17G09_36_MG_FD_203698 | JGI IMG/M metagenome (GOLD analysis project Ga0315285, IMG submission 203698) | Sediment microbial communities from Yellowstone Lake, YNP, Wyoming, USA - YL17G09_36 | ecosystem: Environmental > Aquatic > Freshwater > Lake > Sediment | place: USA: Wyoming | collected...
GGGGTTATGCGGCGATGGGTGCTGCGGCGCTTACACGGGCGGGGTAATGGCGCTGAGCCAGCTCTATGGTCGAACTCGCGAGAAGTTCTTGGACCCCGACCGGACCCGGAAAAAAGGCTTCGATCTAGCGAAAAAGCTCCATGACAAATTCATCGCGGAATACGGTTCAGTCATCTGCCGGGATATCCAGCAGAGGATCTTTGGGCGGCCTTTCTACATTCGGGATGCCGATGAGTATGCCAAGTTTGAGAAAGCAGGAGCCCACGAAGAAAAATGTCCCTCGGTTGTTGGAAATGGAGCCCGCTGGGTTGCGGAGATTTTGCTGGAAGAGGCCGACTCGTGAAAAAAATTACCCAATCTTTTGCTTACAGTTTCTCAAACATTCCCTGAAGCTCTTTAATCAGGGCGATCTCCATTGCGGTGTAGCGGTCATCGGTGAGGATAAATTCGATCTCGTAGTAGATATGATACTCCACGGCGCTGGTAGGATGCTCGACCACCTGGGTGATGGAGATGTCCTTCAGGCCTTCGTAGTCCTTGGATTTGGACATTTCCGTCTTCCGGAGGATGAGGCCGATGGCTTTTTTAGCATCCTCGACGGTCTTAATAATAATGTCAATCCCTTCCAGCTTCTTAATCGCCTTGATGATCTTTTCGTCCCGCACTCGTATGCGCATAATTCCTCCCAGATTCCGGGCCATTACTCACCACAGAGAACGCGGAGAGAACGTGGATCTCTGCGCTCTCTGCGGTGAATTGAGCTTATTTTTCAGTATCATGGCATAGATTTTTTTTGTTGACAAGGGGAAAAACGTGCCCCAACAAAGGTAAAACAAAGGACCAGGCGGCAAGGGGAAACCGAATAATAATTCCCCCCTAAGAAATATCGGATTATAGGAGGGAAAAAGCTTGACAAGATTTTGCATATATGTTTATATTTTTTTGTTAAAAAAGGGTTTTTCCACGTGAATGATCGAGCCCGGGGCCGGGAAAAAGCCGGCGTAAGGGCTAATGGGTTGCCACTCCCCTATAAATACAAAGGTTGTGACGTGCCGATCGAGCTAAATTCGATCCTGGCCTGAGGGGTAAAGGAATTTTTCTGCCCGGCATCGGGATTGAAGAAGGAATGTTGATCATTCGTTCGCGGGGGTAGATGTGTGTGCCGGGGGTTCCTTGAGCCATGAAAGGGAGAGTGAGCGTGAAGGGATTTTCGAGGAGGGAGGTGGTTACGAAGATCGATCGACGATCTTCACCCCAGGGTGCCCTGGAAACTGAATGCGGGGTCGTTTCTTTCCAATACCACTGAAAGAAGTTAGGAAGAAAATTCATAAATCAAGAAGGAGGGTTCCGGTATGCCATACGATGCCGTAAAGATGGCCGACTGGCAGATCTCTGAGGCGGCCGAAGAGCACATGAAGTCCATTTGGGACTGGCAGAAAGATCTGGGCTTGGAAAAGGATGAAGTCATCCCTTACGGGAGGCTGGGAAAACTTGACTAGGAGTTATCCCGGTCATCCCAATGTGCCGGGATGAGGTATTCAAAAATAAAGGAGGAAGAGTCTATGGTAAAATATGACCCCACCAAACAGGAAGATTGGCAGATCGCGGAGATCGCGGAAGAAGACCTTAATTTCAACGCGCAGTGCGATAAGATCGGTATATTGCCTGAAGAGCGCATCCCCTACGGCAGGAAACTCGGCAAGGTGGATTACATGGCCATCCTGAACCGCCTGAAGGACAAGAAAGATGGCTATTACATTGATGTGACCGCCATCACCCCCACCCCTCTAGGCGAAGGTAAGACCGTGACCACCATGGGACTGATTGAAGGCCTGGGCAAGCGGGGCCTGAACGTCGGCGGCGCCATCCGCCAGCCCTCCGGCGGCCCCACCATGAACATCAAGGGCTCCGCCGCGGGCGGCGGCATCGCCCAGCTCATCCCCCTTACCGACTTCTCCCTGGGCCTCACTGGGGACATCAATGCGATCATGATCGCCAATAACCTGGCCATGGTGGCGTTGACCGCCCGGCTGCAACATGAAGCTAATTACGACGACGAGCAACTGGCCAAGATCCCCCTGAAACGGTTGAACATCGACCCAAGAAGAGTAGAGATGAAATGGTGCTTTGACCTGTGCGCCCAGGCGTTGCGCAACATCACCATCGGCCGGGGCACCAGGATGGACGGTTTTATGATGGACTCCAGCTTCATCATCGCTGTGGCCTCGGAAGTGATGGCCATTCTCTCCATGTTCAGCGACCTGGCGGATTTGCGCAAACGCCTGGGCGAGATCACCGTGGCCTATGACAAGAAAGGCAACCCCATCACCACCGAGGACCTGGAGTGCGCCGGGGCCATGACCGCCTGGATGGTCAGGACCATCAACCCCAACCTGCTTGCCACCGTGGAAATGCAGCCCGTTCTGGTGCACGCCGGGCCTTTTGGCAACATTGCGGTAGCCCAGTCTTCCATCGTCGCCTGCAAGCTCGGCTTGAAGCTCTTTGATTACCACGTCACCGAGTCCGGCTTCGGCTGCGACCTGGGCTTTGAGAAGTTTTGGAATATCAAGTGCCGCGCCAGCGGTCTCAAACCCAACGTGGCGGTGCTCACCACCTCGATACGGGCCTTGAAGATGCACGGTGGAGGACCAAGAGTAGTTGCCGGGTTACCCCTGGATCCATCCTATACAAAAGAGAATTTGCCTCTTTTGGAAAAAGGGCTTGTTAACCTTATCCACAACATCAATATCGTCAAGAAGTCCGGGATCAAGCCGGTGGTTTCCATCAATACCTTCCACACGGACACCAAGGAAGAAATCAAGATGATCAAACGGGCCGCAGAAGCCGAAGGGGTCCGGGCCGCGGAGGGCCACTACTGGCAGTATGGCGGCGAGGGCGCCCTGGAACTCGCCGACGCGGTCCTGGACGCCTGCAAAGAGAAAGTGGACTTCAAATTCCTTTATCCCATGGAAATGCCGCTGCGCAAGCGGATAGAAACCATCGCCCGGGAAGTGTATGGCGCCGACGGGGTGACCTACACGCCTGAGGCTGAGGCCAAGGCGAAGGCTTTCGAAGCCGACCCCAAGTACAATAATTATCACACCATGATGGTGAAGACGCACCTTTCCTTGACCCATGATCCTACCAGGAAAGGCGTGCCCAAGGGCTGGTTGTTGGCGGTAAGGGACTTTCTGCTTTACAGCGGCGCCAAGTACATCTGCCCGTGTACCGGCACCATCAGCCTGATGCCCGGCACCAGCTCCAACCCGGCCTTCCGCAGGGTGGATGTGGATGTGAAGACGGGAAGGGTCAAAGGGCTGTTCTAAAAAATATTTCGCCACAGAGGGCACAGAGAACACAGAGATTGAAATTCCAAATTCCGATTTTGGCAGTTAGATAACGCGTGCCGGAACGAAAATTATCTTTTCTGTGGATTTTGAATTCCTTTCCTCTCTGTGAACTCTGTGTGCTCTGTGGCAGAGAATTAAGGAGGAAGATATGGCCGCAAAGATCATCAGCGGAACGGAAATGGCCAAGCAGATCCGGGAGGAATTGGCCAAGGAGGTTTCCGCCCTGAAGGAGAAACACAATGTCGTCCCGGGATTGGTGACCATCCTGGTAGGGGAGAACCCGGCCTCGGTGAGCTATGTGACCGGAAAGCAGAAAACCGCCAAGGAGCTGGGGTTCTATTCCATTCAAGATAATCAGCCTGCGGATATCCCCGAAGCCAAGCTTTTGGAACTGATTGGGCAATACAATAAAGACCCGAAGATCCATGGAATCCTGGTCCAACTGCCGCTGCCCAAGCACATCAATGAAACCAAGGTCTTATATGCGATCGACCCGAAGAAGGATGTGGACGCCTTCCATCCGGTAAACGTGGGCAAATTGATGATCGGCGAAGCCGACTATCTCCCCTGCACGCCATCCGGAATTCAGCAGCTCCTCATCCGCTCGGGCGCGAAGATCGACGGAGCGGAAGTGGTTGTCCTGGGGCGGTCGAACATCGTGGGCAAACCCATTGCCAACATGTTGCTCCAGAAACAAAAAGGAGCGAACGCGACTGTGACCGTCTGCCATACGGGGACGAAGGATATTGCTTTCCATACCCGGCGGGCGGACATTCTGATCGTGGCCGCGGGCAAGGCGAAGGCTGTTACTGCGGATATGGTGAAAGAGGGGGCCATAGTCATCGACGTGGGTGTAAATCGCATAGGCATGACCAAAGAAGGCAAAGCCATTCTTTGCGGGGACGTGGATTTTGAGGCGGTGAAAGAGAAGGCCAGTGCGATCACCCCGGTACCCGGAGGAGTGGGGCCGATGACCATTACCATGTTGATGATGAACACGGTGAAAGCGGCCAAGGTTGCGGCCGGGGCTAAGTAGGGGCGATTCGCGAATCGCCCCTACAGATGAAATGGCAGGATGATGCATCTCATAGTGGGTGGAAAAGATGCAAGATATGATAAATTAACCGGTAGGTGCCAGTCCATATTTTTTTATGTTTCGGGGAAGGTTTAAGAGAAAGGAGGGGGACGTTGGACTCAAAAACAAAGGAGTACCCCGTCATCTGGTTGCAATGCGCAACCTGCACGGGCTGTTTGATCTCCATCCTGAACTCCGTAAGCCCGACCATCAAAAACGTGCTGATCGATGAAGTGATTCCCGGAAAGCACGTAAACCTGCGCTTCAACACCACGGTTATGGCCGGGGCCGGGGACTTAGCGATGAAGGCGGCCGAGGAGACTGCTGTAAGAGAGAAAGGCGGGTATGTCCTGATCGTGGATGGAGGGATTCCCACGGCCAAGAACGGGGTCTACGGGTCCATTGGAGAGAGGAATCACCAAGAGGTTTCCATGGTGGAACGGGTGGTCGAATTTGGAAAGGATGCCCTGGCTGTGGTGGCGGTAGGGACCTGTGCGACCTTTGGAGGGATCCCGGCCGCGGCTCCCAATCCCACCGGTTGCCGGGGGGTCAAAGAACTTCTGGGAAGCAAGGGCGTGAAGACGCCGGTGATCAACGTCTCCGGATGTCCTCCCCACCCTGACTGGTTCGTGGGCACGGTGGCCAGCCTCCTTCTCTTTGGCCTTCCATCGGCTGATCAGTTAGATGATTTCGGCCGTCCCCTCGCTTTCTACGGCAAGCTCATCCATGAGAATTGCCAGCGCCGAGCTTATTTCGATGAAGGAAAGTTTGCCAAGAAGCATGGGGACCCGGGATGCCTCTTGGAATTGGGATGTAAAGGGCCGATCACCTATGCCGACTGCCCGACTCGACTCTGGAATTCGGGCGTCAACTGGTGCGTAGGATGTGGGGGAGGATGCCACGGATGTACGCAGCCTGAATTTCCCGATCTCGTCTCTCCGCTCTATGTGAAGACTATCGAGATCGAAACCCTCCCCCAGAAATAGGAAGGAGAAACGATATGGGAAAAATTGTCATTGACCCCATCACCCGAATCGAAGGGCATCTGAAGATTGAGTGCCTGGTGGAGAATGGAGTCGTAAAAGAGGCCCGGAGCTCTGGCATGCTTTTCCGCGGATTTGAGCTAATCCTGCGGGGCCGAGACCCCCGCGATGCCCAGATCATCACCCAGCGCATTTGTGGAGTATGCAACCTTTGCCATGCCATGGCTTCCACGCTCAATCTGGATAGCGCCTTCGGACTGGCCGATAAGATTCCGGACAACGGGCGCATTTTGAGAAATCTGGCTGCGGGTCTGCACGTGGTTCAGGACCATATCCTTCATTTCTACCACCTGGCCGCCCTGGACTACGTGGATGTGACCAAAGTGGCCAAATATGAGGGAAGTGATCCAGATTTAAACTCAATCAAGGCTTTCATCGGTCGCGGACAACTGGGACCTTTTGTCCCCCGGTACGAAGGCGATTACCGCCTGTCGGATGATCTGGACCGAGCGGCTGTGGCTCATTACGTGAAGGCCTTGGAAATCCGCCGCAAAGGGCATGAGGCGGTGGCTATGCTCACGGGCCGGATCCCGCACACGGCCTCGATCATTCCTGGAGGAATCAGCGAAGTGCCCACCGTGGATAAAATCGCCTCCATCCTCTGGCGTCTGAACGAACTTCGGTCCTTCGTGGACAATGTTTACATACCCGATGTGCTGGCGGTGGCTGGAGTTTATTCCGACTACTTCCAGGTAGGTGCCGGCTGCAAGAACCTTCTCTCTTACGGGGCCTATGACCTTGACGGGAAAAGCCCTGATTACACCACGCGCCGCCGGCTTTTCCAGCAGGGGACGATTTCTGCCGACCTGAAGCTACAGCCACTCAAGCTGGACAAGATCACGGAGCAGGTCCGGCATTCCTGGTATGAAAGCACCACGTCGGGGTTGCATCCCTCCCGGGGAAAGACAGCCCCAGCAGATGGCAAACCTGGGGCGTATTCCTGGCTGAAGGCTCCCCGCTACGATGGCCGGGTGTACGAAGTAGGGCCATTGGCGCATATGGTTACCACCTATGCCAGCGGGAACCCGCAGGTCAAAACTTTGGTTGAATCGACCCTGGCCCACTTCAAAGCCTCCCCGGCCGCTCTTTTCTCGGTCTTGGGGCGACACGCCGCCCGGGCCTTGGCGGCCAAATACCTGGCGGATTCCATGGGAGAATGGTTGTTACAGTTAAAACCGGGAGAGCCCACATTTGTTCCTTACGAACTTCCAGAAGAAGCCCAGGGGGTCGGGATTATCGACGCCGCCCGGGGAGCCCTGGGACATTGGGTAGAGATCAAGGAAAAGAAGATCGCCAATTACCAGTTCGTGGTGCCGACCACGTGGAATGCCTCCCCCCGGGATGACTCCGGGGCTCCGGGAGCGATCGAGCAGGCCTTAACCGGGACGCGGGTGAAGGACGAGGCGAATCCCTTCGAGATCGTGCGCATCGTCCGCTCCTTCGACCCCTGCCTTGCTTGTGCCGTTCACCTCATCACCCCCAAGGGAAGCGAGTTGGGGCGATTCCGCATATTTTAGAGACGGAAAGGAGAGGAGCCCATGTTACTTTCACAGCAGAAGCCCTTGGAAGAGATTTTGAAATCCATGGAAGGGGAAACAAATATTTTTATTCTGGGCTGCAACGGGTGTGCAGAAGCGAGCGGCACCGGGGGAAGACCCCAGGTGTTGGAGATGAAGAAAGAGCTGGAGAAGGACGGGAAAAAAGTCACCGGGTTTACGGTGGTGGATCTTCTCTGTGAGAAGGCTCTGGTGCAGTCCCGTCTGCGGGGAAAAGCCAAGGAGGTTAAGGATGCGGATTCCATCCTGGCCATGACCTGCGGGGTGGGAGTTCAAGCTGTAGCGGCTGTGAGTAACAAGGTTACTCATCCAGCCTGCAACACCATTCCTCTGGGAGGAATGCGCGGAGAGTGGCGCGGTTCCGAGCGATGCCGGGAATGTGGAGATTGCGTTCTGGAGGCGACCGGCGGCATTTGCCCGCTGACGGCTTGCTCGAAATACCTGCTGAACGGCGCTTGCGGCGGGACGACCAAAGAGGGGAAATGTGAGGTGGACCCGGAGATGGAATGTGGATGGCGGCTCATCTATGAGCGGCTGGAGAAGCTGGGGCAGATGGAAAAACTCCGCCAGATTTACGAGCCCAAGGATCATAGCAAAATGATGCCCCCCAAGGGACTGCGGCTCACGGAGCGCTGGGCCCTGGAACAGGGAAAGTAAAAGGAGGAGGGAGAGAATGGGTCTACAAGAGAGCTTGGCCTCTAAAAAATTTGTGGTGACTTCTGAAATTGGCCCTCCCAAAGGAACGAATATCGAGGAGATGCTTCATGATGCCGAGCTGCTTCGGGGGCGCGTGGACGGAATCAACGTGACAGACCTACAGAGCTCCGTTATGCGCTTGGGTTCGTTGGCGGTCTGTCATCTGCTAAAAGAGAAGGGGCTGGAACCCATCTTCCAAATGACTTGCCGGGACCGTAACCGCCTGGCCCTACAGGCGGATCTGCTTAGCGCCTATGTTTTGGGGATCAAGAACGTACTGGCATTGACTGGGGATTACGCTTCTTTGGGAGATCATCCCCAGGCCAAACCTGTCTTTGATCTAGACTCGGTAAGCCTGCTCGGAGTAATTAAAAAATTGGAAGCAGGCACGGACATGGTGGGGGGTCCTTTGAATGGGGCGCCAAAGTTCTTCGTCGGAGCAGTGGTCAACCCCGGAGGCAATCCTGTGGAAGCCCAGATCATCAAGATGGAAAAGAAGATCAGCGCCGGGGCTTCCTTTTTCCAGACCCAGGCCGTTTACGACGTTGGAGCCTTTGAAAAATTTATGGAGCGAGTAGCTCCGTTCAAAGTTCCGGTATTGGGGGGGATCATCCTTCTCAAGTCCGCCGGTATGGCCCGGTTCATGAACAAGAACGTAGCCGGGGTATTTGTTCCCGAGCCGCTGATCCAGAAGATGGCCAAGGCCGAAGACCGGGCGAAGACTAGCATTGAGATCGCCGCGGAGCTGATCAAAGAATTAAAAGGCATGTGCCAGGGAGTTCACATCATGCCCATTGGTTGGGAGAGCAAAGTTCCGGCCGTGCTGGATGCGGCTAAATTATGAAGTTTTTTTCGCGGGTAATCAAGTCTTTTCAGATGGCTAACCTCGAGGAAATTCGGTGTGGAGAAACCTAAAAATTCCGGGTCTGATGCATTTCCGGACCCTGCGCTCGAAGCTGGTTTTCAGCTTTCTACTGGTAGTGTTGGCTGGGGGTCTGGCTTCGACGATGATCGGCACACGGATGGTGGGAAATACCATCATTGCCGAAGCGCAGAACAAGGTCCGCCACGATATGGCCTCGGCCTGGATGGTCTACCAGGAAAAGCTCAACCGCGTTAAGGATGTCCTTCATCTCACAGCCAAAAGAGACCTGATTATTCGTTCTTTGGTCGGAAGAGATGTGGAAGTCCTGCGACGGGAGTTGGAGAGGCTGCGCATCGAGTATGGGCTCGATGTGTTGACGGTAACGGACAACAAAGGGGTGGTTCTCACTCGAACCCGCTCCCCTTACCAGGCGGGAGATTTTCAGGGGAATGACGAGTTGGTGAGGCGAGCTCTGAAGAGAGAAGTCGTCGCCACCACGGAGATTGTGCCCCAGGAGGAGCTAGCCAAAGATGGGCCGGAGCTGGTGCGCCAGGCCTACATGGAATTCGTCCCTACCCCCATGGCGAAAGCCCGGCCTGAAACCAAGGAAACCTCGGGGATGATGCTGAAAGCGGCTGTTCCCATTTTGGACATCAATGACAACGTCCTGGGCACGTTGTATGGAGGGTCCCTCCTTAACCGTAATTATGAAATCGTGGATAAAATCAAAGACATCATCTTCAAAGGGGAGCGCTACAAGGAAATAGACACCGGAACGGCTACGATCTTTCAATGGGACCTACGCATTTCCACCAACGTGAAGGATAAAAGTGGGCTGAGAGCCATCAGCACGCGAGTCGCCAAGGACGTTTACGATCAAGTCCTGGAAAATGGCCGTGCCTGGGTTGACCGGGCTTTTGTAGTTAATGATTGGTACATCGCCGCTTACGAGCCCATTCGGAATCTCAAAGGGGAGATCATCGGCATCCTTTACGTGGGGACGCTGGAAGAACCCTACACCGACATCCGCAATCGGGTAATCTACAGCTTTTTCGGCATCGCTTTCCTCGGCGTGGTGATGGTGTTAATCCTGGCTTATTTCATCACCCGCTCAATCACCCGGCCGATTGACGAGCTCGTGAAGGCTACGGAAGTGATCGCCGGCGGGGACTTTTCCCACGAAGTACCCATCCAGTCCAGAGATGAAGTGGGACACCTGGCGGGTTCTTTCAACCGAATGACCGGCACCCTGAAAGCCACCATGGATGAGCTTTATGTATTGAATACCAAGCTCCAGGATTTGAACCGACATTACCTGGAAATGCTGGGCTTCGTCACGCATGAGCTCATGCAACCCATCGGGGTGCTCAAAGGATTCTTGGTTATGCTCGAAGACGAATCGCTGGGACCCTTGGGAACACCAAAACAGAAGCAAGCCGTCTCCACGATGCTGAGGAATGTCAACGCCTTGATCAACATGATTCAGAAGTACCTCCAGCTCGGACGAATTGAATCCGGAAAGATGGAAGTTAATAAGGTCCATATGCCTATCTTCGCCCAGGCCCTGCAGCCCATCCTGGAGGACGAGAGGCAGCAAATCAATGCCCGGAAGATGGAAGTGGTGATAGAAAACGAGGAGTCCTTCCGCAAAGTCGAGGGGGAGGCGGACCCTGTGCTGTTGCGCATTGTCTTCAGCAACCTCATCGGCAACGTCCTCAAATATGGCCAGGAAGGAGGGAAGATCTGGTGTGGCTTCCGGGAAGAGCCCGAAGAGTTTCTGTTCTACGTGAAAAACGAAGGCCGCGGGATTCCCGCTGATCAATTAACAAAAGTTTTCGAAAAATTCTCTCGCTTAGGGGGAGAACTGGAGCGGGCGAGAGGTGGCACCGGGTTGGGCCTGTTCAATTCCAAAGAGGTTGTGGAGAGGCACGGGGGAAGAATTTGGGCCGAATCGGAAGAAGGGAAATGGGCAAATTTCCTTTTCACAATCCCCAAGGTGCCAAAGAGATCTTGATGTTTTTCGCGGGGGATAGCCGGAGATTAAGAAAAGGAGGAGGGGGATGGAACGGTCGAAGGTTTTAGTCATTGATGACGAGCCGGACTTTGTGGAAATGATCCGAATGGCCTTGGAGCGACAATTTGAGGTGCTAGTCGCATACAATGGAAAGGAAGGCGTGGCCAAAGCCCGCTCCGATAAGCCCGATGCCATTGTTTTGGACATCATGATGCCGGAGAAGGATGGCTTCACAGCCTGCCAGGAATTGAAAGGAGATTCAACCACAGCCTCCATCCCCATCCTCATTCTGACGGGTGTGGGAGAGCATTTTGGCCGGACCAAGTACACCAAAATGAGCGGGATGGAGATCGAGGCCGAGGACTTTATCGCCAAACCCGTAGACCCCAATGAACTGGTTCGGCGGGTGACCGCCCTTCTGAAAAAATAAGGCCGGAGACGCGGGGAGGAGGAGACACAGGGACACGGAGACATGGAGAAAAATCCCCGCGTCTCCCCCTCCCCGCGTCTTCGCCTCACCGTCTCATAGGAGGAGCGGACGATGAAATTTCATCAGATCATTCTGGGAGAAAAAGAGATGATCTCTGTAGAGGCGAGAGAGAGTGAAGAAATCCTGAAGGGGTTGCACCCCAAGAAGCAAGCCTTCTTTATCGGGTGCAGCGGATGGAAAGGCATTTGCAACCCCGGAGGGGAACCCCAGTTGCAGCGAATGAAAAAAGACCTGGAACTAAGGGGGCTCACCTTCACCGGCACCCTGCTAGTGGACGCCCTGTGCAACAAAGGATTGGATGAGCTCAGCCTTCTCAACCAGTTCCGGCAGGTGTTGCGTTCGGAGGTCCTTCTGGTCATGTCCTGCGAGGCGGGGGTGCAAGCCCTCTCGGCAACCTCTGGGCGGATGGTTGTCCCTGCCCTGCGGACGGTTTCGGCCGGGGGTTTTCAAGGTGTCCTGGGGGAGAAAGAGCTCTGCCGTCTCTGCGGAGATTGCTTGCTCGACCTGACCGGCGGACTCTGTCCTCTGTATTTTTGCCCTAAGGGGCTGCTCAACGGCCCTTGCCAGGGGGCCTACCAGGGGCGTTGCGAAGTGGACCCCAAGAAAGCCTGCGGCTGGGAGGTGATTTATGAGCGCCTGAAGGCTCAGGGACGGTTGGAAGCCCTGAAGCATTATGCCGAGCCAAGGGATTACAGCGAAATTCTGCCGTTAATCCGGCTTCGATCCAGCTTAGCGTCTGAGGTGCGGAAGGAATAATCGCGGGACTACACCTGGCGGAGGGAGTAAGAGATGACTTTTGAGGAAAGGTTGCAGCAAGGAGGATTCATGATCACCTCCGAGGTCCCCCCTCCCAAGGGGATTGATGTTTCGGAGTTGATCGGGGCTGCTGATCATTTAAAAGGACGGGTGGACGCCCTGAACATCACGGATAGCAAGGGTTCTGTGATGGCCATGAGCGCTCTGGCACTCGGCCACCTCTTGCAAGAGAGGGGGTTCGAGCTCATTCTGAACGTCAGTTGCCGCGACCGCAATCGGCTGGCCTTGCAGGCCGACCTTCTGGGGGCTGCGGCCCTGGGCATCGCCAGCATCTTGGTGGTCACTGGCGATTATGCCTCGATGGGGGACCATCCCCAGACGAAGCCCGTCTTCGACTTGGATTGCATCCAGCTTTTGCAGGCTATACAAAAATTGGAGAAGGGTAAAGACATGGGGGGCAATGAGCTCCGGGGGGCACCGAGATTTTTTGCCGGGGCCACAGTCAGCCCGACCCCTGGCACAGAAGCCGCCTTGGAGTTACAGTTGCTGAAGATGGAGAAGAAAATTGCAGCGGGGGCGAAATTTTTCCAGACCCAACCGGTCTTCGACCCGAGAGCCTTTGAGCGTTTTATGAAGCGCGCTTCTGGGTTTGGCGTGCCAATACTGGCTGGCGTGCTTCCTCTGAAATCAGCCTCCATGGGCAGGTTCCTCAACAAGAACATGCCCGGCATCTCTGTCCCGGAAGCGTTGATCGAAGAGATGGGCAATGCCAGCGACCGGGTCAAGGCTGGGGTAGGGATTTGTGCGCGGATCATCCAGGAGCTCAAGAACCTCTGCCAGGGGGTTCATTTGATCCCGGCCGGCTGGGAAAGAAAGGTGCCGGTGATCTTGGATGCAGCCAGATTGTGAGCAAAGGGAAGCCGTTAACCGCAGAGATCGCGGAGAACGCAGAGAGTAGAAATTCTAAATTCGAAGTACGAAATCCGAAAGAAGCCCGAATGTTCAAAATACAAATATCTCAAACAGAAAAGAATTTTGAATTTTGGAAACTAGAATGGTGAAATTGTTTAGTCCGACGTTTCGCGGGATTAGATATTCGGATTGATAATTTAAGTTTAAAATTCAAATTTTCTCAGCGTGCTCAGCGGTGAAAAGTTACAAACCTTTTATCAGGAAGGAGGAATCCATGGCCAGGATTTTAGTGGTGGATGACGAGCCGGATATGGTAGAAATGATTAAAGCAGCACTGGAGAGCGCTTCCCATCAGGTGATCGCTGCTTTCAACGGTAAAGAAGGCATCGAAAAAGCCAAGAAAGAAAAACCCGATGCCATCGTTTTGGACATCATGATGCCTGAAAAGGATGGCTTCGCCGCCTGCAAAGAATTAAAGGGAGACCCAGCCTGTAAGGACATCCCCATCCTGATTCTGACGGCGGTGGGGGAGCATTTTGCCAACACCCGTTACGCCAAGAGCATGGGCCTGGAACTGGAGGCAGAGGATTACATCGATAAACCCCTCGACCCCAAGCTCCTCGTGGCCCGCTTGGCCAAGCTTTTGAAAAAGTGACCGCAAAGGAGGAAAGTATCCCGTTGTTAAGCAATAAAGATAACGAAGCAAAGCCTCTTGATCCGGGAAGCTCTTCGTTTTCCGAAAGCGGGCTGAACATCCAGGATTGTTACCAGTGTCAGAAGTGCTCGGCCGGCTGTCCGGTGGCCTTTGCCATGGACTATAAGCCCAACCAGGTCATGCAGATGGTCTTGCTGGGGATGAAGGAGAGGGTCCTTTCCTGCAAGACGATCTGGGTCTGCGCTTCCTGCTACACCTGCAGCACGCGCTGCCCCAATGATATTGACATTGCCGGGGTCATGGACTGGCTGCGCCAGAGCGCACTGCGAGAAGGTATCGTTCCGGCGGAAAAGGAAGTCCCTATTTTCCACGCTGCCTTTCTTGATTCTATCCGTACTTACGGTCGCGTGCACGAATTATCCATGATGGCCCGCTATAAAATAAAGAGCGGAAAGTTATGGGATGACT
>Ga0315285_10004885_pt1 | contig 13880 bp, 7 predicted proteins | sample YL17G09_36_MG_FD_203698 | JGI IMG/M metagenome (GOLD analysis project Ga0315285, IMG submission 203698) | Sediment microbial communities from Yellowstone Lake, YNP, Wyoming, USA - YL17G09_36 | ecosystem: Environmental > Aquatic > Freshwater > Lake > Sediment | place: USA: Wyoming | collected...
AGCGCGTCACCGCCCCGTAGGTGCTGTAGCTGAACACGTGCCGGAAGTAGTGGGTGTAGTTGTCGATGCTGGGCGGCTCCCACTCGATGGCCGCCAGCCGGCCGTAGCGGTTGTCGCCCGGGTCGGCATCGTAGCTGTCGTAATAGAAGCGCTCTTCGTAGCCGTAGCTGCCGCCCGGGTAGATGCGCGTCAGGCGTTTGTAGGTGTCGTACTGGAACAGCGTGGTCTGGTTTTTGGCGTCGGTTTTCGAGGCCAGCGTGCCGTCGGCGTTGTAGGCGTAGCTGACCGTGCCGTTCTCCGGGTTGCTGGCCGAGGTGACCTGACCATACTGGTTGTAAACGAAATGGCGGGTCTGCGCGCCGCCGTTCATGGACACATCGGTCAGCCGGCCCAGTGTATCGTAAATGTAATTCGTAAAGACGTTCAGGTTGCCTTGAGCGTCGGGCTCGGCCACCTGCGTCATGTTGCCGAAGGCGTCGTAGGTGAACTTCTTGCGCTTGCCGGCGGGGTCGGTGACGGTGCTGGTGTTGCCGGCGTAGCTGGTGGTGGTGGGGCTGCCCTCGGGCGCCGTTACGCGCGTCACGCGCCCGACCCTGTCGTGAGGTACGAGACTCACGGCTGGTCGTGCTCGAACAGCCGGAAGCCTCGGCCTTCGCCGCCGTCCACAACGTGATAGTTGATCAAGATGAAGTCTTCGACGGCACGGAAGTGCAGCCGCTTCGGATCACTGTTCGGCCAGTTTGCCAGGATCAGCTCCGGCGAGAAATCGTGCCAGACAACCCAGCGCGGCGGGCGGGCCTTGAGCTCGGCCACGGCGTTGGCCTCATCCTGCCCGGTCATCATCCCCGGCTGCAGAAACGAGTAGCGCGTCGGGTTCACCCCGCCGGTCACGAAGTAGAGCATGGGCAGATAGGGATGAACAAACAGGGTGTCGCCCGGCTTGATCTTTGCTTGAAGGGCGGAGAGCAGCGCATAGTGGCGGCTGGAGCAGCGCACGTCGCCCACCCGCGTTGCGATGCTTCGCGGCAGCGTTGCCGTCGAGGCCCCGACGAGCAGCGCGCACGCCAGAAGCCCCAGCACGACGGCGCACGGCGTCCTCCACCGCTCCCGCAGGCTCTCGTGCAGGACGCAAGCGCACAGCACCCAGAAGACCGGGGTCAGGTACAGCAGTTGTGCCGCCCCGAGCCGCGGGTATGCGGCCGCCAGCAGCGCGGCAGAAGCCACCATCATGAACCTGAGCAACTGCGGTGCGGTGCCGCTTGGTGCCTTGGTGTCTTGGTGTTTATACTTTTTCCACCACAGCAGGCCAAGCCCCGCATAAGCAGCCAGCGGCAGAATCGACGGCAGTGCCGCCGCGAACAGCCGCAGTGCCGGCGACACAAGTCCCATGCCTTCCCTCCCGCCGAAGAACATTTCCGGGTCGCGCAGCAGCACCGCACCGTACATCACCCGGTTGGCCTGGCTGTAGTTCGCCCCCGCCCACAACAGGTGCTGCAGCATCGGGCCGAATGCGTGTTGCTTCGCCAGAACCGCGACGGCGAGCAGCGACGGCAGAACAACGCCCAGTGCGTAGAATACGGCGTGTCTGCGCGACTCCTCGCGCCACAGCACCCAGGCGCCCAGCGTGGCGACGACGATCAGGAATGGCGGCGTTACCCAGGCTGCAGCGCCGGCGCACACGCCCGCCAATACGAACAGCACCCGCGAGCGCTTCGGCATTCCGGCCATAATCAGCACAATCGCCGCCATCGCCAGCGCGTTGCTGTCCCAGCGGTGGTTGGCGACCAGACGTGCAGGCGTGGCGAGCAAGAAACCGGCAAACGCTGCTGCGGCAGCCAGGGAAAACAGCGCGCGGCCAGTCAACCGGCGGAGCAGCCAGAGCACGGCGGTCGTCAGGAACGCAATCTCGCCCGCGACGACCAGCCGCGCCTTGGACAGCGAGGGGCCAAACAGCCGGAAGACGACGTCGTATAGCCAGAATGTGCCCGGCCCGGTCAGCGTGAAGAAGTCGCGGTACGGCGCCTGCCCCTGCGCGGCCCGTTCGGCGCCGGCCAGGTAAATGCCCTCGTCGATGGACAGCGAGAAGTGGTCGCCGATCGCCGCCCGGACCACCACCAGCACGGTGAAGAACAACCCGGCCATCAGCATCCACGCCGGTTCCTCACCGGCCTGCCCCACCGCGGCAATCAACCCCACGGGCCTCAGTCCGCCATCACTGGCTGGCCTGCGTGTTGTCTTATTGGTTCTTGTTCGTCGTTGGGCCCGCTTTGTTTGCATCCGTCTTATCCGTGTTCATCCGTGTTCATCCGTGGTGAATTTCCCCGGTCGGCTCGCGGCCGGCCTTGAACCGCTGCCAGGCAACCGTGAGCGCGTACGCCGTCATCAGCGAACTGACCCACAGGATCGGGTAGCGATAGCGCAGGAAATGCTGCACGAAGCAATAAATCAGCGGATAAACCAGCAGCAACGAGCCGAACAACAGAGCAGTGAGCCTGTTCTCCTTGTAGCAGAGGATCAGGCCCGCGAACCCGGCCAGAGTCACGCCCCAAAGCGGGTAGGACGCCACGCCCCGCCCCACTTCGGGGAACCAGAACAGCGCGAACCGTTCCAAAGTGAGGCCTGTGAAGCGGGCGGGATGTGAGCGCACCCACGCTAAGGCGTCCCGCAGCCGCTGTTGGTTGTAACGGATCTCGCCCACCTCCCGAATCTTCGCCGCCTCTTGCGGGTTGGCGTTGGGATGGGTCTTGGCATGGCACCCGGAGCGCTGCATTTCCGCGAAGGTTGCCGCCGCGCAGTCGTTGTTCGAAACGTGCAGTTCCAGGCCAAGGTTGTCGCGTCCCCACACCGGCGACCCGAGAACAAACCAATTGCGAATCGTCCACGGGGCCAGCGTCACCAGCAGACACGCCGTCGACAAGCCCGCGAACCGCAGCCAGCGTCGTGCCGCCGGCGCCGGCCCCGGCTTGCCGTGGGTCTCGCTTGCCCGATTCGGGCCGGTCAGCCCTCGCGATTGCGGATTGTCGATTGCGGATTGTGGACTCCGAACCCCGTCGCGTGAAATCCGCAATCCGCAATCCGAAATCCGCAATTGAATCAGCCAAACGGGAAACACCAGGGCCATGGTGGGAATCAGCAGCAGGTACACGCCCCAGGCCACACCCCAGGCAACCGCGCGCCCCGTGGTAAACCGCGCCTGCCGGAACGTGCTCGCCGCCAGAATGCTCAACGCAACGATGCCGAGCGCCGCCCACGTGTTCTCCCACGAGCCTTGCGTCTCCAGCGGCCGGACGTTCGCCGGCAGCAGCAGGAACATGACGATGCCAACAAGCGCCCCAAGAACGCCTACCCGCCTCGGAAGCCCGGCCGCCACCGCAAGCAGCGGCAGAAGGGCGTAGTGCAGCGAGGCCGCCAGCGCCGAGAGCACCTGCTTGGCCGCTTCGTAGTTTTCTTCGTCAGGAAACAGCCGTTCGAGCCCGCCCAAGAACAGCGGGTAAACCGGTGCCAGGTGGGCCGTGGGCCCGGTCTCATAACGGAACGGGTTGGAAAACGCGCCGGTGCTCGCGAGCGAGTCAGCAACCGCTTGCGCCTCCAGCCCACGCAACACGTGCGAAGGACTCCCGCTTCCGAAGACCGTGTGCAGGCGTATGCCCAGCGCCAGGAACAAGACCAGGATGCACCATGCGGATTCCCGCAGCAGCGGCACGCGACTGGCGACCGGTCTGCGGCGGCGTGCCGCAGGAGGCGTGCGTTTGCTCATGTTTAGCCTGGAAAGCAGGAGAGGCTAAAGGTTTCTGGACCGCAATTCAAGAGCTCGATCACGAACTTTCTGCCCAGACCGCGTGGCACTCAAGTCTCGAGCAGAGGGCAGAGGTGAATCCAAGGAGACTCCGCGCCCACCCTTTCCCCACCCAGCCGCAAATCGCGCGGCTCAGGCAAAGCGTGGGGCACCCAACCGAAGGGTGGGCCACCCGCCAAATCTAGCCGCTTCCACTCGCCGGGTGAGTGGCATGAAGACGCGCCACACCGCCCCGTCGCTATGGCTTCTGTCCGTAGGTCCAACACACGGGCCGAGACCCGTATTGGCTGCCGCACCCAACGCGGCGGCTGGAAACGTACTGCTCCTCGGTCGGCACTTCACTCAGGGGAGCGTAAGGATAGAAGACTGGAAATCCTTCCAGTAAAACGAACCAGGGCCAGCGCTCAACGTGTACGGTTAGATTTGTCAGGCCGCTGGTCCGATTAAGTTCCCTCCAGACGTCCGACGCCGTAGATTCCGTGTAATCGTCTGAGGACCAGTAATAAAAGCCGCTCGTCAATACCGGTCTGCCGTCTCGCCCGATGATGGTTCTCGAAATCACGTCGGCCAAGCGGAGTGTCGCCCCGGCAATTGTGAGCACTGTCGGGTCCTTGCCTGAGACAACGGCCGTGTAGATCTTGCCCGTTTCGTCGCGAACCCGCATGGCCGAATTGTCGTTAATCGCTATGAACTGCGCCGAGGCGGGCAAACTGCCCCCGCACCTGTCGAAAAGGTCGCGCCAGCGGGCGTATGTAAGCTCGCAGCAGCCCTTGAAGTTCCCGGAAGCCGCGTCGCGACTCGTGAACACATCGACTTTGACCAATGGGAACGTCAAGTTGTGTGACCGGATTCCGGCGAAAAGTTCCCTCAGCGAAGCTGGATTGAACTCCGGAGGTGCGACGACCAACTTCTGCTGAAGCACCTTGCCGGGCCAGCGGTCGTCAACGACCGTCTCCACGCCCGGAGACTGAGCGAAGCACGCGGCGGCTGTTGCTAGCAGAGTCAGAGCGAGTCGATAACGCATCACTTGTCCTTTGGGCATCCCGACAGGAGGAAGGCAGTAAAGTACTCCGACGAGTTGGTCACGTTCGTCTTTCCGTGTTTGGCCGGATCGAATCCGTAGTCATTCCGGATACGCTCCCGGAAGTTCTCGTCGTACATCTGGTACGCGTAATGAGCCGCCTCGTGGACGAGCATCATGTTTACGTTAAGGCCCGGCGTTGAGGCCACGTACCCGATCACAATCCCGTTCGAAATCCCTGACGCATTTGCCAGCACCGCCGCCCCGGAGCTTCCGACATACTGGCTCAGCGTTTGAGTCCCAGTTCCCGGAAGCACCGCCGAGGCGTTCAGGCCACCCTGGTCCGTGTCGAAGAATTCCAGTTGGTCTACGCTATCCGTCAGGGCTTGCATGCCACCTTCAAGCGACTTGAAGAAGCCCTGGCAGCCCTCACTGAGCTGCGAAATCGCGTTTCTCGTGCCATTGCGGAAGGCCTCCGAGAAGTTCCCGCGAACCCTAACAGACTGCTTGGTCGGCGAAGCCGGATCATCAGTGCCGCCACTCGGATCGGGTGGAACAAGATCGGGCTCCGGGTCCGGTTCCGGCTCGGGATCGCAATCCCCGAACCACCAGCAGGGAACCGGCTCGTAGGTAAACAGTCCAAGCGGGTCGCTGTGGTTGATCGGGTCGTTGCTGCCGTAGGTGTAGCGATTCCAACTGCCGGACTTCCGGAGCCTGGCGCTGCGCTTAGCCGGATCGGTCGTGAGGAACCGGCCCATGCCGCTGGCGTAGTAGCGGTTGACGGCGTAATCGAGGCCGGTGGCGGAGTCGCGGTAGGTGGAGGCGAACTTGTACTGGTCGTTGCTGGTCGAAGTGATCTCTTCGCCGAAAGGGTAGTAGTTGCGCGTGGTCCAGCCGCCGCCGTACTGCTCGATGGTCTCCGTGGCGCGCGTCGAGCCCAGCCGATCCGAGTAAATCCGCGTCACCGCCTGGCCCGCACTCAGCGTGTACAACAGCCGCCCCCCGAAGTACACGTAATCGGTGATGTCGTTCCAGGCCCGATACGACTCCAGCAACTGCCCGCCCGGGCCGTACAGGTACTTCTCGCTCCCTTTCGACAGGCGCCAGCCCGACGGGTGGTACTGGTACTGGTCGGTCTGGCCCTGCTTGGTCCACTTCGTCAGGCGGTTGTCGGGGTCGTATTCCAGCGTGGCCCCGTCCGCCGCGTTCAACTGGTTGCCGTTGTTGTCGTAGGAGTAGCCGACCATGCGGTTGTTGCTGCCGAACGAGGCGCTGAAGGCCGGCGCACTCCCGGCCGTTACCGTCTGGGCCATCCGGTTCCCGTATACATCATAACTGAAACTGAGGCCCCAGTTGGTGGTCCCGCCACTGCCCTCGCCGACTGACGCTGCCATCCGGCGGAAGAGCGGGCTGCAGGCTATGGGCAATCGCGCTGCGGTCTCATTGCTTCTCCGGCCTCCTAGAGTCTACAGCCTACGGTCTACAGCCTGCTTTTCTGCGCCGTCCGGTTCCCGTATACATCATAACTGAAGCTGAGGCCCCAATTCGTGGTTCCCCCGCTGGTCGAAGCCGTCGCCAAGCGGTTTAGCTGGTCGTAGGTGTGGCTGACGGTCGTGCTGGCGCCGGGGCTAGGGTGCCCGGGGCTTGCCCACGCGGCGGAGGCCGGATTCGGCGAACCGCGCTGTTGTAAGCGCGTAGTCGAGAATCTCCTTAAGGGCCGCCTCGGCCTCTGGCGACCTAAGTTGCGACAGGGTAAATACAGCAGCGAGGCGCACTTCCGGGTCTGTGGATCGGGCGTGTGCAGAAAGAAGAGATGGAACTGATTGCGGGCCGATGAGAAGCAGCGCTTTGATGCACGGGAAAGCGCTGATTATCGTGCTTGGCGGCTTGTCCCACACAGGCCCGACGGGGATGGGGAGTGGCCGCCAAGTTATGTTTTCAGCGAGCAGGGGAGCTGCCTCGGAAACTTTTGCCTCCGAGATCGTCAGGATCAGCCCTTCCCTGAACCGAACTGGATCAACGCCGACCGGGGGCCGCGTAAACCAACCGAGAAGCAATGGCACCAACTCCCGCCTTCTGGTGACCACTGCCTCCACCGCCTCCCGCCTGTGCCGCGGGTCGGCAATCAGCGCCGGCAGATCGTTAGGAATAGCCATCTGTGCGGTCCCCCGCGTCGAGCAGGCTCCGCAGAGCAGCAGCAACACCATCACCCGCTTCATGGACGGATCACTCCTGTCGAACTCCAACTTGCGTTGTTTGCCTCGTAGACAAGTGTCACCGTCCAGCTCTGACTGCACACTGGTCGGCCTTTGTACGAGTAGGTCGTCGTAAAGCTCCAAGTGATTACCGCGCTGGTGACCTCTTTTGTGTCGATGGGCGCATTGGGAAAGTCCACGTAGTCCAGGTAGCCGTTTCCTTTCGCGATCAGGCCAGTGACAGCCGGGTTCGGACCGTCCGGGTGCGGCGCCTCACCGCCTATGTCAACGCCGTTTACCGCTTGGATCACGGTCACGCTCTGTGACGCCGTCCAGTTCGCTGCATCGGTTGCCCCGTAGAGATTCCCCTGTACCTGAAAAGCGAAACCGTTGAGATTCGAACCGTTCAGTGTCGTGTATTGATACGGCCCAAGCTGGTTCGACCGCGGGGCGTTGATGTAACCAGCCCTGTTGACCTGCTGGCCGTTGCGGATACTGCCGGCAGTCACCGAGATGTTGCAACTGACTGCCGGAGCGGGCACGGGGATGGTCCCGCCGCCACCAAAACTGAGGCAGACACCGCCCGTGCCCAAGAGCATGCGCACCGTGCCATCGTCGCAGCCAAAGTTGTTCATCCCATCGTGGCAATCAGGGTCATCGGGGAAAGTATTGCAGTATTCCGCGGTCAGTGCGAGTCTCCCGCCGGGATCTTTATAGTTCACCGGGTCATTCAGCGCGTAAGCATATCGGTTCCAACTCTGCGGGGCAACAGGCCCGCCGCTGGCTTGGTAGGGGTCGGGCGTCAGGAAGCGCGCGGTGGTGCTGGCGTAGTAGCGGTTGACGGCGTAATCGAGGCCGGTGGCGGAGTCGCGGTAGGTGGAGGCGAATTTGTAGTCGTCGTTGCTGGTCGAAGTGATCTCTTCGCCGAAGGGGTAGTAGTTGCGCGTGGTCCAGCCCCCGCCGAACGGCTGGATGGTCTCCGTGACGCGCGTCGAGCCCAAACGGTCGCTGAAAACGCGCGTCACCGCCTGGCCCGCACTCAGCGTGTACAACAGCCGCCCCCCAAAGTACACGTAATCGGTGATGTCGTTCCAGCCCCGATACGACTCCAGCAACTGCCCGCCCGGGCCGTACAGGTACTTCTCGCTCCCCTTTGACAAACGCCAGCCCGACGGGTGGTATTGATATTGCTCGACTTGGCCCTGCTTGGTCCACTTCGTCATGCGGTTGTCGGGGTCGTATTCCAGCGTGGCGCCATCGGGCGTCGTCAACTGGTTGCCGTTGTTGTCGTAGGAGTAGCCGACCATGCGGTTGTTGCTGCCGAACGAGGCGCTGAAGGCCGGCGCGCTCCCCGCCGTCACCGTCTGCGCCGTCCGGTTCCCGTATACATCATAACTGAAACTGAGGCCCCAGTTGGTTGTTCCCCCGGTGGCCGAAAGCGCCGTGGCCAGGCGATTCACCTGGTCGTAGGTGTAGCTCACCTGGGTGTTGGTCAGGTTGTTGATCTCGGCGCTGATGCGCCCGTTGTTGCTGCCCGCCGCCGGGTAGGCGTAGCCCAGGTCGAAACGCACGGCGTAGGGCGCTGCGGTCCAGGCCGCCTGGATGCCGGTGAGCTGCTGCAGGTCGTTGTAGCTCCGCGTCTCCCGCAACGTGTACCCAGATTCGGGCGCATCCAGCGTGGCCAACTGCCCGGCCTTGGTATAGCTGGTTCCGCTGACCAGGGGGTACATCCCGTACCAACTGATACCGGTATAGGCGCCGTTGGGGCGCCCCGCCGAGTCGAAGTTGTAATACACCTGGCGCTGGCTCGGGTACCCGACCCACCACATCTCCCCCTGCATGGTCCAGGAGAAGTCGGCCGCCATGGTGTCCTCGACGTAGTCGCCGTCGCCGCCTCGATCATAGCGCTCCACCAGCTTGGAGCGCGTCACCGCCCCGTAGGTGCTGTAGCTGAACACGTGGCGCCAATAGTGCGTCTGCCAGTCGTACGGGGGCGATGGCACCATCTCCCACTCCATGGCCGCCAGGCGTCCGGTGGTGTGTTCGCCCTGATCGCTCGGGTACTGGTCGTAGTAAAAGCGCTTTTCGTAGCCGTAGCTGCCGCCCGGGTAGATGCGGGTCACGCGCTTGTACGTGTCGTACTGGAACAGCATGGTTTGGTTTTTGGCGTCGGTTTTGGAGGCCAGCGTGCCGTCGGTGTTGTAGCTGTAGCTGACCGTGCCGTTCTCCGGGTTGCTGGCCGAGGTGACCTGACCGTACTGGTTGTAAACGAAATGGCGGGTCTGCGCCCCGCCGTTCATGGACACGTCGGTCAGCCGGCCCAGTGTATCGTAGGTGTAATTCGTAAAGACGTTCAGATTGCCCTGGGCGTCGGGCTCGGCCACCTGCGTCAGGTTGCCGAAGGCGTCGTAGGTGAACTTCTTGCGCTTGCCGGCGGGGTCGGTGACGGTGGTGGTGTTGCCGGTGTAGCTGGTGGTGCTGGCGCTGCCGTCCGGCGCGGTGACGCGCGTCAGCCGCCCCAGCGCGTCGTATTCGCTTACCATCCACAGCGGTGTTTCGCCCGACAGGTACGGGTTCGAGACCTTCGTCTGGCGGCCGGTGGGCGAGCAGGAGCAGGCGTCGTACTCATACTTGACGTAAGCGCTGGTGCGCGAATCCTGCACCAGAACCACGCGGCCCAGGCCGTCCAGGGTGCGGGTAATGCTGTAGGTGCCGGTAGCGAGGGTGTAGTTGGGCGGGCCGCCGCCGGTGTGCACCTGGGTGGTCTGCACCACGGTAGGCGGCGTGCCCAGGTCGTTGTAGGTGTAGGTGGTCTGCGAGCCGCTGGGCGAGGTCTGGGAGGACGGCCGCTTGGCGCTGTCCCAACTGTAGCTGACCGATTCGCCCGAGGCGGCGCTGGCCGAACTCAGCGTCAGGTCCCCGTTCCATTGCATGCTGGCGCCCAGGGGCGTGCTGGAGTTGGTGCTGCTGGGCACGGTGTAGCCGGTGTTGGCGCTGTAGCTGGCTGTCTGCTGGCTTCCCAGGCTGTCTACCACCACGCGGGCGTTGCCCAGGATGTCGTAGTAGGTGGTCTTGCTGCGGTTGGCTTCCCAGGTTACCGTGGGATTTCCGCGGAAGCGCATGGAGACGTCGTAGGACGAGTCGTGCATGTTGGGCGCCGGGGTGATGTTGCTGTAGCTGCCGGGCACGTCGTAGCCCATCCCGGTCTGCCGCACAATGGTTCCCCCCGCGGCCCCGGCATGCAGCGTGGTCACAGTGACGCGGTCCAGGATGTTGCGTGAGTTGTAGTCGCTGCCGGTCAGGTAGCTAACGGTGAGCGTGCGGTAGGGGCTGCTGTCGCCATAGCCGAATTCGCGCACCTGGGTGACGTTGCCGTTGGAATCCACATCCTGCTCGCGGCGCGATTCCAGGTTGGGGGTCACGTCGTTGAAGATGGTGCGCTGCGCCGAGGGCCGCGGGTTGCGCAGCTCGGCCACCGCAGGCTGGTCCTGGGTCCAGTCCGTGCGGAAGGTGCGCAGCAGGGTGACGCCGGCGCCCTGGTAGACCTCCTGCTTCCACTGCAGGCCGTTCTTCCAGCCCAGTGCCTCGCCCTGGGTGAAGTACCAGATTTTGCGGTTGCCGGCGGCGTCGTTGATGGTGCACTGGGTGTGGCCGGCATACGCCGAATCGTCGGGATGCTGGAAGTACTCGGTTTTCTCGACGGCCGGGGTGCCGCTGGCGCTGGCGCTGTAGATACGGCTGGCCACTTCGCGCCGCTGCACCGCCCCGCCGCTGAAGCTCCCGGTCTGCCAGGTGTAGCGGAAATAGGCGCCGTAGGGCAGCGTGAGCTTCGTCGGCTCACCACTGGAGTTGTACTCGATGCTGTGCGTGATGGTGGGCGTGCTGCCCTGGCCCCAGCGCTTCACCTGCTGGATGAGCTTCACGTTGACCGTGGGCCCCACGGGGAACGGCGAGCTGAGCTGCGCCTCCTGGTAGACGAAGCTGAAGCGTTTTGTATCGGTCTGCCCATAGGGCCAGGACCGCAGGGTGGTGATTTCATGGATGGAGTCCAGGCGGTTGTTGACGTAAACGAAGTGGTAGTCGGTCGTGTCGTAAACGCTGTCGTAGTGGCGCGAGTCGTGGATGTCGTTGATCCGGGCGCCGGTCAGGTAGCTGATGGTGACGTAGTTGCCGTTGGTGTCCTGCAGCTTGGTCGGATAGCGGGTGCCGGCGTCCGGCGCCGGGTCCAGCGAGACATAATCGAAGTCCCAGAAGGTGCCATTGCGAAACCACAGCCGGTGCAGCACGCGGTCCCATTTCAGGTAGGTGGAATCGCGCGAAACGTAGGTGTCGCCGGTGCTGGGGTACAGGCGGTGGGTAGCGCCCGAGGAATCGATGAAGCGATAGTGGTCGATGACGCCGGCGGCATAGACCGGGTACATGGCCCCCAGCCACAGGGACCAGCCCGCGCCGTAGCCGCCATCCACAGCCGTGTACTGGACGCCGGAAGCGTCGCGCGACCAGACCTGCGAGTTGTAAACCAGTTGCAGGCTGGGCGAAGTGCCGCCGGTGCGCCCCTGAATGGGGATCAGCGGGAAGCTCAGCACCAGGTTGCCGCTCTCCAGGTTCACCACCTCGGGGCCGCTGCCGTAGTAGGCGGCCAGCGGGCTCTTGCCCAGGCCTTCGGGGCGCAGGTTCGAGGGGCTGAGCGTGGTGGCCGTGGCGCTGTTGGAAGCCGCCGACACGTTGCCCTCGCGGTCCACGGCCACAACGGTGTAGGTGAAGGTGCTATCGGGCTGCAGGTTGCTGTCGGAATACGTGGTGGTGGGGGCGTACACGGTGGCGTAATCGGTTCCGCCGCGCCGCACCTTGTAATACGACACGCCGCTGCCCTGGTCGGTCGAACCCGTCCAGGAGAGGTTGATCTGTGAAGCAGACGGCGCGGCGGCGGTCAGGTTGGCGGGTGCCGTGGGGGCCGTGGTGTCGGCGCCCTCGATCAGCACGCGGCTGACGGCGCCATCGCCGTTGTTGAGCCACAGACCCACGGTGCCGCTGGTCAGCGCCGAGTCGTTGGCTTCGAGAAGCGCATACCCATACCCCACCTGCCACAAGGTGATCGAGCTGCCGCTGGCGGTCAGCTTGAAGCTCGTCTGGCAGTCGGTGTAGGTCGAGCCAAGGCCGTACGTTCCCGACGGAGTAACAGCCCACATGCTGACAGCGGACCAGCCGACCTCGTCCTGCTGGTTCGTCACTTCCGCCCAGTAGCCGTACGTGCCGTCGGAACGAACGCCGATGTCCAGCGTCAAAGGGGATTCGGCGTAGCCGCCACAGGTCTTCTCCACCGTGGCGCTGTGATCGGGGTTCATGTACGACCCGATGTATTTCAGCGTGGCGCCGGGGTAGCTGTTGGCATGCAGGCCGGCGGAATCGGTGTAGACGCTGCCGCTGAGCACCGTCCACCTGCTCTGCCAGCCCGATTGCCAGTGCTCGTCATAGATGATGCCGGCCGGGGTGATGCGGATCAGCAGCAATGACAGCAGGCAGATGAGCGCCAAACCCAGCAAATGTTTGCGCATGCGAGGTGTGTTCACGGCGCGCCTTCTCACTTCACCGCCACGCGCAGGCGCTCGAGCGCCGCCGCCGGCTGCAGCTTCTTCAACTCGGCTTCCACCACGGCAGGCGCCGTAACAGCGGCATCCCACCAGCGTATCGACGCGTCGCTGAGCATGGGGGCCAGGTCGCTGCGCTTGTCCACCACCACCTGGATGAAGTACTTGGTGCGGTCGGCCGACAGCACCCCGGTCCAGCCCAAAATCTTGACCCCGCTCGCGGCCTGGAGCTTCGCGCTCAGCCGCGGGTTGGGCAGGTACTTGGGCCGGAACGGATCGGCCTTTGTTCCCCTACCGTCCACCGGCACGATCGCATACAGGCGAGTGTGACTCTGGTACACTGACACGCGCTGCGCACCGGCGCTGAGGCAGAACAGGAAGAGCAAACAAGCAGCGAGAAACAACAGGAAGGCCCGCCCTGGGAGCATGGTTCACCTCCAAGGAAAAATTGGCGCATGATGCCCACAACCGGAGTTAGTTGTCAAGCAAAAAGTGAAAAGCGGCGGTAAGTAGGCGGTAAGCACATGGTATCATGCTTATCGAGGCATCGCCAACGGAGTTCTCGCAACATGGAGCATCCTAGCTCTCTTTTCAAGTGTTTGCAGGCGGCCGGGGCGGCGCGCCCGGCGGGTTTAGCGGCGCTCTTTAGACCGCCATCCGCGCCGGCAGGTGATTGAAGTGGCGAGCCGCCAGGCGGGGTCGCCGGTACCAGCGCGGAAAACACAGGCTGGAACCCCGTGCCACCGGATTTGCTGTCCGGACTTTATTTGCTTTGTTTTCAACGGGCGCAGGCCGTGGGAAGATTTTCGGCTTGACACGTATGCCAAATTGAGATAACGTAGGCAGCTCAATAATTTCAGCGGTTTTCCGGATGGCTCCAGTATTTCACCAGTAAAATACTGGACACGGTGAGGTAAACATAACAAAACAAAGGAACTAGAAATGGATAGAAGCATCCTCTGAGCCAGTAAACCAGCCAGTTATGCCCAGTTAAACCACCGAGAGCTGGCGCCGACGCCCAGATGGCGCGGTCGGCGGGGGTTCGGCCGCGACCCGAGAGCGCGGCGGTGGGCGTCGGCAGTTTGCGCGGATGCTCGCGGATCTGGGATCCCCTCGCCGCCAGGCTGCTACGCGGCGGGCATCCGGGGCGGCGCGCGTCGTGATAGACTAGCGGCGACTGGGGGCCAAACCGCATGGATCCGCAAACCACCCTTGATCCGACCATCGACGCCTCGACCGCGCCCGCGCGCCTGGCTTACGAGAACATCGTCGTGGCGGTG
>Ga0315285_10004886_pt1 | contig 13877 bp, 8 predicted proteins | sample YL17G09_36_MG_FD_203698 | JGI IMG/M metagenome (GOLD analysis project Ga0315285, IMG submission 203698) | Sediment microbial communities from Yellowstone Lake, YNP, Wyoming, USA - YL17G09_36 | ecosystem: Environmental > Aquatic > Freshwater > Lake > Sediment | place: USA: Wyoming | collected...
AAGCCCCGAGGCGATCGGGACATCGCCGTAGATGACGCCCTCGCTCCCCTTGAAATCGACCCCGGCCTCGCCGAGGACCTTCATGACGCCCTTGAGGTAATTCGACCAGTGGTGCCCCTCGGTCCGCCTGATGTCCGTGAGTTCCCAGGACGCTTTCTCCTGGAAGTTGAGCGAATAATAGCCACAGCCGAGGTCTTCCCTCGGCCTTAGGGCGATATAGACGGCCCGGTTGATGGTCGTCGGAAAGACATAGCCCTCGTTGTAGTCCGTATGCTCTCCGATCAGGTTGACCCGGCCCGGCGTCCGGACCAAGACCATCCCCTCCCGGCTCCCGAACTCCCGCATGAAGACATCGACGATCTGGTTGACGATCTCGTTATGGGTCTTATCAAACACTCCTCTCTCCTGCGCGGCCGGATTTCCTTCTCCTCGTTACGCCCATTGATACCATCCGCGCCGTCGGCCTGTCAAGATAAAAGCGGGACAGAAGGGGCGTCTCCGGTTATCTGCGGGTGAAGGTCCGAATATTTAGTCGCTTTTTTTCGGCGCCGGGGGTTCGACCCGGGTCCGGATTATCTTGACCACCAGATTGGCGGTCGGATCCGGACATCGCACGTATTCCGTCGTGACGCCGTCGGTATCTATAACTTTCTCATAGGGCGTCCCTTCGTATCTCCAGGACAGCGTCCCGCCCGACTCAAGAATCCGGACGAAATCGTTGAGGCTGCCCCTCAACCAGGGGCAAATCTTGCCCCAATCCTGCGGGTAGCGGAACGTGTCCCCCTTTTTGTGACACCAGGTGTCCGGGCGCGCTTCAAAGATCTCGAGGTCGATCCGGTAGAATTTCCGGGGCGGAAGGACGACCGGCTTTTCCGGACTGCTCGTCTGCCCCGCGGTCTGAGCCCCGGCCGGAAGGCCGGAAGCGGCCAAGAACGTCGCCAGCCCGCAGCTCGCCCGTCCCACGAATTCGCGTCTTCTCACTGTTTCCTCCTGTTATCCATGAACTATTATATCATCTCGATAAAATCATTCGCCCCAATGGAATTTGCCCCAAAATTTCCGATCGAAGTGGGCGAGGAATTCCGGGACATGAACCGAATCTCTGGATTCGGTATCGTGTCCCGGGAATTCCGGATATCTGATGTAAAGGGCCTTTACAGGCCGGCTCTGAATTCGGCTTTTAGGGGACTAATCGCTGAATCCCCCCCAAAGACGATTGTCCAGACTGAATCCCACCGCTATAATAAGACCGGACTTGGCAGCCCGGCAACGATGAAAGACGAAAAGACCTCCCCCGCCGAATCACCCCTCCTTCGCCCGCCACTCGACGATATTAAGGAAAGCCCCCCAGACACCGCCAAGCGGAAGGAGACCGAGCGGTTTCTTGAGGAGCGGAACGCCCAGCTCCTAAGCATGATCGAGGCCATTTCGGATATCGTTTATTTCAAGGATCTCGATCGCCGAAATCTCCTCGTCAACGCCGCTTTCGAACGGGCTTTCGGCCTCGGCCGGAGTGAGATCCAGGGCAAGAAGGACGAAGAGTTCCTTCCCCTCGACTTGGCGGAATCCTGCCGCCGGAGCGACGAAGCCGTCCTGAAGAGCGGCCGGACCCTTCGCTTCGAGGAACGGATGACCGGCCCGGACGGCCGCGAGATCGTCTACGAGACGATCAAGACCCCCCTGATCGATCCTGACAAACGCGGCCTCGGCCTGGTGGGCGTCAGCCGGGACATGACCGCGAGGAGACAGACCGAAGACGCCCTTAGGGACAGCGAAGAGCGGTTCCGTTCCCTGTTCGAGCATGCCAACGACGCGGTCTTCCTGATCGACCTCAACGGAGTCCACATCCGCATCAATAAAAAAGCCGCGGATATGACCGGGTACGACACCGAGGATCTCGTCGGTAAAACGACCCACGACATAGTCGCACCCGGGGAGCACGCCGAAGCGGATCATAAGCTTCAGGGATTGATCGAAGGCCAAACCTTTCCCCTCTACGAAAGGACCTTCCGGAAGAAAGACGGGACGGAGTTCCCGGTCGAGATCAACGTCGCCCTGATCCGCGACGGCGAGGGACGGCCCCTCTGCGTCCAGAGCATCGTCCGCGACATCACCGACCGGAAGCGGAAAGAGCGGGCGCTCCGGACAGCCCTCCTCGAAAAGGAGATCCTCCTCAAAGAGGTTCATCATCGCGTCAAGAACAACATGCAGGTTGTCTCCAGCCTCCTCAGCCTTCAGAAGCAGTTTATCAACGACCCCGCCCTCAGCGAGGTCCTCCGGGAGAGTCAACGCCGGATCAAGTCCATGTCCCTCGTCCACGAAAAGCTCTATCAATCCCGGGACCTCTCCCAGGTCGCTTTCAGCGATTATATTCACAGCCTGGTCGCCCATCTGGTCGTCTCCCAACAGATTCAGGAAGATCGGATCAAAGTCCATTTCGACCTGGAGGACCTCTTTTTCGACATCCAAACGGCCGTCCCCTGCGGGCTGATCATCAACGAGCTCGTCTCGAACGCCTTCAAACACGCCTTCCCCAAGAACCGGCCGGGAGAGATTTCGATCCGGCTCAAGCGCCTGGCCGGAGACAGCTTCCTTCTTGCGGTCAAGGACAACGGCGTCGGTCTCCCCGACGGCTTTTCGATCGAAGTCTCCCAAACGATGGGGATGCAGCTCATCACGCTGCTCAGCGAACAGCTCGAGGGGCGGATCGAGATCGATCGGAGCGACGGGACCGAATTCCGGCTGACCCTCAAGGATCTCCGCTATCCGAACCGGCTCTGATCGGGGCCCGCTTCCTCGCCGCCCGAATCGCCGGCCAAGGGCGGGCCTCCGACTCCGATTGACAGCGCCGGGACGTCGGGTTTATTCTGGTGTTTAAATGAAGGACGGGACACCCTAAGGAGGAACTCATGAGCCAGGCCTTTTTTCATTTTTCCCTCCGGACTGCGGCCGTGTTGGCCGCGCTCTCTCTCCTCTCCCCCGCCGCGGGAGGACAGGACGCGGGCGCAGCGGGCTGGCTCCGCGTTTACGGCGTCAAAGCCGAGGAAATGCAGGTCCTCAAGGGAACATCCTTTATGGCCGGCTTTCTGGTCGGGACATCCATCGTCGCCGTCGAGGACGGCAACTTCCTGGTCGCCGGTTATGTCAAGGCCTACGAGGGCCATCCCGTCGAGCTGGCCGTCTGGAAAATCGACCCGGCCGGCTCCATCGTTTGGTACAAAGAATACGCTCCGCCAAAAGGCCGCGCGCCCGCGACGTCGTCGATTCCTGCCGACCAGTGCGGCTGGGCCTCGCTGGCCGCGCTCGAGGACGGCGGCGCCCTCGTCGCTTTCGGAGCCGTCATCCTCCGCATCGACAGGAACGGCAAACCCGGCTGGGCCTACGAGTTCCGGCCGAATCGGGACCAGGAGGAAGGAGGTCGGGGTTCCCTTCTCCTCAAGAACGTGATTTTTCCTGGCGGCAAGGGCTTTGCCGTAGCCGGCATATACATGCCGGCCCTAAAAGCGAAGAAGTTCGCTTCTATTTTTGCCGCGCGCATCGGCAACGACGGGATGATCCTTTGGGCCCGAAATTACCCCGAGCTTCGACCGAGCGAACGCCCGTCGTTTCTCGTCAGCCCGGGTGGAGCCTGGATTCTGGGAAGCGAGCCCAAGGCGATCGCCGGAATCAATCCCAAAACGGGAGAGGCCCTCTGGACCTGGGGCGTGTTCCATCAGCCTTTCCAACGCGGTCTCAAGGAGCGGCCGGACATAGGCAGGCTTCTTCACTACCGAACCCTCGGCCTGGCCTCCAACGGCGACATTATTTTCAGCGGAATATATGACCTGTCCTGGACGACCTACAGCGCCCCGGCCGCGCTGATCGCCCGGATGAATCCGGACGCGAGCGGCATCAAATGGATGACGCGTTTCCACGGCCCCTATCATGGAGGATATACGGTCGTGAACGCCGTGCGGGCGGTGGGGGACGATTTGTACCTGGTCGGGACCTCGTCCGAATTCGGCGCCCTCGATCCTTTGATGAACAACAATATCCTTACCGCCAAGATGAGCGGCGGCGGCGCCCTTCAGTGGATCCGCTCGATCGGAAAGAAGAAACGATCCAACGCGCAATCCGAATATTGCAACGAGATGGGGAACGACCTGGCCTTGACTCCGGACGGGGGATTGATCCTGGCCGGCGCGTCGAATTCCTTCGCCCACCCCGATCCCGGTTTTCACATGGTCGTCCGCTGGACGGAAATGCACTACGACCTCGTTCTGGCCCGATTCGCCCCCGGGGGCGGGATCTCGAACCTTCCGATTGGGCGTTACCCGAGGATTTTCAACACGGAAGATCCCAACGACCCCAAGAGAGTCGATGTCGTCCACCCGCCGATGGGCGTCCAGAGGATCGAGCCGAAGTCCGACGAGCTGACGATCGAATTGAACCGGCTGAATTACTCCGCCCTATCGGGCGAAATCCAAATCCAGATCACGACATCAGGGACGAGCGGCCTGACTCCGGTCGCCGATTTCAAGCTCCTGCCGCCGCCGTCCGAGGGCAGCCCGCGCGTCCTGTTCGACGCCACTGCGTCCAAAGGATCTGAGGGCGCGTCGATCTTGCGCTACAACTGGACGTTCGGAGACGGGAAAACGGGCACGGGCGCCAAGCCCTGGCATCAATACCCGAGCGCCAATTCATGGACGGTCGGCCTGACCGTCGTCGACAACAAAGGCCGCGAAGCGAGCGTCACCGAGCAGGTCGTCGTAGGTAATCTTGTGCGCACCAAGGGCATCCCGCCCGCTTTCGCCTCCGGAACGAAGGCGGATTACACGATTGAAGTCCTGACCGGAGACGTCGAAGACGCGGGAACTAACGCCAATATTTTTCTGGCCCTCTACGGGAAAGAGGACGCCAACGGTCAACGCTACGCCAGCGGAGACATGTTCTTAAGCCCAGATTACGAATCCGCCAAGAGCACGGATATGTTCGAGCGAGGTCAGACGAACACCTTCGTGATCAAGGACCAGTGGAGCCTGGATGAGGTCGACCACATGATCCTCAGGCACGACAACCTCCCGGAAAAACCCGGCTGGTACATCCAGGGCGTCAAGATCACTAATTCCGCGACGAAAGAGGAATGGGTCTTCGTCCCCGATCAATGGCTGGCCGACGACGAAGGCCCCGACAACAGGACCTGGGGAAAGTTCACGCCGGTCGAGCCGTATCCGGCCGGGATCCTGCTCTTGAGCGAGACCTCGGCCAAAGGCTTGACTGCGGCCAGCGACAACATCGTCATCCTCGAGGACGGCCTGACCGAGTTCTATTTCACGACCTGCGAGAAAGGATGGTTCACCCAGGTCTTCTACTCGAGCGGCGTCCTACTGGGATCCGGCTCCACGGACGGTTCCGGTCCGATCGTCTTCCCCTATCTCAAGAAAGAGCAGTGGGGCGTCAAGTGCGAGACGAGCAAGGTCGCTAAGCCGGAATCGTTCAAGGTCAAAATCGGCGACAAGGAGACTTTGGTATGGGTCTTCCCCAAAGAGTGGAAGGGATACGAGAAAGAGGCCCGCAGGATCGCTCTCCTCTACCCGCTCCGGAACCAGACAAGCGTGTTCGGGTACGCGGATAAAGCCAAGTCCTTCCTCCTCGCCCAGATCGACGCCTGGACCCTGGAGTCGGCCCTGCTGCCCATTCTTGACTACGGAATGGCCGCGCTTGGGATCTTCGGCGACATACCCGACGAACGTCTCAGCTGGTACCTGGAGAGCAACACGGAAAAGTACACCCAGTACAAGGTTCTCAAGGTCGCGGCCAAGCTTCTCAACATCGTCGAAACCGACCTCAAGCCGATTGTCTCCGAGTTCTTCAGCTTGATCGACACGCTCTGGAAAGCTCAGAATTGGGCCGAGCGTCTCCCCGATGTCATCGGCATTTCAGCGAACGACGTCAACGCCAACGACCTCCTCAAGCAGCTCGCCAACAACGGCCAGAATTTCAACCAGTTCATCTACGTTTTTGCCGGCCTCAAGACGAAATTCGACGCCCTGGTGACGGCTGTCGGCGCCAACAATCCCTCGACCGCCCGCAGCCTGATCGAGGACCTCCGGGATATCGCGGTCGGAACCCAGCCGAAAAGCGAGTCCCAAGCCAGCCACCTCATCAACTACGGAGACTACGGGATCTCGAGATTCGGGTCGGATACGGCCCACGATTATCCTTTGTCTTTGCTCATCGTCCTCGAGCTCAACAATATCAGGGGCTGGAGGGATGGAGGCCATCCCTACCTGAATTCGGCTTGGAGCACGGAACGAGCCGGCATGCGGAAGACTCTCCCGAATTACGAGCCGCCCTGGAACCCGGTCGATGCCACCCGGCTGGCGCTCTCTTCCTACGCCCCGATCATAGAGAACATAGCCAACATCGCCAGCATTTTCATCGACACGGCCCTGCTGGTGGACGACAAAGATCCCCAGTGGATGAACTGATCGTCTCCGGCAAGTCCGACCGGGTAAGGATTATTGGAAAAACAAGAACGCGCCCGGAGGGATTTGAACCCCCGACCTTTGGATTTTAAGTCCTATGGATCTATAGGCAAGAAACGACTAAACACCTCATTTTACAGAGTAAAAACGAGAAATGATGAGAAACAGCGAGATAGTATTCGGGCCGAAAAATGGACACAGTGTCCAGGGGAAAGATCGATCCAGACTTAGCTTGGGCGAATATTTTGGGCACATTTTTGGACACCCTTATAATGCTCAAGGTGCAGGGCTAGGCCAAGACTACAATCAACCACTACCTTGATCCCGTTCCACTTCCACCTGCTCCGGCACTTCTTCGCGACCTCCCTCCTCGATCGCGGGGTTGACATCGTGGAAAAGGGGAAAATTCATAGGGCGCAAGATTTCTAGGAGGATGAACTCTGCGGATGGGCGAAAACGGGAGCTATAGTATTTGTTTCGGACAAACGAAAAAAAATGTATATTTAAATATTGCGATATGTATCCTTTTCTCTCCGTCTAATGCGAGATATAATCACCTGTCTATTTGAATCATCAATCACATAGATGATGCGCCAAGGTCCTACACGAAGTCGATATATATCCTTGTCGAGTTTCTTGCATCCTCGTGGCCGCGGATTAGGTTGAAGAGATAGGATATGTTTATTAATCCGGCTAAACTCTTGTGAAGAGAGACGCTCTAGATCACGATATGCACTGACATCTAAAAGTATCTCGTAGCTCTCATTTGTCACGGCGCTCTATTTGATATTCACGATAGGGCTTAAATTCCAGCGGACCCCGAGTGTGGTATTTCAATTTAGTGATCTGCCCGAATTGAAGATCCTCAAAATCTTCCTCTAATTCTTTTCCATATTTTAATATTTCAAATCTCCCAACTGGCAATAGCTCTTGGGATGGAATCTCATAGAGTGCAGTACGATGTACAGGCGGAGAGATGGACCTCTCAAGACTCATGACATAATATGGACTTATCTTCCAATTTGGAAGCTTCCATATATCCATATTAGTGCTTTCTGTCATCAATTTAATTTTCATTCAATTTTTCCATCTTCTGTTGAGTTTTCTCCGCGAATTCGCTTCCTTTGGACATATTCTATCCCGTTTGTCCTTGAAATTACAGCAACATCGATTGCCCCCCCTACTCCTCGTACTTCAACGGCTAGTCGCTGCGCAGAGATTGTTGTTCGTACTAAAAATATCGCTAAATCAACACAATCTTGTAGCGCCAATAAATTATATGGTATTGCGAATTCAAGATTTTTACGTAGGAAATCTTTTAATTCTTCTACATCCTCCATCCTCAAGTTAAGTCTCTTCTGAAGAATATTTGGCAATTCTGGATCGAAGCCATGCACAAGACGGCTAGATATCTGGAGCTGCCCTCCCCAAGTCATGCCAAATTCCTTTTCCCCAGAATTCCTTGGCTGCGGTATGGGATTTCCAGGAATCTCAAAAAGAAACACACTGCCATAAGCGGCACCTGGATCAAATCCCCCAACAATGAAATTCATTGGTGGCCCCGCGTAATCCGGCGGCATCATCTCTTTCCATCTAGCGAGATAAAAATCACTCATCATCTTTGCAATTTTTTCAACATGAAGGCGCGGCTTATCCGACAATTGCAGTTCAAATTCTGGAATATAACTATGTGCCGTCCTAAGCCCAATAACCGCTACACCATATGTGACGGCACCAACGTATTTGTTGTTCTCTCCGCTAAAGGTTAAAAGTTTTGTAGCATTGTCAAAATTTACTACTAACGGGGGTAAGTCCGAACCTTCTTTTTGAGCAGCTAATGTTATTCGGCTATCAGCGGCCAGTACTATACCTTCCGGCCCCTTTATTACGACGCCAAGAGACACCTCTATTCCTCCATTAATATTGCGTATTGCTCTTTTTTAATATTTTATACCATTTATTGCATAAGATGTCAAAGCCATTCTGATCTACTCCAATTTGGATCTGGCCCGGAAGCGGAGGGCAGTAGAATTGCTCGGGGAGATGGACACACAGAGCGGACACAGACCTTTGGATGTTATTACTATAAACTCCGACAAATTACAGATATTGAAATAATAAAGTGGCGCGCCCGGCAAGATTCGAACTTGCGACCTTTGGATTCGAAGTCCATCGCTCTATCCACTGAGCTACGGGCGCGCCGGCCGGTCAGGGCCCTTATCATAAGCAGTAGAGCCCCGGAAATCAAATCTTATCGAACGCAAATCCATCCGGGCATCGGCACGGAAAATGGGGGATACGGCCCGCTTCAACTCTTCGCCGGATATCCCACCGTTTGGGCGAACAGCACGCGCTGTTCGGGCCGCAGGCCGAACTCTTTGGCCGTGTTCTCTTTATCGCAGTTGTGGAACCAAGCCGCCAGACCCTGCGAAGCGGCAAACAAGTAGATGTTCGAGGCGATGAGGCCCGTCGCGACATAATAGTAAGACTTCTGGACTTCCGGGTCCCCGATGTTTCTGTCCGGCTGTCCCTCGACAACATATTTCGCCAGATCCACGACGTAGAAGATATTCACGGGAGCCGTCGCCGCGTCCCGCCGGCCGGACCTGGCCCGAAAATCTCCGGCGACAATCGGAACCAGCCGGTGAGGGACAGCCTCATAAAGGAAAACGCCTTGAGGCAGGGCGACGTAAAGGTCGATCTCCTGCGAGTTGCTGGCCGAAGCGGCCGTCCTTCCCGGCTTTCCCCGCATCATCCCATCAGGACGGTTCACTCCGAAGGCCGCCCAAAGAAGATTCGAGAGTGTCTGCGGCGGAAGCGGATCCGGGCTGATGCCGCGGACCGTCCTTCGCTCCCGGATGGAGGCCAGCAGGGACTTGCCGCCGTCCTTCTCCGGCTTTAGCAGAGTGATCGGCTGAAGATCCTGTCCAAGGCTGACCTTGGGCATTTCCAGCACGGCAAGCGCCGGCACAGCCGTCACCGCGCTCTTGACGAACGTTCTGCGATTCATCGGACCCTCCCTGGCCTCTAAGGGACCAAATTCCCCTCCTTCTCCGCCGAGACCATCCGTTTCGAGACGATGATAATGCCGGCCGCGAAACGAAGTCAAGGGACGTCCTTGACATGCTCCAAGCCCTGATTTATGCTTCTTGACGGCGACGATACGGGAGAAGGAGAAAAAAGAATGAGAAGAAAACAATTATTAAAATGGTTTTTTGCCGCAGCCCTGCTTGGGATGAGTGTCTTGATTATGGCGAGCTGCAATAGTTCAGAATCCACCAAGCCGGCGGATGAAACGAGAACATTCACATCGACGACCGTAGAGGGCCACGCTCATACCGTCACCCTCAAGAAATCCGATATTCAGGCCCGCCCGGCGGAGGGACTTACTATGAACACCTCTTCTTCTTCCGGCCACACCCATACTTTTAGAATGACGAAGGCGCAATTGGATTCCATTATCGGTTCGACGCCTGTCACGGTCACGACTTCAACCGACAGCGGTCATTCCCACGATTTCGCTATCAGCAACTGGTGGTGGTAATAAAGAAATATTTTTGGCGAAGGAAACATAGGAAATTGCTTTTTCCGGGGTATGGTGAAAGGCCGCTCCGGGCAATAAACCTCCCCTCCTCTCCATATCGGTACTATATTTCCGGCCTGTTGGCCCTGTCAATCGCCGCGAAAAGTCGCGAAAAGATTGCCCGATGCTCCAATCGGGTTAAGAAACCCTTACGCACTGGACAAAAGACGATAGACTCCTGCTCCCCGTGACAAGGAGATAATCAATTGTGGCCAAATTGTGACTATCCCCAGTATATTTCCATATAATTTGGTATACCTCCGCATACCCTGAGATAATCTGTAAATTGTAGAGAAGACTGACTATGACTTTGTTTTGAGGAAGTCAACTCGCGGCTCAACGACCTTCGGCCGCCTCGCACGCTCGCATTCTCGGGCGGGGCATGGACCCCGCCCTTGACCAAAGGGTTGCTGCGCCCCTTTGGAATCCCAGCCAAAGGTTCCCACGCGGCAAGCCGCGGGGCATATGCCTTCGCGGTCAAGCGACTCTAGAGGCTCCCCGGATTCCCTCCCCGGAGCCCGGACGGGATTATGAACCCGCTGCAGGCGGCCAAGCGGGGCAGTGTGGATCCTCTGTTTTTTTTATTTATTTCTTTTTTTATCTATCGTATAGTACCTAATCTGAGCGGACGTGGATCCGCGGCGGAATCCATCGGGAATTTCGGGCAGGGAGAGACGATGAAAAAGACGCTGAGCGAGGCTTTCCCCAAATCCAAGATCTTTTCCAGGAGCAAGCTGTTTCGGACTAAAACCCTGGACCAATGCATGGAGGACGCCGAACGCCCCGAGTATCAGCTCAAGCGCGTCCTGGGGCCGTTCCAGCTGATCCTGTTCGGCATCGGCGCCATCATCGGAGCCGGCATCTTCGCCACGATCGGGACGGCCGCGGCCGGCGACGCCTACCGGCCGGGCGCCGGACCGGCCCTGATGGTCTCCTTCGTCATCACGGCCATTGTTTGCAGTTTCACGGCCCTCTGCTACGCCGAGTTCACCTCGATCGTGCCCATCTCGGGGTCGGCCTACACCTACTCTTACGCGACGCTGGGCGAGCTGGTGGCCTGGATCATCGGCTGGGACTTGATCATCGAGTATGCGGTGGGCAATATCGCCGTGGCCATCTCCTGGGCCAACTACTTCAAGACATTTCTCAAAGGGTTCAACATCATCGTCCCCGACTGGTTGTCGATGGACTACCGGACCGCGGCCAAGATCGTGGATTCCGAGGGCGTCAAGATCGTCTACCGCGACGCCCCCCACATCTTCGGAGTCCCCATCATTTTCAACGTCCTGGCCGTCGGGATCGTGGCCGTCATCACCCTGATCCTGGTCTGGGGCATCCGGGAGAGCGCCCGTTTCAACGCCTACATGGTCGGGATCAAAATCGTCGTCCTGACCTTCTTCATCATCATCGGCTTTTATTGGGTCAAGCCGGCCAACTGGACGCCCTTCGCGCCCAACGGCTGGGCGGGCATCAGCGCCGGGGCGGCCATCGTCTTTTTCGCCTATATCGGGTTCGACGCCGTATCGACCGTGGCCGAGGAGACGCGGAACCCCAAACGCGACCTTCCGATCGGCATCCTCGGATCGCTCATCATCTGCACGATCTTCTACATCGTCGTCTCAGCCGTCTTTACCGGCCTGATCTCCCATCCCGACCTCAAACTCAAGCTGGCGACCGAACAGGCCGAGCCCCTGACCATGGCCCTCCAGCACGCGGCGCCCAATTTGGGCTGGGCGGTCGGGATCGTGGCTTTCGGTTCGGTCATCGCCCATACGGCCGTTCTGCTCATCTTCCAGCTGGGCCAGCCGCGCATCTTCTTCAGCATGTCCCGGGACGGTCTCCTTCCCAAGACCTTCAGCCGGGTCCACAAGCGCTTCCGGACCCCCCATGTGGCCACCATTCTGACCGGCGTCTTCGTGGCCGTGTTCGCGGCCGTGGCCAGCATCGACGAGATGGTCGACCTGACCAACATCGGCACGCTGTTCGCCTTCATCCTGGTCTGTGCCGGCATCATCGTCCTGCGCAAGACCGATCCGGACAGACCCCGGCCCTTCAAGGTGCCGAGCGGCTGGCTGTGTAGCGGCATCATGTTCGCCGCCCTGACCGTGGCCATGATCTTCTTCATCCCGGGGTCGCCGACGATCAAGATCATCGTCCTGGCCGCGGCGGCCGTCGGTTTCTCCATTTTTCGCAATCACCTCTTCCCCGTCCTGGGCATCCTGTCCTGCCTGTACCTGATCTTCTATCTCCCGCCCACATCCTGGCTGCGGTTCGCGGCCTGGCTCAACTTCGGCTTCCTGATCTACGTCGCCTTCGGCTCGATCCACAGCCGCCTGATGTCGAGCGACATGAAAAAGCGAAGCCCGGAACACCTGGCCTATACGGCCCGGCTGGGAGTCATTCTCCTTTTTATCGGCGACGCCCTGCTGTTCCTGACGCGCGGATTCGACCTCTACCGCTCGGCCCAAAGGAGCCTTGTACAACTGGCCGGCTGGGAGCGGTTCACGACGGCCCTCCACCAGATTTTACAGGCCAAGCCATGGCTGGAGATGTCCTGGTTCCTGGTCATCCCGCTGGCCTTGAACGCCCTGGTCCTGTGTCCGCTCATCATCCGGCGTTCCACCCAGGCCAACAGCCTCTCCGAGGCCGACAAGCGCTCCAGGGCGTCCTCTGCCGTGGCAACCGTCGTCATGGTGCTGAGCCTCATCTACCTGGCCGCCGTGATTTTTTAGCGGATCGGGACGGACGACGGTAAGATTTAGGCCTCCGGCTTTCCCAAAAGCCCTTAACCGTCATTTCTTGGCCACGACCAATGGAGAAGGTTATCCGGATTTAAACAGGGTTCTTACGTTCGAACCCGGCTATTTCTGCTTCGAGAGCTCCAGGCTTCCGGACTCGCCGCCGGGATCGCTCCAAGTGCCGACCAGCTTGCCTTCGGTCAGGGTCAGCTCGACCGCAATCTCGGTCCCGTCGTTGATGGCGAAACTCAAGGTGACTTTATTGTCTTTGAAAACGAAGCTGTAGATCGCGGCCTCGGTCACCAGGCCCAGGCTGTCCGAAATCTTCCCTTTGTAGCCGTCCGCCGTTTTTTCCAGGATCATCGTCAGATCGTCGGTCTCGCCCGTGGGGACGACCGTTTTCCCGGTCCAAATGCCGCTGAGGTCGTCCGTTTGAGGGGCGGAGAAAATGAGGGCGCAGAGAAACACGGCGACCGCAACCAACAGGAGAATAAGCTTCTTCATCCCAAGACTCCTTTCAAACTTTCATCCGATAGGTAAGACGTATTTCAAGTCCAAAAAGTTGCAGGTTTTGTGCCCAGGCGTCCCCCCGCCTTGGAAATAACCATGAAAAATATCTTACCATTCCCCGTCCGGATTCTTTACGCCTTGGTTCATGAAACCTCCTCGAAGCCCTTCCGTTTACCGGAAAAGGAAAAAAAAGGGACGGCCTCCGCGGCCGCCCCTCAATCTGTCCAAAAGCGCGGGGCCGATCCCCGTTCTCAGATATCGAAGTGGAAACGAACCGACAAGAGAGCGCCGATCCGGTTCAGGTTGATCTCGGCGGGCCGGACATTGCTGACGGTCGAGCCCGAGGGCTTTTCCTCGCGAAGGCCCAGGGAGGCGTAGTCCTTATTGTTGTAGCTCCAATGGCTATCCCAGTACCAGAGGCTCCCGGATTCCGTGTCGTCGAATTTCGTCGTCGTATCAGAGTACCAGCCCAGATACTCATGCCAATAGCGGGTCCGCCCGGAATAGTCGTACTCCCAATCCCCTTTCCAGTCGCTGAAATTGACCATGCGGCCGGTGAATTCGAGCCCGACCGAGATC
>Ga0315285_10004887_pt1 | contig 13873 bp, 18 predicted proteins | sample YL17G09_36_MG_FD_203698 | JGI IMG/M metagenome (GOLD analysis project Ga0315285, IMG submission 203698) | Sediment microbial communities from Yellowstone Lake, YNP, Wyoming, USA - YL17G09_36 | ecosystem: Environmental > Aquatic > Freshwater > Lake > Sediment | place: USA: Wyoming | collected...
GAGCCTCTCCCACCAAGATTTTTTTGCCATATTCCCCCTGCCTTACTTCCTAAAAGGTATCCCCAGCTTCGCCAAAAGCTCGCAGGCTTCCGCATCGGTCCGAGCCGTGGTGGCGATGGTGATGTTCATGCCCCTGACCTTGTCCACCTTATCATAATCGACCTCGGGAAAGATGAGCTGTTCCCGGATCCCAAAAGAATAATTGCCCCTCCCGTCAAAGGATTTGGGGGATAATCCCTTAAAATCCCTGACCTTGGGCAGGGCAATGTTGATGAGCTTGGATAAGAAAAGGTACATCCTCTCGCCCCTAAGCGTCACCATCAATCCGATGGGATCCCCGGCCTTAAGCTTGAAGGCCGAGATGGATTTTTTGGCGTAGGTGACCATGGGGAATTGCCCCGCGATATCACGTAGCTCCGCCTGGGCCAACTCGACCGCCTTGGGGTTGCTCACCCCCTCAGACACTCCGCGGGAGAGGACCACTTTGATCAAACGCGGCACCTGCCAGACGTTCTTATAGCCGAACTTACGGCTCAGTTCAGCTACCACTTCCTTCCGATATTTATTTTTTAAGGACAGCATGTTATTTCACCTTATCCAGCGGTTCCCCGCATTTGCTGCAAATTCTCCTGCGCGTCACTTCGCTACAGTGCGGGCAGATCAGCCCCACTTTGGAAAAATAAAGCGGCATGGGTTTCTCAATGATGCCGCCCTGGAACTTCTGGGTGGCCCGCTGATGCTTTTTGGCCACATTGATGCCCTCCAGCACCACCTGCTGCTTTTTGGTAATCACCCGGATGATCTTGGCCCGCCGGCCCTTATCTTTGCCGGTAAGCACCACGGCCAGATCATTCTTCTTAAGCTTTCCCATTTACAAAACCTCCGGCGCCAGGGAGATGATCTTCATGAAGTTCTTCTCCCTTAGTTCGCGCGCCACCGGGCCAAAGACCCGGGTCCCGCGCGGATTGCCTTCCTTGTCGATGATCACGGCGGCGTTCTCATCAAAACGGATATAGGAGCCGTCATCGCGGCGCAGGGCTTTGACGATGCGCACTACCACCGCGCGCACGATCTCCCCGTCCTTGACCTGCATATGGGGCGCGGCTTCCTTGACCACTCCCACGATGATATCCCCGACGCTCCCGTATCGGCGGTTGCCGCCGCCCAAGATGCGGATGCACTGCAAGGTCTTGGCGCCGGTGTTATCAGCTACCTGTAGCTTGGTCCTGACCTGTATCACTTTTCTCTTCCTTTGCCCGCTTGGCAGGCAACTCTCTTAAACTCAACTTGCCCTTGCCCAGCACTTCTACCAGAACATGCCGCTTGCGCGCGGAGATCGGCCGGGTCTCGGCCAAAGACACCAGATCCCCCACCTGGCCACGGCTTTCGGGATCGTGCACCAGATAATTCTTGAAAGTGCGGATCACCTTTTTGTACCGCGGATGCTGAAAGACACGCGGCACCGAGACCACGATGGTCTGGTTCGAGCTTACCCGGAGCACACACCCTTTAAGCGTCCTTCTTATGTTCCTTTTCATTTTTTCTCTCCCAAAACCGTCAAGAGGCGGGCGATATCTTTTTTGGCCGCCTTGATCTGGTGTGTATTTTTCAGTTCTCCTTTGATCTTTTTAAACCTCAAGTTCTTGAGCTCCAATCGCAGGGCCGAAAGGTCCGCGTTAAGCTGGTTCTTATCTTTCTCTCTAAGCTTGGCCGCTTTCATCGGCTGCTCACCACCCGGGTGGGGATCGGCAATTTAAAAGCCGCCAGGCCCAGTCCCAACATGGCGTCCTCCCGCGATACTCCGGCGATCTCAAACAAGATATGGCCGGGCTTGACCGCCGCGTGGAATCCCACCGGATCCCCCTTGCCCCCGCCCATGCGGGTTTCCGCGGGCCGGGAGGTATAGGGCCGGTCCGCCAAGACCCTCACCCACACTTTACCGCCGCGCTTTAAAAAGTGGGTCAGCGCCTTGCGGGCGGATTCGATCTGGTTGACCTTGATCGCGCCCAACCGCATGGCCTGCAGGCCGAATTCCCCGAACTGGAGCTGGGTGCCGCGGCTGGCCACCCCGCGGTTGCGTCTTCGCTGCCTTTTTCTGAACTTGGTCTTTCTAGGCTGCAGTACCACTGCTTACTTCTCCTTCCGCTTTGGCCGGCTTGACCGTGGCCTGGGGCAGGACCTCCCCCTTGTAGACCCAGACCTTGACCCCGATCTTGCCGTAGATGGTCATGGCTTCGGTGAAACCGTAATCGATCTTGGCGCGCAGGGTATGGAGCGGCACCCGGCCCATCCGGTACCATTCGTAACGGGCGATCTCCGATCCGCCCAACCTGCCCGAGACCGCGATCTTGACTCCCTTGGCATGCGCCCTGAGCACCCGGGTCACCGATTGCTTCATGGCGCGCTTATGCGAGATGCGCTTCTCCAGCTGCTGGGCCACGGATTCGGCCACCAGCTGGGCGGAGGCCTCGGGATTGGGCTCTTCCAAGATATTAAGCTGCACCTGCTTGCCCAATTGCTTGACCAGGGTGTCGCGCACCAGGGTTACGTCCCGGCCGCCCTTGCCGATGATCAGTCCCGGCCGGGCGGTGAAAATATCGATCTCCACCTGGTTGGCCCGGCGGCGGATCAATATCCGGGCAATGCCGGCCTTGTAGAGGTTTTCCTTCAGATACTTCCTGATCTTTAGATCCTCCGCCAAATATTTGGCGTATTCGACGCCTTGGGCGAACCAGATCGAATCCCAGCTTTCAATGACACCGAGCCTGAAGCTCCGGGGATTAACCTTTTGTCCCACTCGACTCCTCCTTTGGACCAACAAAAACCGTGACATGGCTCAAACGTTTCTTGATCGAAAAACCCCGGCCCCGGGCCCGCGGCCGCATGCGCTTGATGATGAAGGCGCCGTCCGCGAAGATGCGTTTGACCAGCAGGCTTTTCTCATCGAGCTTGTAATTGTGCTTGGCGTTGGCCATGGCGGATTTGATCAGCTTGGCCACGATAACCGCCGCTTTGCTTGGCACAAAGCTTAACAGGGCCAGGGCCTCCGGGCAGCGCTTACCGCGCACCAGATTGACCGCCCTCCGCATTTTCTGGGCGGAGCCGCGCAAATACTTGAATTGAGCTTTTACTTCCGTCATGTTACGGTCGTGGCCCTCTCGGTAGGCATGGAGTGCCCGCGGAAAGTGCGGGTCAAGGAAAACTCTCCAAGCTTGTGTCCCACCATGTTCTCGCTGACGTAAACCGGGATATGTTTATTGCCGTTATGCACCGCAAAAGTCAGTCCCACCATGTCCGGGATGATGGTGGAGCGGCGCGACCAGGTCTTGATGATCTTCTTGTCCCCGGTTTGGTTGGCCTTCTGCACCTTCTTTAAAAGGTGATCGTCCACGAACGGTCCTTTTTTAAGCGATCTCCCCAAAGTTATTTCCTCCTCGTGATGATAAATCTGTCGGAAGTCCGCCGACCGCGCCGGGTCTTATATCCCAGCGCCGGCTGTCCCCACGGGGATACCGGATGGATCCGGCCAATGCCGGACTTGCCTTCGCCTCCGCCGTGTGGATGGTCGCAGGGATTCATGGCCACCCCGCGCACTTCCGGCCGGCGGCCCAGATTCCTTTTTCTACCGGCTTTGCCCATTACCGCGTTCTTGGCGTCGAGGTTGCCCATCTGCCCCACCGTGGCTCGGCAGCGAATATTTACCATGCGGGTCTCCCCCGAGGGCATTTTAAGGATGGCGAAATCATTTTCCTTGCTCAGGATCTGGATCGCCGCCCCCGCCGAGCGGGCCAATTGTCCGCCCCTTCCCAGCCGCAGTTCCACATTGTGCACCACGGTGCCCAGGGGAATATTGCTTAAGGGTAAGGCGTTGCCGGTCTTGATCTCCGCCTCCGGACCGGATTCCACGATATCCCCGTCCGTCAAGCCCAGGGGAGCCAGGATATAGCGTCTTTCTTTGTCCTCATATTCCAGCAACGCTATCCGCGCGGTGCGATTGGGATCGTACTCAATGCCGATCACCCGCGCGGGCAAACCATCCTTATCCCGTTTGAAGTCAATGACACGGTATTGGCGCTTGGCACCCCCACCCCTATGCCGCATGGAAATGCGCCCTTTGAATCCCCGGCCGGCCTTTTTGGGCAATGGTCTGAGCATCGACTTTTCGGGCGTGTGCTTGGTTAGGTCCTCAAAGGTATCCGCGACCCAGAAGCGGCTACCGGGCGAGGTTGGTCTTTTCTCTTTGACTGGCATTAGACTTCCAACTCCTCTATCTTGCCGGCTTTCAATCGGACATAGGCCTTCTTGCCACCCTCCCGGCAGTTAAGGGTATTGACGGCTAAGACCTTGACCTTGAACAGCTTTTCAACCGCGGAGCGGATGTCGATCTTGGTGGCTTTTGGATTTACGCGGAAAACGTACTCCCCGCCCTCCTTGGCCAGCACCGCCTTTTCGGTTATGATCGGTTCCAATATTATTTGCGTGGCATCCATTATTTTAGGTTCTCTCCTAAACAGACCAGCGCTTCCCGGGTTACCACCAAGTTTTCGCAATTCAAAAGATCATGAATATTAAGCTCGCCCGGCGCCTTAAGAAGGGTTGAGCTTAAGTTGCGCGCCGCCCGGCGAAGGGACTCGTCAGCCGGTTGTGCCACGATCAGATTTTTCTGGTCGGCGATCTTAAGCTGGCCTAGAACCTTGACCATCTCTTTGGTCTTAGCCGCGGGCAGGGAGAGATTTTCCAGGATCATAACCTTGCCCTCTCGCACCCGCTCAGCAATGACCGAAGCCAAAGCCCGCTTGCGCATCTTGACCGGTAAGTCAAAGGAATGATCACGCGGTTGGGGGCCGAAGATGACGCCGCCGCCCCGCCATAGTGGCGAGCGGATACTGCCGGCGCGCGCGCGGCCGGTGCCCTTTTGCTTCCAGGGTTTTTTTCCTCCTCCACGGACCTTGCCTCGGGTGAGCGTGGAGTGGGTCCCCTGGCGGCGTGAGGCCAGGTACCAGTTGAGCGCGCGGTAGACCAGGTCCTGCTTGAGCTCGATTCTAAGGGCCTGGGGCAACTCCAGCTGACCTACTTCCGCTCCGGCTTGGTTGATCACTTTTAAATTCATGCCTTATTCACCGTTACTTGATTTTGTCCCGGTCCGGGAACCGCTCCCTTAAGGAGCAGTAATTTTTTCTCCGCATCCACCCGGACCACCTTGAGGTTCTTGATGGTCACTTTTTTATTGCCCAACCGCCCCGCCATGCGGGTACCTTTTTCTACCCGGCCGGGAGTGGTGCCTGCGCCGATCGATCCCGGAAGGCGATGGGACTTACTGCCATGGCTCATGGGGCCCCGGCTAAAGTGCCAGCGCTTCACCGTTCCGGCGGTACCTTTCCCAATGGAGGTGCCGGTGACTTTGACCAAATCCCCCGGCTTGAGCGCGCTCAGCTCTTCCTCCTCGGCAAACTGTAAAACCGTCACCGGAGTGATCGTTCCTTTTTCATCCCAGACCTGGGTCATGCCCAATTTGGTCCCCTTCATTTTAGCTTGATCTCCACATCCACTCCCGCAGGCAGGTCCAGCTGCATCAGAGCCTCGACCGTGTCCCGCGGCGGGTCTAAAATATCGATCAACCGCTTGTGGGTCCTAATTTCAAAATGCTCCCGGGATTTCTTGTCCACATGCGGGGAGCGCAGCACGCAGATCCGCTCAATATCGGTGGGGAGCGGTATGGGACCCGAAACCGTCGCCCCCACCCTTTTGGCGGTCTCCACGATCTTCACCGATGACTGATCGAGCAGGCGATGGTCATAACTTTTTAATCTGATCCTGATCTTTGATCGGCTTACCATTTATTTCCCCTTTGCCTTGGTAATAATGCCTTCGGCGATATTCTTGGGAACCTCTTCGTAACTGGAGAATTCCATGGTGTGAGTTCCCCGCCCCTGGGTGCGGCTGCGCATGTCGGTGGCATAGCCGAACATCTCGGATAAGGGCACCTTGGCCTTGATCTGCTGCAGCCCCGCGTGCATCTCCATGCCTTCGATGCGGCCCCGGCGGCTATTCAGATCTCCGATCACATCTCCCATGTATTGTTCCGGCACCACCACCTCCACCGCCATCATGGGCTCCAGCATCACCGGTTTGCTCTTTAAGACCCCTTCCTTGAGCGCCATGGAACCCGCGATCTTGAAGGCGATCTCGGAGGAGTCCACATCGTGATAGGAGCCGTCGAAGAGCGTGGCCCTAAGATCGATCACCGGATACCCGGCCACCACCCCGGTGGCCATGGCGTCCTTGACGCCGCTCTCCACCGCCGGGATGTATTCACGGGGGATGGTCCCGCCCGCGATATCATTAACGAATTCAAAGCCCCCTCCGGCCGGCAGGGGCTCGAGCTTAAGCCACACGTGCCCGTACTGGCCGCGGCCGCCGGTCTGGCGAATAAACTTGCCTTCCACTTCGCTTTCACCGCGTATGGTTTCTTTATAAGCCACCTGGGGTTTCCCCACGTTGGCCTCCACCTTGAATTCCCTGAGCATGCGGTCCACGATGATCTCCAGGTGCAGCTCTCCCATGCCGGAGATGATGGTCTGCCCGGTTTCTGGATCGCCCTTGATCCTGAAAGTTGGATCCTCTTCCGCCAAGCGGCCTAGGGCGATGCCCATCTTCTCCTGGTCGGCCTTGGTCTTGGGTTCGATAGCCACATAGATCACTGGTTCGGGGAACTGGATGGATTCTAAGATAATGGGATCGTCTTCCACGCAGAGCGTATCGCCGGTCGAGGTGTTCTTGAGCCCCACGATGGCGGCAATATCCCCCGCGTAGACCATATCGATCTCATCGCGTTTATTGGCGCTCATCTGGAGCAAGCGCCCAATGCGTTCCCGGTTATTCTTGGTGGCGTTTAGCACGTAGGAGCCGGATTTTAGGACGCCCGAATAACACCTGAAAAAGGTGAGCCGTCCTACAAAGGGATCGGCCATGATCTTGAAAGCCAGCCCGGAGAAGGGCTCCTCATCCTCGGGCTTGCGCTCATCCTCCGCGCCGCTTTTGGGATTTAATCCCTTGACCGGGGGAATATCCGCCGGCGAGGGCAGATAATCGATGATAGCATCGAGCAGCGGCTGGACTCCCTTGTTCTTGAAGGCAGTCCCGCAGGTCACCAGCACGAACTTGGCGGTGATGCAGCCCTTACGCAGTCCGGATTTTATCTCTTCCTTGGTCAGGGTGTGTTTTTCCATGTATTTTTCAAGCAAGACGTCGTCGGATTCGGCCGCGGCCTCCACCAGTTTTTCGTGATACTCCTGGGCCTGGGATAAAAGTTCGGCGGGGATATCGGTGATGTCCCAGTTCTGTCCCAGCTCATCCTTGTAAATGACGGCTTTCATCTCGACCAGGTCCACCACCCCCAGGAAATCGTCTTCCGCCCCGATGGGCAGCTGCAGGCATACCGGGTTAGTATGCAAGCGCTCCTCGATCTGCCGCACTACCCGGAGAAAATCCGCCCCCACCCGGTCCATTTTGTTCACAAAGCAGATCCGGGGAACCTGGTAACGGGTGGCCTGCCGCCACACCGTCTCGGACTGGGGCTGCACCCCGCCCACCGCGCAAAAAACTATCACCACCCCGTCCAGCACGCGCATACTGCGCTCCACTTCCACCGTGAAGTCCACGTGGCCGGGGGTGTCGATGATGTTGATGCGGCAATCTTTCCAGTTGCTGGTTATGGCGGCGGAAGTGATGGTGATGCCCCGCTCCCGCTCCTGCTCCATCCAATCGGTAACGGTGGTGCCTTCATCCACATCACCGATCTTGTGCACTCTCCCGGAATAAAAGAGCACCCGCTCGGTGGTGGTGGTCTTGCCGGCATCGATATGCGCGGCAAAACCCATGTTGCGATATTTATTTATCGGGTGTGTTCTGCTCATAATTTTTTACCATCTAAAGTGCGCAAAGGCCTTGTTGGCCTCGGCGGTCTTATGCATGTCCTCGCGCTTCTTGAGCGCTACCCCGGTGTTGTTGAAAGCCTCGACCATCTCCGCCGACAGCTTATCCACCATGCTGCGGCCGGCCCGCTCGCGCGCGGCCTCTCTTAACCACTGCATGGCCAGCATCATTCCGCGCTCCTTGGTCACTTCCACCGGGATCTGGTAGGTGGCGCCTCCCACCCGGCGGGATTTTACCTCCATCATGGGTGTGATCTTCTCCAGAACTTTTAAAAAGGCCTCGAGCGGCGGGAGGTTCAGCTTTTCGCCTATCCTTTTTAATGATTCGTAAACGATGGTCTCGGCTTTGGACTTTTTGCCGTCATACATCAGCTTGTTGATAAAGCGCTGCAGCACTTCATTTTGATAGATCGGGTCGGCTGCGATCTTTTTCTTGGGTACTCTTCCATATCTAGGCATGGTTTATCTTTTGGCCCCCTCTTCCTTGGGCCGCTTGGCGCCATACCGGCTGCGCCCCTGGCGGCGGTTCTCAACCCCGGTAGTATCGAGCGATCCCCGCACGATGTGATAGCGCACCCCCGGCAGGTCCTTAACGCGGCCTCCGCGGACTAAAACCACCGAGTGTTCTTGCAGGTTGTGCCCGACCCCCGGGATGTAGGCGATCACTTCGATCCCTCCGGTCAACCTCACCTTGGCCACCTTGCGCAGGGCGGAATTGGGCTTCTTGGGGGTAGTGGTGTACACCCGGGTGCACACCCCGCGCTTGAAGGGATTCCGCGCCAAGGCCGGGGCTTTACTTTTCCACTTTTTCTGTTTTCTTCCGCGTCTCACCAATTGATTGATGGTCGGCATAACTACGCCACCTCCCCGGTGGTCGGCACTAATTCCAGGCTCTGGTAATCGATAAAGCCGGTCCCCGCCGGGATCAGCCGGCCGATGATCACGTTCTCCTTGAGGCCGTACATCTCGTCCTGTTTGCCCTTGACCGCGGCCTCGGTCAATACCCGGGCCGTCTCCTGGAAGGAAGAAGCCGAGATGAAGCTTTCGGTAGTGAGCGAGGCCTTGGTGATGCCCAGCAGAACTTCCTCGCCTACCGGCGGATCATTCTTGGCCTTTTCCTGGATAGCGGCTAAGGGCACTTGATCGATCAGCTCTCCGGGCAGCAGGATGGTGTCCCCGGGCTTGACGATGCGCACCCGGCGCGTCATCTGCCGGACAATGACCTCGACATGCTTATCGTTGATGGCCACGCCCTGCGAGCGGTAGATCTTCTGGATCTCGGAGACCAAAAACTGCTGGACGGCCCGCACTCCCACGATCCTTAAAATATCGTGCGGGTTGATGGTGCCTTCGGTCAAAATATCTCCTTTGTGCACCCGATCCCCGTGCGCCACCCGCAACCGGACCTCATAAGGCACCAGGAATTCCTTCTTCTCGCCCTTGGCAGAGGAAACGGTAATGAGCCGCGCTCCCTCGCGTTCGGAAATGGCTACCACACCTTCGGTCTCCGAGAGCAGGGCCGGGTCCTTGGGGCGGCGGGCCTCAAATAGGCTTTCCACTTTAGGCAGACCCTGGATGATGTCCCGCGTCTTGCTGGGATCGCGTCTTATGCTTTCCACCTTGGCCAGCACTTCGTACGCGCCCACCTCCGCTCCCTCGGGGGTCAAAAGCCGCGAGCCGGCCACGATGAGGTAACTTTCCCCCGGGGCGACCACGATCTCGGAGCGTTTGGCCTCGATCACCACCCCGGCGGCACTGGAGACCACTCCACTGGCGATCTCGTCCCCGGCCGAAACCTTATCCCCAAGTTTTATGAAAACCTTGATCCCCGGGCCGATCTCATATTCTTTCTTGACCTTGGGATTATAGACGAAGATCTCGCCGTCCTTCTTGGCGATATATTCGTCAATGGTCTTGTGGCCGGACCTTCTCTTGCGGTGCAGGGCCTCCAAGTTTATGAACTTTACCCGCCCGGGGCTGCTGGAAATTGTGTAATCGTAGGTGCTGTCGTATTCCGCCAGCGGCTCTCCGGTCTTGATGGCGTGCCCTTCCTTGACCTTCAAAACCGCTCCCACCGGCATTAAATATTCTTCCTTCTTGTCCTTGATCTTTAAGATCAAATTACCGCTGCGAGTCACCATCTTGACCTTATGCCCGGATTCATCCTCCACTTCCTTGATCTCCATCCCCTCGCCGAGAAGCACCTCGCCCGAGTGTTTGCTCTTGATCAAGATCTTGGCTCCCTTGTGCACCGCCACGCCCCCGATATGGAAGGTGCGCATGGTAAGCTGGGTGCCCGGCTCGCCGATCGACTGCGCGGCCACGGTCCCCACCGCTTCGCCGATATTCACCAGATTGCCGGAGGATAGGTCGCGGCCGTAGCACATGCGGCACAGCCCGCGCTTGGTCTTGCAGCCCAGCGGCGAGCGGACCTCGATCTTATCTATCCCGGTCTCGCGTATCGACTCTGCGGTCTCCTCGTCGATCTCTTCCCCGGCCTTGACAATTACCTTGCCGGACAAAGGATCGGTTAGGTTGTGCAGCGGACGCCGGTTGATGATGCGCTGGGAAAGCGAGACCACTTCCTCATACCCTTCCCGGATGGTTGAAAGCTCGATGCCCTTCTCTGCTCCGCAATCCTCCTCCACCACCATCACGTCCTGGGCCACATCCACCAGGCGGCGGGTCAAGTACCCGGAATCCGCCGTGCGCAGCGCGGTATCCACCAGACCCTTGCGCGCACCGTAGGAAGAGATGAAGTATTCGGTGACATTAAGGCCTTCCTTGAAGTTGGTCTTAATGGGGATAGAGATGATGTTGCCGGAAGGATCGGCCATCAGGCCGCGGATCCCGGCCAATTGCCTTACCTGCTGGACATTGCCGCGCGCCCCGGAGAAAGCCATCATGTAGACCGAGTTCAATTTGTCAAATCCCTGCAGCATGGAGTTGGTCACTTCCTCGGTGACCGCGCTCCAGATATCGAGGGAACGGATGAATTTTTCCTTGGCGGAGAGCGTGCCCTCGCGCACCTGGCGCTCGAGCTCCGCCACCTCCACCTCTGCCCGGCCTACGATCTCTTTCTTGTTGGGCGGCACCTTGACATCGTCGATGGCGATCGAGACCCCGGCGATGGTGGCATATTTGAAGCCCAGCCGCTTTATCTCGTCGGCGATCTCGGCGGTCACCGCCGCGCCGTAAGTCCGATAAGCCGAAAGCACCAGCGCCTCCAGGATCTTCTTGTCCACCAGCTTATTAATGTAAGGGATCCTCTCCGCTCCGGGATTCTTGCGTTCGATCACCCGGTTGATGGTGTAATTGAACTTGATGCGGCCGACCGTGGTCTCGATGATCCCCTCCGGTCGCCTCACCTTGATATTGCAGTGCAAATGTATCTGGTCCAGGTCGTGGGCCACCATGGCCTCCCAATCATTAGCAAAGACGATCCCCGTCCCCAAGGTCTGCCGCTCGTCCAGCACCGTCATGTAATAGGTACCCAGCACCATGTCCTGGGTAGGGGTGATAATAGGCCGGCCTGAGGCAGGAGACAAAATATTGTTGCTGGCCATCATGAGCACCCGGGCTTCCACCTGCGCCTCGGGCAAAAGCGGCACATGCACTGCCATCTGGTCGCCGTCGAAATCCGCGTTGAAGGCCGGGCACACCAGGGGATGCAATTGGATGGCTTTGCCTTCGACGAGAATGGGCTCAAAGGCCTGGATGCCCAGGCGGTGCAGGGTGGGCGCGCGGTTCAACATTACCGGATGGCCCTTGATGACTTCTTCCAAAATGTCCCAGACCATCACTTCCCCGCGTTCGATCATGCGTTTGGCGGATTTAACGTTCTGGGCGAAGCCCCGCTCCACCAGTTTGCGGATGACAAAGGGCTTGAAAAGCTCGAGGGCCATTTCCTTGGGCAGGCCGCATTGATGGATCTTTAAATGCGGGCCCACCACGATGACCGAGCGGCCGGAATAATCGGCGCGCTTGCCCAAGAGGTTCTGGCGGAAGCGGCCCTGCTTGCCTTCGATAATATCGGTAAGCGAACGCAGGGGCCGGCCGGTGGAACCCACCACCGCCCGTTTGCGGCGGCCGTTGTCGATCATCACGTCCACGGCCTCTTGCAGCATGCGTTTTTCGTTGCGGATGATCATGTCGGGCGCGCCCATGTTGATCATCTTCTTTAGGCGGTTGTTGCGGTTTAGGACCCGGCGGTAGAGGTCGTTCAGGTCCGAGGTGGCAAAGCGGCCGCCTTCGAGCTGCACCATGGGGCGCAGATCCGGCGGGATCACCGGGATGATATCCATGATCATCCAGTCCGGCCGGTTGCCGGAAGAGAGAAAGGCCTCGGCGATGCGCAAGCGTTTAATGATCTTGAGCCGCTTTTGGCCTTCGGCGGGCTTTAGCTCTCGTCTGAGCTTCGCCACCAACTGCCCCATATCGATGCGGGAGAGGAGTTCCTTGACCCCGCGCGCTCCGGTCTCGGCCTTGAAATCATCATTCCACTTTTCGCGGGCTTCGGCGTACTCGCCCTCGCGCAAAACCGACCCGACCTTAAGCTTGATCTTGGTGCCGGAGGCAACCTCGGTCACGATGTAAGAATCATAATAGATCACTTCTTCGAGCGACCGGGAAGGGATATCCAAAAGCAGGCTCATGTAACCGGGCACCGAGCGCAGATACCAGATGTGGGCCACGGGCACGGCCAGCTTGATGTGCCCCATGCGCTCCCGGCGCACCCGGGAAGTGGTAACCTCCACCCCGCAGCGTTCGCAAACGATGCCCCGATAGCGCACCCGCTTGTATTTGCCGCAGTGGCACTCCCAGTCCTTTACCGGGCCGAAGATCTTTTCGTCAAAGAGCCCGCGCCGCTCCGGCTTGAAGGTGCGGTAATTGATGGTCTCGGGCTTCTCCACCTCGCCAAAGGACCAGGACAGTACTCGTTCCGGGGAAGCGATGCCGATGGAGATATGGTCGAATTCCAGGATCTCGGGCTTGCCTAATAATCTCATCGGCTGGACTCCTTTTTCTTCCAGGGAAGCTCACGGGGCGGCAGCTTGCCTCCCTCATCGAGGTTCACTTCTTTGCCGTCCTTGCTTAGGGTGCGCATGTCCAATCCCAAACTGCGCAGTTCTTTGACCAGCACCTTGAAGGACTCGGGGATGCCGGGTTTCTCCATGGGCTTGCCCTTAATGATGCTTTCATACACCTTGGAGCGCCCCACCACGTCGTCGGACTTGACGGTCAATAGTTCCTGCAGGGTGTAGGCCGCGCCATAGGCTTCGAGCGCCCATACTTCCATTTCCCCGAACCTTTGCCCGCCGAACTGGGCTTTGCCGCCGAGGGGCTGCTGGGTGATAAGCGAATAGGGTCCCGTCGAGCGGGCGTGCATCTTGTCGTCCACCAGGTGGATGAGCTTCATCAGATAGGTGTAACCCACGGCGACCGGCCTCTCAAAGGGTTCGCCGGTGCGGCCGTCCTTTAGCTCCACCTTGCCCAGCGGGGTATACCAGGGGATGCCGATATCTTTAAGTTCCCGCTCGATGAGGTTCACCGAGGCGTTTTCTTCCTCGACCTCGTCAAAGGGCGGGATCTCGTACCTCTTCTGGTTATGCCGCGCGGCAAAGCCCAGCAGCAGTTCAAAGATCTGGCCGATGTTCATGCGGGAAGGCACGCCCAGGGGATTTAAAACCACGTCCACCGGTGTGCCATCGGGCAAGTAGGGCAGATCCTCCTCCGGCAGGATCTTGGCCACCACTCCCTTGTTGCCGTGGCGACCGGCGAGTTTATCGCCGATACTAACCTTGCGCAGCTGCGCCACGTAGACCCTGACCAGCTCATGCACTCCCGGGGAGAGCTCATCGCCCTTCTCGCGGGAGAACACCCGGACGTTGATGACCTTGCCGCTCTCGCCGGGAGGCACTTTTAAAGAGGTATCGCGC
>Ga0315285_10004889_pt1 | contig 13871 bp, 12 predicted proteins | sample YL17G09_36_MG_FD_203698 | JGI IMG/M metagenome (GOLD analysis project Ga0315285, IMG submission 203698) | Sediment microbial communities from Yellowstone Lake, YNP, Wyoming, USA - YL17G09_36 | ecosystem: Environmental > Aquatic > Freshwater > Lake > Sediment | place: USA: Wyoming | collected...
AAAAAAATTTTCCGCAAATCGTTCATGGTTTTTTATGGCATTTTTAGATTCATCATCAACGTTGAACTCTGATAATGGTATGGCAACTTTTTTCATCTCTTGTTCAATTTCATGAATATCTTGATTCATTTCCCTATCCCTCCACCACAGCAATCTCCTCCGCCGTCAACCCATACAACTCATACACCAGCTTATCGATAGAAGCATCCGTCGCCTCAATCTGCCGGGACAGCATCGTCCTCTCCTGTTCGAGCCTCGCATCCTGCAATTTCTTGTTCAGGTCCAGCATCTGCGTGACGTGTGCAACCATGTGATCGTGACGGGCTTTGTCGGCAAAGTCGGAAATGTTAATGGGATGGATAGGGATCTTTCCGAAATAATCAAACATCAATTGGTATCCATTTTGAATTTGTGTACAGTAATTTGAGATCAAAAACCATCCTAATTTTGAGTTCAAAATGCCGAGTAAATAAAAATCCTGTATGGGTATCGAAAAAATTGCTGTATTTGGATAATTTATCCCATAATCAAACGAGAATGTAGGTTTAACTTGAAATTTATTATACATAATTTTTGGTTTTTCAAATTCTTGATAGTAATTCGAGCCAAATCGTTGAAGAGCATACCACTCATATCGAACGCCAGTTTCTGTTGGGTTTCTTGCAGAGAGCCTATCTTTGTATTTCGATAGATGTCGATAAATGGCCGGATATTGTTTTTTAAATTCTTCCTCTGCTTTTTTTGAAGCTCCCATTATCGTGGTATCTTCATGTAAAGGAAAATGCCAAGGAATGAAAATTAAAAATTTTCCCGGCTTGAGAGGGAGATATCTTTGAATATCTCTTCCGGCGAGATATGGTTTGATAATTTCATTATTTTGTGGATCTTCCTCTATTAATTTTTGACGAGTTTCAACATCAATTACATACGCCTCGTCAAATCCTGTTTTAATTCCACTGCAAATTTTACCATCGAGGTAAGATTCTAGTAGGACACTCGATCTTTTTATTTTGTTTAATAATAGGGTAGATTTCTGGTCTCCTAAAGACCACCCATCATCAGTAAGTGAACGAGGATCTATTGGATGCCAGTTAGCTACGACATACTCATCAAGACTTGGGAAATCAAGTGCCTCAACCTTCGATGAACAGAACTCACGCGCCGGCTTTTCATTGGAGACTCGAATGATACATGGATATGTAGTGGCATTTTTGAAGACTTGCAAATCTCCAAAGTCCACGATCTCTTCAATTTGTTTGGTCAATAAAAACGCACGGAGAGGTTTCCCATAGTTCGCCCGCATCCACTTATTCGCAACGATAAATGAAAACAATCCCTTAGACCGGAGAAGAGAGATTCCTTTCTCAAAGAAATATGCATAGAGATCCGCCGTCCCTTGATACACCGCATAATGCATCTCGAAATATTTCTTCTGCTCCTTTAATCCTTCCTGCCGCACATACGGCGGATTACCGATCACCGCGTCAAACCCGCCCGCTGCTATGACCGGTTCAAATTCCTTTGACCAGTCAAACGGATTAATGCGTTTCACTTCATCGGCAGGCATTTCAGGAGTCAGGATATCCCAGCCAATCAGCGAGTTCCCGCACTTTATGTTATGATCAAGGCTCGGGAGCGCCCGTTCCGCCGTGATCGTGAGCTGTTTTGAAACCGTCTCCTGGTTCTCTTCTTCAAGTACTTTGAGGAGCAGCGAGAGTTTCGTCACTTCGACTGCCTGCTGGTCGATATCCACACCGAAGATGTTGTTTAAGAGAATCCGTTTCTTCTCAGCGGTGGTGAGTTTCCAGTCGCTCCGCACCCGTTCCGAGAGCCGGACATCCTTACCATTACCGGGATTGTAAATCGGAAGGTCGATAGAAGATGCTGATTTTTTCTTTTTCGGGGCTTGTTCCGGGAGAAGCGCCTGCACTGCGGGATCAGTTGCCGAGTTCTTCTCTTTGAAGACAGGCACGAGGTTTGCGATATACCAGTCGCGATGCCAATCGATGAGATACTGATATGCACCGATCAGGAACGAGCCGGAGCCGCACGCAGGATCAAGTATGTGGAGCTTCGATACCTCACGGGGCGTTTTGTCCTTAACGAGTTCGCCGACCGTATGCTTCACGATATATTCCACGATGTATTGCGGCGTGTAGAAAACACCGCCGGCTTTCTTCACCTCCGGCTTATACTCGACCTTTGCCTGGTGCCCTTCCGTAAGCCGGATTACTTTGCCGAGGAACTGCTCGTACACGTGCCCGAGAATAGCGGGAGGGATAAGCGAAAACTCATACTGGCTGTCAGGGAAGTAAAGTCGTTTTATGATCCCTTTCAGGACCTTGTCGTCAATCGCGATAGTGAGCGAGAGCGTATCAGGGGATTCGTCCCAGTCAGGCTCTTGTTGGAAATGGAAGAGTCCGGAGTTGTATTTATCATCAGCGTTGCGGAAGAGTTGGCAGATCCGCCCATAGACCTGCTCGCCTTCCAGAAGTTTGTGGAGTGTTTCATAATCTTCAATTCCGCGATCTTCGCAAATGCGGAGGAAGAGAATCCTGTCGATAGTCCGTTGTACGACACTGTTCAGTTCTTCAACGGTAAGGGATGGATTGCGCAAAGCGATATTTTTCGCAAGGGCATCACGCCATTGCTCAATCTCTGCAAGAATATCGTCATCGACACTCACAGTCCCCCGCTTGCCTTTCGTCGTTTCGACATATTTGTCAAACGATCCCTGAAGGATGCTATCCGGGGCGATGATTGAAACTAGCCAGTCCCACTTTTCAGGATATTCTTTAAAGGTGAAGTACTCGGTCCGCGCCTTTGATGCTGCATCACCGTTCTCCGGTTTTATCCTGCCGTCATAGATTGCGAATTCTTCAAAATTTGTGAGAATGGAGAGCGGAAGTTTTTGGTTCCATGCATACCGGCGCAATTGCAGAGCTGCTTGAGCATCATCCTTGATCCGCACAGACGGTTTCTTGGTCTCGACTATGAACTTCCGGGCACCTCCAATTCGGAACGTATAATCAAAAAACAGAGTCGTGCCACGAATCCTGACCGGTTCTTCGTGCAGGACCTCCTTGTATTTCTCTGAAAATCCCTTGTTATTATCTACGTCCCAGCCGAGCGTAGAGAAAAATTTATCGACAAATTCACGCCGTAGTTGCGTCTCGTTGTATTTTCCCAGTATGTATGTCTGCCGGTGAAATTCATACTTTTCAAGTAATGATTTGATTGTATCGGGTGCTGGCATTAGTAGTTGTGTTATTGTGAAAAACGTTAAAGGTGTTGGAGTGATCTTATCTGATAACCTGATAATAATGGAAATGGACTACATTGTATGAGCACTGAAGAATCAAGGGTTCTCTGTAACCAATGCAGGGCAATTCTTCCCGAAGCAAATACAGCGAGCAGTCATCCTCCGTGTCCGTATGCGGATCGACGGATAAAGTGATTTCAGTCGTGGTTAAAGATTCGGTGCAATTGTTTGAATCAGTAAAAACAAAACAAAAGGATGCAACGGGATTTGTGAAAAACGAGACCATTGAACGAGAAAAATTTGCAGGGAAATCCAGAAGAAAAGCCAAGGAATTTCTCGAAATTGACCGATCTGATCCCCAGTTCACCAAGAAGCATCACCTCGTTAAAGAGCTGAATGAACACGGCGAATTCGAAACTAAACATAATGAGACAAAAGTATCTCACGCCAGACATCGATCTAAAAAATGACCCCGTAGTATCCCATACCTCCTTAACGGACTTTTTTATTAGGTTCAGTCAAGGCTAAGTTTTGAGAAACACAATATATAATCAGCCCGAGGGCCCGAGGGCAGGAGCCATGAGAACCAATGGCAAATTTCGTACAGAACAGCGAGACCAAGAACGCGGTTCGTGAACTCACGAGCCCGATCCCGGACGTGGCGACCTTCAACACGATCGTCCAGTCGGTCATCACCGGCAACCCGTTCGGGTGTGTATCGTATATGACTGCCGGGGTTACCCATGACCCCGTTGAAAAGATCAGGGAGAGCTACACGGCCAGGATCGTTTATCAGGACGTAGACGCAACGACCGTGGGCAACGACTCCAGCAGGTTCAACAGCATCGCCGGCTACAATGCGGGTGCGACAGCCCTGCTTGCGGCAACTGCCGTGACTGCAGCCCACGCGGGCACACCGGTCCACGATACAGAGAACGACTCGTTCTCCGTAACGATCCGGTGCCACGACCCGAACGGCGAGCTGTACAATGTCACGTTCAGCCGCGACCGGGTCACGGTCCAGTCCTACTCGGACGACGCGATCCTCGCAAAGGTCGAGACCTGGGCGGACACCAAGCCGGCACTGGCATGAACCATGAAGTGGTGAAGGCAGGAGAAGAACGAAGTTCTTCGAATGGTCGAGTTCCAAAGGAGCGAGACTGGAAAAGAACGAAGTTCTTCGAATGGTCGAGTTCCAAAGGAGCGAGACTGGAAAAGAACGAAGTTCTTCGAATGGTCGAACCCTTCAGTGGTGAGACTTGAGAAGATGTAATCTTCGAATGGAGGTAAAAAACATGGACAACGAACTCATCATCACCGGTGCATTCCTCGGACCGAGCATCTCCGGATGCGAGGTGGAGAAGATCGCAGCTGGTCAGACCCGGAGGGAATGACCATGGAAAATGAAATTCTCATCAGTGTGATCTTCGTTGGAGCAGGACTGCTCGCCTACGTGATCATCCCCGGGCTCCTCGATGTTGAGGGTTGAAAACCCGAAACACGAGAAGAACGAAGTTCTTCGAATGGTCGAGTTCCAAAGGAGCGAGACTGGAAAAGAACGAAGTTCTTCGAAGAATGTGGGACCGGGTCCTCGATCATATGGAGGCCGGAGGGAACAACCCAAAGTAATGCGATATGAACAAAAAGGGGCAGGGGCACAACCCCTGCTCCTTCCATTCTTTTCCCGATAGTTTTTTTAAAAAGATAAAAACATTAATCGCTTAAAAGAGAGTATGTTCGATTCAGGGGAAAAAGTGCCATCTTCCTCTGCTTCGTTCCACTTGTAGCAATTGTAATTTTATCTGGATGTACGAGTTCACAATCAACGGCTGCGGCAGCAAAAGACGATCTGGCGGGGATAGAAAAAGGTTCGGATTTACCCGTCAAGTCCCGCTATAACAGGCTGAATGTCTACCTCGCCGAATTTATCGGAAGAATGCAGGATAACGTCATTCAGCAGAAAACTCTTGAAACCATCCTGACATCCCGGATATCAGACAGGTCCCCTGGTGACAGGTTCCCCCGGAGATCTTAGGAATTATCACCACCGGATAATGTACCATTTTTGCCGCGTTGCATCATGGAACTCTTTGCCCGTGCATTTTTTAAACAACACCCCACAGAAAGATAAAACCCATGACTGCAGACACTGTACAATTTCACTTGCGAAGAAATTCCTGCACTACCCGAATGATATCTGGTGCCCTGGTTTGAGAAGGGGCATTGCATCACCTATTCCCGGCCCAAAAAAATTATTGGGAGAAAATTGGACTGTCCTTGACCATTTCGTGCATGATTTTCTCTTTTCCGTATTTTTTTGTGTAATAATAACATGCCAGTGCAACGATGATGGATGGAATCAGGACAAAGAGCATATCCATCATGGTATCGGTGTTGTCCGCCTGCATCTTGCCGGCAAGGGAGCCGCCAAGGAAGGTGTCGACCAGGAATTCGTAGATCTCCCAGAGATATTCCCCTACCAGTCCAAACATGAGGGCAAAGCATGCAATAAACTGAGGATCCAGGTTATACTTCCGCATCTTATCCAGAAAGAGGATTGCAACAAACCCGAGCAGGGCGACAATCGATCCTGACACGGTGTGGGCAAGAGTGTCCCAGTTGGGGATATTGAGATACCGTCCCTGGATGTAGCCTGAAATGTGGATCAGGATTGCAAGGGATATGAGGAAGTAAACAAACCAGGGGAACTTGATTTTTGTAAACCTTGTGATAAGGAAGGGAACCATCCCCATCAGGAACCCTACAATTCCAGAAACGACTCCAAAGCCCAGATACACCCCAATCAGGACGTTAAAACCAAGGGCTGCCTGGGTGAAGTAGGCAAGATACATTCCATACGGACGATCAGTCATACGGTAGTTTTTGCAGTATCCGAATATCTAATTTTTGAGATTGATCTAAAAATGTGCCCGTCCGAAATTTCCGGTGCAGTGCCCGCCACGATTCTGCCAAAGAACAGGAGAGAAAAGAGGGGGTTCCACAAGGAAAACCCGCATCTGGCAGGATCGGGAGACAAGCGGGCAGCGATTTTTTTCTCATCAACTGCCCGCTCATTCTTTTTTGTTGATCTGCTGCAGCACGCCAGCCTCAGCATACCACGTTATTGGGTGATTGTTCCGGTATTTTTGGATTGGAAGGGGATCACCCTGATCTCACCATTGATGACCTTCTCGAGCAGTTTTTTCCGGTTCTTCTTTTCACGCCCGTCAAAGATAAAGAACTCGTAGGTATCCCATATGGTAGCCCAGTTCATGATGACGATGACTGCCCCGATCACAATTCCTGCGAGCGAGCTCATCCAGGTCGCGTTCTCGTAAAAAAGCGTGATATAGAACACTGCAATCAGGATGTTTATTCCGGTGAAGGCAAGGGACACATGGCGCTCCCGCAGAAAAATTCCCGTCTCGCGTTCATGCTCGGTGAGTACGAAGCGGAAATGGTGACGGATTGCATCAGAGATTTCTGTCGCAGGCCCCGGGTCCGGGACACCCGGGATCTGTATCTCGAGTGTGACGGGCTTTTTCAGTCCGACGGCATACACAGTACTGAGGATGGCATCTTCTGCAGCCTGCGTGAGCTCCTTTTTCTGGAGCGGGGAAGGATCATCAGGATCCAGCAGCTGGTCCATAGTTTTAAATCTCAGGTTCACAATGGTCCGGTCGTTTTCTTCACGGTGCGTTGCGTTGATAACTTTCATCTGCATCTCCGGGTAGTATCCCACCACAATATCGGCTTTAGTGCAGATATTCCTTCTTTTTCCTGCATGATGCACCCTGCAAGGAAGTACGACCCTTTTTTTCCTGCCGGTATTTTCCCCACGTATCCGGCTGACCCGGACTTTCCGTGCCAAGGGGAATAAAAATGTCCTTGTTCAGTCAGCTGATTACTATCTTTACGAGGAACCACGTGAAAAAATCCGATCTCCCGACACGGGATACCGGATGAAATGAATGCGTTGTATCTCCTCAGAGGATCGGTTCCTGAAATCCCGGAACAATAGTGTTGGGGATTTCAACGGAACTAAAAAATATTTTAAAAAAAACCGAAATTTCTCTCGGGCCGTATGATACTTTTGCCTACACGCTCAATTTCACATTTTCGGGTTGTCCGTCAGGAGAAGGATTGATAACGACAATTTCCGGAGGCGATGACCTTAGTGTGATATCAAGGTTGGAAGTTCCGATACCCCGGGTGATGTACGTGATGGTAGGACCTTTTTCGATCTTCCCGCTCAACGTGACCAGACCTCCTGAAATGACCCGCTCATATCCTGCTGGAACTATCTGCCCGCCATGGGTATGGCCGGCCAGGATCAGATCTGCATCCCAGTTGCCACGGTATGCCGGTTCATGGATCATGTAAATAGCAAAGGAGTCATTTTTCAGTGCTTGCGGCACTTGCGGTGGATTCGCCATACCAGCCCAGCCATCATCCACACCGACAATTAGCACTTTTTTGCCATCAATCGTGATCTCTTCATATTCATTGCGGAGCACCTTGACCCCATTCTTAGCCAGAACGCCGGCGACTTTGTCAGCATACGCATAATCAGCGGAATCGTCGTGAACCCTGAGTGCGTCGTAATCTCCGATTTGCAGCGGGGGTTTTGGGTCTTTTAGCGTCTTTTCCCAGCAGCTTGACGCAACAATGCCCGATTGATAGTCATGATTGCCCAGTACTGCATACACGGGTGCGTCTATGCCGGACCATACTTCCTGAAGGGCGAGTTCCTCCACATCATCCCCCTCGCCATACGTAAAATCTCCCCCGATTAACACGACGGAAGGATGAAGTTCATTGATCTGCCGGATAATCTCCCGGGTTTCATCGATATTGCTCTCTCGCAAGTGCGGATCTGCGATAAACACGATTCCTGCGGGTGCACCATCCACTTTGAGTGTAGTTATTTCTGCGGGGGACTTCCCTTCGGTGTACATGTAACCAATCGAGCCAATAGTGGCTGGGAGGAACCCTATGAGGACAATCAGGGATAAATAACGTTTGTAGCCGGGATCGGGCAGGCGAAGACTCATTGAAGTGATCTACCACTTGGTATTTCTTCTCTTATATCCTTTGAGGTCTCGGCATTTCATGTCGAAGAGCTGTACCAGAGCACTTCCTGCGGGGCATCCATATTTTTTTATTTTTTTCTCAGGTAAAAAAAGCACGGAAGTAATTATGTATATATATCTCCGGCATTACCAAGAAGTATGGAAAGTGAGGCAAAAACAGGGAAAATTATCGTCAAAAAATTCCTGCGGGCAGCCCTCTATTTTGTGGCAATCGCAATGGCAATCCCGCTTATTCTGGGCTGGCTCTTCGGGGTACCTGCGGTCACTATCCTCAGTCTCATCGCCTCAACCTTTGTCCTGCAGGCAGGTGCGCCGGTTGTTGGGGTAGCGCTCGGTCTTTCAAACATGACAATTCTTGTCACCATGGCATGTTTTGCTCTCGGGATGGTCCTTGCGGTCTTTGAGGTATGCGACAGCCTGTCGTCAACTTCCGTAAAAGTACAGAGATGGCTTGAAAAAGTGGAAAAAGCGAGCGCGAAACACCCGGAGCTCCAGAAATACGGTGTTATCTCCTGTTTTTTTATCGCGTGGATACCCCCCTTTGGCATTTACGGGGCACCCGTATTCGCATGGATCATGAACTGGAAACGATCGCTTGCCATTGCCCTCATCGTATCCGCGTTCACCATAGCTTCGGTTTTTGTCCTGTTCTTTGCTTCAAAAATTCCTGAAATAATGTTCCTTGCGGCAAACCTCGGAGCGGTGATCTTTATCATCAGCAGCATGGTCACGTTGGGACTGTCAAATACTGTCCCTGCGATCCTTGCCACGCTGAAAGATAAAAACCTCTTACTCCGCGTGCTCCTTGCAAGTTTCATTCTTGTCCCCGCTCTCGCATATCTGCTGGTCGCAGGATTACACCTCCCTATTGGCCTTGCCATCGGGATGATCCTTGTCGGTACGGCTGCAGGGTCACCCTTCCTGCCCAGAGCGATCCAGATTCCGGCAGAGAAGCGTGCACTGGCAGGAGCCATGGCAGTTCTTCTCACCATACTCTCCGTCTTCTATATCCCGATTATCGTGCCATTCATGATTCCCGGCGAGGCTTTAATCAACCCCCTGTATTTATTCATGGCGTTCGTCGTCATGATCCTGGTCCCCCTCGGATTAGCTTTGCACATGAGATCCGGGAGAGAAGATAAGGTTGCACGACTCCTCCCCTGGCTGGACAGGACATCGTATGGTGCATTCTTTGCGGCTTTCATCGGTGTCATCTATGTGTTCTTCGATCAGATGACCGCAATTATCGGTTACGGGGGTCTCATCGCGATCATCATCTTTATCCCTGCTGCATTTGGTCTCGGGCATCTCCTCGGTGGATATGAAGCAGGCATGCGGGGGGTTCTGGCATTTGGCACTGCCCAGCGGGGTCTTGCGGTGGCACTGGTGCTTCCCATTCTTGACCTTTTATCCCGTTATTTTATTCCGGATTCTTCCGTGTATGACCCGACCGTCCTGATTATGATCCTGACGTTAGGTATTATCGGTCTTATCATGCTGATGATGCTTGGAAAGAAGCTTGCAAAGCAGGGCAGCTCCGGCTGATTTTTTCCAAAAAAGCAGAAGAGATGCAGATCGAATGCTTAAAAAAAGAATTTCCAATATTATTTATGTTTCTGAGACAAAAAAAAAGAAGGACGGTCATACTCAATGATTTCTGAAACGATACTCATCATCGGTATTTATCTTTTTATCATGACGTCCATGCTCTTCATCGGGCTTGGCCATACCTGGCGGGATATACTTGCACCGTTCAAGAATGTGAAGCTCTTACTGTTTGCACTTCTTGTGAACCTCGTGTTAATCCCGGTTGCGGGATACCTGATTGCAACGGTATTTGCCCTTTCCGGGGCGCTCCTCGTAGGATTTCTCCTGATGACCAGTGCACCGGGAGCATCCTATGCGCCGAGATTGCCGAAGGTGATGTACCTTTTTCAACCGGGCTCATGTTCCTGCTGTCCACCGTGGCACTTGTTTCGGCGCCCATCACGATACTCCTCCTTCTGCCCGAGGGTACTGTGGTCAGCGTCTGGCCGGTTATCCGTACGCTCCTCCTGCTGATGTTCATTCCCATGGTTATCGGCCTTCTCATCCGTGCCAGAAAACCCTCATTTGCTGAAAGGCTGATGGGGCCGGTAGTCTGGACTTCCTATATTATGATCCTCGTTGTGATGTTGACGGCTTTGGCGGCAAAATTGTTCTCTCAAGACCCTGTCGGCGGAGTGATCAGCCTGTTTGGGACCCTGGGGATCATCTCAATTGTTCTTGCGGTGGGGATATCGGTCATCCTCGGATACCTGTTCGGTGGGCCAGCGGAGGGTACCCGACGGTCGCTTGCCACCGGTTCTGCCAATCGCAACACCGGTATGGCCCTGCTCTTTGCTGCCAGTATTTCCTCAGAGGTCAGCGAAATTCTCGCAGTTCTTGTGGCATACATCGTTATCCAGATCCTGATTACAGGGATTGTTGCCGCGAAGTGGAGAAAGAAGCCTGCACCAGTGTCCGGGTAGCGTAGCGTACCACCTGCCCGAAGAATTGGAGGTGTTTTTACTATGCACCGGGCTGTATGCACGTGAGTTTGGGTGCAATAACTGCATCAGAGCCCATCGTGCAAAAAAATTAATTCGGGCCATCATCCGGCACTCCTGCCACACGCTGAATCATTCATGACGACCCTTATCCGGAGATGGGGAAAACAACCAATGTTAGTCCCGTTGTATCAGGAATAGTTCTTTGTCCATCTGGTGGTGGGCCGTTGTGTGATGGTTCCTTCGGACCCCGGGCTCCTTGCGATATCAGCGGGAGACCTCGACATGAACCGCATTGCCCGGAAGGGTTCCCGGCTCAGGATTGATCACCACTACTTCCGGAGGGGAGAGATACCGGAATTCCCGCGCCTGGTCGGATGTGCCTGTCCCTCCCGTAACGTAAAGCGGTACATCACCTTTCCAGAACAGGCCACGTATCGGGATAATTCGGAGAAATTCAACCACCTGCAGTGGGAAAATTCTATACTGTCCGCCGTGGGTGTGCCCGGAGAGGACAAGGTCTGCATCCCAGCCGGGCTTCCATGCAGGTTCATGGACAAGATAGATTACATAGGCTCCGGTATCGGGAACTTTTGGGGGATCTGCCCTCCCCGCCCAGATGTCGTCAACGCCGACCAGCACCAGGGGCTTCCCGTCAAGATCCAGCGTTACCTGCTCATTCCGAAGGACAGTTACCCCGTTCCGTTCAAGAACCGAGGCGATCGCCTGTGCATGGTCCGGGTCCGGCGAATCGCTGTACAGGAACCCGGCATCGTAACCGTGTGACCGGAGCAGCAGTTCCTCCGCCCACGATATCCGCCCGTCGAAACCGGAACCGTTGATGCCGGCACGGTAGTCATGGTTCCCAAGGACAGCATACACCGGGGCGTCGATCTCTCTCCACACGGCCTGGAGCGAAAGGTCTTCGTGCCCGTGATAGGAAAAATCCCCCCCGATGAGGACGAGCGAAGGGTGCAGGCTGTTGATGACCCGGATCACCTCCCTTGTGTGCCCGATGTTCTCAGGCCGTACGTGAGGGTCGGCGATAAACACGATGCCGGCCGGGGCACCGGGGACGGAGAGTGCCGTAACCTCAACCCTCCCGGCTTCCCAGTTCATATAGCAAAAAAGGATGATGCACGACAGGACAAGGAGGCCGGATGCCAGCACACCATACCAGAGAAGACCCCGGGACTTCTTCATCATCTCAGAGAATGGTTGGAGGGAGCCCGGGCAAATAGGTTCGCTTTTTACAAAACTACCATAAAATAGTTTTCACCAGAGGGATGGTCATCTGGATCATTGCGACGGCGGCAATAAGCGTAACGTATTATTTCTGGTGGTAACACCCGAAAGAAAAGGGTTCGGGATTCAAAAGGAAGAAAAACACTACGGTTTAATACAATCCTGTTTCTCTTATTGTTAGGAGACAAACGATGCCCGGAGATGTCAGCAGCACAAGGATCGATGAAGCCACCGAATCGTTAAACACAGGGAAATTCTACCTCCTTCTCCTCTTTGTTTCCGTGATTGGGGCCATCGGCGCTTTGATGATGATTGCCTTCTTTTTGATAGAGGACACTCTCATAGCGATCGTATGGAAGGATATTCCTGTTGATTCCCTCACTCCGGTCTTCAACCCATGGATTTTGGTGATTTGTGTCACCGGAGGGCTTGGTGCCGGGTTGATACGGCATTATTTCAACGGTGAGATCGCCATCATGGCAGAAGACTTAATCGAGTTCAACAGGGACGGGAGATTTGCCCTGAAAAGGGGGGTCGAGCTCTTCTTCCGGGGGCTGGTATCGCTTGTCTGCGGGGCTCCCCTCGGCCCCGAGGCACCCCTTACGGTTTCAGCCGGTGCTGCAGGAACCCTTATCGCCGAGAAAGCCCGCATGCCGCTCCCGATCGTCACCCTTTCATCGCTCTCTGCCATCAGCGGCTTCTTTGGTGCATTCCTGTCGTCACCGTTTGCCGGAGCCCTTCTTTTCATCGAGACCACCCTTGAGAAGGGCATCATGACATGGAAGGCGGTGCTCCCTTCCATCGTCGCAGCCACAGCAGGATTTGCAGTGTACTTCCTGTTTTCAGGCTCCTTCATCAGCAGTATGTTCACGCTGCCTGCGTACGATGGATTCCGGGACATCGATCTTGTCTATGCAGTCTTTCTTGGCCTGCTGGGCGGGGCATGCGGAATTCTGTTTATCATCCTGTATAAGAAAATGCGGGCAATATTCGAGCCGCTGGAGCACCGGCCGGTTCTCCTTGGCCTGCTTGGAGGTCTTGGACTGGGGATTGCCGGGATTCTCCTTCCCCTCACCCTCTTCATGGGCAGTGACCAGCTCCAGGTCCTCATCAATAACTACCTCGAAGTCAGCCTTGGCCTCCTTCTCATCCTTGTCCTTGCAAAGATCCTGCTCATCACCTTCTCCTTTTCCACCGGTTTTGCCGGGGGGTATATTTTCCCGGCCTTCTTTATCGGGGGAACCCTGGGGATCCTGGTCTTCCGGCTCTTTCCCTTCATCCCGCTTGCAGTATGCCTTGTCTGTGTCATTGCAGGCATCAGTGTCGCGCTGCTGCGGAGCCCGATCGCTCTTGCCCTGATTATTGCGATCGTTTTTGCCGAGACACTCATCCCGGCGATGGCGATCTCGCTTGTGATGGGCTTCATCGTAAGCCACAACTATTCACTTCCATATACGCGGAAAGGAAGGTCAGGTGAGATCCGGATTGGAGAAAATGCCGTCGGAAGCAGTGAATAAAAAATATGCTGCTGGATACAGGGAAAAATTTTTTAAAAAGGATTATGATTTTGAACCGGGAGCCTGGGTAATAATTTTTACCGCATCCGTAATCTCCGGGAGCATCTCTGCAGGAAATCCCATGACCATCTCATCATCGGCAATCCCGGAGAACTTTCTTGAACCATCGCAGCCGAGCGAAAAGTTCGGCTTTCCGGAAAGATAGGTCTGTGCGACTGCGTCCGAG
>Ga0315285_10004897_pt1 | contig 13858 bp, 18 predicted proteins | sample YL17G09_36_MG_FD_203698 | JGI IMG/M metagenome (GOLD analysis project Ga0315285, IMG submission 203698) | Sediment microbial communities from Yellowstone Lake, YNP, Wyoming, USA - YL17G09_36 | ecosystem: Environmental > Aquatic > Freshwater > Lake > Sediment | place: USA: Wyoming | collected...
AAGAATGGAAAGTGGATACTTAATTGCCGAAGAAAGGAGAACAGAAGATTGGTCTTCTGACACCAACCTTATATCGCAAGCAAGGCTTGGCCCACAAGGACAAACCGAACTAACTCTTTCTTTTACAGGAGAAAGGTTTCAAAAAAGAGACGCAAATCCAAATATTCTCCACTCTAATAGATTTCCTAATGCTACGGTTAAAGTATTTGATACATTGGTTGGGTCTGTTGAACAAACCCAAAAAAAGCAATCGACTCTTTAATTATTGGGGCTCTCCTCAAATTCTTCTATAATTGAGTTCGAAACAAAACAACATAGGTTCACCCCTTAGGGTTTGAAGGCTATCATGCTAATTTCCAGCGTTGCTCCAAGAGGCAACTCTTTTACACATATCGTTTCTCTTGCTGGAAATGGCTCAGAAAAATAGCTCCCATATACTTCGTTTATTTTTCCGTAGGTCGACATATCTGTAGTATAAATTGTTGTTTTAATCACATCTGCTAAAGAAACACCTGCCTTTTCGAGCACATTCTTGAGATTGCTCATTACCTGGTTGGTTTTCTCTTCTGTTGTTCCTTCAATGAGTTTCCCATCTTTTAAATAAATTTGACCTGATGTAAAAACAAAATTGCCTTTAGTAATGCTTGGAGAAAACGGAGCTGGTGAACTCATAAGTTGATTATAGCAAAATAGAAATTATTTTGCACCCCGATTAGGATTCAAATTTTATCTAAAAAAAACTAAATTGGAAGCTAGGGCCGATTGATAAAATCGGTCTTTTAAAGTCGTCCTTTAATTCAAGGGCGATTTTTTGTAGAATAAGCATAGCTTGATTTACTTGCAGTAAAATAGAGACATGTTTAAACCAGTCGATTCAAACCCATCATTTCCCAAGCTCGAAGAGAAAATTCTTAAATTTTGGAAAGAAAATAAAATTTTTGAGAAGTCGATTGAACAAAGGCCGAAAGACAAAACCTATTCTTTTTATGACGGCCCACCGTTTATTACCGGTCTGCCGCACTATGGTTCGCTTCTTTCCAGTATCGCCAAGGACATTATTCCTCGCTATCAAACGATGAAAGGCAATCGTGTCAGGCGTGTTTGGGGCTGGGATTGCCACGGCCTGCCGGCGGAAAACGAAGTCGAAAAGATTCTGGGACTCAAATCTAAAAAAGACATTGAAAAGCTGGGAGTTGACAAATTCGTGGAAGAATGCCGGCGCTTTGTGAGTCAGACTTCGGCCGAGTGGGAATGGTATGTTGACCATATTGGCAGGTGGGTTGACTTCAAGCATGCCTATAAAACCATGGATTTGTCGTACATGGAAACGGTTCTTTGGGTTTTTAAAACATTATATGATAAGGGATTAATCTATAAAGGCAAGCGAGTTTCTCTTTTTTGTCCTCGCTGCTCAACCCCTCTTTCCAAGTTCGAAATTACCATGGATGAGGGTTCATACCGGGATATTCAAGACCCGGCCATCACCATTAAATTCAAAATTAAAGACGAAGATAAATATATTTTAGCCTGGACGACCACTCCTTGGACCCTACCCTCTAATTTTGCTTTGGCGGTTGATCCTCAACAGGATTATGTCGAAGTGGAAAAAGAGGGTGAAAAATATATTTTGGCTAAGAAAAGATTTGGTGCCTTCTTTTCGGAAGGGGAAAAGGTGATTAAAGAATTTAAGGGTTCAAAATTAGTTGGGTTAAAATTTGAGCCTCTCTATCCTTTTTTTCAAGGTGGAAAGAACGATCATCAGCTTTATCCAGCTGATTTTGTTTCCATGGAAGAAGGTACTGGCGTTGTCCACATTGCCCCTGGATTTGGTGAGGAGGATACCGAGTTAGGCAATCAGGTCGGTTTGACCATGGCCGATTCGGTTAACGAAGAAGGAAAATTAGTCGCGAAAGTAAAACCGTGGGTAGGGATTTTTATTAAAGATGCCGACCCCTTAGTCATTGAGGATTTGAGAAAAAGAAACTTACTCTTTAAAGAGGAAAAAATTGTCCACAGTTACCCGTTTTGTTATCGCTGTAATACTCCTCTTCTTTACAAAGCTCAAGAAGCTTGGTACGTCAAGATTGATTTACTAAGAAAGAAAATGTTTCAGACTAACGAAAAGATAAATTGGTTTCCTGAACATTTTAAGCAGGGTCGGTTTAAATACAACATCGAAGTGGCTCCTGATTGGTGTATTTCGCGGACGCGATACTGGGGAGTGCCCTTGCCAGTCTGGGAATGCGGCTGTGGAGAGCGATATGTTTTTGGTTCAATCGAGGAAATTGAGAAAGCTTCCGGTCAAAAGATAAAAGAATTGCATCGGCCGGAAATTGACGAAATTGAAATCAAGTGTCAAAAATGTGGTCAGAAGACTAAGAGAGTCCGTGAAGTGCTAGATTGTTGGATGGAGTCTGGTTCCATGCCTTACGGCGAATGGCATTATCCGTTTGAAAATAAAGAACAATTTAAAAGGGGTTTTCCGGCCGATTTCATTGCGGAATATACCGGCCAGCTAAGAGCTTGGTTCTATTATTTGCATGTTTTATCTAATGCTTTAATGGAGAGCTTTTGTTTTAAAAATGTCATTGTCACCGGCGTCATTTGGGGAAGTGACGGCAAGAAAATGAGCAAATCTTTAGGCAATTTTCCAGACCCAAAAAGAGTTTTGCAGGAACATGGCGGCGATGCTCTCAGACTTTATCTCATGGGAAGTAAGATTATGGCCGGAGAGGATATCAGTGTTTCAGAAGAAGGGATTAAGAATCAAGTGAAAGACGTTCTCATTCCTGTCTGGAACAGCTTGAGGTTTTTTAATAGTTTTGCTAATCTTCATCAATGGCATCCCCAAAGAGGAATTAATCAGGTAAACCCCCATATTTTAGACAAATGGGTTGAGAGCCGACTTTGGTCGTTTGCGAAAAAAATGACTGCCTCTTTTGATAAATATGACGTCCCTAAAGGGGTAGAGTCAATTTTTGAATTTGTTAACGATCTCTCCAAATGGTATATCAGAAGATCGAGAGAAAGATTTCGAGACGGAAATCAACAAGCCCTTTCTACCCTCTACGAAATTTTAGTCATCTTTTCCAAAATAACCGCTCCAACCATGCCATTTTTGGCCGAGGAGATTTTTAAAAACTTGACTAATGAAGAATCGGTTCATCTCGAAGACTGGCCAGAGACAAATTTGGAAAAAATTGACTTCAACCTCGAAGAAAAAATGGCTTTGGTTCGCCAAATTTGCGAACTCGGTCATGCCGCCAGGAAAGAAGCCGGGATAAGGGTCAGACAACCATTAAAAAGTGCAAAGTGCAAAGTGCAAAGTGCAAAATTAGATAATGAATTAATTCAGTTAATAAAAGATGAATTGAATGTTAAAGAGATTGAATGGATTAAGGGAAAAGAAGAATTTAAGGTTGAGCTGGATCTTAAACTTACTCCTAAACTTAAAGCTGAAGGGGAGGCGAGGGAATTGGTCAGGCAAATTCAGGAGTTAAGAAAAGAGAAAGGCTGTCGATTGGACGAAAAAATTGTGATTTATTGTCCTTCCTGGCCAAAAGAATTTGAAAATGAGATTAAAAAACAAACCTTGGCGGTTAAATTGATTCAATCTCAACAGATGAAGATTGTTCCTCAATGAGGATTTTCAAAGATGGCGACCGGATAATTTTAATTTCTCTTCTGATTCTTTTTAGCTTGAGTTTGAGTATGATTTGGAGTCTTGCTCCTCAACTTTTCGTCCATCAATTGACCAGTCTTGTTTTAGGCTTGGTTCTTCTTTTTATTTTTTCCAGATTAGAAATCGAGCTCCTGGGAGGATTTTCTTGGCTCATCTACATTTTTTCCCTTCTTTTTCTTCTCTCGACTTTTGTTTTCGGCCAAGTTTCTCGGGGAGCAATTAGATGGATAGAAATAGGTAATTTCACTTTTCAACCGTCGGAATTGATTAAACCCTTTATGATTCTTTTCTTTGCCAATTTTCTAACCGAGTCGGAAAGAATTAGTCCTAGAAAAATGATGAGTTCGGCCCTTCTGCTTTTCCCGATTCTCTTTTTAGTTTTCAAACAGCCTGATTTAGGCAGTAGCTTGGTCATTTTGACGAGTTGGTTAGGCACAATTTTCGCCGCGGGATTACCCATCCTTTCTTTATTGGCCATCACTTTTTTATTTTTAATCATCTCGCCTTTAATTTGGTTTTTTCTAAAAAACTATCAAAAAGAAAGAATTTTGAGTTTTCTCAATCCTTACCAGGATCCTTTGCGGGCTGGTTATCATCTCATTCAGTCGATGATTGCCATTGGCTCGGGAGGAATTTTTGGTTGGGGATTGGGTCGGGGCAGTCAAAGCCAGCTCTTATTTCTTCCAGAAAGACATACTGATTTTATTTTTGCTTCTCTTATCGAAGAACTGGGATTGATTGGCGGTTTTCTTCTTTTATTAGCCTATGGTCTTCTCTTTTATCGAATTTTAAGAATTAGTCAACAATCGACCTCGAGGTTGGGGCAGATTTTTTGTTTAGGTTTCTTTTCCCAACTTGTTTTTCAAGTTTTTGTCAATATCGGGATGAATATGGGCTTGATGCCGATCACCGGCATCACTCTTCCCTTGGTTTCCTATGGGGGTTCTTCATTGGTGGCCACTCTGATTGGTTTGGGAATCGTCATGAGCCTGAGCCGTTTTAAAATCAGTCGCACTGAAACCTTAGAGATAAAATAGGGTTTGCATCCGAAAGCGAATTTAGATATAATCTTCAGGTATGAAATACGCCGTGATTAGAATCAATGGTCATCAATATCGAGTTGAAGAAGGCCAGGAAATGGTGGTTGATAGGTTAGAAGCCAAAGAAGGTCAGGAAATTGAGATCCCGGAAGTTCTTTTAGTGGTTGATGGAGAAAAATTAGAGATTGGTCAGCCCTTGGTCAGCAAGACTAAAATTATGGCTAAGGTTTTGGAAAATTTAAAAGGAGAAAAAATAAGAATTGTTCACTTTCGGGCGAAATCAAGGTATCGAAAAACTCGAGGCTTTCGAGCTTTATTAACAAAAATTAAAATCGGTGCCTTTACTTCAGTGAAAAAATAACCCCTTGACATTCGTGAAAAAATGAAGTAAATTTATTGAAATGGCTCATACTAAAGCAGGAGGAAAAACTAAACAAAAGCCACCCCGACCTGGTAAAAGACTGGGCGTAAAACTCTTTGGTGGCCAGTCAGCCAAACCGGGCCAGATAATTGTCCGTCAGCGGGGGACGGAATTTCATCCCGGCGACGGCGTTGGTTTAGGTAGAGATTTTACTCTTTTTGCCCTTAAAGAAGGCAAGATTCTTTTTAAGATTAAACACGGTCGCCAATTTGTTTCCGTAGAATAAGATGATAGATCAAAGAGTGGTTGAGATTAGCGTTGAAGAGCTTCAGCAAAATCCCCTTCAGCCCAGAGGCTTAATTATGCCCGAAAGCCTGGTTGATTTAGTGGATTCGATTAGGGAACACGGCATTCTTGAACCTTTAGTGGTGGCAAAAACACCAGCCGGATATTTGATTATTGCCGGTGAAAGACGCTGGCGGGCCGCCAAAATTGTGGGCTTAAAAACGGTACCGGTCATTGTCAAGGAAACGACTCCCCAGGGAATGCTGGAAATGGCCATTGTCGAGAATGTGCAAAGGACGGATTTAAATCCGGTCGAGAGAGCAAGAGCTTTTCAGCGCTTAAACGACGAATTTGATTTGGCCACCTCGGAAATCGCCAAAAGAATTGGTAAAAGTCAAGCCTACGTTTCCAATTCTCTTCGGATTTTGACCCTCCCTGACGCCCTTAAAGATGGCTTGCTTTCCGGTTTAATTACTGAAGGTCATGCCCGGGCTTTGGCGGCGATTGATGATGCGAAGATTATGGTTGAAGCCTACAAGATTATCTTAAGAGAATCGGCTTCAGTCCGTCGCGCCGAAGATTTAGCCAGGAGAATGAAGCATGAAGCCGGGCAACCGCCTAGACCAAAAGCTGATAAACCGAAAATCAAAATTGTCAGCCAAGAGATGGATGAAATCAGAGATAAAATTGAGGCCTCTTTGGGTGGAGTAGAAAAAAACTCGGTTAAACTTTCTCGTTCCCTAAAACAAACCAGATTAATGATTATCCTTAAAGGCAGTTTGGAAGCGACCGAAGACAGACTTCAAAAAATCTCTAAAGGCATCTGCGGCTCTTAATATTTGGCTGTTGGAATCAGACCAATTTCGTTCGGAGGCCAGTATCTAAGCCAAGCTTTTCCCAAAATCACTTCTCTTTTAATGAAACCAAATTCACGACCATCACGGGAATAGGGACGGTTGTCACCAAGAGCTAAGTAGGTTTCCGCGGGGACGGTGACTTCTTTTCCTCCTTGGAAAAGGCTACCCGGCGAAGTTTTAAGATTTTCATCAAGATAATCTTCAATTAATCTTTCTCCATTAATATAAACGTGTTCACTTTCAATCTTTACTCTTTCTTCGGGAAGGGCAATAATTCTTTTAATATACTCGCATTCTTCAGCCGCGCAGGGTTCTGAAGGAGGCGCTTTAAAAACAATCACATCGCCTCTTTTGGGTTCGCCTAAGCGATAAGAGAATTTATCGGTCAGGAGAAATTGGTCATTCATAAAATTCGGGAACATTGAGCTGCCTTTTACTTGGTGAGGTTGAAGCAAGAACAAGTAGACAACAACGAAGATTGAAAGAGCCAGGACGACAGTCTGGATGGTATCCAAGAAAAAAGAGCCGAGTTTTTTAATCGTTTCTTTCATTAGTTCTATTATAATCTCTTTTTAAATTGTCTTGCAAGAACGAATTTGTTAAAATATGGTTAGATTTTAGGATCCGTGGCTCAGGGGTAGAGCGCTCCGTTCACATCGGAGAGGTCGATGGTTCGAATCCATCCGGGTCCACCAGCAACCAGCTTGACTTCTTGTCGACCTTTGTGCTATAACCGCTTTGCATAGCAAAGTAAGGTTTCAAGCTTTGCTTATAACTTTCTCATCTGCCCAGAGGCAGATTTTTAATTAAAAGATGAGTGCTGAAGCGCCTATACCATCTTCATTGGAGATACAGGTTAGAGAACATCCAGAAGACTGGATTCATAAGACGGCAAGGGAAACTGCCGTTGTTATCAGAAAGGCTTTAGAGGCTCAAAGTGGTGAAACTGAGTTCTCTTTTGTTATGAATAGTGCACCTTTTTTTGTAGTTAATCCTGTATTAGGAGGAACAGCGGGTTTAAATATCGGGCTAGCCTATTTAAAAGAAGAAGGAGGAACCCAGACTTTTGAAGATTTATCTTTAAGGTTAAGATATAGTGGAAGTCCCTTCAAGGACAAAAAAATAAAATGGGAAAGTTATCTCGCCGCTTTATTTGAACCGGAAAAAAAGATGATGGTGGATTGCTCTTTTAACACTAATCCGAAAGGAAAAGCTCCTTCTATAGTTGAAGATCCTACAACTGGAAAGACGACGATTACGATTTACCAGACATTAATCACAGGTTTAAGGAATGTTGGTGAAGATTAAAGAGTCCCTCCGACAGGCTTAGTCGAGAGGATCATAAGCCAGTTGCGCCACGGCGATGGAGAAACGTTCAAGGAGATCTTCTGGGAGTCTGTCATTTGTTCCTTTTACTTCAAAAAAAGCTTTCAATCTTTCGATTTCCTCTTCTTTTACTCTACCTGTTCCAATTATTTCAGGGATGAGGTCATGAGTTCTGGCATATGCCCATATTTCTAAATCGATTGGGGCAGTGGGAGTAAGCAGATGAGGATTGGCTTCTCTCATTTTTCTTCTCACTTCTCGAGCTCTCAACATCTTCGCTCTGGATTGATCTGGGGGAGAAATAACGCCCAGTTCCTGGTGACTCATATCTCATAGTATATCAAATTAAAAAAAGTATACAAAAGTATACTAGAGTGGAAAGGGAGGGGCTTCAAACTTAATTTATGATATAATATTCACGCTTGGAGGAGGAAATTTCATGACTATTGAGGATAAATCAGACATTGATTTTTGGAATCGAGAACTTGAGGGAATTGATTTAGAACTGCCAGCAATTATTGATGAGGACCCAATTGAGCAAGCCTTCCAAAACAAGATGAGACATATAAAAGAAAGTGATGAAACACAGCATTTACTTCTTTTGGGTATGTTAAACACTTGGGCTGATTGGACCAATATTCGTGGAGGAGAAAAATGCAAGTTATGGGATATAATTATTTGGCAGATTGAGTACATGACTCGAAGAAAGGATATGACGCCAAGTCAATTTATTGATTACGTTTTTAGACCCGAACAAATTACCGGAAGATATGATTCTAGGGAAATAATAATTCGATTTTTAATCTAGGACTTCTTCTTACTTCGATATACAAAGGTATACTGCAGTATAATCGGGAAAAGATTTTATAATTCTAAAGCCTGAAGGAGATAGTCGCGAGCTTCGCGGAGGAGGATTTTTAATTGAAGGTGTAGACTCAAAACACCTCCGAGGTGTAATTATGGTCTTTTTGGGAAAATTGTTCTTTCTTCATTCAGTAAAGTATTGGGGTGAAGAAAACCTTTCTCAATCATTTGATATTCAGAACGTAAGACTTTTAATAGGGCTTTCAGAACTAAAATTTCGTAAGGTTGCTCTGTATATAAATTATTTAGTAGGTTTCGATTCATTAGCATTTTCTTCTTTTACTACCTTACCAGCCAGTTTATAATCCTCCAGGGCTTTTTTCAAATCCGATTCTAGTTTAGTGTTCAATTCTTGTTTAATCTTATCTAGCTCATCAATTTCTGTATTAGTTAATTCATGAACCCCATCTGTTTTGATGGTATATATATCTGTATATTTGCCAACCCCTGGGGCAACTTCACTCCTTTTTTTAGCATCATAAACTAGGTATAAAACTTCTCTAAGCGATGATTTACTTGTATATTTATTGCCGATTAATGAGTTTATCGCATGAACATCTCCTATCCCTATAGCACAAAAACCTGAAAAGTCCATTACATTCATAATTCCGGGATGAAAAATCCCATAAATGTGTCCCCCAGAATCATCAATGCCCCCTACGATTAATGAAAGAATGAAACTTTGTTGGTCTCTGGACATTCCGCTATCAATTTGTATGGAAATTTGTTCGTTTAAATCTTTTTGCTTTTGCAGATAATAATCTAAAGACATACCTCTAGGTTCGAGATATATTTGTACCATCCTTTTTGTTCTTAGCTCAATATATCTTTTTCTGGCAGCTTCGGCAACATTCTTGACACTTGTTGCTCCTTGCTGTTCTCCTTTGATTTCTTCTACGAGTTGAGAACCAACGAAAGAATCGCCTGCCGAAAGAATAAAGATTTTGTCTGTTATTTTTTCAATTTTTTTATTATCACTCTCAATCTCAGTATTTATGGGGAAACCATAAGTAATTTTTCTGTCCGAAGCCAATATTAAAGACTTGCCATCGTCAGCCAAAGCTGCAATGCATATAGTCATGTCCCGATTATATTGAAATTTTTTTTAAAAATCAATCCTTTCCAATTCAAACTTATTCCACCCCCGAGGTTGAACCGTACCAGATATTATAGGGCTCCTTCGGCTAATATTAATTCTTTAGAATACAATCTGGAATTATCAGCATTAAATTCATATTTAACATCTGTTTGTAAATTGTCTAATGTTAATATTTTCCAGCTTTTACATTTATATATATTATTTTTTCCTTCTGTTCCAGAAACATAAATTTCAAAAGAAATGAGAAAATGATGAGCATCTGAGGTAATTTTAAATTCATCAGAAGGAGAAAGATAGAAAGACCGTTGGGTCGTATCTACATTTTCAATATTGTAAGTTTTACATTCTAAATAATTTAATCTTTTGTATTCGTCAATAAATTGTATATCTGGATAACCCATACTCTTTTTCTTTCCTTTTCCAGTTAATGGCACACCAGCTTTATATCCAATTAGGTTTAAAGCCTTCTTAACAAAAGGTTCAATATCATTTCCAACCTCATTTGGTCTAGTTCTTCTAATTCCGACTTTATTCACGTTATTACCCGAAACGGTAGCTACTCGTATTAATTTTTTTAAAACAGACATATCTTTATTATCCCTATTGTTAAAAGGAGTTATTGTATGTCCAGAAATACCTTTGATTACTAACTTAAAAGGAATGCCCCTAAGAGGCTTTAACATTTGTTTAATAATGTTTTCTAAGTTTTCAATATATTGTTTATTATTCATTTTTTAATTTTTGTAAAAAAGTACTATTCTATTAGAATTTGTTCCTTTATTATTATTAGAAATTCCCCATATATTTGACGTTTTAGTAAATTTTTGACGATTAATAATAATTCCTTTGCAATCAAATCCAACACTTAATCCCAACGGAGTTATAATTTCATCAAGATTTATCTTACCGTTCCTTACTTCTCCTACTTCAAAAGCAACATAACCTCCACTTTTTAAGATTCTGAATAATTCAACAAATACTTTCTTCATTATAACAGACCAATCTGTGATTTGTTTAGCCATAGTGATTTTTCTTTCTATTCTTTTGGGGTCTATATCATTAAACCAACACCTTAACCAATTATCATCTACATACTGAACTACATCAAGAAATGGTGGAGAAGTTACAACTAATTGAACACAATTGGGCTTAATTTTATTAGTATGCCTCGCATCTTTTTCTAAAAATATCGCACTTTTTCTTACGGAAGATAATTTGCTTAGCGTATTATCATTAACATCTTTCAATAAAATTTGAGTTTTTTTGACTATTAATTTTTTTATATCTCTATAATCTGGTTTTTGCTTTCGCTTTAGATTTATTTTTTTTTGGCTTTCTTGGGATACAGCTTGATTAGGAGGAAGTGTATAAACCGAAAAAAATCCTGTAGAGTGTCCAGTCAAACGAGTTGTTGCAACCATTCTAATCCAGTTATCTATCTCATCTTCCTTTTTCTTTTTCTTATGCCTTTTCAAATATTCCTTTATTGATAATATTTCAAGCAGTGTCTTTTCGTGATAAAACATTGACAAATCAATCTCACTTTTTAAGTTGCTGTCAATGTTAATTTGAGAAAGTCTATCAGTGAGAGCTTCAATTTTAGGAGGACTTAATCTAGCTTTACATAAAATTGTGCTTAGCGGATTAATATCATTGGATATAACATTACGTCCAAGAATTGCAGCTTCTATAATAGTTGTTCCTCTGCCCGAAAATGGATCGTAGACAAAATCCGTTTCTTTTGTTAATAATCTAATGAAGAAATTCGGCAATTGAGGCTTAAAGCAAGCTCTGTATGGAACTTCGTGTAGTCTATTAGCTTGTCGTTGCTTTGATGTCCAGAATTCATTAATGAATCTTGGAATTTTAACATAATCAAATTTTAAATAATCAACAGACGTTTTATTTGCCGATTTAAAATTATTAAGATAGTCGAATATCTTACCGTTTTTAATCATATTTAACTAGTTCAACTATATATTGATAAATCTGAATATTATTCTTACTTAGTTAATACAGTCAGATCAGTAATTAAACCATTAAGCTTTGTCTGCATGTTTTGAGCTTCTGTTTGGATGGATGCGTCCATTGAGCCGACTCCATAAGGGACTTTTATTTTATCGTAATCAACTAATGAATTATATTTTTTTATTTCGGCATATACAGCAATAAGCTTCTCTTGAATTTCTTGGGGAAGATGATCTATCGATCCCTTGAATATGTTCCATGCTTCATTATTTAATTGAGGTTTACTGTGAACGACCTTCCAGTTCTCTGTGATTTTTTTGTTTTCTTGCGCTTCTGTTAATAAAGATCTCAGTACTAATTTTAATTTATCTTTTTCATCCTCATGTCTTTTTTTCAATTCTTGTTTATATAATGCGTCGATTGTCCTTTTAGCTGAATCCATAGCCCCTTTATAAGATATCCATCCCCCAACTAATGCACCCAGTATTGAGCCAACAAGACCGCTAGCAAGCGACGTTAAAAGATTGAATAGTAGGTTATTATTCATAGGGGTCATTGTCTTGAAACTTATTTCTAGGGAGACTTGATTGCCATTCATTAAATTGTTGTTTTGACTCAGATTCATTCATAATTTCAGTCGGCCAAAATTCGACAATTTCAAGATTATGAAATAATCTTACGCTCACTTTCTCACCATCTAACTTGCATACCGTCCCAATTTCTTTACCACCAGAATAGCCCTCTTTTGAATAAACTTTGTCGCCAATCTTAAATCTGTCCATATTTTATAGAAATACAAAAAACTGAACTAATCTCACATTTTTATGTTAGATTAAGAAAATTTAGCTCCCCTGACTGGACTCGAATCTCTAATTTCCAGATTACAAAACTTTTAGGTTTGCCAACCTTTACTATTGATGATATCATTTTAGCATACTGATGCAACGAACTTTATCTCCACTTTACGAAGAATATCATAAAAAAACCAAAGCTCAAAAGAGCGTGATTAATCGTAAAAATTTTACTTAAATTCCTATATAATAAACTTGAGTTTAATGAAAAAGTCCTTTGAACTGAAAAATCGCTTTCCCTTATTAATCTCTCTTTTAATTACTATTCCTCTCCTCATTTCCAACTTCTACTTCTACCAAAAAAGCCAAAGATTAGAAAAGGAATTCGTTGTTAAAGAAGTTTTTGACGGTGACTCCTTGGCTCTAAAAACTGATATCAGCCTCAGGCTCGCTAATGTCGAAGCCCCAGAGATTGACCTTTGTGGCGGGCAGGAAGCCAAAAAAACTCTGGAAGATTTGGTTTTGGGCAAACCAGTCAAATACGAGATTATTTCTAAAGACCAGTTTTCGCGCCTCATTGCTTTGGTTTGGGTCAACGACAAGTTAGTCAATGAGGAATTGTTAAAACAGGGATGGGCCAGATATGAGGGTTCACCTAGCTCCAAAAGAGAGGCGTTAAAGGCAGCCTATGATGAAGCTTTTGCTAATCATCGGGGAATTTTTAGTCCCCTGTGTCTTTCCGAAAAACCAGAAAACCCAAAATGTCTAATTAAAGGCAATATCAGCCGTCACGCTAAAGACGAAAAAACTTATCATTTTTCCGGTTGCAGCGGTTATCAACAAGTCATGGTTGAAAAAGATTTAGGCGAAAACTGGTTCTGTACCGAAAAAGAAGCCCAAGAAGCGGGTTACAAAAAATCAGAAAATTGCTTTGGTAAAACTTATAAACCTTGAAAGGGGGTGAAGAAATTGGAAAACATCGTTCCTGTGATTTTGGGAGGTTTAATCGGTGGGTTATTGAGGGGGCTTTTGGGTATCGCTAAAAGCTTGATTACCAAGAAGGAAGAGACAATTAATTATGGTTATTTCTTTTTATCTCTGGCAGTTTCCATGGTCGTAGGAGTTATTGCTGCCTCGCTTTGGCCCGAAGGGGATTTTCGGATTGCTTTATTAGCTGGCTATGCTGGAAGTGATTTTCTAGAGGGGCTGTTTAAGTTGAAATTTCAACAAAAGCTTGTGGAGATTAAGGACTAACTTCTTTGAGGCGGATTTGAGTCGATTTGACCTTTTTAGCATAGGGTTGAAGTTTTTCCATTAGCTGGGGATTAAGTTTTTTCTGGTCGTAAAGATTACCTAAAGTGATAATGTCAAAAATCATCACTTCTTGAAGCCCACCAGATTCTTTAATAATCCTTTCTAACTCCTTTCTTCCTGGTTCACCAAGTTGAGGAAAGCGGGTTTCTTGTTGGGTAATAATTAGAAGCAACGTTTTGCCGGATTTTATTTTTTTAACGTTTTTCTCTTTCGCCAAAGCAATAATTTCTTCTTTAAGTCCGTCAAGTTTCCCTTCTGCCTCGTCCTTTTT
>Ga0315285_10004899_pt1 | contig 13857 bp, 9 predicted proteins | sample YL17G09_36_MG_FD_203698 | JGI IMG/M metagenome (GOLD analysis project Ga0315285, IMG submission 203698) | Sediment microbial communities from Yellowstone Lake, YNP, Wyoming, USA - YL17G09_36 | ecosystem: Environmental > Aquatic > Freshwater > Lake > Sediment | place: USA: Wyoming | collected...
CTGCTGGTTCTGCATCTTGATCCCCAGCCGCACGAGGCCCAGCGGGCCCTTGATTGCAAGGATGATGTTCTTGAGATGGTGGGCGATGCCGCTGACCGCCAGGCCGATGGCCGCGAGGCGTTGCTGCTGGATGCTGCGCTCGATGCGGCGGGCTTTGGCGATGGCCACACCCGCCCACTCCGCCACGATGGAGAGAATCTTGGCGTCCTGCTCATCGTAAGGAACGTCGCCTCTCTTGTTAAGGACCTCCAGAACCCCGATGATCTGCCCTTCGTCAATCATGGGGGTGGCGACAAGGTTGCGGGTCACAAACCGGGCTTTCTCATCGGCTTGCGCGTAGTGACTCTTCTCATGTTGAACGTCGTTGACGGTCAGCGTCCTGTTTTCCTCGAGGCATTTCCAGGCGATCCCGGTGCCGCGCTTCAGCCGCATCGTCTTGATGTCTTCGGCTTTTTCCCCCAGCGCCACCTCGAAATAGAGCTCGTCGGTGGTCTCGTCATAGAGCATGCAGGAACTGGCTTCGGACTCCATCACCCGCTCGGATTCGTTCATGATCATCGTCAGCAGGCGGTTGAGGTCCGTCAGCTCCTTGGTAAAACCGGCCACACGGTACAACGTGTCAATGATACGCTGTTCGTGGGATCGGGCGGGGCCTGTTTGCTCGCTGGTCATGAGGTGACATCCTTTTCCAACCACTACACCCTCACCCTCCAACTACCATGCTTCAGTATTGGGTTTCGGGGAGGCAGACTTCAAGCAAATTCGTAAGGCCAGGGAAAAGCCTGCTTTGGGAATCCTGGAAATCCCTGTTCTCTTTTCGGTTGACAGGCTGGAGGATCTTTTGCTAGAAAAGAAGAGTTCCTGTTTGGCACTGTCGTTGCGGGTTTTGTTTCCAGGCGCCCGAGATACGAGAGTGGGTTCTGGATCTTTACTATTCTTTACCATTTCGCACGAAGACAGGAAGAGTGTTATGCGTGGAAAAAGCATCTCGGGAAGCCGGGCGGCGGAGTTGACGTCTTGTTTCGTGTGCGCCGTTTTTTTCGCGGGGTTTGCGTCGAGCGCTATGGCGATAGTGTCGGTCAACATTACCTCGCCCACGAACGGGGCCGAGTTCCATCCGGGCGACACGGTGCCCGTGACCGCTTCCTTCAGCGAATCGGTTGCGGGAGTGGACACATTTACCATCACTCTGGAAGATAGCATCGGGGGAATTCTCGACGGATTCGTGATAACCTATCATGTCACGACCGTGCAGGACACCGTCTCGGATTTCCTCGATATCCCGGTTTTGATCTCCACTCCGCAGACCCTGACGGTGCGGGCGGTCGTGGTGGATCGGGTGGATCCGACCGTCGAAAAATCCGTATCCATTTTAGTGCGCGCCTTCGATAGCACGCCGCCCACCTATGCCGGCCCCGTCGGCATCATCAGCGCCGCGCCCCCCAGTGACAACACGGTGGCCGAGCTGACCTGGGGCAGCGCAACGGACGACACGAGCGCCCCGTCCGCAATCCGGTACAACGTGTACGCCGCCACGACCCAGGCCGCGGCTTTCAGCGGCAGTCCGGTGAAAGTTTTCACGGGAGTGACCTCGGGGCAAATCACCGGGCTCGATTCTCATACCCATTACTATTTCGGCGTCCGGGCCGAGGACGAGGCCGGCAACGAGGAAACCAACACCAACACCGCCCTGGCGCGGTGCGCCATCGAACCTGCATACGGCATGATCGTGGAGACGTTCGACCGCGCGGGCGGAAATACCCACGTCCTGGATGACCCGGCCGCCGAAGCAATCGGAACCGCTGCCACAAGCCTTTTTGCCTGGGGAGGGTTCGATGCCGGAACGGGCGGCGGTGGTGTCTCTATGAGCACCGCTGAAGGCCTGCGGTTTTTTGGCACGGGGAAAAACCCCGGATCGTACGCCTATACGCGCTTCGGCAAACCGTCCCTGCCCGGTGGACTGAACAACGCCGCCGAGGAGATCCTGGATATGAGGGGCAACAGGGCAAGGGCGGCAGTGCAACTCAACACTTTGATCCCCGCGGGGTATGACGTGGGTTCCACGGTTGCCCTGACGATCCGTGACGACAGCGGATGGTGGGTGTCAACCGGAAAGGCGCTCGAGGAAAACCTCTCCACCTCCAACACCACCGTTTTCCAGTTCGCCGGGGCGGACGCCGTGACGTGGAATCATCTTTGGGGCACGTCCGACGTGGATGAGGTGGATGACGGCGGGGAAACGACGTTGGAGGAGGGAACGGCGGGGACGCCGAATTTCGGCAAGGTCGAGGGCATGGGTATCCTGATTCTTGAAGCGGCGGCGAACGCGAACCCTCTCTTTATCCGCTCGCTCACTCTCCACGGACCCGCGCCGACGGTGACGGCGGCCGACCGGCAGACCTGGAACCTATACCGGTAGAAGAAGGGGATGGCGGCTGCCGGACACCCTTCCGGCGCTCCGTTCGCAAGACACTCTTCGCGAGGATGGGCGCATCTCAGTTTCTTGCAGGTGGAGAAAGTTCGGCCCCCACCGACTTTATGTCGGTGGCGCCGTGATTCTGCTCCAGTAACGCCTTTTCTTATTCTTGCGCCCCCGCCGACTTTAGGTCGGTGGAGCGATGATTGTTCTTCCGTAAAAGTCAAATCCATCCCGTCTGGGGAAAGAGGGGACAGATCGAGAATCGCCGCGAGCCATCAACGTCTTCAACCACCGCTCCACCGGTATAAAACCGGCGGGGGCGTCGGTGGTTTTTACCGATTCTGGAGCAAAACCACCGCTCCACCGACATAAAGTCGGAGGGGGCGGCTTGTGCAAGAAAGTGAGATGCGCCCCCCGAGGATTTGACTCCTGGAAACTCCTGGAAACTCCTTGCAATCCGGGCATCTTTGTGTTCACCTGGAAAAGGCCTCGGTGGATGCGTCGGGGTGGACGTTTTTCCCAGGCCGTCGCCCAAGATTCCCGTTCCCGTTGAGACGCCGACATGCCCGTTCCCGTTCTGTTGATCGTCATCGGAACCCGTTCCGAAGCCTTGGCGGGCGCGGCGTTGCTCGAACGATTCCGCTCCGCCGATCCCTATAGCCTCCCCTTTGAGCCACGAGTTGCCACCACCGGCCAGGAAGATACGGAACTCCTCCAGGCGCTTGACGCCGCCGGGATCGCCCCCGCCACCGAACTCAGCGTCAAGCGCCCCCACCTGGCAGACGCCAACCTGGACGCTTGTCTGGTTGACCAAGTCGAGCGCCTTTTGCGCCACCACGACGCGGCGGCCGTGCTGGCCATAGGTTGCAGCGCCACCGCCTGGGCCACCGCCGTGGTTGCCTACTTCAAGCAGGTTCCCCTGATCCACCTGGGCGCGGGGGTTTTCGCTCCCGGCGATCTGCGGCCTTTCCCGGAATGGTATCACCGCTGGGATTTGGCGCGGCTGGCGCGGCTGCACCTGTGCCCGGACGAGATCTGCGCGCGGGCCGTTCGGAACGCGATTGGCGCGGAGGCTCCGCAGCGTGTCGCGACGGCCCAGACCGCCGTCGTGGGAGAAGGCGCGGACGAGATGCTGGCGCGTTCGCTGGCCGCCGCCCTGTCGGACCCCGAAGCCGAACCAACGCTCAGGGGCTTGAGAAGCGATGCGCCGCGCGTCCTGGCCTACGTCCGGCGGCGCGAGCACCATGCCGATGGGCTCCGGCCGCTGTGCCGCGCCCTCGACGCGCTCTCGGCCCGGCATCTCGATCACGACTTCGTCGCGGTGCACTCGCTGCAATCCCATATCTGCGACGCCATGACGGCCCTGATACCCCGGCGCGAGAATCTGCGCGACATCAGCCCCCTGCCGCATCCCGTTTTTGTGCGGGAGCTGATGCGGGCGCGGCTGGTGATGACCGATTCCGCCGGCGTGGCGCGGGAGGCGCTCCTGTTGGGGCGGCCCCTCGTGCTCATCGGGGATTACTCGCGGACCGAGTCTCTCGACGCGCTGGCGGCGTCGGGCGATTGCGCCATCGTGGCCATGGAGGATGGCGCCTTGAAAACGGCGGTCTCCTCGGCGCTCTCCCGGCCCGCCCCAGGCCCTGCCCCCGCCGCGCTGAACCCGCCTCCAGCGGGACAGCGGGCGGCCCAGGCTATTTTGGAGTGGTGGAACAAAATGAATAATGAATGATGAATGACGAATGATGAATGATAAACACATAAAGACATTCAGCGATGATTTGCATCACGTAACAGTCTGCTTGTCCTATTCATCATTTTGCATTCATCATTCTGCATTCATCATTCTGCATTCATCATTCATTATTAAAGTATGAGTTTCGTCCACCTCCATACACACAGCCACTACAGCATCGGTCGGGCCATCCCCACCGTGCGGGCGCTTGTACGCCGGGCGGCGGACCTCGAGATGCCGGCGATCGCCCTGACGGACAACAACAGCATCGCCGGCATGCATGAGCTGGCCGCCGCCGCCCAGGAGTTCGGCATCCAGCCCATCCTGGGCTGCGAGCTGGACGTGCTGCCCTCCGGCCACGGGGTGTTCCAGGGCCGCACCCACCGCCTCGTCCTGCTGGTCGAATCGGAGACGGGTTACCGCAACCTGGTGGACCTCATCACCGCGGCCCACCGCCAGCCGCCGGATTTGCCTCCCCACGTGCGTTTCACGGACCTGGAGCGGCGGCTCGGCGGGTTGATCGTCCTCACCGGGTCGCCGCGCGGCGAGCTGTACCACTGGCTGCGGGAGGGGAACTCCGCGGCCACCAAGAGCTACCTGAACCGCCTTGCCCGCGCCGCGGGCGACAGGAACCTCTTCTTCGAGGTCATGGAGTACCCGCACCCCCGGATCCGGAAGATCATGGACTACATCCTGGAGTTGAGCCGTTTTCTCGGGATTCCGGCCGTGGCGGCCCAGAACGTGCACTTCCTGGACCCGCGCGATATGCCCGCCTATGCGGCCCTGACCCAGTTCCCCCGCTTTTCCGGCCCCTTTTGGCCGCCCTCCGACAGCGAGATGCCGACCCGGCATTTCACAACGGCCGCCGCCATGCAGAAACGCTTCGGATACACCCCGGAAATCCTCGAGCAGACGCTCCGGATCGCCAAGCGCTGCTCGTTCACCTTTCCCCGCTTGCGCCCGTTGATCCCCGTGCCGGATTTCGAACGCGGCCAGGACGCCGCCACGCTGCTGTGGGACAAGGCCATCCACGGCGCCGCGGCCCGATACGGCGGCTTGAGCGAGAGTCTCAAGGAACGCCTGAACCAGGAATTCGGCGACATCCGCGGCCTTGCGGGGCAGGGAATTGACCTGACCGAGCAATTCCTCCTGCTGCAGAACCTGACGGCTTTTCTGCGAAAGCGGGAACTCTGCCGCGGCGTGGGAAGGGGAAAATGGATCACCTCGGTCATCGCCTACGCCCTCGAAATCGTGGAAATGGACCCCCTGGCCTATAAACTGGACTACCAGCCTCTGCGGGAGGATCCCCGCGCCTACCCCCTCTTCGAGATCGAGCTCTCTTCGCACGGGATGGAGGAGAGCCTGCGCTATCTCACCGAGGAGTTCGGGAAAGACAGCGTCATGACGGTGGGGCGGCGGGTGGACTGGAAGCGTTCGGACCTCTTCCAGCACCTCTGCCGGTGGGCGGGGCTTCCGCCGGTGGGACTCAAGAAGTTTCCGCCGGAGAAGACTATGGCGCCTCTGCACGAACCGGAAGAGGCCGGCGAAGGCGCCGACTACGCCGAAGATGGATTCCAGCGGCACTACGATGACGAGATCGAACCCTCGCCGGCGGGCACGCCGGGCCAGATTTCCTGGCTTAAGAACGAGGAAATCCCGCGCCAGGAGTCCCTGCGCCTGCACAAAACTCTCGCCGAGGTGACCTACACCCTGCATCCGTGTCCGCGCGGGTTTGAGGCGCAGCGCGGAGAGGTGGTGCTCAGCAAAGAGCCCATCAGCACGATTGTGCCGGTGATCCGGGCCCCGTCCGGCCACATGGTGACGCAGGCCAACGCCGACATGCTGGACCGGCTTCAACTCCCGCGCATCCGGTTCACCTCTTTCGCGATGATGAACATCCTGGAGTTCGCCCAGAGCTGCATCCGCCAGGAGGAAACCCCCCGTTTCCTCCTTTCCGAGATCCCGCTCAATGACGAGGCCACTTTCAAGATTCTCGGGCTGGGGCTCACCAACGGCATCACGCCTTTCCACGGCATCACGGCCAAGTCGCTGCTGCGGGCCGAGCGGCCCGCCTCCATCTCCGGCCTCCTGGGCGTCCATGCCCGCTCGCGCAAACGCCGCTTCGGAGAACACCAGCCCGACCCCGTGGAATCCCTCCCGGACTGTGTGCTCGGCTACTTGTCCGCATATCTGAAAGGCCATTATCCCGTTGCCTTCATGGTGTCGGTGCTCACGCATTCGGTGCAGTCGCAGAAAACGGTGGGCTTGCAGCGGCCGCGTTTCCAGATTCTGCTGCGCGAGACCCGGAAAATGGGGATCGAAGTGCTGGGGCCGGATATCAACTTCAGCGTGTATGCCTTTTCCCAGGAAAGGCGCGGAATCCGCACCGGGCTGATGGCCGTTCAAGGGATGGGCGAGCAAACCTACCGCGAGATCGCGAATGTGCGCGCCGGCCGCGCCTTCACGGGCCTCGGGGACTTCTGCCACCGCACGGACCCCCGCAGCGTGAACCAGTCCCAGGTCATCAACCTGATCAAGGCCGGCGCCTTCGACAGCCTCGAAGCGAACCGGAACCGGTTGCTGGTGGACTTTGAGCGGGAGCTGAAAAACGCCCGGCTGCGCTCCTCGCGCTACCCCGAGCCGGCGGAGTACCAGCAGTTGCACCTCTTCGAGGACTCCGCGTTTGAAGAAAGCGGAAGCCGCGGTTCCGCGGGGCCGCGCGAAAAAACCCCCATGCCCGCCCCGCGCGATATCATGCGCTTTGAGCAGGAATCCCTCGGATACTCCGTGTCCCATGACCTCCTGGACCACTACCAGGACCTGATGTCGGCCATGCACGTCATCTCGCCGTTCGACGTCCACCCCAAGCTCGAGGGGAAAACGGTTTTCGTGGCGGGATTCATTGACCACGCCGAGCGCGAAGGCCCTCTGATTGACGACGGGACGGAGATCGTCCTGGACCTGGAAGGCAAGGTGGTGAAGATCCCTCCGGCGGCCTCCAAGTCCTTCACCCGGATCCAGAACACCCAGGGGCCGGTGCTGATCGAGGGAATCGTGCGGAAACACACCGGGGCCGAGTGCTTCCTGGTGGCCCGGGGACTCTATCTGCTCGATGAAGTGCGCGGGATGGCCCGCGATATCAAGACGGTGCGGCTCAACGTGGGCGGGGTGGATTCAAAGACGTTCTCGAAACTGCGCGCCGTGCTGAAATCCTACCACGGCGAGACCGCCGTGCTGCTCGAGGGAAAGGCGGCGGGAAACTGGTGGCGCGGACGAGGGCTTGACAACGCCAAGGTCCTGTTCTGCCCGCCGCTCTACCGCGACCTGGTGAACCTCCTCACCGAGCAGCGAATCCGCCTGCTGGATCAGAATGGACGGCGGGTGCCGCAATCCGAGCTGCGCGGGGCGCTGTGAACACTGATCCGAGATCACTCGGTTTGCCTATCCATGACAGAGGCAAGATGGATAACGGGCGCAACCCGCCGATTTGCAGGAGATAGATGGCCTTCGTGTCCCGGAGGGACATCTGACAATAGCCCAGCACTTCAGTGGTGGGAAAGCACGCCCTTCTCTCCCAGTCCAGTCCCGGAGATAGTGACATATGTCCCACCGGTATGGCGAGGCGGACGGTCTTGGGGTGAGTTTATCGCTTTTTCGCCAAAGCAAACGATCATGTTCCTTCCTCCTTTCCATTTCCCGCCCGTATTCCAGCCACCGGTGGGACATATGTCAAGAAGGTAGGGACGGCTGAAACTCGTCTTCGGATAGGGCCTCAGCCGTCCCTCCGGGACTTGCGGGGATAATGGACTGCCACTTGTCCCACCGTGGAACCGGCGGGCTATATTCCTACAAAATTCTTCTTGACTTACAATCCGGCAGATGTATACTGTTGCCATGAACAAGACTAAAACCACGGACACGGTGTACTTTTCGGTCAAGGGGCAGGTGGTCATTCCCCGCCGGCTGCGCAACGAATTCGACATCAAGGAAGGCACCCGGGCATACGTGACCGCAACGCCCCAGGGCATCCTGATCAAGCCGATAACCCCGGCCTATATCAAGGGACTCCGCGGCTCGCTCAAGGGCAAGGGCGCGATGAAGGCGCTGTTGGAAGAGCGCAATCGCGAACGGGAGCCGTGAGATGGCCGTCAAGGTGCTCGACAGTTGGGCGATCATGGCCTTTTTTGAGGACGAGCCCGCGGCGGAGGCCGTCGAGCGGCTCTTGCAGCAAGCGGTCGAGGGGAAACATCGCCTGCTTCTGAGCGCCGTGAATTGGGGCGAGATCTACTATGCCACGATGCGCGCGGTCTCACGGGAGGCGGCGGAGCAGAAGGCCCAGGAGATCGCCTCGCTGCCCATCGAGATCGTCGGCGTCGGCGAGGACCTGGCCCTGGCGCGGCAGGCCGCCATCTTCAAGGCCACGAAGAGAATGTCCTACGCCGACTGCTTCGCCGCCGCGCTGGCGAAGGAGAAGAAGGCCGAACTCGTCACCGGCGATCGGGGATTCAAGGAAGTTGAGGGAGAAGTGAAGGTTGCCTGGCTGCCAGGAAGTTAAATGCGACAGAACGCGAAAGCCATGAACATCGAGCGAGATCCCGACATTTGTCTTCATAAACTCGGCGCACTGACCTCAGTTACGAAGTGGTTCAGAATAGAATGACCTGTCCCTGAATTCGCGAAGTGGTTCAGAATAGAATGACCTGTCCCTGAATTCGAGACTCAAGACTCAGGTCTCAAGACTCAGGACTCAAGACTCAGGACTCAAGACTCAAGACTCATTCCTCTCCTCCCCGCCATGCCGCTTGACTCCCCAGGCGCGGCCTTGGTATGATCGCCGCATTGTAGAGGGGAGGAACCCAAACAATGGTGGATCCGCGTATCCCGCAATACCGTGAGGCCGTTTCGGCCATGGCGCGCGGGCAGTTTCCGGTCAAGATGCCCGCCGCGCCGGCCCATGACGAGATCGCCGAGCTTGGGCACGCCCTTCAGGATCTAGCCGGGGTTCTGGAACGGAAATTCCAGGAAGTCAGCACCCTGGCGCAGGTCACCGAGCGCATCAACGCCGGCCTCCTGCTCGACGAAGTCCTCGACCACGTTTATCAATCCTTTCGCCCCATCATCCCATACGACCGGATCGGCTTCTCGCTGCTTGTGGAGAACGGGACGGTCGTGCAGGCCCGATGGGCGCGTTCGGACTCCCCTTCGGTGGAAATCCACCAGGGTTACTCCGCCCCGCTCCAAGGCAGCAGCCTCGAGCGGATCATCCGGGAAGGGCGGCCCCGGATTCTCAACGACCTGGAGGAGTATCTGCGGGAGCATCCGGATTCCGAATCCACGCGCCGCATCGTGCGCGAGGGCATCCGCTCGAGCCTGACCTGCCCCCTGATCGCGATGGGCAAACCGATCGGCTTCATGTTTTTCTCGAGCATGCGGACCAACACGTACCGCGATGCGCACGTGGAGTTGTTTCAGCAGATCGCGGGACAACTCTCCGTGATCGTGGAAAAAGGCCGCCTTTATCAGCAGCTCCTGGAGCTGAACGAGCTCAAGATCCGTTTCCTGGGGGTGGTGGCGCACGATCTGAGGAGCCCGCTCACCATCTTCAAGGGCTTTGTGGACATTCTCAAGGGTGGGATCCTGGGCGAAGTCCCTCCGGCGCAACTGGATATTCTGGGAAGGATGGACCAGACCTGCAAGCAGATGATCCTGATGATCAATGACCTGCTGGACGTGAGCGCCATCGAGCTTGGGAAACTGGAGCTGGACAAGAAAGCCGTGGATCCGGCGGAGTACCTGCGCGATCTCCACACTTCCAACGATCTGCTGGCGAAGACCAAGAATATCGCTCTGAGACTGGAGCTGGAACCGGACCTTCCGAAGATCGAACTGGACCCCAACCGGATCACCCAGGTCGTCAGCAACCTGATCGCCAACGCGATCAAATTCTCCTTTCCGCACAGCACGATCACGCTTCGCGCCCGAAAGGAAGGCGCTCACCTGGCCGTGTCGGTCGCGGACCAGGGCCAGGGGATTCCGCCGGATGAGGTTCCGAAGCTTTTCTCGGAGTTCTCGAAGACCAGCGTCAAGCCAACGGCCGGGGAGAAGAGCACGGGGCTGGGGCTGGCGATCGTCAAACGCCTGGTGGAGGCGCACGGCGGCCGCATATCCGTCGAAAGCCGCTTGGGCGAAGGATCGGTATTCACATTCCGCCTGCCCATGAATCCATCCGGGGAGTAGTGCGGGAGAAATGGAGGGATGCCGTGTACAGACAGCAGAGGGTGACGGGGTGGATCCTCCTTATGTTCGTCCTATTGCTCCTGCTCGGGGCCTGGTTGAGCCGGTGGCGGTTCGTGGGCACGCAGACCCGCGTGAACCGCTTCACGGGCTACACGGAGAAACGGGTCGAGAAGGCGGGGGGCGGGTTCGAATGGGTCCCGGCGGGGACAGCCGGCAGCGAGCGTTGAGGCACGCGGGCTTTCTGAACGCGGTTGTTCGACAATCTCATACACCTTTGCGGTCATACATAGAGCAAAGGTTCAGAGGGGAGATTCCTGGACTCATGCGCGGGCACGAAAGGAACGCCAACGGCGTTCCAGAACAAAGCCCAGGGTTGCGAAGCTACCCTGGGAAACGGGTGAATGCAAATTCCAACCCTGTAAGGGTTGCACAGAATATGGAACCCCTACAGGGTTCTCGTGGGCGAGGGGTATGCCGTTTACCCAGGGTAGCTTCGCAACCCTGGGCTGTGATATGGAACCGCGTTGCGGTGCATACGAAAGAGTAATGTTTCGGAATGCGTTTGCCACATCATTCAATACTCTATGACGGATGTAAAATTGGCATCAGTCGGAGGGTCCGGTTGCGGCGACGCGGGTTCCGGAGCGCTTCCACCACTCCGGCTCAGGCGGGCGGATCCGTTCGACAAGATGGCCGGCGAGGGAGCGCGCGGCCTTTTCACAGCATATCTTGAGGCAATACCGCGCGGAGTACACCTTGACATTCAGCCCGCTGCAGGGATTCCCAGCAGTGCGGGTAAACAGGTAGACCTGGTACTCCTGGCCGGGTGTATACGGAGGGAGGGCAGCCCGGGCCTCGACGACCATCTTTACGTCGCCCAGCCCGCCACCGATGAGATGGCGTTGCCAGCCTTTCCCCTTGTCCACGGAAGTGATGGCGGCGTCAATGCGCATCACCGTGGCGCCCAGATGCCGCCGGTAGAGATCCGCGTCTTCCTCGGTCCGTACAAGGAACGTCTGGCCGGGCTTCCTCAGGAGGATCTGCTTGCGCAAACGTTCGGCAAGGAGTTGCCGCAACTCGTCGCGCACCTGCGGCTCCAGTGCCTCGCCGGCTCGCCATTCCACCTTGCGGATCACCACCACGTGGGTGGGGCTGGTGAGGGCGGAGCTGGGATCGGAAAAGTGGAGGACCGCCCCCGGCCTTTCCGGCGGGGTGGCAAAGAAGATGCCGGCGCCCGGTTTCCTTTGCAGGGACGGATAATCCCCCAGGAAACCCGACGGCACCGGCACGGGAGTTTGACAGCCCAAGAGCAGCAGGCTGAGGAGCCAGAGAGCCCGGCGCATCTAGTTGTTCAGAACCGTAACGGTCGCCCGGCGGTTCTGCGCGCGTCCTTCCTTGGTGTCATTGGGAGCAACGGGACGATACTCGCCGAAGGACGCGGAATGAACGCCTTGCGGGTCGAAGCCCTGCTTGGCCACCAGGAACGTCACCACGGTCAAAGAGCGGGCGCAAGCCAGTTCCCGATTGCTCTTCCAGCCGGAGTGGCGGATGGGCTCGTTGTCCGTGTGGCCCTGGACGCTAAGCTTCTTGCCGGGGTACTCGGTCCGAATATAAGCGGCCAGCTTGGTCACGGCTTCGGTGCCCTCTTTGGTCAGCTTCGCGGAACCCGACTTGAACATCGCCTTGCCCACAATCGTGCATTCCATGCCGCGCTCGGTCTCGCGAACCTCCAGCCCTTCATACGGGGTCTTCACCTCGCCCAGGGTTCTGATCCTGGGCTTCTGAAGATCCGCGATCTGCTTGTTGAGGGCGTCTATCTCAGCCTGCAGCTTATCCTTGTCGGCCTGCTCCTTCCGGAGCATTTCCTCTTTGGCCTTCAGCTGGTTGTTCAGCTCATCTATCTCCTTCTTTGTTTCCACCTGCTGGAGGCCGTCGCCAACCAGAGCGCCCACCAGGGCGCCGGCACCCGCTCCGACCAACGCTCCCGCACCCGCCTCGGCATTCGAGCTTCCGATAATCGCGCCGGGGATAGCGCCGACGCCGGCGCCGATACCCGCGCCCTGCTGCACACGGGAGCACCCTACAAGGCCCATACATGCAACCAGACAGACAACAACCGCAATCTTTCTCATCTTACTGCCCTCCTCTTCATGACCTACTCGCACTTTGGGGATATCTTTCACCTGCCGCTTGACGGCAGGGAGTAACCTTGTTCCGGCGTCTCCGCCCGGAAGGCAGGAAACCACCAATGACGAGTCTACCAGTTTTACGCCCGTCTGGTCAACCCAAAAGAGGGATTCCCGCAGGACAGTTTCAAAGTCGTCGAAGAACGTCCCAGCCGGGGGCGGCTGGGCCACAACATTGAGGAAACAAACAACTTGAGGCAATCATCTTGAGGAAATCAACACCTTGTGGCTCAGCCGCCCCCGGCGGAGAGACTTTGAAATCCTCCTGCGGGAGACCCCATTCTTGTCAGACACACGGAGTCTGCCCTGATCCGATGGCCAGAGCTCATCCCCCAAGAACCGCAACGCGGTTCCAGAACAAAGCCCAGGGTCGCGAAGCCACCCTGGGAAGAAGATCCGTCATCATTCAGATGAACCCTGTAAGGGTTCCATAGACCGTCCACGCCGCTTTTCCTGTTTCCTTGAAGCTCTTCGACGACAGGGTTCCGCGGACTCAAGAAAGCTCGACCTTGCGCACCAGCAGCAGCCGCGACCCCATTCCCGCGCCCGTGATTTCCACCAGCCAAAAGGGAGGTTCGAGCCACTGGGGATATCGGTCCGCCCATTCGATGAGAACCACCGCCGCCGGATTGTCCAGGTAGTCCTCCAACCCCAGGCTCGCTAGATCGGGCGGCTCGGGGCTGCGGCCTTCGTGCGCGCCCACCCCTCCCAACCGGTAGAAATCCGCATGATGGAGGGTCAGACGGCCCTCGTAACTCTTCACCAGCACATAGCTCGGCGACGTGATCGGCCCCGGAATCCCGAGTCCTCGCGCCAAGCCGCGCGCGAAGCAGGTCTTGCCCGCCCCCAAATTCCCCGCCAGCGCCACCACTTCGCCCCCCTTGAGTCCCGCGGCAAACGTCTCGGCGAACGCCTCCGTTTCCTCCGGAGAATCGCTGCGCGCAAGAAAGGCGCTTTCGAACACCGGACCCGCGATACTTCCAGCTTTGGCGATCAGCGGCGATATCCCCGAGCTCACTCCACTCGGAGCCGTAGCCGAAGCATTGTCCGATGCGCTTGAGGTCTGATCCGAAGAACCTTCCTGGGTCGCTTGAGAGTCAAGACCCCGCAGAACCTCCGCGTAGGGACGGTTCGAGGCGGGGTCTCTCAGATCGGACGCAATCTCGAGGAGCGGCACGAGCGCGAAGGCGCGGTCATGCAAGTGCTCGTGGGGGACAACAAGGCGCTCCGAGCGGATCACCTCGCGTCCATAGAGCAGAATATCGAGGTCAATGACGCGCTCG
>Ga0315285_10004901_pt1 | contig 13848 bp, 34 predicted proteins | sample YL17G09_36_MG_FD_203698 | JGI IMG/M metagenome (GOLD analysis project Ga0315285, IMG submission 203698) | Sediment microbial communities from Yellowstone Lake, YNP, Wyoming, USA - YL17G09_36 | ecosystem: Environmental > Aquatic > Freshwater > Lake > Sediment | place: USA: Wyoming | collected...
CTGGGGACAATGACCTCGACATCTACGTGCTCGACGGATGCCTAGTCTACATCGGGAGTCATGCTTAGGTTGATCCCGGTACCCCCGGAACGTAGTCTCCCCATGGCAACCGATTTTTTCGTCCCCGACCGTCGGGTGGAACTTCACCCCTGTACCGACAGATGGATGATGGGGGACCGCTTCGGCAGAATCCTCCGGGTCAAGGACGGGATTGTCCACGTCCGGCTGGACAAGTCGAACAAGACCTTCAAGTTCCATCCCGACAACATCCTGCATCCAGGGAACTGGAACCCGTGACCTTCAGAGAACGAGAACTACTGGCCCGAACCTCCCCTCCGGGAGAAGCCAACGTGGGCAAGAATAGCTACTGGCTTCAGGACTGCCCGAAGCACGGAACGCAGGCTCACCTGAGTTACCTCGGAGGAGCCTGTGAGAAGTGCCAGGCAGAGAGACTAGGGGCAGTTCGGCCCGATAGTCATCTCCAGAACCGTGTCCCCTGAGCAGTTCCGCCCTCCAAGGCCATCGTCGTAGGCATATCCGTAGGACGTGTTGTTACAGCCCGTGTGGATGAGACTTACGTACTTGGTTTTAGGCACCGGACCAGCCTGACAAGCCGGAGACGAGATGGGTGGGGTTGGGCAGCAGTACATCTGCTCTACGGCCCCAGCCGGGTCATTCAAGCCGTCCCCGCCGAACCCAGGGTAGTTGAGCTTCATGCAGGGTGAGAAGCACCCCTGTGCCCCTACGAGGTTCAGGTTCTCCTTGGCGTACTTTGGGTTCGCCCCTCCGTTGCTCAGGTTATCGTCCTTCGGGCACAGTGCCAGGAATAGATTGGAGCAATCGACTGGGATGCAGCTCTGACGACCGTCTCCACCTGTGGTCTTGACCGTGAATGGTAACGTGTACCCGTCAACGGCCGAGGAATTCCAGTAGGTGTCGATCATCTGGACACCCTGTGGGGTCTTGCCGCACTTGGACTTGTCAGCCAGGGTGCAGCCCCAAGTGGCCTCCAGCTTCGAATCCACAGGCGGGGTACAACCTGTGGGCGGACAGGGTGGGCTTGATTGACCCATCGTGCAGTTCTGGCCCGTATCGTCACAGCCCTTCTTGGGCCAGTACCTCGTACTCGCCAGGCCCTCAGCAGGGATGTCGTAGGACGTAGAGGTTCCGGCCTTCACCCTCACGACCTGGGGGCCAGAGGGCATCTTGTCCTGCTGGATCCAGATGTCGTAGGAACAGGCGTTTAGGATCACCAGCCTAGGTGGGGACGCCTTCCTTACGGCATCCGGGACCGGGACCGAGGAATTGCAGCCAATGACGAGGAGGGTCAGCAGAACGGTGTAACGCATACCGTGGAAAGACCAATAAAGGTTAAGCATGTCCAAAGAAGACCCCTCACCCGCCTCAGCATTTCTTGCTCTTGTGTTGCTCCCCGCCATGTACATCCTGGAGGGGTTCGTCATCACCCGGCTTTGGACCTGGCATATCATGCCGGTTTTTCACCTAGGGCCGATGAGCATCGGGCATGCTATCGGGGTGTCCACCCTCATCGGAATGGTGAGGTTCCGCCCGTCTGAACTTCGAGAAGAGAAGCCGCCTCTGGTGGTCATCAAGGAGCACCTCATGGTGTCGGGAGTCTCTTTGCTTGTCGGTTGGCTGGCTTCGGGTTGATCCTCCCTGGCCCTAGAACGTATCCCTGGCATGTCAAACCCCTTCGGTTCATACGAGTCCCAGTGCGACGACTTCGTGGACTCTTTCCAGGAGCACTGCGACTTCGAGGCCGGTGCCGAGAACATGGAACTCCGGGCCATGCGCCTGGAAGCTGAGCGGGATGCCCATCAGGAGGCCATGTTCGACGCCATGGACATGCTGGACGAGATGAACGCCGCTCGGGAATCAGACGGGGAGGTCGTGGCCCCGGCAGTAGCCATCCCGACTCCCGTGGACTTCGGGGACGATGACATCCCCTTCTGAGGCGAGCATGGACGACCGTGCAAGGTACAACAGGCCCGAAGTCGTTCGTGTTATCTCGAAGTCAAAGTGTCCAGAGGTCAGCGCACTCCATCGGTTGATGCAGGATTTGGATGTTGAGCCTGACGACCAGACCCTTTACGACAGGGCCGTGGATCTGGTGCGGGATATTCATGCTTTTGTGGAAGCAAGCGGGTTGATCTCCTCTGGCCAGGAACACGTATCTAACCCATGACCCTGCACCAACGAATCGCCCAAGCTCTGGGCTGGACCGAGGAAGAGACTCAGAAGTTCTCCCTGCAAAGTCTGCGTGAGGTGGTTCGGCCCGTGAGCCCCAAGCTGGCCCATGAACTGAGCATCTTGATTCAATCTGGATACGTCGTGGGGAATCCAGATGGCCATCGTTGAACACTCCCAGGTTGAACACGCCGTCAGAGCCCCCTGGGCCTATGAGAAGTGTCAGGTTGTCGAGTGCGACTTCTGCCACAGACAGGCCCACAAGGTGGGTAAGGATGCGGGTGAGGCAGCCGAGTCAGCCCGCAAGGAAGGCTTCCAGACGGTCAAGGGAGCCCAGCTAGGTGACCCCCTCAAGTGGTGGTGCGGAAAGTGCTCAACGGGTTGATCCTGAGTATCCCCGGAACGTACTACTCTCATGGCAACCTCAGCTCCCCAGAACGAGACGTGTAGCCGGTGCTCCGGTTCGGGTAACCTCCCTCAGTTTCGCCATGTGGTCGGAGGTATCTGCTTCCGCTGCTGGGGCTGCGGAGTGGACCCCCGGACGGCTACCCAGCTTCGTGCCTGGCTGGAGCGGGCTCGGGTCGAGTTCAAGGCTCGGACGGCCAAGCTGGCTTCTTGCTCCTGGAGTCATGTGACCAAGGAGCGGACTGACCTGGAGCGTGAAATCGAGATGATCACCAAGATGGGCAAGCAGAACCGGGCTCGCCTGGACCGGCTGGAGCGTCAAGTTTCTGCCGGTAGGTCTTGGGCCAAGGATCAGGTTCGAGGATGATTGACTCTGTTACGCCTATCCAACCCCCGAGGATCAAATGAAGAAGCTAGGACACGGTGTTTTCAACTGGGATGGCTCCGAGCGGAGAAGTGACCGCTACGGGGCCTTCAACCTCTGGGCCGAACCTTATGATAATAAGGTCGTCACCGAGATCACCTACGACAAGGCTCTGGCCAAAGAACTCGAAGACAAGCGGGTTCGGATCCTCGTGAAGGTCGTGGAGACTCGGGAGTCGGGCCACCTCGGGGACATGTTCTTGGGCATCAGGCCGAGCACTCCGGAGGTCGGTGAAGAAGTGGACCTCGGCGTGGGCCTCTTTCACACGGAACCCTGTGAGTGGGACAAGAAGGTCACCAGCACCTTCCTCGTTCCAGGGAATCCCCCGACCCGTGAGACGTTCTGGTTTGACCCCAACAAGCTCTACCGCCTCCATGACCAGACCGTGGACGTGTTCATCGAGGAGACGGATGCGGAGTTCACCCCGGCCTGGAGTCCCAAGGCCAAGGCAGAGGATGGTATGGTAGTCAACGGGGACGGGAGCTTCCAGGCCAAGGGCGTGGAAGTGGTGTCGGGCCGTACCCGGCTCAAGCCCAAGGTCGAACGGCTAGGGGACGGGCTGGTCAAGATGACGGTGGACTTCAAGCCGGGGGACCGGGTGGAGATCGAGGGTCGGCCCACGGTCTATGACCGGCTGGAGGACTGATGGCTGCTCGCTGCTACGTCATTGCTGAGGTTCACCCATACAAGGCCGAGGGTCGGCGGTGGCTTGGTCAGTGGGGTGTCTGGGTGGACGCTAAGAAACTGGCCCACGAGTTTACCTCCCTGTCCCTGGCTCAGGCATCGCAGCACAGTCTCAAGGACCATCACGTCCGGGTGGTACTCAAGGATGCCGCCCCGGACGACTAGACTTTTGATAGGCCCAGCCAGGTATGCTCGTCCGCCGTGTCAGGAGACGCTCCTTCGCTGGTCTGTCCGATCAAGCCCGGACGGTCTTGGCTTCCAAGCTAGCGGGCTCCCCCCAGCTAGATGTGGTAGTCTCAACCCTGGAACCCCTGGACCTCAAGGCGTTCACAGCCGCCTGGAACCAAGTCCAGACCAAGTGCCGACAAGCTGGCCTGGAGGGGGCACTGGCAGGAGTCCGTGTCCAGGTCGGGGACGAGGGCAGGTACGCAGCCAAGTTTCAGAAGGGCCGGGTTGCCGTGAACCTCACCAAGTTCTCCAAGAATGCGTTGGCCGCAGAGATACTTGCACATGAGCTGGGACGTAGGTTCTGGGCCACCAACCTGACCGAGAAGCAGAGGGAATCCCTCAAGGCCAGTCACAAGGATCCCGAGGGATATTTCGCCAAGAAGTTCAGAGCCAAGCTGTTTGGGAAGCCCAAGGCCGAGCGTTGGGAAGCCGTTACGCTGTGACCGCTTCCAAGTGAACATCCGCATGTCGTAGAGATATGGAACCCCTTTGATGTGAAACTGTGTTCTGACGTCGTGCCCTTCTTGGCGAAGATGCTCAGTGATCTCCTTCTCGGCCTTGGAGAGCTTGAAGCGGTTCTTACCTGTGCTGAATCTGATCATCGAATACCAAGGCAACTACTGGCACGCCAATCCTCGAAGGTACCCTCCAGGAACCATCCTCAACATCCAAAACAAGGGGCCGACCCCAGTGGAGGACATCTGGAATCGAGATCGGGACAAGAAAGAGCAGGCAGAGAGGAACGGTTATCGGGTGGTGTGTATCTGGGAGGACGAATTCCTCGACGACGGTTACAGTGTGGTTAACCAATGCCTCTCAAAATAGTGTTCGCTGACGTTGACGGAGTTTTGAATTCCCACAACTACTGGAAGACCCTGGATGGTCGCCGTAGTGATGCTGAGGGAAACGAGCCTAGCACTGAGGAATACGCCCAGGGGATGATTGACTCCGATGCGGTGGCCGAGTTGAACCGCATCGTCAAGGCTACGGGGGCCGTGGTGGTGCTCTCCTCGTCCTGGAGACATGCTCACTCAATGACCCACATGAACCGGATGCTCCGGTTCCGGGGTTTCGACGGGTTCTTGGTAGGGGCAACCCCCGAGCTACCTCACGGGGTTCAGACCCCAGCTTTCAAGGCGTTCCTCCAGGCAAACCCCGACCACTGGACCGGAAGGGTCAACTGCCGAGGGAACGAGATCCAGGCTTGGCTTGACAGCATGGCCAAAGTCGTGTCGAAGTTTACGATAATCGACGACGACTCAGACATGGCTCACCTGGAGCCGTTCCTGGTCAAGACCCCCTACGAGACTGGACTCACCCCGGAGCTGGCAGACAAGGCCATCGAGATGCTAAATGGGACGAGTCACTGACTTACGAGAGAGTGCTGCGGGTAGCCTGATCGTTGGCTACGGCACTCTTCACGAGTGTCCCCGATGCGGTCTGGCTGGGCTCTGGCTCAACAAGAGGGGCAACTTGAGGAGGGAATCCTTCGCCCACGTGGTCGGAGACTTAGCTGAGCCCGAGAAGTTCGCCATCATCGAGAGCTGCATCTTGGACACGGGGGGCACGGACTAGGTTGATCCGGTGTACCAGGAGGACGTCGTACCTCCGATGAGCGACCCCGTGAAATGCGAGTGCTGTGGCAAGTCTGGCCGTCGCCCCCGGTTGCATCCCGCCCCCGGTTGCATCCCGCCCCCGAGGGATGGTCCTTCATCGAGGCCACGATTGAAGACGAGAACGACACCCTTTTCGTCTACGCCTGCTCGGAAGAATGCAAGGCCGGGGTCTGGAAGAAGGGTCCCGGTGAACGCTGGACTGCCGAGGAAGTGGTGAACGCTTGAAAGTCATCCTCGTCACCAAGAGAAGCACCTGGGATCAGTACCACCTGAGCCCAGGTGCGTTCGGCCGTCTAGGGAAAGAGTCCCTCAAGAGGGCCAAGGCCAGCCACCTACGACAGGAACAGTCCCTCGAAACCGTCATGGGGGTCTTCAACAGGAAGCTCGGGATCAAGCCCTGGGTCATCACCGGCCCCGAGACAGGCTTCGATTCCTCCGACGCTGACTTGGTAGTGACCCTCGGGGGTGACGGTACCTTGCTCTCAGCAAGCCATCACGTCGGGAGGAACATTCCCCTGCTAGGCGTCAACAGTGACCCCATTTTCTCCGTGGGGCACTTCTGTGGGGCCGTGAGCGGGTCTATCGAGAAAGTGCTCCTTCGGATGTGGGGGAAGAACACCCTTCCCCGGACCCCGTTTGGCGAGGCACTCCGGATGACGACCAAGGTCACTCGGATGGAGATCCTCGTGGGCGGCAAGCTCATCTCCAAGAGGGTCCTGAACGAGGCTCTGTTCTCCCACACCTGTCCGGCCGCCATGACCCGGCTCAAGATTGGGGGCGAGCGGTACGACTGTTCGGGGGTCTGGATTGGCACGGGGGCGGGCTCTACAGGGGCGATTGTCTCGGCAGGGGGCAAGGTACTGGCCCCCACCTCAAAGAGGCTCCAGGCGGTCATCAGGGAGCACTGTCAGGCCAGAACATTGGCAGGGGACCTGGTGCCCGTGACCAAGCCCATCTTTGGAGAAGTCCTCACCCTCGTGAGCCAGACCCCGGATGCCACCCTCTACCTGGACGGGCCGTTCCTTCGGGTACCTGTGGGGTATGACCAGAAGGTGGTCTTCCGGGTGTCCCCTGACTACCTGAGTCTCGTTCTGTAGGACGTAACTGATGACCCCCAATGCATTGAACTGGGAGTGGGTGTGGTTGGTGATCAGGGAAGAGTATGATGACCCTGTGGGTGGGTCGGCTGTTCCGGGGGAATACGAGGTACGGAAGTTCGAGGCCATACATCATCCTGAAACGAAAGAATGGGTCATAAAGGTTCGGCACTCGCTTCGGGGGGTCGTGTCGGAAGACAAGGTGTATAGAACGAAGGCGGCGGCTGTTGAACGGATGCAAAAACTGAAGGGCCAAATATGACCACAGCCGTCTATGCCGGAAGTTTCGACCCCCCTACGTTAGGGCATCTGGATGTGATCCAGAGGGCAACAAAGTGCTTCGATACCTTGGTCATCGGGATCGGAGTCAACTCAGCCAAGAAAACTCTGTTCACCTATGACGAGCGGGCTGAGATGCTACGCACAGCCTGTCGGACTCTACCCGGCCGCATATCAGAGGTCGCTCGTTTCGACGGCCTACTAGTGGACTTCTGCAAAAAGCTTGGAGCCGGAGTCATCATCCGTGGGCTCAGAGCCGTCACGGACTTCGAGTACGAGCTTGGGATCGCCCATGCCAATAGCTCTCAGGCTCCGGAGGTCTACACGTTCTTCCTCCCGACCAAGCCGGAGTTCTCCTTCGTCTCGTCCAGCGTCGTGAGGGAGCTGGCCAAGCACGGTGGCAAGCTGGACCATTACGTCCCCAAGAACGTAGAGGAAGCTCTGCGGAAGAAGTTCCCACCACCTCAGGTGGTGTAGGCTTCAGCCATGCCCAGGATTTTCAATGTCACGTTCACCCGAGAGTTCCAGTGTTCCATCGTAGCAGATTCCAAGGAGGAGTTGGACGCTGCCTTGAAGAACCAAAGCCACGAATTCGAGGAGTGGACCGACGACGAGTGGGAATACCAGATCACGGATTACTTAAACATGGTGAAGAAAATGGGGCAACCAGACCTGATTCCCAAGACGTTCAAGGAACCCGACATGGGTGTGGAGGAGGGGGAGTGCTTAAACATCTTGGACTACGCCAAAAAACACCCAAACTACTTGGACAGGGTGAACGCGGAGGCAACAGAGGTGGCCCGACAGATCACTTTGGATAAGGTCACCCCCAGACTATTTCCTGAGGACTAGCTTCGACCTGGGGGCAGCCTCTTAGCTGCCCCATCCTTGGCCATGCTGGCCTCAGCCGCTCGAATCCGCTCAGCCTTGCGAGCTTCGATAGCGGCGGTGGTCGGCTTGTGTGCCTTGTTCAAGGCTTCCAGGGTATCCAGGTTCGTGTACTTGGAGAGGCCCATCGGGTTTGGGGCATAGGGGTTGAACGTGGGGTTCGAGATGTCGAAGGGACAGTCAGCTAGCCGCAAGATGCCCCCACCGGTCACCGGCATCATGATAGTGAACGCTAGGGAATGCCCCTCGTAGGTGGTCGGAGAGGCCCTGAACGCCGACTGGGCGGTCACGATGAAACCGTTCGTGGCGTAGGCAACAAGACCGAGGCTCCCGTAACCCTTGGCTCCGGTCCGAGCGAGAGTAGACTGGCTCTCTACATGCTTACGCTGGAACAACTCCCAGAAGGGTAGGATGTACTCGTACCCTTCGAAGCCATCCTCTCCCTCGATGGGGTACGTCTGGGTGGGCTCTAAGGGCCGACTCTTGCGGACTCCATGCTCAGGGTCCACGGTGCCGCTGAATAGGACTCCACCTGAAGACACCCCCGCCCTCGCAAGGGTATGTATGTACAAGTGCTCAGGATGATCCTGGATGTCGAAGCGGGGCCGGGGGATACCCATCTGGATGAGCATGAACCTCTTTTACACCAGCATCGGTGTAGGGTAAAGACGTGACGCCCACACAGGCCATCAATACAGCCCGTAAAGAGATGGGGGAAGCTCTCGTGGAGGGCAAGGAGATCACTGAGACACGATACGTCTGGCAGAACACGAGTCCGCCGGACCAGGATGACCCCTGGGGGGTTTACCGGTATGGCCCGAACGACCCCCGACCCTACTACGTCATCCGGCTGACAGGCCGTAAGGTCAACGGGATCCCCGTGAGCACGGACACCGTGGAACTATTCAACCGCCCGGACTACGCTAGGGCCACCATCTGGGATAGGATCCTCGGTCCCAGTGATCCCCCGTCATCAAGGTAAGCCATGCCTGAAGTTGTCTCCCAAGCCACTATTGTCATCCCTGGAGAGCTTCACACGGTCCCCACCAAAGGTGGGGATGTCACGCTCAAAGTGGGTCGAGGTCTGGCCCCCTCTGATGTGACTATGCTCTTCGAGATCGGCTCCACAGATCCACCCATCGAAGCCATGCGGTTCACTGGGGCGGGTGAGATATTTGTCTGGGGCTCCCTGGTCATTACAGACATCACCCTGGCTTCCACATTCCTGGAGTGGGTCAGTACCGTCATGGGTAGGCACCCACTGGGGGTGTTGAAGATAAAATCCGGTGACGGTTACCTGGGAGGCCCCCCTGGGGAGATCATCTTCCGATTGGCGGACGACCGTGAGGTTCTGAAGCTTCGAGCTGATTCGGCTACAATTCTTGGGGAGGATACAACCGACGGGTCAAAAGTTGTTGGTGCGGTACGGAGGTTCTTGGTAGGCTCTCTATCTCAAGTCCTAAATGATTCCACTAACAGGATTCTAGGGGACGTAACCTTCCCCGACTCCCTCAGACCTACTGCCTGGGACAGACTCAATGAGGAGGAGTTATGACGCTTCCACGGATTCCTAAACGCCTGAGGTACGACCGCCAAGCCAGGGTTTGGGTGGCCAAAGCTGGTACCCTCCTGACTCAAGGGACCACGATGAAGGAAGCATGGGCTGCACTGCGGAGTGGGGTCAAGATGCTCCGTAAGTTCAAGAAGAAACGGACCGTGGTCTGATGGTGGGGATGTCTCAGCGACCCAAAGCAGTAGTAGTCCTCGTGATGAACGCTAACCGGCACGTTCTGGCCGTGAGTCGTAAAGGCAAGCTGGATGACCTCGGACTCCCCGGTGGGAAAATAGACCCCACCGACGAGAGCCCAGTGCATGCCCTTTGCAGGGAGATCCAGGAAGAGGTAGGCATCAGGGTCCTGCCCGAAGAGCTGGTATTCGTTTACGAACGAGTTGACCCCGCCACCAATGTGGTTGCCTGGTGCTATGCCTTCATGTGGGATCCAACCCGAGGCTTGCCCAAAGCTGTTGAGCCGAACACCTGGGTTGGCTTCGTGCCACCTGAAAGACTCCTTGAAGCATCCAATCTCTTTCACGAATACAACCTGGGGCTATTCAAACACGTGGGGTTGGTGTCGCGGCTAACCCCACACGGTAACGACCCCGGTGTAGAGTGATGACCTTCTCTTCGTGGGCTTTGGCAGGGGTGCCTTTCTGCTTTGGGTGCCTACTAGCTGGCTGGTACTTTGGTTACCGCCTCGGCAAGAAGCACGGGTCAAAGATGGGTATTGGTGAGGAGATCCACTACAAGCAGGTCCACAGGGCATGTGAGACCCTTGAGAAGGCTCTGGGTCCTTGGGCAGAGGGTGGGGGATACACAGTGGATACCTTGGCTAGGTGGGTCGTAGGCCAGCTCCCGAATCCGGGAACTACCCAGAGGCACTGATGCCCGTGGAAGTAGGTTGCAACGTCAAGAAGCCGATCCGTGAGGTTCGGCATGCAGACCTCACGAGGTCCAGCAGCGAATCCGACTACAAGTCGGACTGCCCCGTCTGCGGTGAGGGCATCCTGCTCGTGTCCAGGCCCCCTCAGAAGTTCACCTTGAACAGGTACGAGCGTTGCACCCTCTGCGGACAAGCGTTCTGGTATACGGATGCTGGGGTGGGTCACGAGAGGTTCCTGGATTCACAGCCACGCCATCTGACCCCTGATATAGTGGCCCAGGTGGCGAGGATGACCGAAGGGCTCCCGAGTCCCCTTACCCCACCGACCATCTGGGACCGAATCTCCGCTGACTCGGAGAGGTGAGCGTGGCCAAGGACCTCACCCGAGAGGAGAAGCTCCTGATGGCCGTCATTCGGAGGGCTACCCTCGTGGATGATGCAATCAAAAAGGGCGAACATTCAAAGGCTTTGGATGAGGCCAGGGACCTGATGAAAGATGCCAGGGCTGTTTTTGAGGCCCTGTATACGACCTCGGACGTTGGCTAATAGTTCAGTTATGCCCCATCCCTGACAGGATGACCCTTCTAGCCCAGCGTGTAGCCCGTCGGTTCAACTTCACTATCCTCTCGGATGACCGCTTCCGTCCCCCGAAGTGGTTAGCCGAAGGGGTAGAGGTCGGGGAGATCCCAACCAAGGGCCTCCTGATCTGGAAGTACGTTGTGGAGAGCATTGTCGAGAAGACCCCGAAGATTTCTTCGGGCGACATGTTCAAGGGTGGGGTGGCCTACTGGAGGCACAAGTGCAAGAAGGAGGGTATCGACCTCCTCCCGAAGCATCTGTCCGGTGGAGAGGGTGCGACCTTCGGCTCATTCAAGATCAAGACGGGCGACGATATTGAGGATTGGGTCAAGGAGCGGCTCCGTAGCGAGAGGCTCTGGGAGGAAGGAATCAAGACGGCCGATGAGTGGCAGCTTGACATCACCCACCTTCGCCGGGTTGTGGAGGATGCAACGGGCCGCATCACCCTGCATGAGAAGGGCATTGCCGAGGGTAGCCGGGTCAAGCAGAGGATCCAGTGGATGGCCGGGGCCAAGACCGATCTGGCCCGTGCTGGAAAAGACCTGGATGCCGCTGAGAAGGCTCTTGAAGCGTTCAAGGTCGAGGTGGTTCGTCACGAGGAGGCCAAGGCCCCGGCCATCGACTTCGAGAAGCAGTTCCAGTCAGCCCTCCACGCTGCCACGATGGACCTCTCCAAGCGAGACGTGCTGGCTCAGGCCAAGGCCGCCTTGGCCAAGTTCGAGGCCGAGATGGCCCAGCAGCCCAAGATGGCGGCCGACGGCATCATGGATGCTATCAGTGGGCTCCTGAATAGGGCCTGGAACTGGGTCGTGTCGGCCTTCGATGACCTCCGTGAGTGGGTTTCGGATCTCACGTCCTCGACCAAGCGAATCAGCAAGCTGCTTGATGCGGCAGGAGCCTGAATGGACCCCCTAGCCTCCAAAGTAGCTGCCAAGCTCAAGACCGTTTGGATCGTCCGAGATGCTACCCCCGACTCCGTGTTGAAGGACATCTTCTGGGAACAGCCCATCAATCGGCTGGACGACTACATCCGTGGTGGTCCCCCACGAGGCTGGAACGGGGAGAAGCACACGGTCTACACGGAAGAGGCTGAGGCCAAGAAGGATGCTGAGAGGCGCCTAGAGAAGCGCCTTGAAAAGGCCAAGAAGAAGACCGCCACGGACCTGCTAGCCTCGAACGTCGCCACCAAGTTTGCCGCCAAGTCCGGACGAACGAAGCACCTAGAAGGGAAGCCTGGCCACACCCTCTGTGGTGAGGAAGCTCACAAGGACACGCTAGTCGATTCCGTAAAGGATTCGACCTGCCATTACTGCGTCCAGGCTTGGGAAAAGAAGCACGGCTAGCTGGCCGTAGCCTGAGCGATCTTCCTCTCGGCCTTCTTGACGTGGCCCCTGGCACTCGCCAGCTTGTCGGCCAGGTAGAGGTTCCAGCCCAGCACCCGGGCCTTACCCTCCAGGGGAGCCTGGCAGAACAGGTGCGTGGTGTCGTCCCCTGTGACCGTGACGTAGAGCTTCATGTCCTTGTCAGCGAGGCCGTCCAGGTACGTCACGACGGAGATGTCCAGCCCCCAGCCCTTACCCTGGCAGTGCAGCCAAACCTCCGTGAGCTTGCCCTGAGCAGCCTCATCCAAGGCCCCGAATAGTCCTGTTCCGATATTTTCGACTTGCATACCCTACGGATACGGACGAGAGGGGCCTGGATCAACCGGTGTAAGCTAAGCTGTGCCCCGGGAACACTGGTATTTCTCTGTCCTTGCCTGGCTTAAAGGCGTCGGGAGCCACCCTCTCGGGCATGACCTCGTGTTCCTTCTGGAGCCCGATACCCAGTTCTGTGGGTACGTCTGCAAGACCTGCAACTTGTACCTTGTCGTGAGCCTGTCGTCTGCCAGGCAGGAGCGTTTTCTCTGGCCGAAAATGCAAGGAGATCCAGAGGGACTCTTGGCAGACCTTCAGGATCGGTACCGGGACGGTCTCACGGTCTGGGAACGCTTACTCTTCGAGGATTCTGTCGTAGACTGACTTCGGCTCAGTTGCGGGGTCCACTGGACCCCGAGATAACCGCTGGAACGCACCGTTGCTGGGGTCGATGGTGACGCGGTCGTCTGAGAGGATGGTGGCGAACTTCCTATCCACGGGGCCTAAGAGGAACACCTGCCGGGTCTGGCTGCTCCAGAAGGCATCCCCCTGCCGTAAGTCCTTCTCATGAAAGTAGTCCACGGAAACCACCCCGAAGAACCACAGGTAGGTCCAGTGGTCGTCCAGGGGCTCGATGTACGAGACGTCGATGATCCCCTCGATGGGGTGCCACTGCTTGAGCATCGCTACCCCGCTACCCGGGGAGGTCACCTGGTACAGAACGAGGGGCTTCTTGGTCGCCCACCACTGGCCCTTCTCCATGAAGGGATGAATCTCGCCAATCTCCATCAGGGGAGCCTACACCAGCCGGGTTTTTATGACTTGACTTTGCCACGATGCGGACGACAATTTCGGGGATGAAGCAGGGCACTCACCTCGTTCCTTGGTGGACACGGCTCAGATGCGCGGTGTTCGGGCACGCTCCAAAACGCTACTGCGAGCCCGTCATGCACTACGAGATCAGGTGCAGGCGATGTGGTGAGGCGATGTGGTGAGTGACGAGGTATTTGCAGTGATGCCCACGACCTTGGAGGAGTGCTTTCCGGCCCTGGACCTGATGCTTGGTCAGGAGGACAAGGACTACCTCCTCAATACCCCTGACACTGGCCACGTCCTGGCCATGATGCATCACTCCCTGGGTCGGCACTTACGAAACCGGTGGGGCCTCTGGCACGACTCCCCTCTTGCACAGCACCTTAAAGAGAAGCACAGCCTGAGTCACCCGGACGACATGTCCTGGCATATCCTGAACAGCTACATCCGGTCACGATTTCCTACGCTCTGGGACCGGCTTAACTCAGACTCGTAGACCGTCACCGGACCTGAGGCGGTCCCACACGGTCCGCTCCTCAAGAGCTTCGATCT
>Ga0315285_10004902_pt1 | contig 13848 bp, 12 predicted proteins | sample YL17G09_36_MG_FD_203698 | JGI IMG/M metagenome (GOLD analysis project Ga0315285, IMG submission 203698) | Sediment microbial communities from Yellowstone Lake, YNP, Wyoming, USA - YL17G09_36 | ecosystem: Environmental > Aquatic > Freshwater > Lake > Sediment | place: USA: Wyoming | collected...
ATGAATTCAACAGCGAGGAATATATTAATGAAAACCAAGAAGAAGGTAGTAAAATTGTAAAGGTAACTTTCTAATTCATGGAGAAATTACAGAACTTTACGGACTTAGCTTTATTTTTAATACCATGTATGGGGAAAGGATAATAAATTAACGCATAGCTTGGATTTATATATATGGCAAAGGCTTTATTTATTAATATGAAAATTAATTTAAGAGGTAAATTAATATGGATAAAAACACAGCATTAAGCAAATCGAACATGACATCTTCAGTTTTTTTACGTAGAAGTGCAAATATACTCGGCGAAAATGTAATGATAATTTTTATCATTATTTTAGCTATAGCTCTTTCGTTTTTAAATAAAAATTTTATGACTGTTCAAAATATGCTCAATATACTAAGACAATTGTCTTATGTTGGAATTATTGCCATAGGAATGACTTTTGTTATTTTATCCGCACAAATTGATCTTTCAGTAGGATCGGTTGCAGCACTTGCAGGTATGATGTTTGGTGTTTTGTTCCGTGATTTTGGCGCTCCCTGGCCCTTGGCTCTTGCAGGCGCTATATTTGCCGGAATAGTTGTTGGATTAATTAATGGAACCTTTGTTGCTTATCTTAGGATCCCGGCATTTGTAGTTACTCTTGGTATGATGACTATATTAAGGGGAGCAGTTCTGCTAATGAGCCAAGGTAGATCTATCGGTCCATATCCGGACAAGTTCGTATGGATTGGGACAGGTTTTGTGTTTGGATTACCGTTCCCGACTATTCTTTTGATCATAATGTTGATTGTTGGTTTTATTGCTTTAAAATACAGCATTTTTGGTAGATATGTGTATGCTATTGGTGGAAACCCGGAGGCGGCAAGGCTTTCCGGTGTAAACGTAAAAAAATTCTCTTTAATTGTATTTTTAATAGTCAGTTTTGCAGCGGCGCTTGCTGGGATTGTTATGACTGCAAGGCTGAATAGCTCAGTTCCTAGTCTTGGTGATGGAATGGAAATGGATGCTATTGCTGCAGTATGTGTAGGTGGGACAAGTCTTTATGGAGGTAGGGGTTCCATTCTTAAGACGATAGTTGGCGCCTTAATTATGACATTGATTAGAAACGGTCTTAATATACTTAGGGTTTCAACCTGGTGGCAATTGGTAGTTGTGGGTCTGATATTAATTGTTGCTGTTTATTCGAGTACACGTAGGGAAAAGTAAGGTATCAAAATATATTTTTAGTTTAATGGACTTTACATTTTCCAATTATTAATAAATATGCGTATATCATAAGTTAACAGGAGTTGATATGACGGGGACTGATGTTATTTTAAAAGTGTGTGATATTAGTAAAAGCTTTCCAGGGGTGCAAGCCTTAGATTCTGTTGATTTTGAACTAAAGAAAGGCGAGATTCATGCCTTAGTTGGGGAAAATGGTGCCGGAAAATCAACTCTTATAAAAATATTATGTGGTGTCTATCCTCCAGACTCTGGGAAAATAATATTGGACGGAAAAGAAATAGTTTTAAAAAGTCCACATGATGCCTATTTAAACGGTATTTCTGCGGTTTACCAGGAAAGCATTCTAGTTCCCTATTTAACAGTTGCTGATAATTTATTTTTAGGTCGTGAAGAAAATGAATCAATGATACGATTCTTTACGAAGAATCGAAGAATGCAGCAGCTTGCAAGTAAGTATTTAAATAATATTGGCGTTACAAACGTTAATCCTAACTCTCTGGTTAAAGATCTTGGAATTGCTGATCAACAACTTGTATGTATTGCAAAGTCTATTTCTGCAAATGCAAAAGTTTTTATTTTTGATGAAGCGACATCAGCGTTAACAAGTGAAAAAGTTGAAAAACTCTTTGAAGTGATCAGATTAATCAAGGGAGAAGGTTATAGCGTTATATATATTACCCATAGATTGAGGGAAATATTTCAGATTGCTGACCGGGTTACCGTAATGAGGGGCGGCAGAATTGTTGATACTAAATCGATTAATGAATGCAACATCCCAGAAGTGATAAGAATGATGGTTGGTCATAAGGTTGAAAGTGATGTTTCATATGTTTCTAATAAATATAAAACAATGAATGTCAAACCTGTATTAAAAGTAAGTGGTTTAAAGAGAAAGGGTGTATTTGAAGATATAAGTTTTGAAATAAAAGAACATGAAGTTGTCGGATTGGCAGGATTAGTTGGCTCGGGTCGAACAGAAATTGTGAGAGCTATCTTTGGTGCTGATAGTGCTGATGGAGGTAGTGTCTGGGTTGATGATAAACAGATTACGCCAAGCAATCCTTATAAATCAATTCAAAACAGTATTGTTTTACTTACAGAAAACCCAAAAGAACAGGGTCTCTTTAATGAATTATCAATAAAACAAAATATGACAGTATCTGCGCCTAAAATAATCAGTCTTGCTTTAGGATTAATAAATAACTCAAAAGAAAAAAAAGTTGTAAAAGATTATGTTCAGAGTCTTGCATTAAAATGTTCAAGCATTGAACAGAAAATTTTATCTCTAAGTGGTGGTAATAAACAGAAGGTCGTAATAGCCAGATCGCTTATAGCCAATGCTAAAGTATTAATATTTGATGAGCCAACTCGTGGTATAGATGTCGGAACCAGAGAAGAGATTCATCAGATCATTAAAACTCTGGCTAAAGAGGGTAAGGCAGTTCTGGTTATTTGTTCTGAATTGAGAGAAATGGTAGGTTTATGTGACCGAATTATTGTAATCTATCGCGGCAAAATAATGGGTGAACTGAGTGGTGAAGAAGCCAGTGAAGAAAAAATAATGCAGATGGCTATTGGTGTATAAATTTTTAATAATATTTGGGGGAATCTGAGTAATGAAAACAGGGTGCAACACGGTTAGTTTTAGAACAAAAGATCTAGAGTTTGCCTTGGGGAAAATAGCTTCAGCTGGGTATGAATATGTTGAAGTTGAAGCTAATTTAAAATGGTGTCCTCATGCGGACCCGTGGAAAGATGATCCGATAAAATTTAAGGAGAAGGTAAAAAGTTTCGGTTTTAAAGGAGTTTCGGCGATAGGTAGCCATAGGGAGCTTATCACCTCAGATGAAAGTGCAGAAGATATAAAAAGGTCTATAAAGTGGGCACGCGAAGCTGATATTTCTGTAGTTTTGACAGGTGAAGGAAGGATGCCTGCTAATATGTCAACTGAAGTGGCTTTAAGAATTTTAAAGGATAAATTGAAAGATATTCTTGAAGTTGCTGAAGAGAATGAAGTGTATCTGGCGATGGAAGATCATGGTAGTATTTCATTGGGCAGTCTTGACGGTTTACCAAAAATAATAAGTCTTGTTGATAGTAAGTGGCTCGCAGTTAATTTTGATACTGCCAATATTCATAGAGGAGACTATATTGGAACCAGCAGGGGTAACTATGAGTGGAAATTAGAAGGCAGTAAGCTTAGTTTTAGTGAAGTGGAATTATTGAAGAAAGTTGCTGACAAAGTAAGACATGTTCACTTCAAAGATGTGATAGGACGGGATGCAGTAACATTGGGCACGGGTGAGATAGACCTTGTTGGTTGTTTAAAAATATTTAAGGAAGCGGGTTATGATGGTGTGTTGTCTTATGAAACCGAGGGAATGCAAGATATTCAAGAGTCCATTGAAATGATTACTATGAGTCGGCAATTTCTAATAAATAACTTAAAAAATATCTGATCTTAATGTAATCAATATTGTTGCTTAATTCTTAGAAGTTCATGATAAATTCAGGATGCATTTGTTTTTCCATACTTTTAATAACGAAAGAGTGAAGAGTTATCACAGAGCTTTAGATGCTAACAGGATATGAAAGTATTGTTGACAAGAAAATATATAGTGATATGATAAAAACGATTGCGCAATCGGTTCTATAGGTTAAATCAATAAGGAGTGCTCCGATAGTAAACATAAAAGATGTTGCGAAAAAAGCAGGAGTATCCGTCACAACTGTTTCGCATGTCATAAATAAAACACGATTTGTCAGCGAAGAGCTGCAGACAAAAGTCAAAGACGTCATGAAAGAGCTTGATTTTCACCCTAATGTTATGGCGGGCAGCTTAAGAAGGAAAAAGACCTCCACTATTGGTTTAATTGTACCCGATAATTCGAACCAACTTTTTGCTGAGTTATCAAAAGAGGTTGAGGATATATTATTTCGTTCGGGTTATAGTGTGATGCTTTGTAACTCTGCGTATGATTTTAAAAGAGAGTTAGCACATATCAACACCCTTCGTTCTAAAAGCGTTGATGGGATGATAATTGTCCCAACCACACAGCAGGTTGAACATATTAATCGACTTGTTGAGAGCAATCTACCTGTTGTTGTGATGGACCGAATGTTACCTGAGGCTAAAGCTGATATTGTCCTGATTGATAACTTTCAGGGTACACATGATGCTGCAGAATATCTCATAAAGTTAGGTCACTCTAATATAGGTTACATTGATAGACCTTTTGATCTTCCACACAGCGTGGATAGGTTTATGGGATACAAAAAAGTTCTGGAGGAAAACGGATTGGCTTTCCAGGAAGATTTGATTGTTAGAGGTGGATTCAATTACGATGATGGCGCGAAAGCAATGGATTTTTTATTGGACCGCAAGCCTATGCCCACTGGTGTATTGGCATTCAATGATATAACAGCTTTAGGGGCAATGAGGAGGATTCAGGATTCAGGGCTTAGAGTACCCGAAGATATCTCCGTTATTGGTTTTGATGATATACCGCAAAGCGACTATACGTTTCCTCGACTTACTACAGTTCATTTTCCAAGGAAAAGGATGGCTGAAGCAGCGTGTAAACTTTTATTTAGAAGGATAAAAGGCTTAGCCTCAGAGCAAAAAAAAGAAGTAATTCTATCTCTGCATTTGGAAGTTAGAGAATCTGCATCTAGAGTTAGGATATAGAATTGGATAAACAAGACAGAAAAAATATGGAAATAAATAAAAAACCAGTTTTGCTTCGGGCAGAGGGCATAGTCAAAGATTTTCCAGGCGTTAGAGCATTGGATGATGCTAACCTTGAATTAGAAGCTGGTGAAATACACGCTTTAGTTGGGGAGAATGGAGCAGGTAAGTCCACTTTAGCTAAGATTTTGGCAGGTGTTATCTCTCCAGACGAAGGGAAAATATACATTGATGGAAAAGAAATCAAAATTCGTAGCCCTCGCGAAGCACAGGTTATGGGGATTGCTATGGCTTTTCAAGAGCTCAACCTGGTTCCTTCTTTAACGATCGGGTCAAATCTTTTCCTATCTCATGAACTAAAAACAATTGGTGGGTTAGTAGACATTTCGAAGATTCATAAAGAAAGTAAAAAAATTTTGTTAACATTAGGATTAGACATTGATCCCTATACAAAATTATCCGACTTAAGTATTGCTCAGCAACAAATGGTTGCTATCGTTCGTGCATTGACCTTTAACACTAGGATACTAATATTGGATGAACCTACCTCGTCTTTAACTAATTTCGAGATTAATAAACTTTTTGAAATTCTTAAGAAACTTAAAACCCAGGGAATTGCAATAATATATGTTTCACACAGACTGGAAGAAGTTTTTCAAATTGCAGACAGTGTTACTGTTCTTAGAGATGGCAAGATGGTTGGTACTCTTGAGGCCAGTGAGGCAAATGTAAACAAAGTAGTGGTGATGATGGTGGGTCGAGAGATATCAGATATGTACCCAAAGAAAGCAGCCATATTAAAAGACGAAGCATTACGCTTAGTTAATATTACGAAATACGGTGTATGTGAAGAAGTAAATTTATGTTTGCACCAAGGAGAAGTAGTTGGTCTGTATGGATTGGTTGGAGCTAGCCGCACAGATGTAGCTCGTATTATTTTTGGTATGGAGTCGTATGACAAAGGAGATATATATATTCTTGGTAAGAAAGTCGGCAGAACTAATCCAAATAGATCAGTGGCTTTAGGTATAGGGTTTTTAACTGAAGATCGTAAAAATGAAGGTTTGTGTATGAATCTTTCGGTTAAACAAAACATAATACGAGCATCTTTGAAGAAGCTGTTTCCAACAGGATTCATAAATCCAGGATCCGAAGAAGTAGTAGCTAAAAAATATATTGATGAATTAAATATAGCAACCCCTTCTACTAATCAACTTGTGTTTTTTTTAAGTGGTGGAACACAGCAAAAGGTAGTTTTATCACAATGGATTTGTACTGGTTCTAAAATTATGATTCTCGATGAGCCAACCCATGGGATAGATGTAGGTGCAAAGGTTGAGATTTATCAAATTATTAATCGTTTGGTTAAAGATGGCGTGGCTATTTTACTCATATCATCTGATCTTCCGGAAATATTGGGAATGAGCGATAGGATATATGTAATGCGCAGGGGAAGATTAGCGGGTGAGTTTATTAGAGAAAAATGTGTTGCTGAAGATATTGTTTCTTGTGCAATTGGAGTAGATAAGGTAAATGATGCAGCAATATAGGAAGAAAATACTTTATTGGATTACAAAACTTCCAAGTATATTTTACATTGTAGTTTTCCTCATAATTACGTTTTCTATTCTTTCAAGACATTTTGCTACTTTAGAAAATTTATTTAATGTGATCCGACAAAGTTCAGTACTCATGATAGTTTCTCTTGGAATGCTAGTGGCAATAATGAGTGGAGGTATAGACTTATCGGTTGGTGTGATTGTGGGGCTAGCTGGTACCATAATTGCTGTATTGTTGAGAACTGGTTTAAATTTATCTTTAGTTATTGCCATAAGTATTTTAGCGTGTCTTTTGATTGGGACTCTATCGGGACTCCTTATCTCAAAAGGTCGAATTCAGCCAGCCATAGTAACTTTTGGCATGTTTTTTACGATACAAGGGATTAACCAAGGAATCACTAAAGGCGGTTCTATTACTATATCCAACAAATTTTTTGAACATTTCGGCAATTCACTATATTTGGGTGTACCGTCTTTTTTGTGGGTTGTCGTTTCTATGATTATTGTATCTGCAATATTGCTTAGACGAACGACATTCGGTTCCTATGTATGCGCCATTGGTAATGATATAGAAGGAGCTAGATCTCAGGGAATAAGTGTGGGGCTTTATTTAGTCCTGGTCTACATATTTAGTGCATTAATGGCGGGAGTATCCGGTGTTATATTAGCAAGTCGTTTGATTACTGGAAATGCACTGATTGGAATTGGAATTGAATTTGAATCTCTCGCAGCTGTCGTGGTAGGGGGCACTTTAATTGGAGGAGGCTCAGGGACTTTGGCTGGCACAATATTTGGAGCGCTGGTTATTAGTATTTTAAAGAATGGTCTTTCTCTGCTAGGACTTAGATCTGAGGTAACATCGGCGATCGTTGGCATCACTATAATATCCTCGGTTGTAATTGCCCAGGTTCTTTATAGTAGAAGGAAATTAAGTGAGCAAAGTTAATAGAGTATCCACAACGCTAACTATGCCTAGAAGGATTGCGTTTAGCAATATTGTATTAAGGTCATCCCGTTTAATAGTATTTCTAGTTTTGTTTATAGCTATGGCGATCGCAAGTCCCGCCTTTTTCACAATGCGTAATTTACTAAATATATTGGGGCAATCTATACCGATCTTTCTATTAGTAGCAGGGGAAACTCTGGTTATGGCAACTGGTGGAGTAGATCTTTCGTTGGGGGTAACAGGCGCTTTGTCTGCAAGTTTTGTAGCAGCCTCATTAAGGCACGGGAACCCTATTTGGCTTTCCATAATATTAGGATTAGCAGTAGGATCATTTTTTGGTGTCATAAATGGCTTGATAGTAGCAAAAATACGAATAAATCCATTCATTACCACATTTGGTACAAGACTATTAATATTAAGCCTGCTTAATTGGTACATGAGAAGCAGCGCTATTTATGATTTACCTGAGCCATTTCGGTTTTTAGGAATTGGTCGAATTGGCGGCATTCCCGCAATCATTTTTGTGGGATTATTTATTTTTGCAATTCTTTACTTCCTTTTGAACTATACAACCTTTGGAAGAGCACTATACGCCATAGGCTCAAATTCATTAGCAAGCAGAATTTCGGGCATTAAGGTGGAGAGAATACTCATAACTGTTTACGCTATTGCAGGCATAATGAGCTCTGCAGCGCTTATGCTAATTATAGCGCGGGTTAATGCAGCAGATACCAGGCTTTATGAAGGGCATGAGTTAAATGCTATTCTAGGCGCTTTGCTTGGTGGAGCTACATTTGCTGGGGCAGTTGGAACAATTAACGGAGCAGTTATTGGCACTCTTATATTTGTGCTCATGAGGAATGCTATTAATTTGTTAGGCGTTTCGCCGCTTTGGAGTACTTTTGTTTCGGGAATAGTAGTTTTTCTTGTGGTTTTAATGGATGAGGGTGTGCGGAGAAGGGTGGTGATTAGAAGAAGTTCAAAACATTAACAAAGATTAAGTATTAACTGGAGCTTCAAAGGATTTATGAGGAGGTGATGAGGAGAGGAACGGAGAGGTAAGTGATTTGTTTGAGAAAATATGGAATGTAAAAGAAATGGAGGGTTAAGTGTTAAAAAAGAATTGTATTTGGATTAAGCTGATGATCGCAGTGATGGGTATTGCGGTTTTAGCCATGGGATGTGCTAAGACAACAACAGGTCCAGTGACTTCAGAAGAGGCAACTACTACTGAGGCTGCTACTACCACAGAAGCTGCGGCTACAGAAGAAACAGCAGTTGCAAAAGAATTTACTGTACCATGGCTCATACCCATGCAGGATCCTTATTGGGATCGTATGCGATACGGCATGGAGAATGAAGCAGCTAAGGCACTGGAAGAGAAGGGCTGGAATATCAAAATTGAGCAGTTGGCCACAGTCGCTGCCTATGATGTGAATGAGCAACTGGGACAACTTGAGAATGCAATATCCAGGAAGGTCGATGGCATTGCTATTTGTCCAACCAATGAGACCGGTGTTATCCCAGCTGTTTCAAAAGCAAAAGCAGCAGGCATTCCTGTTGTTTCTCTAAGTGCAATCATCCCCACTGAAGATGTGCTTACAAATGTTCAACCTGATGAGGAAAAGGCCGCTAAAATGGTGGCTGAGTATGCAATTAAGCAGGAAGGCAAAGAAGGAGGCTTTAACGCAATAATTCTTTCTGGCCTGGCTGGAAATATTACATCAGATCAACGCACGAAAGGTTACGAAGATGCTATAAAGGAATTCCCAAATGGTAAACTTCTTGATGAACAGCTTGTTGAGTTCAACCGCGAGAAGGGTATGAGTGTTACCGAGAACTTGCTGTCAAAGTACCCCAAAGTAGATTTTATCTTTTGCATAAACGACAACGCAGCTCTTGGGTGCTATGAAGCTGTTGCAGCAGCAGGTCGGGAGAATGAAATAGTTGTAGTTGGCGATGATGGTGTTCCAGATGGCCTTAAATCCATCTTGGAAGGTAGAATGAAATATTCTGTTTGGAAAAATCCATTCAAGATGGGAGAAGATGCAATAGCTGCATTTGTTAACTACTGGGATGGGAAAGAAGTTCCTAAATGGACAGTCACACCCTCAGAGGTAATTACTAAAGACAATGCCCAATCTTTTCTTGATGTATATGATCAGTATATACAAAAGTTTGAAAAGTGAAGTAATAGACGAGAAGATGTCGTAGAGAAGAGAAGGGCATAATGGTATTCGTTGTCTATCTATGAAATAGGAGATATGAGCTAGGGAAGCAGATTTTAAAAAGGGTTGGAACTCTGTCTAACCTAGCTCATCTTTTAACTTACGGACACAAATTATAAAGTAAGGTTATATTATTGTCATGTATTTGATAACTCTGAGGATAAGTGATGATAATAGATTTTCATGCTCATGTTGAATATAAAGATTTGAACGAGAAGTATTCAGCCCATGAATTTATACAGGCGATGGATATGGGCGGGATCGACAAGTCAGTTATACTAGGCAATGACCAATCTGATATGGGGTCTATGCCTCCTTGGGCAAATGCTTATGTAAAGGCGGCAACTAATTTTGAAGATGAGGATGTTGCCGATTTTTGTAGACAGTATCCAGAGCGATTAGTAGGGTTTACATCCATACATCCAGACAGATATTTGCCACATAAGAAAATTGAGCGGGCAATAAAAGAGTTTGGAATGAAAGGAGTAAAACTTTATCCTCACTCAGGCTTTTATCCCAATAACCCAAGATTGGACCTGGTCTATCAAAAGTGTGAGGATCTTTCTGTACCTGTGATGATACACACCGGACCGAAGGCAGTTAGATGGCAATATATGAAATATAACAATCCAGTATTTATAGACGATGTAGCAACAAACTTTCCTGGCCTCAAAATTATTATTTCTCATGGAGGCTATCCGTGGGTCGAGGAATTTATGGCAGTGGTCTATTCTAATGAAAATATCATAGTGGACATAACTTTTCTTGATTATATCGAAAAAGCATTTAGAAGGTCCGGGCTTACGGAAGAAACTATGAGACGACTTGTAGAGTTAATAGGACCAAGAAGACTTGTCTGGGGCTCAGAGGGGCCATTTATGAACCTCCCAATGTTTGGTGTGCATGGCCCTGAGTATTATGTCGAGTCTCAGGAGTTTTTGGTGAAGCGTTTCGACTTTCTGAGCGAAGATGATAAGAAAGATATATTGGGCAACAATGCAATGAGAATTCTGAGGCTTTAAATATCAATATTTATCTACTGGTTAACGAATAATTTTGGGAGGGATCATAAAATTGGTAAAAAAATATCGAGTATCAGTTGATGAGATAAAACCGTTAGATGTAGGTGAAGAAGAGGGGTTTCGCGGAGTTGACTCAAGACTTTTGATAAGCGATGAAACTGTTGGGTCAGAGTCTGCCTGTTTATTTAGAGCAATTTTCCCCTCCGGTGCTTATCATGGAAAACATGTTCATCTAAAGTCTGACGAATTGTTATATGGGTTGTCTGGTCGGGCACTGCAGGGGATAGGTGACACAGAATATGAGATTGGGCCAGGTGTGGCAATGATAATACCACGTGGCGAGGTTCACTGGTTGCGAAACGATTTTGGTGAGCCTTTTGAAGCAATAGGCATTTATCCGGATGCACTTAATTTTGAAGACACAGATCAGCATCTAGTGGATAAAAAATAAAGGTGAAAGAGTTGAGATTCTATGTGTTGTAAATGGAGGCTGAGTGAATTCTAGGGAAAGAGTTATAGCTACCATTAATCATAAACAGCCTGATAGAGTTCCTTTAGATATCGGGGGAACTCTAGCTACTACAATGCACCAAGCTGTTTATGATGAGCTGAAGAGAAAATTGGGTATCATGGATAAATCAGATGAGATATTAGAGCTTGCTCTTCAAACCGCAATAATCAGCGAAGAAATGTTGAAAGTACTCCATGGAGACGTAGTCGGAATTTATTCTAAGCCTCCTAAAAATTGGAAGATGGTCATAGATATTGAGGATAACTCGTATGTGGATGAATGGGGCATAAGATATAGAATGCCGCGTAATGGATGGTATTTCGAGATGATAGACCATCCATTAAAGGATGCAACAGTTGCCAGCTTGAATAATTATGACTGGCCTGATCCCTATGATGAAGGGCGATTTGAAGGAATCAAAGAAAAAGCAAAATATTTTTACGATAATACTAATTTCGCAATAACGGTTGGATGTACATTTGGTGGTGGTATTCTTCAAGATGGCGCATGGTTAGTTGGATTTGAAAAATGGTTCTATTCGCTGGCTGACAGTCCAGATCTAACTGAGAAAATTATGGATAAGATCCTGGAATTCCATATCGGATATTGGGATGCGATGTTATCAAGGATAGGTAGGTATGTACAGGTAGTAGTTCTTGGTGATGACTTGGGAACCCAGGATAGCCTTTTTATTTCACCAAATTTATATAGGAGAATAGTTAAACCAAGACATAAGAAGCTTGTGGATGCTATTAAAAGCAAGGCTGATGTAAAAGTGCTATTACATTCCGATGGGGCAATTCGGGAAATAATACCAGATATAATTGAGTGCGGAATAGATATATTAAATCCTATTCAGGTCTCAGCAAGAGGGATGGAGGACACTAAGGTACTGAAAGAAGAGTTTGGCGATAGGTTAGTCTTTTGGGGTGGGGGATGTGATACCCAGAGAGTGTTGCCGTTCGGTAACTCTAATGATGTTAGGGAAGAAGTTATAAAAAGGATGGATGACCTTAAACCGGGCGGTGGATTTGTTTTCGCACCCGTCCATAATATTCAGCCAGGAGTACCTATTGAGAATGTCCTAACCTTATATGAAACAGCATTAGAATTTGCACCGTATGATTGAGCTAATTCGCTCGGATAAATAATTTTTTGGAGGAACGATGAAGAGTAAAGATATTTTTGAGCTATCCATGGAACCTAAATGGAAGGAGGATACGAAAAGGGCGTATACCACAATATTTAGTATGGGCGATAAGGTAAAGAAAATTACGGAAGAAGATTCCATAAGACTTCTAGATGGTGCTGTGGATATGCATGTTCATTCTATTCCAGATCCCGAGATTGATGTGGGATGGGATCAACTTGAGATAGCAAAGAAGTGCATGGGAATTGGGATGAGTGCAGTAGTTTATAAATCTCACACGATTCCTACTGCCGCAACAGCATTTTATGTCCAGCAGGCTATAAATGAATACGCTAAATTTATCGAGAAAAAGCCCATTAATGTATTTGGGGGAGTCACGCTAAATTACTACCAGGGGGGATTAAACCCAGCGGCTGTGGAAATGTGCGCACAGTTGGATGGCAAAATGGTGTGGCTGCCCAGCCATGACTCAGCCCATCATAGACGTATAATGGACTTATCCGGGGGGATTGAGCTTCTTGATGCGAACGATAAGCCGGTTCCTGAACTTTATGAAATTTTTAAGATAATTGCTGAAAATGACATGATCCTTGATCCCTGCCATGCCGGTACCAAGCAGAGATTCATTGTTATAGAAGAAGCAAAAAAAATGGGAGTAAAAAAGATAGTTATTACGCATCCCAACTGGAATGTCACAAAAGCTACCCATGAGCAGATGGCAGAAATGGGGAAGATGGGCGCTTATATTGGAATATTTATGTATGGAGATGTGCCCAATTTTAATAATCCCAACTGTGATCCAATGGAAATGTTTGAAATTATAAAGAAAGTTGGACCTGAGCACATAGTATTGGCATCAGATCTGGGTACCGTTGTAAACATACCTCCATGGGAAGGCATGAAGCTTTTTATGAGGTTAATGATCGCAAATGGAGTGCCTGAGGAAGATATCAGGAGAATGTGCAGCGAGAACCCCAAATTTCTTTTAGGCATAAATTAATAAAACAGATTATTTGAGCGCAAATTCCATTTTAAAAAGCTGGCAGTTCATCTGACGACCAAAGCTGTCTGTATTCTTAATTGAATTATTATTGGTAATATTTTAATTCTGCAGGTTATAATCAATCGTAATTGTTTAGTCTAAACGATGTTGCAAAATAAAAAGCTAATAACTTCCAGTGTTGTTTATAGCATGATATTTGTTGCTGTAAGTATTACAGTAGCAAGTCCGATATTAATTGAGATCAGCAATTCCCTTAAGATAAGCGTTGCGTTAACTGGATTTTTATTTACCTTTTTATCAATCGGGTATATATCAGGAGCAGCATTAAATAGTTTTGTATGCAAATATATTGAAAGAAAGCATGTTTATCGGGCTGTGCTTTTTGCTCAGTTCGCCTTGTTCTTAATATTTGCGATATCAAAAAATATTTATATTGCTTTTGCAAGTTTCTTCATGCTGGGTATTTGCTGCGGCTTTTTGGATGTGATAGTTAATACGGTTATAGTCGAA
>Ga0315285_10004904_pt1 | contig 13844 bp, 6 predicted proteins | sample YL17G09_36_MG_FD_203698 | JGI IMG/M metagenome (GOLD analysis project Ga0315285, IMG submission 203698) | Sediment microbial communities from Yellowstone Lake, YNP, Wyoming, USA - YL17G09_36 | ecosystem: Environmental > Aquatic > Freshwater > Lake > Sediment | place: USA: Wyoming | collected...
GTTGATTACACCACATACGGGGTGAATATTATAGACATCGGGTGTTCAGGGTATGCCAGGACGTACGCGATATACGGAGCGAGCGGCTGGAGCAGGGGGTACGTGCCATATCCTGCGAGTTATTACAACAGGTACCCCGGCGATGGCATCAACGATCCGGCTGATGGAGGGTCACTCAACTATAACGGGTCGTTCATCATGGGTCTGTACAATGCGGAGAATGGGCATGGGTATGGGAGAGTCATGCCTGTAGCGGCCATCCCCATCATCAAGTTGTTGCCCTGGTATGGTCGTGGCTTCGAACTGTTCCCTTACTATCAACAGGGGCATCGGCCTTTTACGGGATACATCTACCTTGTGACCGGAGGAGCAGCGGAGGTCATCACGCTGGGTCAGGCCTTGGCCGATGGTTGGCAGGCCCCGGCTCCGCCCTATCAATATGGCGACGTGGTCGAACTGACGGCGACGGCTTACTCTGACTGGCTTTTTGCTGGTTGGAGTGGTGATTTGGTGGGCAGTACCAGCCCGACGACACTGACTTTGACCGGTGAGCACGTCGTCACGGTTACATTTGTGATGCAGGATGCCGCGTACCGCGAGGATTTTGAGACCTATGCTGTTGGTACAGATCCTGATGGTTGGCTCGATACGGGACCCAACAATAGTCTGGTAGAAGATGGCTCTTTGTTTAAGGTTTTTGATCTTGACGGGGAGAAGGTCTTTGGCACAACGTCATCACAGTCAAATATCCATTCCCACTATACTGGCGATACGTTTTCCTCTTACTGTCGGTATGCCGGGCGGATGAGGATCACAGCAGCGGATGGGGGCGTCGGGGTAACCTTGTTCAGTGACTACCCCAATACGGATACCTACTATCGTCTGCGCAGATATAGCACTGGAGCATTCCACATCAGCCCACATGGGACGACAATCACTGGTGGGGTGACGGATACAGGCGTGATCCCCAAACCAAATGTCTGGTATCGCTTTGTCATCGAGGCGGAAGACGTGGGAGCCCGCACGGAGATACGGGCCAAAGTCTGGGCTGATGGAACGCCAGAGCCTGTGGACTGGCAGGTGAATGCCTACGACGATAGTCCCACCCGGCTGACTGCCGGGAAGATCGGGGTGTGGAGCCTGCTCTCAGGGAGCAAGTATTGGGACGAACTGGCAGTGAATCCGTTGTCTTCTCCACCTCCGTCGCGGCTGATAGTGAAGACCTCGGGGAACGGTTCGGTTGTTGTAGACCCGGAGCAATCCGAGTACGGTAACGGCCAGGTGGTGACACTGACGGCGGTGGTCGACCCTGGTTGGACTTTTGCTGGCTGGAGCGGGGCACTGTCGGGCATTGTCAATCCTGTGACGGTTGCCGTCATAGGCCATACCACTGTCACGGCTACCTTCACCCAGGATCAGTATGCGTTGGCGGTCGGCACGGTCGGCGATGGTTCGGTCACTGTGGAACCTGGCCTGGGCCCTTATCACTATGGCGACGTGGTGACACTGACGGCCACGGCCGACCCAGGCTGGACCTTCGCTGGCTGGAGCGGGGTGCTATCGGGCACCGACAACCCCGTGTTGGTTACGATCATGAGCCATACCGCCGTCACGGCCACCTTCGCCCAGGACGAGTACGTGCTGACGGTCGGCACGGTCGGCGATGGTTCGGTCACTGTGGAGCCTCCCTCTGGCCCGTATCACTATGGCGACGTGGTGACGCTGACGGTGATGGCCGACCCAGGCTGGACCTTTGCTGGCTGGAGCGGGGTTCTATCGGGCACCGACAATCCCGCGTTGGTTACGATCATGAGTCATACCGCTGTCACAGCCACCTTCGCCCAGGACAAGTACGTGCTGACGGTCGGTACTGTCGGCGATGGTTCGGTCACTGTGGAGCCTCCCTCTGGCCCGTATCACTATGGCGATGTGGTGACGCTGACGGCCATGGCCGACCCAGGCTGGACCTTCGTTGGTTGGAGCGGGGACTTACTGGGCTCCACCAACCCTATGACAGTTACCATTACTGGCAATGCTACTATCACGTCCACCTTCACCCAGGACGAGTACGCGTTGACAGCCGACACTGTCGGTGGCGGCTCAGTTACTGTGGAGCCTGGCCTGGGTCTCTATCACTACGGCGACGTGGTGACACTGATGGCCACGGCTGACCCTGGCTGGACCTTTGCCGGCTGGAGCGGTGGCCTGTCAGGCTCCGGCAATCCCACAACGGTTGTCATCGCGGGCAACATGGCCGTTACGGCTACCTTTGCTACTCATCGGATCTTTCTGCCGATCGTAGTTGTTCAGTACTCACTTCTATGAACGTCTTGCTGCTCACTCAAGTACTACCTTACCCGCCCGACAGTGGTCCGAAGGTAAAAACCTGGAACGTGCTCAAATATCTGGCCCAACACCACCAGGTGACGCTAGTCTCCTTTGTGCGGGGCGATCAGTCGGACGACGTGCGTCGTTTGGAGAAATACTGTCGCGCGGTGTATACGGTGCCATTGCAACGCGGCGTCTGGCATGACCTGGGGTATATGGGCCTCAGCCTGCTGAAGAACGAGCCATTCTTGATGGTGCGCGACGATCGGGCAGCCATGCGAGGCCTGGTTGATCGCCTGGCACTGGAGACCCGTTTCGACATTGCCCACGCCGATCAAACGAATATGGCCCAGTATGCGGCGCGCGTGGCCGGCGCCCGCAAGGTCCTCGATGCACACAACGCGCTGTGGCTGCTCTACAGGCGGCTGTGGGAGACGACAGGACCCGGCCTGCGCAAGTGGCTGTTGGGCCGTGACTACCGTTTGCTCAAGCGATATGAAGGCCGGGTATGTCGAGACTTCGACGCTGTGTTGGCCGTCAGCGAAGAAGACAGGAAAGCACTGGAGAAAGCGGCCGGCCGGCCGTTGGATGTCACCGTCATCCCTATCGCTGTGGATACCGACGAAGTTCAAGTCGTACAGAGGGAGGCCGAACCCAGGCACATTCTGCACATCGGCACCATGTATTGGCCGCCCAATATTGACGCCGTGAGGTGGTTTGTCCAGGCAATCTATCCCCTCATCCACCAACAGCGTCCCGATGTAGAGTTTGACGTGGTGGGCGCTCGCCCGCCGGCCGAGTTGCTTGCGCTCAACGACGCTGGTCTGGGAATCAACGTCACCGGCTATGTGGCTGATCCCACACCTTACCAGCGGCGGGCAGCGGTGATGGTCGTTCCGTTGTTGGCTGGAGGCGGTATGCGAGTGAAGATCCTCAACGCTCTGGCTGAGGGCATCCCCATCGTGTCCACGACGTTGGGTTATGAGGGCATTGATGTAGCGCCAGGCCGGGATATCCTGGTGGGCGATACACCAAAAGCGTTTGCGGCCGAGGTGTTACGGGTGCTTGACGACCCAGGCTTGGGCAAGCAGTTGGCCACCCGCGGACGAACGCTGGTGGAGGAGAAATACAGTTACCGTTACGCTTGTCGTCCACTGGACGAGGTGTATGCACGGGCGGCTGCCCGGAGTGGAATGGACGTCGTGAATAGGGGAACGGGATACACTCCTGAGCGTCAGGAGCGGCAGACTACGGACAGAGTCAGGAGCGTATGATGGATACCCGATCGACAACACAGTGCACACGGATCTCCGACCGGGAGTGGCGCTTCGTGGTTTGGATCATCACGGGGGTGCTCGTGTTAACCAGCCTGCCTTATCTGTTCGGCTACCTGTCCGCCCCCCCGGACAAGCAATTCATGGGATTGATGCTCGACGTCCCTGATCATGGTCAGTATCTCTCCTGGTGGCGTGGGTTTCAGAGTTCGGTGTTCACCAGCAACAAGTTGACGCCTGAACCGAACGAACCGGTCTTCTTCAACCTCCTCTGGTGGGTGCTGGCCCAGATTTCCAGGTGGACCGGGTTGGGCTATGCGCCGGTGTACCAGGCCTTTCGATGGGTCGCTGGCGGCTCGTGCCTGTGGGCAGTTTATCGCCTGATGAGCCAGTTCCTGCCCGATGTGCGCCAGCGTCGGATAGCCTTCCTATTGGTTACCTTTAGTTCTGGACTGGGCTGGGTGCTCGTTGTTCTCAAGTATACGTTGACCAAAGGTGTGTTGCTGTTTCCACTGGATGTGTACGTCGCCGAAGGAAACTCGTTTCTGTGTATCCTGGGCTATCCGCATTTTGCTTTTGCCTTGACGTTCATTGCTCTGACTTTCGAGTTTATCTGGCGGGGATGGAAGGAGAAACAGACCAGGTACATGGTTGTCGCCGGTGTGCTGGCGTTGCTACTGGGCTGGATGCATGCCTATGACTTGGTGCTCATCTATGGCATCACGGGCGCCTTCGCGCTTCTGATCTGGCTAAAGCAGCGTGCATTTCCGTGGCGACTGTTCTGGGGTGGGGTGATCGTATTTGTGCTTTCGTGTTCTGGCGCCATCTATTCGGTGGTTCTGACAATGGTGGACCCGCTCTGGGAGGAGGTGCTCGCTCAATTTGCCAACGCCAACGTCTATACTCCTTCACCACCCCATCTGGTTATCCTCTTTGGGTTCCCACTGATTGCGGCCGTGGTGACTTGGGCAGCATTGGCGTGCAGGAAACGGTGGAGCGACGAGAACCTATTTGTGATGGGATGGTTTCTGGCCGGCGCCATGCTCAATTACATTCCTACTGACTTTCAGATTCACATGCCCAATAGCTGGCAGATTCCGATGATGCTTCTGGCCACGAAGGGACTGTGTGACCTGGCGGCGCCGATAGTCGCCCGGTGGAGAGCCGGGATGCAGAGTACGGAACTGGGATGGGTGGACAGAGCGAACCGCTTGATAACCACAATCTTTGTACTGGCCGTGCTGCCAACCAACGTGTACCTGTGGGCCTGGCGGTTTGTGGACCTGGCCCGGCACGATTATCCCTTTTTTCTGTACCGGGACGAACTGGCTGCTCTGGATTGGTTGCGGGAGCATACTTCCCCTGACGATATTGTGCTTTCTTCGATTACGCTGGGGCAATATGTGCCGGCTGTGAGCGGCAACACGGCCTTTCTGGCCCATTGGGCACAGACAGTGAATTTCTACGACAAGTGTGACCGTGTGGCGCGCTTTTTTGACACAGCCACGCCAGACGCTGAACGAGCAGAGACCTTGTGCACCTTTGATGTAGGCTATGTTCTCTATGGTCCGGCGGAGCGCGCGTTGGGCGATTATGACCCTGCGACTACACCGTGGCTGGAATTATCTTTCTCTACACCACAAGCGGACCTCTACCGTGTCAGAGACGACCAGTTGCCGCCGACCGTTGGCTCGGGAGGTACATCATGACAGTCGGGAGAGACAGACTTGGGGGGATTCGGTCTGCCACCAAGCAACATCGAGTGCTATGGACATCCGTAGTGCTCTTCATACTATTGCTCTTTTGCTCGGCATATACATTTCCTCGTTGGGCGGATTGGAATCAGAACTCGCGCTTTGACCTGGTGCTGGCGATCGTCGACCAGGGCACGCTGTGCATTGACGATTATTACCAGAACACGGGCGACTATGCGCTGTTTGAGGGGCGCCACTACAGTGATAAGGCCCCCGGCACCTCGTTTCTAGGTGTACCTGTGTATTGGGTCTTCAAACGAATGGTAAGCGTAACGCCGATAGATAGAATGGTGGGCCGCCTGGAGACAAATCCGGCGCTGACCGGTACGCTCCTGGAAGGGGGCACGGGTCTGCAAGTAGGCAAGGTCTACTTTGCCCTTGCGCTCACGTTTGTTACGTTCTTGGCCGTGTCCGTCCCTTCGGCACTGTTGGGGGTGCTTCTCTATGCGTGGACGGGATATGTCACCCAGAATCCCCTTTACCGTCTCGTTGTACCGTTGACCTACGGACTGTTAACGAATGCGTTTCCGTACTCAAACATGTTCTTTGGTCATCAGATTGTGGCCGCTCTGCTATTCGCTGCTTTCTTTGTGCTGTTTCGCATCGAACATCGGAAGATGTCGCCTGCCTGGTCGCTGCTGGTGGGGTTCATGCTGGGCTATGCGGTGATCACCGAGTATCCTGCTGCGCTCATCGCGGCAGGGTTGTGTATCTACGCTTTCGTTGCTGCGCCTGATAAACGTTGGTCGGCCGGATTGGTCACAGGTGGGTTGCTGCCGGGGTTGCTATTGATGGCATACAATTACGCCATCTTTCGCTCACCCTTGCCCGTGGGGTACCGTTATTCGGAATTATACACCGAGCAACATTCAGTCGGTGTATTGAGTCTTTCCTACCCGCGCGCTGATGCACTGTGGGGCATCACCTTTGGATCTTACCGGGGACTGTTTTTTGTCTCCCCGATTCTGCTTCTGGCAGTGGCCGGATTTGTAGTTTGGGGGCGCCGACGGGTACATCGCCGTGCCTGGTGGGTGTGCCTGTATGCTGTGGTCAGCTTTTTCCTGTTCAATGGCTCATCGGTTATGTGGCAGGGAGGATGGTCTATCGGACCCCGCTACCTTCTGCCTATGTTACCTTTCCTGGTCTCGGGGCTGGTGTACTTTCTGGATGCCTGGGGAGACCGGTCCTGGGCGCAGGGACTGACACTGGTTCTGGCGGCCTGGTCGTTCTTTGCTGTGTGGTCTGAAACCGTCGGCGGGCAGCATTTTCCTGATTGGACGCCCAATCCCCTTTTCCGTTATTCACTGCCCAGTCTGCTGGATGGCAATGTTGCCCGCAACGTTGGCATGGTGCTCAAGTTGTCGGGGTGGACCAGCCTGTTGCCGTTGCTGATTGGCTTGGGGACAGGGTTATGGTTGTTGGCCAAGATCAACTCCAGGGTATCGGCAGAGGTAAGGCAATGATGGCGAATAGACGGGGGCGCGATGCGCTATTGGCCCTGAGTCTCTTCTGGGTGGGCATCCTGACCCGTCTTCCTTTTCGTAGCCAGGTCCTTTACCATTGGGACTCGGTCAATTTTGCGCTGGGTATGGAGCACTTTGATGTAAGCCTGCATCAACCTCACCCACCGGGCTATTTCTTGTACGTAATGCTGGGGCGCCTGGTGAATCTGTGGATAGGCGATGCCAATGCCAGTCTGGTATGGATCAGTGTGGTGGCGACTGGCCTGGCGGCCGTGGTGATCTTTTACCTGGGGCAAACACTGTGGGACCGACGGGCTGGGGTCGCGGCTGCCTTGTTGTTGTTGAGCAGCCCACTGTTCTGGTTTCACGGTGAGGTGGCACTGTCCTACATGATCGAGGCAGTTTTTGTCACGCTCGTTGCCTTCCTATGTTACCGCCATCTGATAGGTGCGGATGATCGGATATGGCTATCGGCATTGGTGCTGGGCATCGCGGGTGGCTTCCGTCAGAACACGATGGTATTTCTGTTGCCGCTGTGGGCAGTTGCAGCCTGGCGTTTCCGTTGGTGGAGAGCAGGCGTGGCCCTCGTCGTGTTGGCGCTGACCTGTGCGGGCTGGTTGCTGCCGATGATGGTCCTCTCTGGAGGGGTGGCGCAGTTTTGGGAAGCGGTCGGTGCTACAAGTCAGGGTATTGCCGAAGAATCATCGCTGCTCGACGGGACACAGATCGTGATTAACGGGGTACGGCTGACAGCGTTTATCTGCTATGCTCTTTCAATAGGCTTGCTCCCTCTGATCATGGGGGTGCTGTACTGGGGCACACGCCATCTGAGGCAGTGGCGTTCATGGGGACAAGAGCCTCGGGTACGACTCTTTTTCTGGTGGCTTGTCCCCAGCCTTGCGTTCTACGTTTTCATCCACATCCGGCAGCAAGGGCATAGTTTCACATTCATGCCGGCGGTATTGTTGGTTTTGAGTTATGTTCTGACCGAGGTTGCCCCACAGGCGACTATGCGATGGAAGTGCAGCAGGCAGTGCGGCAGTGTTTTGCTTGTGCTGATCGTCTTGTCTAACACGGTATTCTTCCTTACCGCTCCCCCGTTTCTATTCGGGCAGGAAAAGCAGCTCTTGAATACACCTTCCTGGCCCGCCATTCGCACCAGAAACCTCGTCGTGGGCGAGAAGCTCCGGTACGTTCGAGACCATTTCTCACCCGAACATACCGCCGTTCTGGCCACTCGATTTGACTTTCGATTGCCAGACTATTATCTGCGCGAGTATCGGTATCCGTCTCTATCTCACCAGGTGGGGAATGCCAATGAGGTGGTTCTGGGGAGTGATGTGACGGTACTTGTCCTGTTCGATGAAGAAGTAGAAGTCGAAAATGGTCATCAGGGTTTACATACAGCACTGCTGACTTGTGGAGAGACCATCCGTTGGCTGGAACGTTCCGAAAGGCAGGCGTTTATCATATCGGCCTCCAGCGTAGGTATAGAAAACCAATGATCTTGAGTGTTGATGGAGAGTAAAGAGTGAAGAAGCCCTGGAGATACCTGCTGTTGATCGGGATCCTGTGCCTGCTCACATACGTGAGAGGACTGCCCAGCCCTTTTGTGGCTGAGGATTTCTCATTGATAGCGTTCTCATCTTTGGACTTCGGCAAAATCTGGGAACTTAGCCTTACGGCCACTCGTGTTAGACCTTTGCTGCTGTATCTTGGCTGGCTACTCTACCAGATGTTTGGCGTAGTCCCAGTCGGTCATCGTCTGTTCGTGCTTATTCTGCACGTCTTAAACACCATGTTAGTCTTCTTCTTCGGGAAAAGTCTTGGCAAAGACGAACGGGTCGGTCTGGTTGCATCTCTTCTCTTCTCCATATATCCCCGTCACCATCAATCCGTCCTATGGCTGGCTGCATCTCAGTATGTGATCGCCGCTACATTCATGTTAGCAGGCCTGTTATGTTTCGATGCATATCTGCGGAGAAGGACGGCATGGCTTCAAGTTATGTGTTTCTTGTCCTTGTGCCTGGCCGTCGCAGGCAATGAGGTTGGTATCGTTATGATACCGCTCCTGTTCCTGATAGAGGTTGTCTCTTGGCAGTTCCGGCAGCGAGGATGGCGTAACCTGCTACATGCTCGCGTCTACCTCAAATATCTTCCCTATCTGGTGTTTCTCATTGTTTATGTAGTTGCTACCTTTGGGCAAGGTCGTCTCTCCAAATTGGGTCTTGCATCTGAGACACCGGAAGCTGCCGAGGGATGGAAGTATGATACGTATCACTTAACGGTAGGCCCGTCAACGGTAAAGGACCTGGTTGTTTATCTGATATATCTTGTGTATCCTCAGATTCCTTTGCGCTCGCTTGACATTGGCCTGGTGACAGGACTACTGTCCGTTCTTACCTTGTCTTTCCTCTTCTTTCTGCTTGTCAAGGGAAAATCTGCTGTCCGGTTTGCGCTGCTGTGGATGAGTCTTACCCTGATGCCCTATGTCTTGTTCGTTCCATTTGGAAATGCTGACCGCTATTTCTACATATCGGCAATCGGGGTATCATTGTTGGGGGGATTGCTTGGTTGTTGGGTATACGACAGGCTAAGAGCACGGTTCACTTCCACAGCGCAAGTGGTGGCCATATTTGCAGTGGGAGTATATCTGATCTCTTCGGCAATGATTGTCCAGCAGCGAATTGACGAGTGGCGTCACGCTGGGGAAATCGCGGCAGATGTAATTGAGCAAACGAAGCGTCTCTATCCCAGCATACCTGCAGGGAGTACTATGCTTTTCGTAGGATTGCCTGACCAATACAAACAGGCCTATGTGTTCTTGGGTGGTGGAATCGGGGGAGCTATGGACCTGGCGTATAGAGGACAGCCCTCATCACCGATGGCGTATCAGACGCGCGATCCGTTGGTAGTATCATTCCTGAAAGAGGCTAGGGTGGTGGATCGGCCTGTGCGCGGGTTATACGTGTTTCTGTATGAGGACGGCGTCTTGTTCGACAAGACAGATGCTGTGGACAGTCTCGAGCCTTTGCAGAGAGGCACATGGTTCCGCTGATGTCAGGACAGTGAAGCTATAGATTGCGCTTGGGGTGTGTCGGATGAAATACGCAAGCCTTGTGAGACTCTGGAAGACTTTGGCAGCACTGGCGGGAGCAGTCCTGCTCCTGCTGCTCACGTTGCCATCCTGGGCGCAGGGCGGCAACTGGAGCGAACCGATCAACATTTCAAATACTCCCAATCACTCCTGGTTCCCCGATTTGACGGTGGATAGTCAGGGCCGTGTACACGTAATATGGTGTGAAACTACGGATATCAAGGGGGGGCGGCAGCAAAAGGAACAGACATTCTATACCATGTGGGATGGTATGTCCTGGTCCACCCCGAACGACATTGTGCCCCCTGTTCCTAACATCCACCGTGGTGCGATCACGACGGATCGCAGCGATGTTCTGCATCTGTTGTTTGGAGGAGGTTCACGTAGTGCTGAGGGTTATGTCCTCTACTATGAGCATGCTATTTCTGATGAGGCCTGGTCGGCGGCCGCATGGTCAGCTCCACACCGCGTGAGTCAACGAGACGCTTATATGGGAGACATCGCGGTTGATTCTCAAGGCGTTATCCACATGGTCTTCGATGGAATATTCAGGGTGGAGGGGACAGACTCTGAAGAAGATGCCCAAGTGGCGGTAGCGGATATCTTTTATCGCCACTCGGTGGATGGTGGGCAAACGTGGTCCTCCATGGTCGACCTTTTCCCTTCTCTCTCCACCGGTTCCAGCCGGCCACAGATGGAAGTTGACAGCAGTGACACGATCCACGTGACCTGGGATGAGGGTTGGGATCGCCTCACCGGTTTGGGTGTTCCTGACCACAGTGGTTACACATTTTCTGCTGACGGGGGGATGACCTGGTCTCCGGTAATGACTGTGACGTACCCTGTCACAACCGTGGCTCAACTCACGGTAGGTAGCGATGGCCAGGGTGGCGTAATGCTCGTATGGCGAGCGACTTCCCGCGATGAGATATTCTATCAGTGGTCCTCCGATGGTGCTTCTTCCTGGGAGGCACCATCGGAAATTCCAGGAGTGTTTGCCCGCCCCTGGGCGAATCCTTTCGATATGTATGACATGGCCACTGATAGCGCTGGCCACATCCATCTCGTTGTCGTGGGGCGTCAGTTCCGAGATGGGGAGGCCCCACTCGGCGTGTATCACTTTGAGTGGGACGGCCAAGCCTGGTCCAAGGCGGAAAGAATATATGGGGGGAAGGGCTTTCCAGAATATCCCAAGATCGCGATTGGCCAGGGTAACCAGTTGCACGTAGTCTGGTTCGTGCGCGAAAGCCTGTGGTTCAGTGAAGATGAACATCCTGGGCCCCATCAAGTGTGGTACAGCAGCAGCGAAGCGGCTGCGCCACACCAGGTAGTCACCCCCCTTCCTAGTTCAACACCTGTGCCCCCCACCGCCACGCCCCATCCTACGCCTACGGCCACGCCCTACCCGACGGTGAGCCTCGACAACACGGGGCTGCCCGATGGGCTGTATACGGAAGGCGATGATGTGCTTCGATTGGCGATTGCTCTCTCGCCCACAGTATTGCTGGTTTTGGTGGTGGTGGCTGTCAGGAAGGGCTGGTTCGGCAAGTAGCGGCAGTAGCGTGTTGTTTGTGGGCGACAGCGCCAGGGCGCTCGAGGTACATAGGAACATGGTTCTATTGACCTGAGGGGTACGCCACACTATAATGATCCCTCGTAGTGTGTCGCTCATGGCCCAGCGCCGTCGCTCAATCCTACCGCACTTACCGAAAAGAGGGACAAAATGCTCCGAAAACTGACGCTATGCGGACTCTGCGTGTTCGTGTCCTTGTTCACTCTTGCAATCCAGGTACCTCGCACAGGTAAGGCTGCGCCCGTTCCCCAGTTAGACGAAAGCGATTGGCCCATGCTGATGCACGACGCCGGCCATTCGGGATATACCGATGAACCCATAGTGCCTGAACCGTTGACAGGCCGGCTCAACGTCAAGTGGAAGATCGGGCTGGGAGAGCGGGTGGAGATGGAGGTACAGCCTGTTGTGGCCTATGGCAAGGTCTACGTTGGCGTTATGAACGGCAAGTTCTATGCCATCAACGCAGACAGCGGCCAGATTGACTGGACATTTGCGGCCGGAGGGGCGATCGCACACACCGCGGCAGCGGCCAATGGGAGGGTATTCTTTGGCTGCGAAGATGGGAGGGTGTACGCTCTGAATGCGAGCACAGGCAAGCTCGTCTGGAGCTACCAGACTGGTGGAGCGGTGCTTTCCTCACCGGTTGTGATCGGCAATACCCTATATATCGGCAGCTTTGACACCTATCTATATGCGCTCGACGCAGTTACAGGCATCCTGCGGTGGCGTTATAAGACCGGGGGAGAAGTGTGGACCTCACCGGCTGTTGTCAACGGTCAGGTTTACTTTGGCTCAGAGGATATGCATGCCTATTGTTTGGATGCGGTTGGTGGTCGTCTGGTGTGGAAGAGACCGCTCAGCGGAGTGAGCATGCGCAACACGTATCCTGTGGTGAGCCATGGCATCGCGATCTTCACCACCGTGAAGCCTGGGGTGGAAAGCTACATGCCCAGTGAGGACTTTGAATCAATCCAGGGGCTGACGCCAGGACAGGTGGTGGACTTGTGGAACAACTACTACCGACGGTTCCCGGAAAGGCGCTACCTTTTCTATCTCGATGCCAACACAGGTGCGGACAAGTGGGATCCGGTCAACGAGAAATATGTTCCCTTTCCTCTCCCCTATTGGGGTCTCATCATCCCTTTGGTTGATCCTGATGGATTTGCCTGGTTTCCGGCCAGTGGTGGGGGGGGAGATCACTGCCTGGATCATGACGATCGGCTTTGGAAGATCAATCTGGGAGATGGTACCATCTCGCAGGCAGCCACCCAGCGTGAGTATATGATGCAGTTTGATGAGACAGGTAGGCATACGATGGGTGGGCATATGTACTATCAAACTGCCCAGATGAACGTTGGGATGTTCGATACTACCACGAGGCAAAAGTACCACATCTATGGCGGTCCCTGGTGGCCATACGGCGAGCCCTTGGACCCAACCCCGACCATCCATAGGGATCGGTACGCCGGCGCTGGGTGGTCTATCTGGCAGGTTGGAGCTCCTAGCCCGCTTGTCATCGCCGGTGGGAATGCGTATTACACTGCCTATTCCTGGCTCTACGCGCTAACCTCTGACAGCGTAGCCATGCCTGGGGTGATCAACTTGGGGGTAGATCATACTGCGGGGCCACAACGCGTGGGCAAACGCTATGGTGACTTTGTGAATGAGCTCAACTGGCGGGTTGAGCAGATCATCGCGTCTGGACCACTGCGACCGGAGCCTGTGTTCTGGGGCTGGAATGGGCCCAGCCTGCACCCGGTGTGGCTCGAAGGCGAAGCCATCGCCTCTCTTGCTCGCACTATGCCCTATCTACGAGTGGATGTACAGGACGATTTGAAGGTGTATCTCAAGACAGAGGTCATGACCCATATATTGCGAGCGAGCTACGATTATCGGATGAGATGTATGGTCTATGGCGAAGATGGAGTGGTTGATCCCTGCGCTTCAGGTGACCGTGAGAGTGAAATCAGCACCTTCTGGTTTGCAGATGATCTGAATGTGATTGCGGGGAATCTCTATGCTGTGTGGGCCTATGCCCACTACACGGGGGATTGGGCGACGATAGCTGACCACTGGAGTTTGTTGGCGGGTCTATTTGAGCGACTAGCCCGCGCTTTTGACAATGGGCTGGGGTTCTACGTCGAGCGGAACCCTGACGGTTCGGCTAAGAGATGGCATACCCCCAAGTTCGAGCCCAACCTTCAGATTGCTGCCATACAGGGTGTGTTTCACATGGCAGAGCGCGTGGAAGATGCAAGGACCAGGGACACAGCATACTCCATGTTGGGACATATGTATGAAGGTCGGGCCGAGATGGGCGAATATGTCCAGAACCTATACGACCGCAGGGTGTTC
>Ga0315285_10004906_pt1 | contig 13842 bp, 12 predicted proteins | sample YL17G09_36_MG_FD_203698 | JGI IMG/M metagenome (GOLD analysis project Ga0315285, IMG submission 203698) | Sediment microbial communities from Yellowstone Lake, YNP, Wyoming, USA - YL17G09_36 | ecosystem: Environmental > Aquatic > Freshwater > Lake > Sediment | place: USA: Wyoming | collected...
CCTTCCTCTCCGGGCGCGTGAGCGCCCTATCAACGTGACTGCTGGGGCGCGGCGGAGGCCGCGTCGACCCATTTCGGCTGCAGCTCGACATACATGGTGTGGATGCCGCGCCGAAGGTAGAGCACAACCGACTCGGGCTTTTCCGCGGCGACCTGCTTCATCCTCTCGGCGAACGCGTCGACGCGGGGAACGGGCTCCCCATCGAGTTTCAGCACGAGATCGGCGACGGCCAGGTGGGCGAGCGCCGCCCAGCCTCCCTCGCTCACGCTCTCGACCAGGACGCCTTGCTCCTCCTTGGGCAACTGCTGCCGAAAGCGGTCCTCGTCAGCCACGTCGCGCACCATGAACTCGAAGCTGTCGTCCCGGTAGGTCTTCATCTCGCGCGGCATCTTGGGCGAGGCGTCGAGCGCAACCGTAAGCTTCCGCTCCTTGCCATCGCGGAGGATGGTCAGCTCGACCTGCGCGCCGAAGTCGTACTGGCGGACCATGGCGGGGAAGACATCGAAGTGCTCGGGCCGGAAAGCAGGGATCTTCTTCCCGTCCAGCCCCACGATGAGGTCGCCGACGCGGAGGCCGGCCGCCTCGGCCGACGTGCCGGGGAGAACCTGTGTGACCCGCACTCCGGTTGTGTCCTTGAGCTGGAGAGCCTCCGCCATCTCGCGAGTGAGGACCTGGGTGTTGAGGCCGAGCCAGGCCTTGCTTGCCTCGCCGGCTGGCTCGGGTACGGGCTTCTTGCCGACCTTGACCACGGTCAGGTACTGCTCGGCCTTGCGGTCGAGCAGGACGAGCACGGGCACCGGTTCCTTGGCGTTGGCGGTGATTGCGCTGGTAGCATCGGAGAGCTCCTTCGCCGTGCGCAGGGGCTTGCCGGCGACCGCGATGATGACGTCCTTCTCGATCACCCGGGGCCTCGCCTCTTCACAGGGCCCGCCGGAACGGATGCTGGTGACCAGCACACCTTCCTTGGTCTTGCGGCGCATCTCCTGGGCTTCGAGGAGCGAGAGATCGCGGCCGGTCATGCCCCATTCGGTGAATTCGCGCTCCCGGGGCCGGGCCGCCTCACGAGAGTCGGGCACGACGGTCAGATCCACCTCCTTGCCATCGCGGCGGACGACGACCGCGGCCGGCTTGCCGATAGGTAGATCGGCGACGAGCTGGTTGAGCGAGGGCAACTCCTCCGGGTAGGAAACGCTTACTTCCTGTCCGTTGAGGGATAGGAGGATGTCGCCCGGCTGGAAGCCGGCCTTCTCGGCGGGCGAGCCGGCAATGGGGCCGCCGATGAGGACTCCGGCTTCGCCTTTCTGCGACCTGAGCATGGGCTGGATGTCAATGCCGAGCCAGGCGCGGTTGACCTTGCCCTCCTGGATGAGCTGTTCGGCGATGGCGCGCGCGAGGTCGCTGGGGATGGCGCCGCCCAGGCCGAGCTGCATCTCGTTGATGCCTACCACCTCGCCATCAAGGTTGACCAGCGGGCCGCCGGAGTTGCCCGGGTTGATCTCGGCGTCGTGGCCGATCCAGCGGACGATGGAGCCGACGTCCTCCCCCTCCAACTCGAATCTGAACGGCCAGAAGAGGTCAGGGACGACGAGAGCGGTGTTGCTGACGATGCCCATGGTGACCGATTGGGAGAGCGCGACCGGGCTGCCCATCGCCAGCACGGGGTCGCCTACTTGCAGGGCGAACGAATCGCCGAAGGGGGCGACCGGGAACTGGCGAGGAGTCTTCGGCCGAAGCTTGATGACGGCGATGTCGGTGAGCGGGTCGGTGCCGACGAGGTCGGCGTCTATGTCCTCCTTGGTCACCAGCCTGCAGACCAGGTGCTTGGCATGGCCGGCGACGTGGTGGTTGGTGATGACGTGGCCCTCCGGGGTGAAGATGACGCCGCTGCCGGTGGCCTCGGATTTGACCTCTCGGCCGGACTGGTAGTCCACCTCGACAACGTGGATGCGCACGAGGGCGGGAAGCACTGATGCGATGGCGCGGTCCACGGCCTGGCGCGTCTCGGCGGAGAGTTCGGCCGGGGCGTCGGCAGCGCGGGCGGCGGCCAGCGGCGCGAGCGCGAGCGTCAGGGTCGTGAGCAATACGAGCATGAGCGGCAGACGTCGGGCGGGCATGAGGGCCTCCCCCATGTGCGGGCTAGAGCCCGATATTCGGCGGTTCCAGGACGAAGCCTGCTCGCGCGTGAGCGATCACTCGTCAAGGAACCTCTTGCGGAGCACCTTTACCGGGGAGCGCTCGTAGCCGCGGCGCAGGTACAGGGACTCGGCGAAGCCGTTCTCTTCGTAGACCATGAGGTTGATCTGGCGGACGCCCAACTCGCGCAGGCGCGCTTCCGCCGCGGCCAGCAGCGCGCTGCCGATGCCCCGGCCCCGGTCTTGCGGGCGGACGGCGAGATGGTAGATCCAGCCGCGCAGGCCGTCCCAGGCGCCGACCACTGTGCCGATGACCTCGGCGCCTTGTCGGTAGACGAGAGCGCAGCCTGAGTTGCGCGCGAGCGCGCCCTCGAACCAGGAGCGGTCTTCACCCACATGGGGCCACAACCCGACCTCTTCCCAGATCGATGTGACCGCCTCGAAGTCGGCAGAGGTCATCTCGTGAATGTCAGCGTGCATGATGCTCGCCTTTGTTCGTCGTAGGCCGGGGCTCCGCCTGGTGCCGGAATCGCGACATGGCTGGGCAGGTGACGCCAGGCAACGCCCGAAGCAAGGGAGCGCTGGAGGGGGCAATGAACCATAGGAGAGTGTGACATGCCGCAGTTCATCAACCCGTTCTCGGGCGTTGTGCCTCGGAAGATGACGAAGAGCGAACTGGTCCGCGCCATCCGGCAGAACATCGCGGCCGAGCACGAAGCAGTTCATCTCTATCTCGCGCACGCCGACGCGACCGATGACGAGCTGGCAAAGAAGGTGCTAAGCGAGATCGCGGACGAGGAGCGGGTGCACGTCGGGGAGTTCATGGAGCTGCTGAGGCGGCTGGCGCCGGAGGAAGCGAAGTTCCTCGAGGAGGGACGGGAAGAAGTGGAGGAGCTGGCGGAGGGGGGCGATTGAGCAGCCGGCGGGCACGCGGATAAGCTGATCGCGCTCCAGCTATCGGAGGGGTACGCGTACGCGGTGGTGTCGTTCCGGGGGGAGTGGACGGAGATGACGGATGAGGAGGCGAAGGGGGTACCTGGGACGGGGCTGAGGGCGCTTGGCGGCACTCGCGCAGGCAGTCATGGGCCGAGAGTTTCCAGGTGTAGTACATGCCGCTTGGGCTGTTCTTGACACCCGCCGTATGAACTTCCCGCGCGGCCAGCGCGTCTAATCGAGCGCGACCGCTGAATGCGAGCCCCGTAGCAGCCGAGTTGGCACGGCGAGGTTGGAGGGAGGTGCATTGCCATGACTCGATGTCGTACGCTTCTCGTTCTCTCCTTGCTGCTGTGTTCCACCGCTACCGCGATCGCTGAAGGTGGATATCCGCGGCTTCTGGGCCGAGTCGGTGACGGTGTACCGACTGATGTCGTTGTCCAGGGCGACTACGCCTACTGCGCCATGGGAAACCCGGGCGGATGGGATGATCCCGGCCAGCTCGTGGTGATGGACATCTCCGATCTGGGGGAGCCGGTTGTTGTCGGCGAGTGCGAGTTCTACCCCTATGACCCGGTCGAGCTCGTCGTCTCAGGGAGCTATGTGTATGTGATCGGGGTCCGGTTGTGGCCGCCATTCACGAGTTCGCTGTTCTCCGTGGACGTTTCGGATTCGACGGTGCCGGCGATCGTGGGCCAGCTCGATTTCGGCGAGCCGCTCTCTCAACTCAGGGTGGCAGGGGATCGTCTGCACGCGCTTGCGCACGAAGCCGGCTTGCTGATTGTCAGCGCGGCTGATCCCGCTGAGCTAGTGCAGATTGGCACCTTCCCCATGCCAGAGTTCCAACACGACGTAGACCCCCGACCCAAACCATGGGACATTTCGGGGCAGTACGCCTACCTATCATACGCTCCGGGTCCCGCCGCGCCGGATCAGGGGGGGATACGCGTTGTTGACGTGTCCGACCCCGCCTCACCGTCGGAGGTGGCGAACTGGGTCACGCCCAGACAGGAAGTGTTCAGCTTGCACATGGATGGTACGCGCGCTTATGTCGGCCGCACCAAGGGAGTCTTGTCCGGCGTGGAGCTAGTGGTGCTTGATCTGAGCGACCCGGACGCACCGGTCACGCTGGGTTCCTACGACAACGGCCTCGGTCAAATCATCATCGCTCACAGCGGCAACGTCCTCTGCGTAGCGAACTACGGGTCTCCCCCTCCTAGGCCCACATCGCAACCGCGGCTTGTTACGGGACCCTCATCCGAACACCTCGGGAACGTGTCGCTCCTTGACGTCTCGGACCCGGCTGCCATCGCCGAAGTGGGGACATTGCCAATCAGCCCCGTCGACAGTGATGATCAAGCGATATGGGCGTCCGACCACCTAGCGGTTGCCGCAGCAGGCTTGGCCGAAGAGGGCAAGCACACACTGCTCTACGGACTATGGATCTTTGACTGTTCCGACCCGGGGGCGTCGGTTCGGATCGGCGACTACCACACACAGGCAGTTGCCAAGGATGTCGCCGTACTGGGACAGCACGCGTTCGTGGCCGCGGATACCGCGGGGCTCCAGATGGTGGACGTCTCAGACCCAATGCGCCCTCGCGATGCAGGTCTGATTGAGACACCGTCATGGCCGGAGTTGACCTCGGCCTGGGCAAGCTACCTTGCGTTTGACGGTTACGTTCCGGATGCTCTGCTCTGGGTCCTCGACGTCTCTGACCCGGCGGATCCTAGGGTGGTCGGGCGCGTTCCCTGCGACGATACGTCGGGCCTGGTGGAGCTGGTCGTAGACGGGCATTACGCCTACGCCAGCACCTCCTCCAGCTACCTCTACAGCGTGGACCTGGCCGTGCCTGCGGAGCCATTGACTGTAGGTGGTGTTCAGCTCGGCGACTGGACCACCTGCTGGGTGGTGGCCGCCGCCGCCGCGGGCCGCGCGTACGCAGTGGACCCTTGGCAGAGCTCACTGCGCATCCTCGATGTTTCCGATCCGGCTTACATATCGGACATGGGTTCCTGCCCGCTCCCTGCGGGTTCCTATGCCGCCGCGGTCAGCGGCGGCTACGTCTTCGTCCCAACACTTGCTGGCAAGCTGAGCGCAGTCAACGTCACGGACCCGCACGCCCCGTTTGAGGTCGCGGTGCTGGACATTGGTGACCGCGGATACGACATCGCCGTCGCGGGCCACTACGCCTTCGTGACGGCCATCTTCCCTCGCCCGGTAAGCGAGCCGTACGCTCCTCACGGGAGAGGGACGCTGCTCATGTTTGACATCTCCGAACCGTCGGCCCCCCGGGAGATTGGCCGCTATGAGCAGAATGGCGTCCTAGACGAACTCGCAGTGATCGGCAACTGCGTCTATGTGTGCGAGGACGGGCGGGGGGTCCTAGTCTTCCAGGCTGGCCCCTTCCCAGATGTGCCCCTGTCTTCTTGGGCGTTTGGCGAGGTCGAGGCATGCTGCGCCGCCGGCATCGTGACCGGCTACCCTGACGGGACCTATCAGCCGGCGCTGGCTGTGACCCGCGATCAGATGGCAGTCTACATCGCTCGCGCGTTGGCGGGAGGGGAGGGGAACATCCCCGAGGCCGGGCGTCCTCGTTCCTTCCTGGACGTGCCTGTAGATCACTGGGCCTTCGACCACATCGAATACTGCGTCAAGAGAGGGGTGGTTTCTGGATATGGCCTTGCCTTCTACCATCCTGAGTACGAGGTGACCCGCGATCAGATGGCCGTCTATGTGGCGCGGGCGATGGTGGCACCGGCTGGCGATGCGGGTGTCCCTGACTCCGTTCTTCCCGCCACCTTCAGCGATGTGCCCGACACCTTCTGGGCATGGAAGCACATTGAGTACTGCGTGGAGCATGAAGTCGTCCAAGGCTACACCGACGGCCGCTACCATCCGGACTACGCCGTGACGCGGGACCAGATGGCGGTGTATATCGCGCGAGCGTTTCAGTTGCCGATGTGAGGTGGATGGGGCAGGAGACATCCTTCGGCTTCGCTCAGGGCAGGCGCTTCTGCCCCACGTGGCCGACAGCGCACAGCCCCTCGACTGCGCTCGGGGTAAACGGTGCGCCCCTACAGGTGGTGTGTGTGAGGGCCGGGCTTTCCTTTCGCGCCCGACGTCAGCTCCACCTCGACCTGCGGGGGGTGGGTGAGAGTGTTGTGGATGAGGCAGGCGTTGGCGACGCGAGTGAGGGTGTCGCGCACCTCGGGCGAGACCCCCTTCGGGATGCTGACCGAGACGGCGATCTCACCGATGCGATAGGGGCGGTCGGCGGTCTTCCACTTCAGGTTTATCGCCATCCCCTCGAGGTCCACGTCGCGGCGGTCGGCGAAGGTGACGAGCACCGAGCCGATGCAGGAACCGAGCGAGGCCATGAGCAGCTCGGGCGCTGAGGGGAAGGCCTTGCCGATGGGCGCCGATTCGTCACACATGACCTGACCGGAGTCGGTGTGGGCGCAGAAGTGCATCCCTTCTTTCCAGACGACGGTGGTGGCGCCGGTTGCCATCAGATGACCTCCCTTTGAGCAGTTGTGGGCAGATACGCCGCGGGGGTGCGATCTCCTGATCGCTGGCGGCCGAGTTTGTGCGGTATGTTCCGCAAGGTGCATGCAGCGACGATTTGTCGCGCGGGTCGCACATTGGCTGGCGGCGGCGGGATTTGGGGGGTGGGGGCTAGAGGCATAATCGCGGGGCCGGAGCAATGGCCTGGTTGCGAAGGGAGAATGGACATATGCTGAGCAAGAAGATGGAGAGCGCCCTGAACGGGCAGTTGAACGCGGAGCTGTTTTCGTCCTACCTCTACCTCTCGATGGCTGCCTACTTCAAGTCCACCAAAACACAGGGCATGGCGAAGTGGATGAAGGTGCAGGCCAAAGAGGAGGAGGTCCATGGGATGAAGTTCTTCGACTACATCGCCGACCGCGGCGGGCGGGTGAGGTTGGCGGCGATCGAGGCGCCGGAGAGCGAGTGGGCGTCTCCGCTGGCGGCCTTCGAGGCGGTCTACGCGCACGAGCAGAAGGTGACCGGGCTGATCAACGGGCTGGTGAAGCTAGCGGAACAGGAGAAGGACGCCGAGACGGGGACTTTCCTCCAGTGGTTCGTGAAGGAGCAGGAGGAGGAAGAGGAGACCGCCGACGCGGTGGTGCAGAGGCTGAAGGCGGTGAAGGCTGACGCGCAGGGGCTGCGGGAGGCAGACGCCGCGTTGGGCCAGCGCGGCGGGTAGGGGGAGTCCGGATCGGGTTAACCAGGAGGGACACAAAGCTATGAGCATGCGCTTCAACGCAGACGACGTGTTGGAGATGGCGCTGGAGATCGAGCGCAACGGGGCCGCGTTCTACAACCGGGCGGCCGAGCTGCAGCAGGATCCTCACGGTCGCGCCACGCTGCTGGAACTGGCGGCGATGGAGGAGGACCACGAGAAGACCTTTGCCGACATACGCGACGGCCTCAGCGCGGAGGAGCGCAAGGAGACCATCTACGATCCGGAGGGACAGCTTCCGCTCTACTTGCGGGCGATGGCGGACAAGCAGGTATTCGACACCAAGGCAAGCCCGGCTGACCGGCTCACCGGGAAGGAGAGCGTCGCAGACCTGCTGCGCTATGCGATCGGGATGGAGAAGGACTCGATCGTGTTCTACATCGGGCTCCAGGAGCTTGTGCCTGAGCGCGTAGGGGCGGCGCGGGTCGGGCACATCATCAAGGAGGAGATGGGGCACATCGCGACGCTGGGGGACCTGATGCGTTGTTCGCATCCGTGAAAAGGGAAGGGGAACGACAGGAGTAGGATCATGGGAGCTCGTGTAGAGAGCGCGTTCGGGGCAGTCAAGCTCACGGATCGCGTGTACTGGGTGGGGGCGATTGACTGGGCGCTGCGGGACTTCCACGGTTACGCCACGCAGCGCGGCACCACTTACAACGCGTATCTGGTGCTGGGCGACAAGGTGGCGCTGATTGACACGGTCAAGGGGCCGTTCGCCAAGGAGCTGCTGGCGCGCATCTCGTCGGTGATCGAGCCAGCTCGCATTGACTATATCATCTCGAACCACGCCGAGGTGGACCATTCGGGCGCGCTGCCGGAGGTGATCGCGGCGGTGCGTCCGGAGAAGGTCTTCGCCTCGACCGAAGGGGTGAGGGCGCTCGCCGACCACTTCCACCTGGATCGCGAGTTCGTGGCGGTGAAGGACGGCGAGACGCTGAGCCTCGGCGGCGCGACCCTGCAATTCATCGCCACACCGATGCTCCACTGGCCGGACTCGATGATGACGTACTTCCCGGAGCAGCGGCTGCTGTTCTCCAACGACGCGTTCGGGATGCATCTGGCGAGCAGCAAGCGATACGCGGACGAGATCGAGCACTGGGTGCTGGAGTACGAGGCGGCGAAGTACTACGCCAACATCCTGCTGCCGCTCTCGCCGGTGGTGGCGAAGGGGCTGGAGAAGGTGAAGCGGCTGGGCATCGCCATTGACATGATCGCCCCCAGCCACGGCCCCATCTGGCGTGAAGATCCTGGGGAGATTGTGGGCTGGTACGCAGGATGGGCGGCAGGGGCGCCGAAGAAGAAGGCCGTCGTCGCCTATGACACGATGTGGCAGAGCACGGCGGCGATGGCTCAGGCTATCGGCGATGGCCTGAGCGAGGCCGGGGCAGTAGTAAAGGTGCTGCCGCTGCGGGCGAGCGATCGCAGCGAGCTGGCGTTGGAGTTGCTGGATGCGGGAGCCTTGCTGGTCGGCTCCCCCACTTTGAACAACGCCGCCCTTCCTACGGTCGTTGACCTCCTCAGCTACCTGAAGGGGCTGAAGCCGCGGAAGCTGGTCGGGGCGGCCTTCGGCTCCTACGGGTGGAGCGGCGAGGCGGTTGGTCAGATCGAGGAAGCGCTGCGAGGCATGTCGGTTGAACTGGCGGCGGAAGGCCTGAAGGTCAGGTACGTGCCTGACGGACAGGCGTTATCCGGCTGCCGGGCGCTTGGTCGCCAGGTCGGCGGGAGAATCGCCGGCCAGGCGTAGGTATTTCCCGCAACGCAGGAAGGCGCGCGGAGGTCCCCCGTGGAAGTGGCAAAGGGCCGACCTCCTCGCGCGCATCTCCCCGGCGAAGGCCGATCCCGAAGCGTCGCAGAAGGCTGCCATCGCGCCTGGAGCCTTGCCGATAGGCGCGCCTGCCGGCGAGGCCGGCGAGCAAATGAAGGCGTAACTGGAGCGGTTTATGCGCACGGCTGTCATCAGCGGAACGGGGCTGCGTGAGTTGCTTGGGCGAGTCGTCGAGAGGTCTCGCCTCATGGCGCCCGTCAGGCGCGGCAAGACCTCGTTCGATTTCCAGTGGATAGACGATCCCTCCCAGGTCGTGTTCGAGTACGTCAGAACCGTAATGCCCCCGAAGAAGGCGATCTGGCCGGTCCACGACACGATGCTTGAGTTCGATCTCAAGAAGCAGCAGGCCTCGCCGGTCCTGGATGAGACGCCCTTCGTGCTCTTCGGGATCCACGCCTGTGACCTGAAGGGCATCAACCAGCTTGACTGGGCGATGGGGCAGCGCCACGGGGTCCCCGATCCACACTATCTGGCGAGGCGCAAGGCGGCGACCATCGTGGGGATGGAGTCCATGCCGGATGAGTATTGCTTCTGCACCTCGGTGGGGAGCTGCGAGACGAGGGAGGGCGCCGACCTGTTCCTTACGCCGGTCGAGTCGAGCTACTTCGTGGAGGTGTTGAGCGTGAAGGGCGAGGCGCTCGCCAAGCAGGCGCCGGAGCTGCGTGAGGCCACCGGCGACGAGGTGGCCGCGGCGAAGGCCTTCATCGAGAAGAAGAAGCGGAGCACGACGCTGAAGATCAACGGCGAGATGGGGGAGCTGCCCGACCTGCTGGAGCCGCGCTACCAGACGGAGGTGTTCGAGAGCACGGCGCAGCGCTGCTATGGCTGCGGCACCTGCACAAACGTCTGCCCGACTTGCTTCTGCTTCGATGTGGACGATCAGGTTGATCTGCTGCTTCAGAGCGGGACCCGCGGGCGGACCTATGATTCCTGCCAGTTCCAGGACTTCGCGATAGTGGCGGGCGGACACAACTTCCGGGGAGAGCGGACCGACCGGGTGAGGCATCGCTGGTTCCGCAAGTTCGTCTATCTGCTGAGAGAACACGGCACCCCGTTCTGCATCGGGTGCGGCCGGTGCAGCAAGAGCTGCACTGCGGGCATCAGCCTGGTGGATGTGCTGAACTCGGTGCTCGACGAGGCGAGGAAGGAAGTGGTGAGATGACGGTTGTCCAGCGGCGGTTCCCCGACCAGAAAGAGGAAGCGCTGTTCGTCCCCGAGATGGCGAGGATCACCCGCGCCGAGAACCTGACGGCAACCGACAAGCTGTTCGAGATCGAGCTGCCGGGGAAGCGAGACCTCGGGCACAAGCCCGGCCAGTTCGTGCAGGTGAGCATCTTCGGGTTCGGCGAGGCGCCGGTCTCGATCAGCTCCTCGCCTGCCCGGAAGGGGTCCTTCGAGCTGTGCGTGCGGCGAATGGGCGGGCTGACGAGTAAGCTGCACGCGATGGGCGCGGGAGATACGGTCGGCATCCGCGGGCCGCTCGGCAACGGGTTCCCGATGGAGGATTTCGAGGGTGCGGACTGTCTGATCGTCTCCGGCGGGATCGGGATGGCGCCGCTGCGGTCGGTGGTAGACACGATTGTTGCCAACCGGGATCGGTTTGGCCGGATGATGCTGCTCTACGGGAACCGGACGCCGGCGGACATCCTCTTCCCCGACGATCTGAAGAAGTGGGCGGCGGACGACCGGAACCAAGTGCTGGTGGCGATAGACCGGCCGGCGGAAGGGTGGACGGGGCACGTAGGGGTGGTGACGACGCTGTTCCAGCACATCAAGCTGGATACGTCGCGCCGGACGGTGGCGGCGGTGGTCGGGCCGCCGGTGATGTACCGGTTCGTTTACGCGGAGTTGACGGCGCTGCATCTGCCCCACGATCACATCTACCTGTCGCTGGAGCGCCGGATGAAGTGCGGTGTGGGCAAGTGCGGCAACTGCCAGATCAACGGCAAGTACGTGTGCATAGATGGGCCGGTGTTTACGGGCGCGGAAGTGCAGCAGTTCCAGGAAAGCATCTAGCTATGCCTGGGAGTTCAAAGGACGCGGAGCTACAAGCGTGAGTGCTAAACCGAGAGTGGCGTTCTTCGATTTCGCGTGCTGTGAGGGGTGCCAGCTCACAGTGCTGAGCATTGGCGAGCCGATCATTGACCTGCTCAAGCACGTGGATGTGGTCACCTGGCGAGAGGCGATGTCGGAGAAGAGCGACCAGTACGACATCGCCGTGATCGAGGGCTCCATCGCCCGCGACAGCGACGTGCCGCGGCTGAAGAAGATCCGGGAGCGGGCGAAGCTGGTGGTGGCGCTGGGGTCGTGCGCCTGCCTGGGCGGGCCGCACGTTTCGGCGAACCGGTTCGACAAGTCGGAGCTGCTGAAGATGCAGTACGGCGACAAGGTCGAGTGGTTCGCCGAGCAGGAGGCGGGCGAGGTGCGCCCGATTGGCGCGGAGATCACGGTGGATGTGCCGATCTACGGCTGCCCGATCAACGCGAATGAGTTCGTGTCGGTGATGAAGCACCTGCTGCTGGGGCGCCCCTACCGCGTGCCCAATGAAGCGGTGTGCTATGAGTGCAAGCTGAACGGCTACGAGTGCGTTTTCGATAAGGGCATGGTCTGTCTGGGGCCGGTGACGCGGTGTGGCTGCAACGCGATCTGCACCAGCCGGGGCCACCGGTGCTTCGGGTGCCGGGGGTTGGTGGACGATCCCAACGTGAACGCCGCGCGGGACGTGCTGGAGGAACACGGCTACACAATCGAGGACGTGCTGACCGCGTTCAACATCTACTCGCAGCGAGCGCCGCGGGTGAAGGAGCTAGCAGAGGCGGCTGCTGACACCGCCAAGAAGAGCAAGGGTTCCGAGCCATGGAGATTCGGGTCGACCACGTAACCAGAGTTGAAGGACACGGCAACATCCTCGCCACTATCGCGGGCGGCCGCGTCGAGAAGGCCATCCTGGAGGTGGTGGAGGCTAACCGTTTCTTTGAGGGATTCCTGCGGGGCAAGAGCCACGAGGAAGTGGCGCACATCGCCACCCGCATCTGCGGCATCTGCGCGATGAGCCACAGCTCGGCCTCGGTGCAGGCGACCGAGCACGCGCTCGGCATCGAGATCACCGATCAGACGAAGCTGATGCGCCGGCTGATCATGGATGCGGAGATGGTGTCGAGCCACGCGCTGCACGTCTACTTCCTGGTGGCGCCCGATCTGCTTGGATTGAAGAGCGTCGTGCCACTGATCAGCCAGAACCCGGAGGTGGTGAAGCTGGCGTTTCGGGTGAAGCTGACCGGCTACGACCTGGCCGACGTGCTGGTGGGGCGGCACACTCACCCGGTGGCGGTGGTGCCCGGCGGCTACACCTCGATGCCCGACCCGGCGGCGCTGAAGGTCATGCGCGAGCGCTTCGTGGGGCTGCGCGAGGACATGAAGACGACGGTGGCGATTCTCAAGACGCTTGAGCTGCCCGCGTTCGAGCGCGAGACCGAGTATGTGGCGCTGCGCCAGCCCGATCACTACCCCTTCTACGGCGGGGACATCGTCTCGACCGATGGCGGCCGCGTGCCGGGCGACAGGTACCTCGATGCGATCCAAGAGTTCCTGGTTCCGCACTCGACGGCGAAGCACTCGAAGTGGAACCGCGACAGCTACATGGTGGGCGCGCTGGCGCGGGTGAACAACAACTGGAAGCAGCTTCATCCGGAGGCGCTGGAGGTGATGGAGGCGTTGGGGTTCAAGCCGCCGGTGTACAACACGTTCATGAACAACGTGGCGCAGTTCATCGAGTTGGTACATTCGATCGAGGACGCGATCGAGTTGATGGACAAGTTCCTCGCCCGCGGCATCGTGGAGGAGGAGGTGCCGCCGATCACCAAGCACGGCCGGGGTGTGGGTGTGGTGGAGGCGCCGAGGGGGCTGCTGATCCACGACTACACCTATGACGAGCGGGCGCGGCTGGTGAAGGCGAACTGCATCATCCCGACCAACCAGAACTACGCGAACATTGACCGCGACCTGGAGGCGTTCGCCAAGCAGATCGCCGACCAGCCGAAGGAGAAGATCGAGCTTGGGCTGGAGATGATGGTGCGGGCGTACGACCCGTGCATCAGCTGTTCGGTGCATTAGGGAGGCGGCGGGGATGCGGAGACATCCCCGCCCTACAAGGCGGCGACGCACGAACCGGGGCCCAGGAGGGCGCCGGTTTGTTGTTGCGTCGGCCGAACGGATGGTCGGCGTGGTAGGTCGGGGCCACGCCCGCCTTACACCGGCGGTGTTCCGTGATTGGCACAAGACTGTTGTTGACGCTTCGAGAAAACGGTATAATGGTTCCAGTTTACTTGAAAGGTCCGACTGAATGAACGAGGCGAGCGCACTGAGGATATCGGAGGCGGGGTCGCTGGCACTGCACACGGCGGCGCTGCTGGCGGGGCAGCGGATGCGGCGGCTGTCGGCGCATGAGATCGCCGAGCGCATCCACGTCTCGGAGGCGCACCTGGCGAAGGTGCTTCAGCGGCTGCACAAGGCCGGGATCGTGGACTCGGTGCGTGGGCGGGGTGGCGGGTTCACGCTGGCGCGGCCGGCGAGCCGGATCAGGTTGCTCGATGTGTACGAGGCGATCGAGGGAAAGCTTGGGCGCAGCCACTGCTTGATGGGGAGACCGAAGTGCCGGGCGACGCGGTGCATCCTCGGCGGCGTCATCG